>LNFM01004570.1_pt1 | contig 25329 bp, 22 predicted proteins | sample 596031 | NCBI WGS metagenome assembly LNFM01 (sample SAMN04254537, study PRJNA301005) | activated carbon metagenome | isolation source: dual media filters at the Ann Arbor, Michigan drinking water treatment plant | place: USA: Ann Arbor | reverse complement strand
TCGTGCGCCTGGCCACCTCGATGCTGAAGGATCCGGTGCGCATCAGCGTCGACAGCCAGCAGACGCCGCACGTGAACATCGAGCAGCGCATGCATATCGCCGACGACATGGGCCACAAGAACCGCATGCTCGACCACCTGCTGCGCGACGTCGAGATGAAGCAGGCGATCGTGTTCACCTCGACCAAGCGTTCCGCCGACGACCTCGCGCAGGCGCTGCTGCAGAGCGGCTTCTCGGCCGCGGCGCTGCATGGCGACATGAAGCAGAGCCAGCGCTCGCGCACCCTGCAGTCGTTGCGTTCCGGCGGCCTGCGCGTGCTGGTCGCGACCGACGTCGCTGCCCGCGGCATCGACGTGCAGGGCATCTCGCACGTGATCAACTTCGACCTGCCGCGCCAGGCGGAAGACTACGTCCACCGCATCGGCCGTACCGGCCGGGCCGGCCGCCAGGGCATCGCGATCAGCTTCATCGGCATCCGTGACCGCGGCGTGGTACGCACCATCGAGCGCTTCACCTCGCAGACGATCCAGATCACCACGATCCCCGGCTTCGAGCCGCGGCCGCGTTCGGCGTCCTCGCCGTCCTCGCGTCCGTACGATCGCGACCGTTCCGGCCCGTCGGTACGCCGGCACACCGGTCCGAGCGCCGGCCGTCCGGGCAATCCGGCGGCACCGGGCGGCCCGGGCGGCAACTTCCGCCATCGCGACCGCACGTCCGCCGGCGCCCCGCGCGCCCGCTCGTACAGCCGTCCGGACTGACCGGTCCCTCGGCCGGGCAGGCCCGGCCGATCAAGGTGGACACGCCGGGCCTGCCCGGCGTGTCCGCTTCAGGCCGGCCGGAAGACGCCGATCGCCGCGACCACCGCCTCCAGGCGGGCCTGGCGCACGTCTTCGGCGATGCGCTCGCGAGGCGACGCGCGCGCGATCGCCCCCGCATCGACGGCGCGGGCGGCATCCAGCGCGGCATGCATCAGCGCGCGCTGGGGATAGGGCCGCTCTTCCAGGCCGAGCCGCCCGCGCGCATCCAGTTCGCAGGCGAGCAGCAGCATCGCGAAGCGATCCGGCCGGCGCAGCCCGTCGTTGCCCTCGATCACCTTCAGCACCGTCGCCGGCCTGAGTTCGAGCGCCCGGTGGATGTCGGTATGGAAGCGCGACACCAGCCGGGCAAGGTCGTGGCATTCCGACGGCACGCGCAAACGGCTGCACAGGGCATCGATCAGCGGCACGCCGCGCTGCTCGTGCGCGACATGGCGCGGCCATTCCGACGGCGGCGTCGTTCCCTTGCCCAGGTCATGCACGAGCAGTGCGAACCGCACCGGCAGCGGCGCGCGCGCGCGCGCGGCCAGGTCCAGCGCCATCATCACGTGCAGGCCCGTGTCCACCTCGGGGTGGTGCACGTCGGGCTGCGGCACGCCGAACAGGCGGTCGACCTCGGGCAGCACCCGCGCCAGCGCACCGCAATCGCGCAGCACGCCGAACATGCGCGACGGCCGATGCTCCGACAGGCCCTTGGCCAGTTCCTGCCAGACGCGCTCGGCCACCAGTGCATCGACCTCGCCCGCATCGACCATGCAGCGCGCGAGCGCCATCGTTTCGGGCGCGACGGTGAACTGGGCGAAGCGTGCCGCGAAACGCGCCATGCGCAGGATGCGCACCGGGTCTTCGGTGAAGGCCGCGCTGACATGGCGCAGCACGCGCGCCTCGATGTCGGCCACGCCGCAGTGCGGGTCGATCAGCGCACCCTGCGGGTCGCGCGCGATCGCGTTGATCGTGAGGTCCCGCCGGGCGAGGTCATCTTCCAGCGTGACCTCGGGCGAGGCCTGCACCACGAAGCCGCGATAACCCGGCCCGCTCTTGCGTTCCGTGCGCGCGAGGGCGTACTCCTCGTGGGTGACCGGGTGCAGGAACACCGGGAAGTCGCGCCCGACCGCCCGGTAGCCGAGGTCCAGCATCTGCTGCGGGGTGGCACCGACCACCACCCAGTCGCGATCCACCACGGGCAGCCCGAGCAGTTCGTCGCGCACCGATCCACCGACCGAATAGATGCGCACCCCGGCCGGCATCGGCCCGCTCATCGCTCGAACTGGTCGAGCCGCTCGGGCTCGGCGAGTGCAGCCTCTATCCACGCCTGCATGGGCGGCAGGGCAAGCACCGACTGCATGTAGCGGGCGACGTCCGGCGGCACCGGCACCCGGTAGCTGCGCAGCCGCAGGACGACCGGCGCGTACATCGCATCGGCGATGGAGAACGCACCGAACAGGAAGGCACCGAGACCGGCGTGGCGGGCGCGCAATCCGGACCACAGGACGCACACGCGATCGATGTCGGCCTGCGCGTCGGCCGACCAGCGATGGCCGTCACGATCGAACCGGATGTTCATCGGCAGTTCACGGCGCAGCGACGCGAAGCCGGCATGCATCTCGTTCGCCACGGACCGGGCTTCGGCACGCGCACCGGGCGCAGCCGGCCAGAGCCCCGCCTCGGGAAACCGCTCCGCGAGATACTCGCAGATCGCCAGCGAATCCCAGACGACCAGGCCGTCATCCACCAGCACCGGCACCTTGCCGGCCGCCGAATACTGCCGGATGCGCGCCGCGCTGCCCGGCTCGTAGAGCGGGATGCGCACCGTGTCGAAGGGCGCGCCGGTCATCGAAAGCGCGAGCCACGGCCGCAGCGACCAGGACGAATAGTTGCGGTTTCCGATCACCAGCACCCGCCGGCCGGGAACCGGGTCTGCCGGGGCACCGCCGTGCGCGGCGCCGGGCGGCTCGATGGCCATGGCTGGCGCGGCCTCAGCGCCCCGCGCGGTAGCGGAACGCCTGGTAGCGTCCGCGCGGCGTGGCGTTGCCCAGGTACTGGCGCGCGATCGGCTCGAGCGCCGACGGCGCGCGATCGAACACGGCGGGATACGGCGACGAGGACACGTTGTCGACCGTCATCGACAGGTAATTGTCGTAGGTGATCAGCTTGACCGGCAGCGCGCCGAACACGCGCGCCTGCAGGCGGGACAGGCCATCCGGAAGGCCGACCACCGGCCGCTCGTTGCCGGTGACGACGCCCACCAGCTTCACCAGCTCGCGCAGCGTGAACACGTCGGGCCCGACAAGGTCGTAGCGCTGGCCCACCGTCTGCGGCAGGTCGAGGGAGGCGACGAAGGCGTGCGCGACGTCTTCGACCCACACCGGCTGGAAGCGCGCATCCGGCGAACCGAGCGGCACGACCGGGGACATCGCGAGCAGGCGGGCGAACAGCGTGAGGAAGCTGTCGCCGTCGCCGAAGATCACCGACGGCCGGAAGACGGTGGCCTCGAGGCCGGCAGCCTGCGCCGCAGCCACCCGCTGCTCCGCCTCGCCCTTGGTGCGCTGGTACTCGCTCGGCGCAGCCGGGCCGGCACCGAGCGCACTCATGTGCAGGTAGCGGCGCACGCCGTGGCGCATGCACGCAGCGATGCACTGCTCGGTCAGCGCGAGGTGGGCGCGCCGGAAATCGCCGCGCCTGGCCTCGTGCAGGATGCCCACCAGGTTGATCACCGCGTCGCATCCGGCCACCAGCGCGGACAGCTGGCTGCCGTCGTTCACGTCGGCGCTCACCAGCTCGACGCTGGGCAGCACGATGAGGTCGGGCTTGGCACGCTCACGGTTGCGGGTCGGGATGATCACCCGGATGCCGCGCGCCGCCAGCCGTTCGGCGACATGCCGTCCGACGAATCCGCTTCCGCCAATCAGGCAGACCCTGTTCAGATTGCTCATCTCGATTCCCGACTCGGTTTCGTGCCGCTCAATGTCGCCGCCGCCCGGCATGGCGGCCATGCCTGGATGCCGCCGGCTCAGTTTCGTCCCGGTATCGTGCCGATGCGCGTGCGCAAGGAGGTCATCTGGTGCCCGAACACCTGCGCATAGTAGGTCGCGTTGGACATCACGCGCTTCACGTAGTCGCGCGTCTCGCCGAAGGGGATGCTCTCGGCATAGATCGCCGCGTCTAGGGGCTGCACCGTGCGCCAGGCGCGCGCCCGCCCCGGGCCGGCATTGTAGGCTGCCGAGGCCAGTACCGGATGGTCGTCCAGGTCGTTGAGCACGGTCCGGAGGTAGGCCGTGCCCAGCCCGAGGTTCACCTGCACGTCGTTGACGAGCGACGGCCTGAAGTCGACCATCCCGGTGCGCTTGGCGACCCAGGCTGCGGTGGCCGGCATCAGCTGCATCAGGCCGGATGCGCCGGCATGCGACCGTACCTCGGTCAGGAACCGGCTTTCCTGGCGGATGAGGCCCAGCACGAACGCCTCGTCCAGCTGCTGGCTCTTCAGGTGCGGCTGAAGTTCCTCCCGGAACGGCGCCAGGAACCGCAGCGAGAAGTCGTGCAGCTCGCGCGTGCGCTCTGCAGTCGCGATCGCGCGGTCCCAGAGGCGGTTTCGCCGCGACCATTCGGCTGCGCTGAGCAGTTGCTCGTCGGTCATCGTGCGGATCGCCCAGAACCATTCGCGATTGCCCTCGAGGCGCATCTGCAGGCGGTAGAAGGCAAGGGCGCGTTGCACGGCGGGATGCTTGCCGAAGGCTTCCATCTCGTCGCGCGACGGCTTGAACGGCGGCGGTGCCGGCGGGCCTGCCACCGGGCCGAGGTCGTCCAGGGCCAGCTGGCCGTAGAAGCTGAACTCGCGCGACAGCGCGGCGAGGATCGGTACCGCCTCGTCGTTGCGCTTGAGCTCGCGCAGCGCGCGGGCGCGCCAGTAGCGCCAGGCGGCATCCTGCTGTTCGCGCGGCGTCATCTGGCCGATGGCAGCCAGCACTTCCGGCCACGCCTCGGCGCGCAGCGCTGCACGCACCCGCCAGCCCAGCATCTCGTCGTTCAGCTGCACGCCATTGGACATCCGGAACCAGCGCAGCGCGTCGGGATCCAGGCGGCGGGCGCCGAGCCAGGCGATCGCCCCCCAGGTGTACGCACGTTCGGACTCGCTGAAGTGCTGGTCGATCCGCCCCCATGCCTCTGCCGCGTTCTGCGGCGACGTGCGCGCCAGCCGGTGCGCGGCGAACATCACCACTTCGCGCTGCGCCCGCGTGCGCAGATCGTTGCTGCGGTCGAGCACGGCCTGCGGACTGTTCAGGGCGAATTCGACCGCCTTGCCGTCGGGCTGCTGGCCGGCCGGCAGGAACGCCGCGGCGCGGCGCACGGTCCCCACCTGGCCCGCTTCGAACGCGAGCCGGATGCGCGCCCAGATGTCATCCGCGCGCAGTGCGCCCGAGGCGATCAGGTCCTGGAACAACGGCGTGCAACTCTCCGGCAGGTCGCGCCCGGTGAACCAGAGCGGCCGCGCCTCTGCGAGGGCTGCAGCATCGCCGGTCACCCGCCGCTGCGTCAGCGAATGACAGTCGATCTCGGTGTCGCTGTTGACCAGCCGCGGACGCTCGGCTGCAAAAAGCTCCCACTGGCCCCGCCGTCCGAGGACCTTCAGCCAGTCCGCGCGCAACTGGTCGCCGGCCCGCGTGTCGGCGAGGCGGGTCAGCGCCGCCTGCACCTCGGGGATCTCGGCCGCCTCGAGCCGCAACCGGAGCTGCCAGTACTGGACCCAGGGTTCCAGTGGATGGCCGCGCAACCGTGCAGCCGCCTGGTCGAGTCGGGCCGCCTGGCCGAGACGGAACGCGTCGCGCGCGGCACGGACCTCGTCGTCCTGCTGCAGCACCTGCGCCGGAACCTGGGGCTGCGCCCGGGCCTGCAGCACGGGGGCGACCGCGAGCGTGAGCGCCAATGCCGCGGCAAGGGCCGCAGCAAGCGGGACGCCCGACGCCAACCGCGTCAGCGCGGAGACAGCGCCCGTGCGCGGCGTGCGGCCTGACGGGTCAAGCGCGCGCGTCGAGGAATGGCGGTTCAGGATCGAGAAACTTTGCACGAATCGATTGTACCCGTGCGCAGCCGGTCAGCGTCCGAGGAACAGGCGATAGGCCGGGTTGTCCGACTCGTCCTGGTAGCGATAACCCAGTTCGGCCAGGAACCGGCGGAAACGGGCGCCATCCCTGGCCGGCACCTGCATGCCCACCAGCACGCGGCCATAGTCGGCACCGTGGTTTCGATAATGGAAAAGGCTGATGTTCCAGCCGCCGCTCATCGCGTCGAGGAACCGCATCAGCGCGCCCGGGCGTTCGGGGAACTCGAACCGATAGACGATCTCGTCGTCGACCGACGGCGCACGCCCCCCGACCAGGTGGCGAACATGCAGCTTCGCCATCTCGTTGTCGGTCAGGTCCTGTGCCGCCAGCCCGCCCTTCTTGAGCGTCTTGACGAGTTCGTCCGTCTCGCGCCGGCTCTTGACCTCGATGCCGACGAACACCTGCGCATGCCCCGGATCGGCATAGCGGTAGTTGAACTCGGTGACGTTGCGCGGACCGAGCAGCGTACAGAACGCCTTGAAGCTGCCCGGCCGCTCCGGGATCGTGACCGCCAGGATGGCTTCCCGCGATTCGCCGATTTCCGCCCGCTCGGCGACGAAACGCAGGCGGTCGAAATTCATGTTCGCCCCGCAGGCGATCGCCACCAGCGTCTTGCCGCGCACCTTCTCGCGCTTGGTCCACGCCTTCAGGCCGGCGATCGCCAGCGCTCCGGCAGGCTCCAGGATCGACCGCGTGTCCTCGAACACATCCTTGATCGCGGCGCAGATCTCGTCGGTGTCGACCCGCACGATCTCGTCGACCAGGGTCCGGCACAGGCGGAACGTTTCTTCGCCGACCTGCTTCACGGCGACGCCGTCGGCGAACAGTCCGACCTGGGCCAGCTTCACCCGGTGCCCCGCCTGCAGCGACTGGTACATCGCGTCGGAGTCGACCGGTTCGACCCCGATCAGCCGGATCTCGGGACGCAGCCGCTTCACGTAGGCGCCGATGCCGGAGATCAGCCCGCCACCGCCGATCGCGACGAAGATCGCATCGATCGGCCCGGGGTGGTCGCGCAGGATCTCCATGCCGATCGTGCCCTGGCCGGCGATCACGTCCGGGTCGTCGTAGGGATGGACGAAGGTGAGCCGGTGGCGCTTCATCAGCACCAGTGCATGGGCATAGGCTTCGTCGTAGGTGTCGCCCGCGAGCACCACCTCGGCACCGCGCCCGGCCACCGCCTGCACCTTGATCTGCGGCGTGGTCACCGGCATCACGATCATCGCCCGGCAGCCGAGCTTCTGGGCCGACAGCGCGACGCCCTGGGCATGGTTGCCGGCGGAGGCGGCGATCACCCCCCGCCGCAGCGCCGCCGGCGGCAGGTTGACCATCTTGTTGTAGGCCCCGCGCAGCTTGAACGAGAACACCGGCTGCATGTCCTCGCGCTTGAGCAGCACCGAGCTGCCCACGCGCGCCGACAGCGAGGGCGCCAGGTCGAGGGGCGTCTCTATCGCCACGTCGTAGACGCGGGCCTTGAGGATGCGTTCCAGGTATTCCGTGGGCATGGGTTCCTGCGCGGGGGAATGGATGCAATAATCATCTCATGGCCACGCAGGACGAACTCAAGCGCATCGCGGCGAAGGCGGCGGTGGCGCACGTACCGGAAGACGCCGTGATCGGCGTCGGCACCGGCTCGACCGTCGATTTCTTCATCGCCGAGCTGGCAGCGATGAAGGACCGCATCGAGGGGGCCGTGTCCAGTTCCGAGGCCAGCAGCGCCCGGCTGAAGGCCGTCGGCATCCGGGTGATCGACCTGAACAGCGTCGACGAGGTCGCGGTCTACATCGACGGCGCCGACGAGATCGACGAGCACCTGCGCATGATCAAGGGCGGCGGCGGCGCGCTGACCCGCGAGAAGATCGTCGCCGCGGTGGCGCGCCGGTTCGTCTGCATCGTCGACGAGAAGAAGCTGGTCGGCACGCTCGGCCGGTTCCCCCTGCCGATCGAGGTGCTGCCGCTGGCACGCAGCCATGTCGCCCGGCAGGTGGCCCGGCTCGGCGGCCAACCGTCGCTGCGCACCGGGTTCACCACCGACAACGGCAACCTGATCCTCGACGTCCCCGGCCTGAAGATGCACGACCCGGCCGCGCTCGAATCCGAGCTGAACCAGATCGCCGGCGTGGTCTGCAACGGCCTGTTCGCCCGCCGTCCGGCCGACGTGGCGCTGGTCGCCTCGGCTGCCGGCGTGCGCACCCTGTCGCGATGACCTTGCCATCCTGGGCGGACGCCGCCGCCATGTTCGTGTCACATTTCCGGGATAACCTGAACGGTGACCCTTCATCCGACAACGGGATACCGACATGAGCCAGCACATCGCAAAGCAGTTCGACGCGGAACTCGAAGCCGTGCGCGCCCGCGTGCTGCAGATGGGTGGCATCGTCGAGCAGCAGATCACCAGCGCGATCGAGGTGCTGTCCACCGGCAACATCGAGCAGTGCGACCGCATCATCGAGGCCGACCACCGGGTCAACGCGCTCGAGATCGAGATCGACGAGCAGTGCAGCCACATCATCGCCCGCCGCCAGCCGACCGCGATCGACCTGCGCATGATCCTCACGGTGATCAAGACCATCACCGACCTCGAGCGGATCGGCGACGAGGCGGCGAAGATCGCCCGCATGGCGAAGAACCTGCACGAGCGCGACACGCTGCAGATCCCGCGCTACCGCGAGATCAAGAACGTGTCCGAGATCGCGGTGGACATGCTGCGCCAGTCGCTCGACGCGTTCGCGCGGCTCGACATCGCGGTGCCGGCCAAGGTCGTGCGGCTCGACGAGCAGGTCGACGAAGAGTTCAAGACCATCGTGCGCAAGCTGATCACCTTCATGATGGAAGATCCGCGCACCATCTCTTCGTCGCTCGAGATCCTCTGGGTCGCCAAGGCGATCGAGCGCATCGGCGACCATGCGAAGAACATGTCCGAGTACGTCGTCTACCTGATCAAGGGCAAGGACGTGCGCCACGTGAGCGCCGAAGAGCTCGAACGCGAAGTGGAGCAATGACCGGCAGCCGCGACCGGTTCCCGGCGCCCGGACGGACGGGCGCGCGATGACGCAGTTGTCCACCCTGGCAGCCGTCGACCTCGGCTCCAACAGCTTCCACCTGCAGGTCGCCCGGGTCGTCGGCGAGCAGGTCTACCCGCTGGATTCGCTGCGCGAGCCGGTTCGGATCGGCGCCGGACTGGGCCCCGACAAGCGCCTCGATGAAGCTGCGCAGCAGCGCGGGCTCAACGCGCTGCGCCAGTTCGGCGAGCGCCTGCGCGGAATGCCGGTGGAAGCAGTGCGCGCGGTCGGCACCAACACGCTGCGCGTGGCGAAGAACGCGAAGGAATTCCTGGCCAAGGCCGAGGCGGCGCTGGGCTTCCCGATCGAAGTCGTCGCCGGGCGCGAGGAAGCGCGCCTGATCTACCTGGGCGTCGCGCACGGCCTGCCGCCGTCCCTGGAACCGCGGCTGGTGGTGGACATCGGCGGCGGCTCGACCGAATGCATCATCGGCTCGGGACTCGAACCGCTGAAGCTGGAAAGCCTGTACATGGGCTGCGTCAGCTTCTCGATGCGGCATTTCGCCGACGGGCGGCTCAGCAAGTCGAACTTCCGCGCGGCCGAGACGGCGGCAGCCACCGAACTGGACACCATCCGCAAGGCGTTCCGCCATGGCGAGTGGATGCATGCGATCGGCTCCTCGGGGACCGCGCGCGCGCTCGGCGACCTGCTCGAGTTCAACGGCTATACCGACAACGGCATCACGCTCGACGGCCTGCAGCGGCTGAGGGCGCAGATGATCCGCATCGGCGCCCTCGACCGGCTGGACGCGCTCGCGCTGGCCGGCCTGCGCGCCGACCGCGTGCCGGTGCTGCCTGGCGGGCTGTCGATCATGCTCGCGGTGTTCGATGCGCTCCAGGTGCCGCACATGGCGCTGGCCACCGGCGCGATGCGCCAGGGCATCCTGTACGACATGCTCGGCCGGTTCCACCACCGCGACATGCGCGACCTCACCGTCGAGCAGTTCATGCAACGCTACCATGTCGACGCGGCGCAGGCCCGGCGCGTGGGTGCACTGGCCCATGCGCTGCTGCAGGACCTGCTGGCCGACGATCCCCCGGCTGCAGCAAGCGCGGGCCAGCTGCTCGACTGGGCGGCGCGCCTGCACGAGATCGGCATCTCGGTCGCCCATTCGGGCTACCACAAGCACACCGCATACATCATCCGCAACGCCGACATGCCGGGCTTCTCGCGCAGCGAGCAGGGGCGGCTGGCCACGCTCGCGCTCGCCCATCGCGGATCGCTCGACAAGATGCAGGGCATGCTCGAGACCCCGGCCGACATCGCATCGACGATGTCGCTGCGCCTGGCCGCGATGTTCTACCGCGCGCGCGCGGACATCGCGTTGCCGACGATCGAGGCACGCGTGCTGCGCGGCGAGTACCGGCTGAAGCTCGAGCCGCGCTGGCTTGCCGACAACCCGCTCACCGCCGCACTGCTGCGCGAAGAGATCGGGCAGTGGCGCAAGGTGGGCATCACGCTGGACGTGCGCCCGATGCAGGAACTGCTCGAACTGGCCTGAGCGGCCCGGGTCGACCCGGGCCGCTGCAGGTGTGCCGGCCGGCGGTGGCCTACTTGTCGTGCTCGCCGTCGATCAGGATGAAGGCGACGGCGCAGTCGTTGTCCGACCGGTTGCTCCAGGCATGGTTGGTCCCGCGCTGGATGATGACGTCGCCCTGGCGGCAGAGCACTTCGGAGTCGTCCAGCACCAGCCAGATCTCGCCTTCCAGCACGAGGCCGTAGTCGACCGTCTTCGTCTTGTGCATCAGCGGATGGCGCACGTTCTCGGTGTGCTGCGACGCCTCGGCGGAACCGACCGCACCGAATGCCGCCCGTGCCTTCTCGCCGGTCAGGTTGTGGATGAAGGTCTTCTCCGGCGGAAAACGCACGACGCGGAACACGTTGCCGCCAGCCGGCGGCTGCAGCGTCTTCACCGACGCCGTGGCGTCCGGTGCATCGATGGCCATCGGCGAACGATCGCTCACCCACAGTTCGCTCATGGTCAGGCCGCCACGCAGCTCGACGGTACGCACGTTCGGCGCGTCGCGGTCCTCGACGACGATGGCGACGCCCTTGGCATCGTGTCCGGTGACGATACGACGGATGGGTTTGTGCAAGGCAGGCTCCTGGGCAGGCGGTTGGACAGGTGGCGAGGGTAGCGCGAGTCGGCACTTGCCGTGCGCGGCCGCCGAGGCCGCCGAGGCCAGGGCGCCCGGCGAACCGGGCGCACCGTCCGCCCGGACAAGCCTCCGTGCGGGCCCGCGGCCGCCGACCGCGCATAGACTCTGCGGCCCGCTCCGACACCCCCCGACCGTGGCGACCTCCGTTGTCTGGTTCAAGCGCGACCTGCGCATCGACGATCATCGACCGCTCGCCCGTGCCGCGGCGCGCGGCGCGGTGGTCGCGCTGTACGTGCATGAACCCTCGCTGCTGGCCAGCGCCGAGTTCGACCCGGCGCATTTCGCGTTCATCGACGACTGCCTCGCTGCACTCGATGACCAGCTCCGAAGGCGCGGCATCCCGCTGACCCTGCGCACCGGCGAACTGCCGCAGGTGCTCGATGCGCTGCACCGGCAGACGGCGTTCGATGCGCTGTGGAGCCATGAAGAGACCGGCAACCGGATCACCTTCGACCGTGACCTGGCGGTCGGGCGCTGGTGCCGCGCGAATGGCGTGGCATGGACCGAGATTGCGCAGACCGGCGTGGTTCGCCGGTTGAAGAGCCGGGATGGATGGGCGCGCCGATGGACGCAGCGGATGAGCGAACCGGTGGCGGAAGCGCCGCAGCGGATGGCAGGGCCCGCAGGCCTGGACCACGGGCGCCGGCTGGCTGCGGAAGACATCGGGCTGGCCCGCTCGTCGCGCCCGGATGCCCAGCGCGGCGGCGAACCGGAAGCCCATGCGACGCTGGCCGGGTTCCTGGCCGTGCGCGGTGTCGACTACCGGCGCGGCATGTCCAGCCCGGTGACCGCCTTCGAGCGCTGCTCGCGACTGTCCCCGCATCTCGCATGGGGTTCGATCTCGATGCGCCGGGTGGCCCAGGCGGCCGCCGCGCGCGCGCGGGAGGTACGCGCGCTGCGCGCGGCGGGCGACGAGGTCGATGCCCGCTGGGCCGCGTCCCTGCATTCGTTCCAGGGCCGCCTGCGCTGGCACTGCCACTTCATGCAGAAGCTGGAAGACGAGCCGCGCATCGAATTCGAGAACTTCGCACGCGCCTGCGACGGACTGCGCGATGCCCTGCCGCCACGGCCCGGCAGTGAAGCGGCCGCGCGGCTGCTCGCCTGGCAGCAGGGCGAAACCGGCTATCCGATGGTCGATGCCTGCATGCATGCACTCGCCCGCTGCGGATGGATCAACTTCCGCATGCGCGCGATGCTGGTGTCGTTCGCGTCCCATCACCTATGGCTGCACTGGCGGCACACCGCGCCTTTCCTGGCCCGTGCCTTCCTCGATTTCGAACCGGGCATCCACTACAGCCAGTTCCAGATGCAGTCGGGTACGACCGGCATCAATACCCTGCGCATCTATTCACCGGCAAAGCAGGTGCTGGACCACGATCCGGCCGGCGTGTTCATCCGCGCCGAACTGCCGGCGCTGGCGCGGGTGCCGGCGCGGTACCTGGCCGAGCCGCACGCGATGCCCCTCTCCGTGCAGCGCGAGGCGGGCTGCATCGTCGGAAAGGACTATCCGATGCCGGTGGTGGACCACGCCACCGCCTATCGCGAGGCGCGCGAACGCATCGCCTCCGTGCGGCGCCGGGCCGACGCGCGCGCAGAGGCCGACATGATCCAGCAGCGCCATGGCAGCCGGCGCAGCGGCCTGCCGCCGACTGCGCGTACCCCCCGTCCGGCGGGCGCCGCAGCCAGGCAGGCAAGCCTGTTCGGCGACGCGCTGGACGATGGCCACGAAGCCCTGGCCAACGCACCCTGATGGCCACGCGCAAGCCAGCCGCCCGCCGGCCCTCCACAGCGACTGCATTCAGCGTGCCGGCACTTCCGCCGCGCGCGCCGGCGCGGAAGGTAAGGCGTCTCGTGTTCGTGCTCGGCGACCAGCTCGACCGGCGGTCGGCCGCCTTCGACGGTTTCGATCCCGCCCATGACGCAGTCTTCATGGCCGAAGCCATCGAGGAATCCACGGCCGCGTGGAGCTCGAAGCCACGCACCGCCATGTTCCTCGCGGCGATGCGCCACTTCGCACAACAGGCGGCCGACGACGGGTTCCGTGTCTGGTACAACCGGCTGGACGACCCGGCCTGCGCGGCTTCGCTGGGAGAGGCGCTGTCGCAGGCGACCACGGTGCTCGAGCCGCAGTCCGTCTCGATGGTCACCCCGGGCGAATGGCGGCTGCGCGAGACCTTCGGGGCACATGCAGCGGCACCCGTGCTGCTGGAAGACCGGCACTTCCTGTGCAGCGGCGACGACTTCGAGCGGCATGCGAAAGGCCGCAAGCAGCTGCGGATGGAATTCTTCTACCGCGAGATGCGTGCGCGCCATTCGGTGCTGATGCAAGACGGTGGGCCGGCCGGCGGCCAGTGGAACTTCGACGTGGAGAACCGGAAGTCCTTCCCGGCATCCGGGCCGCGGGGCGTACCGTCGCCGGTCCAGTTCCCGCCAGACGCGATCACGCGCGAGGTGATCGCGCTGCTCGACCAGCGACTCGCCGCGCATCCGGGCGCGCTCGACTGCTTCGCCTGGCCGGTCACGCGTGCCGATGCGCTGTCCGCGCTCGAGGCGTTCGTCGAGCAGCGGCTGCCGCTGTTCGGCGACCATCAGGACGCGATGTGGACCGGCGAGCCGTGGCTCTACCATGCCCATCTCTCGGCGGCCATGAACCTGAAGCTGCTCGACCCGCGCGAAGTGATCGCCGCCGCCGAACGCGCATGGCGCGCAGGCCGCGTGCCCCTGCCTGCGGCAGAGGGCTTCATCCGCCAGGTGCTCGGCTGGCGCGAGTACGTTCGCGGCATCTACTGGCGCACCATGCCCGGCTACCTCGACCTGAATGCGCTGGACGCACGCCAGTCGCTGCCCGCCTTCTACTGGAACGGCGAAACGCCGATGGCCTGCCTGCGCGAGTCGATCGGACAGACGCTGGCGCTCGGCTATGCGCACCACATCCAGCGGCTGATGGTCACCGGCCTCTATGCGCTGCTGCTCGGCGTCGACCCGAAGGCGGTGCACCGCTGGTACCTCGCGGTGTACGTCGACGCGATCGAATGGGTCGAGCTGCCGAACACGCTGGGCATGGCGCTGCATGCCGACGGCGGCGTGATGGCCTCGAAGCCCTATGCCGCCACCGGGCGCTACATCGACCGGATGAGCAACTACTGCAAGGGTTGCCGGTTCGATCCCGCGGCCGCCAGCGGCAAGGACGCCTGCCCGTTCACCACGCTGTACTGGGACTTCCTCCTGCGTCACCGCCCCCGGCTGGCGAGGAACAACCGGATGGCCCTGCAACTCAAGAACGTCGACCGCATCGGACCCGAAGCCCGCGCCGCGATCGAGGCGCGCGCCGGCCTGATCCGCGCCAACGACGGCATCCCGCCCATGGACATCCAGAAGGACCTCCTGCAATGACACGACCCGTACTGATCACCGGCGGTTCCGGTGGACTCGCCCTCGCGATCGCCGCGGCCCTCGACCCGTCTGCATGGACACCCGTGCTGGTCACGCGATCGCCGGCGAAGCTCGCCGCTGCCGGCACGCCGGCCCTGGTCGCCGGGACCATCGAGGCAGACGTGTCGACCGAAGCCGGCGCCACTGCCGCGGTCGCCGCCTGCACCGAACGCTTCGGCCTGCCGGGCGCGCTGGTGAACGCAGCCGGCAGCACGCTGATACAGCCGTTGCACCGCACCGGCGAGGCGCAGTACCGGTCGGTGCTGGCGGCGAACCTGGACACCGCGTTCTTCTCGCTGCGCGCCTTCGTCGAGGCACGCCGGAACGCGGGCGCGGCCGCCGGCGGTGGATCGGTCGTGCTGTTCTCGACCATCGTCGCACGCATCGGCGTGGTCAACCACGAAGCGGTCGCGGCCGCGAAAGGGGCGATCGAGGCGCTGGTCCGTTCCGCAGCGGCGACCTATGCGCCGAACGACATCCGCGTCAATGCCATCGCACCGGGGCTGATGGAAACGCCGATGGCCGCGCCGCTGCTGTCGAACGACAACATCCGGCAGGCAGCCGCCCGGCAGTATCCGATCGGCGGCATCGGCCAGCCGGAGGAAGTCGCCTCGCTGGTCGACTGGCTGCTGTCGACGCCCGCGCGCCGGGTGACCGGACAGGTGATCGCGGTCGACGGCGGCTTCAGCACGATACGGCCGCTGATCAAGGGCTGAGACCGGGCGCGAGGTTTCACCATGCCGGGCAAGCCGCAGCCATTCAAGGGCAACAAGCAGTCGCTGCCGCAGAAGCCCTGCCTCGCCTGCGGCCGCCCGATGACCTGGCGCAAGCGCTGGCGCAACAACTGGGCGGAGGTGAAGTACTGCTCCGACGCCTGCCGTCAGCGCGGCTGAGGCAGTTCGAGCACGCGCTCGCCGGCCACGACGAACACGCGTTCCGCACCGTTGCGCTCGACCGTGAAGCCCCCGGTGAACGCACCGAACGCGGGCAGCACGCCGACGCCTTCGCCGAACACGAAGCACGGCGTGCGCACCCGGTCGCGCCCGCGTCCGTGCAGGGTCACCACCGGATGCACATGGCCGGCCAGCACGTAGCGCCCGGCCAGCGGCTCGGGATGGTGGCGCAGCGCGAACGGACCGATGTCGTGCGGATCCCGGTGCACCCGGATGTCCAGCGCCGGCGGCAGCTCACCCGCATGCGCGTCATGGTTGCCGGGCACCAGCTCCAGCGACAGCGCCGGCCTTCGTCCACGCCATTCGAGCAGCGCATGGAAGGTGGCCGACCCGTGCAGCAGCCGGCCATGCATCAGGTCGCCGAGGAAGACCACCCGCTGCACGGCATGCCGAACGACCAGGTCGTCGAGCACCTGCAGGTTGCTCGCCGTGGTGCCCGACGGCACCGGCACGCCCAGCGTGCGGAACCGCGCAGCCTTGCCGAAGTGTGCATCGGCAACCATCAGCATGCGCTGCGCCGGCCAGTGCAGCGCCCGCTCGGGCAGCAGCTGCATCGCCTCGCCTGCGATCTCGATCGCGGCCGTCATCGGGCCTCTGCCGCCCGTTCCAGTTCCGCGACCATGCGCGCGATGCGGTCGCCGACCTTCTCGGTCGACACCTTCTCGCGGATGCGTGCAGCCATCAACGGGAAGGCGAACGGCGTCGGATGCTCGACCGCCACCAGCCGCAGCGTCATCGCCCGCATCCGGGCCAGCGTATCGGTCAGGCGCTCCAGGTCGAGTTCGTCGCGCATCACCTCGGCGCGCGCCTGTGCGAGCAGCAGGTTGCCGGGGTCGTGCTTCTCGAACACATCGTGCAGCAGGCCCGCGCTCGCCTGCAGTTCGCGTGCCCGCTTCGGCTGGCCGGGGAAGCCGGTGAACACCAGTCCCGACACGCGCGCGATCTCGCGGAACTGCCGGCGCGCAAGCTCGCCCGCGTTCAGGCTCTCGAGCAGGTCTGCCTGCAGGCGCCCGGCATCGAGCAGGCCGCCTTCGAACGCCGCCCTCCAGTCGACCGGCACCGGCGACAGCAGTTCGAAGCCGTAGTCGCTGACCGCGATGCTGAACGTGTTCGGTGCCGCGCGCGCCACGCGCCACCCGAACAGCGAAGCAAGGCCGGTATGCACCAGGCGACCGCCGAACGGGAAGCAGAACAGGTGGTACCCCTCGCGCGTGCGCACGGTCTCGACCAGCAGCTCGTCCGCGCGCGGCACCAGCGACCAGCGCTGCTGCAGTTCGACCAGCCTCGAGACCGCGCGCAGCTCCGGCAGGCTGCGGTCACCCGCACCCGCCCTTTCGATCAGTTCGACCACCGCCTGCGCGAGCTCGGTGGACAGCGGACTGCGCCCGCCCTGCCAGCGCGGCACCGCAGCCACGCCGGCCTTCGCGCGCTGCACGTATGCGGTCATCTCGCGGATGCGCACCAGCGACAGCAGCCGCCCGCCGAGGAGGAAGGCCTGGCCGGGCTTCAACCGGCTGACGAACGACTCCTCGACGGTACCGACCCGGCCGCCGCTGATGAACCGGACATCCATCGCGCTGTCGGCGGTGATGGTGCCGATCGACATCCGGTGCCGGCGCGCGATCGCGCGGTCCGGTACCCGGTAGCGTCCATCGTCGGACTGCACCACGCGCCGGTACTCGGGATAGGCATGCAGCGATCCGCCGCGGGTTACGAAGTCGATCGCCCAGTCGAAGGCCGCGCGATCCAGGTCGCGGTAGGCCCAGGTGGTACGGACCTCGGCGAACAGGGCATCGGCATCGAAGCCGCCGCCGAGCGCGACCGTCACCAGGTGCTGCACCAGCACGTCGATCGGGGCCTCCGGCGGCGTGCGCGCCTCCACCCGCCGCCCACCGGCCGCGATGCGCGCTGCCGCCGCCTCGATCAGCTCGAAGCTGTGCGTGGGCACGCAGGAGATGCGCGACACGCGGCCCGGTGCGTGCCCGGAGCGGCCGGCCCGCTGCAGCAGCCGCGCGATGCCCTTCGGGCTGCCGATCTGGATCACCCGCTCGACCGGCAGGAAATCCACGCCCAGGTCGAGCGAAGAGGTGCATACCACTGCCTTCAGCCGGCCTTCCTTCAGCCCGAGCTCGACCCAGTCGCGCAGCCGCCGGTCGAGCGAACCATGGTGGAGCGCGATCATGCCCGCCCATTCGGGCCGTGCCTCGAGCAGGGCCTGGTACCACTGCTCCGCATGCGAACGAACGTTCGTGAACACCAGGGTGGTCGACGCCGACTCGATCTCGCGCGCGACCGGCTCCACCATGCGCATGCCGAGGTGGCCCGCCCAGGGAAACCGATCGGGCGAATCCGGGATCACCGTGTCGACCAGCACCCGCTTCGGCACCTTGCCCTGCACCAGGACCCCTGCCCGGCGGGTCGACCCGAGCAGCGCATCGCGGGCCTGGCCGAGGTTGCCGATGGTTGCCGACAGCCCCCAGATACGCACGCCGGGATTGAACCGTGCCACGCGTGCCAGCGCGAGCTGCGCCTGCACGCCGCGCTTGCTGCCGAGCAGTTCATGCCACTCGTCGACCACCACCAGCTGCACGTTGCCCAGCAGCGACGCCGCATCCGCCTGGGCGAGCATCACCGACAGGCTCTCCGGCGTGGTGACCAGCGCGGTCGGCGGCTTGCGCTGCTGGCGTGCCCGCTCGGCGCTCGCGGTGTCGCCGGTGCGCGTGCCGACCGTCCAGTCGAGCCCGAGCTCCGCCAGCGGTTCGGCCAGCGCGCGCGCGGTGTCCGCCGCGAGCGCGCGCATCGGCGTGATCCAGAGCACGGTGTAGGGCCGTGCCTTCGGACGCCGGTTGCCGCCGCGCAGCGCCTCGATCAGCGCAGCAAACCAGACCGCATAGGTCTTGCCGGACCCGGTGGTCGCATGCAGCAGGCCACTGTCGCCGCGCGCGCAGGCCTGCCAGAGCTCGCGCTGGAACGGGAACGGACGCCAGCCGCGCTGCTCGAACCAGCGCGCGAGTTCCGCCGGCAGGCGCAGCACGGTCGGCTTCGGCCCGGGGGCTGCGGCTTCGCCCGGTGGCATGGCCGATACGTCGCTCATGCGCCGCCTTGCCGCAGCCAGGCCACCCCGGCGATCCAGCCCTCCAGCGTATCGGTGCCGGGCGGTATGCCGAAGCAGGGCTGCCGCAGCGCCCAGCCCGCCTGCACTGCGCACACGATCGCGTCCAGCGTGTCGCCGCTGGCATCGGCCAGTGCACGGTCGAGCAGAGACTGGGGTGCCGACACCCGCAGGTCCAGCGGGTGCTCGCCGCGGCATAGCGCGTCCAGGATCACCGCCCTTGCCGCATGGCGCTGCGGCGTCTGCTTCGCCCGGGCATCGCTCTTGTACGACAGCCGGGTGATCGCGCGCACCAGGTGGCCCGGATAGGCCTCGACCGCCACCCGCTCCGGGTCGCCCTCGACATGGCCGGCGACGGTCACGCCCGCGCGCGCGAGGCGTGCCGCCCCCTCGAGGAACATCAGCGCCACCGGCGGATTCACCAGCTTCAGCGGACTGTGCGAAGCCGCCGGCCGGTCGACCGCGCGATGCGCGTAGCGATCACCGACCACGCGCGCCTGCCGATGCGCATCCAGGCAGGCGCGGAACGCGGCGCGCGGCATGGCCGCGCAGGCCAGCACGAGGCCGCGCCAGTCCGATGGCCAGCCGAGTTCGTCCACCGCCGTGCGCGGCAGCCCGAACGGGAAGTCGAAGCCGCCGATCCACGGACCCGGTTCGGCCAGCAGGGCCTCGAACGCCGCGAAGGTCTCGAGCGCATCGACCGCTTCGACCTGGACCACCGGGCTCCCCGCAGCACCGCCAGACAACCGCGCGCGCGCGACGGTGATCGGCTTCGCGCGGCGCGGCGCGCTGGTGAAGTCGACGCCGAGCAGGCGGAACGGATTCAGCATGCGCGGCTCACGACAGCGCGGCCGCGAGCGTGCGCAGCTGCTCGAGCGTGTCGGCGTCCTCGATCCGCTTGTCGTCGCGCAGGCGCAGGATGCGCGGGAAACGCACCGCGATGCCGGACTTGTGGCGCGCACTCTGCGCGATGCCTTCGAACCCGATCTCGCACACCAGCTTCGGCGCCACGCTGCGCACCGGGCCGAACTTCTCGACCGTATGCTGCCGGATGTATGCATCGACCCTTGCGATCTCGGCATCGGTCAGCCCCGAGTACGCCTTCGCGAACGGCACCAGCGCCCCTTCGTGCCAGAGCGCGAACGTGTAGTCGGTGTACAGGCTCGCGCGACGTCCGTGGCCGCGCTGCGCATAGACCAGCACGGCATCGATCGACAGCGGATCGACCTTCCATTTCCACCATTCGCCAGCCGGGCTCGATCGGGTGCGTCCGATGCCGTACGGCGCATCCACCCGCTTCAGCATCAGGCCCTCCACGCCGCGCGCGCGCGCGTCCGCCCGCAGCGCTGCAAGCCCGGGCCATGTCTGCGCCTCGACCAGGGGCGACAGCTTGATAGCGCCCTCGCCCAGGCGTTGCACCACCGCCTCCAGGCGTGCGCGTCGTTCGGAGAACGGCCGGGTACGCAGGTCCATGCCCTCGTGTTCGAGCAGGTCGTAGGCAATGTACGCGACCGGTGCGCGCGACAGCACCGCGGCCGAGAGCTTCGTGCGGCCGATGCGCTGCTGCAGCAGGGCGAACGGCGCGACCCGTCCGTCCCGCCATGCGACCAGTTCGCCATCGAGCACGCAGCCATCGGGCAGTTCGCCGGCGGCAGCCGCGACCTCCGGGAAGCGCGGCGTCACGCGTTCCTCGCCGCGCGACCACACGAAGGTCTCGCCGCTGCGGCGCACGACCTGGGCGCGGATGCCATCCCATTTCCACTCGGCAGCCCAGTCGCGGCGTTCGCCCAGGGCCTCGACCGGGCCCGGCAATGCATGGGCGAGGAAGAACGGATAAGGCCGACCCGGTGGCACCGCGCCTTCGTCACGCTCGACCAGCCGAAGCCAGGCATCGGCATCGGGCCTCCAGTCGCCCGCCAGCCGTTCGGCGATCACCTGCGACGGCAGGCCGCTCGCCTCGGACACGCCCTGAACGACCAGTTGCCGCGACACGCCAACCCGGAAGCCGCCGGTGATCAGCTTGTTCCAGACGAAACGTTCGTGGGCGTCGAGTTCGTCCCACCACCCGTTGAGCATCGGAGCGAGCAGTTCGGGCGCCGTGCCGCGGATCCTGAGCAGCCGCTGCTCCACCCATTCCTGCAGCGGCACCGGCGTCGCCCCGCCGGACGCCGGCGGCAGCAGCAGCGCGATCGTCTCGGCCAGGTCGCCCACCGCCTGGTAGCTTTCCTCGAACAGCCAGTCCGGGACCTGCGCACGCTCGGCGGCGATCGCCCGCAGCACCTTCACCGGCACCGCCTGCCTGGGCCTGCCGCCGCACAGGAAGTACACCGCCCAGGCGGCATCGGCCGGCCTCGCGTGGCCGAAGTACAGCGCCAGCGCCGTGCGCTTGGCACGGGTGGACGTGGTGGAGTCGAGTGCGCGATAGAGCGCGGCGAACTCACGCATCGACGCGCCCGCCCTCCGAAGGGCCGTCCTGCGCCGGCGCGGGCAGGTCCACCGCTGCCAGCTCATCCTGCTCGCCCGTGTACTGCGCGTCGAACTCGCGTGTCTCGAACGTCCTCGCATCCAGGCCGCGGTCGCACAGGTAACGCGTCAGCGATGCGGCATGGCCATGCGTCGCGTACACCCGGGACGCCCCGCTCGCTTCGATCGCACGCAGCAGGCCGGGCCAGTCGGCATGGTCGGACATCACGAAGCCGCGGTCGACGGATCGCCGCCGGCGCGCGCCGCGCAACTGCATCCAGCCCGACGCGAACGCATCGCTCGCGTCGGGGAAGCGGCGCAGCCACGGCGTGGATTGCGCGGACGGTGGCGCCACCACCAGCGCCACCGCCAGCGCTGCACGGTCTGCGGCACGTGCCGGGCCGGCCGCGGTGAGCGTGGCTGGCAGCGGCACACCCGCTTCGCGATAGCAGCGATTCAGCAACTCCACCGCGCCGTGGCAGACGATCGGCCCGATCGAGGCATCGACGCCGGCGAGGATGCGCTGCGCCTTGCCGAACGCGTACGCATACACCACGCTCGGCCGGCCGGCCGCTGCATTGCCGCGCCACCAGTCGTCGATCTCGGCGAACAGGCGCTCCGGAGGCGCCCACCGGTAGATCGGCAGGCCGAAGGTCGATTCCGTGATCAGCACATCGGCGCGGACCGGCTCGAAGGCAGTGCAGGTCGGGTCGGCATCGAGCTTGTAGTCGCCGGTGACCACCCAGGTTTCGCCGCCGACCTCGACCCTGACCTGCGACGAACCCAGCACGTGGCCGGCCGGATGGAGCGAGACCCGGGCATCGCCGACCCTGGTGCATTCCCCGTAGCCGACTGCATCGATGGACACCGGACCGAGGCGGGCGAGCAGCACGCCGAGCGCGTCGCGCTGGGCGAGGTAGCGCGCATGTCCGCGACGCGCATGGTCGGCATGCGCATGCGTGAGGACGGCGCGGTCGACCGGCCGCCAGGGATCGATGTAGAAGTCGCCGGCCGGGCAGTACAGGCCCGCCGGCCTCAGCTCGAGTACCGCCATCCGCGGTGCTTCCGTTCCAGTGGGCAGGCCGCGCCGGGCTCTCCGGCCGCGGCCCCCTTCAGGACTGCGTGGCCGCAGGCTGCGCGACCACCGCCGGCATCCGTTGCGCGAAGCTGGCGGAGGACAGCGCGGAGTCGAGCAGGTCGCGCGCCAGTGGCTCGGTGACCGTGCGTGGCGCCGGGATCATCGCGACCCGCAGCGCCATTGCCATCGCCAGGGCCTGCAGCACATCGCCGTTGCTGACACCCTCGCGGTCGGCGACGCGGGCGTCGACCGTCACGAGGAGCGCGGTGAGCAGCGCACTGACGTCGGTCTCGTTGCGCGTCTCGGCATGCAGGTCGAAGGTGACATCGATCGTCTCACCGGTCGCGGTGGTGGCGCGGTAGGGCAGGTGGCGGTTCATGAGCGTGCGCGGGGTCCGGTGGAATCGACAGGCGGATGGTAGCCGACGCGACGCCCTGCGGACGGCCCGCAACCGGTGCCCATGGCCGGTGGAGGCCTGCCTGGCGAACGAAGCGGAGTGGGCCCGTCGGTGCCACGGTATAATTCGCGGGTTTTGACCTGCGCCATGCCAACCCCGGCGGCGGCCCCACCGCCGCACGCACACCTCGGACCCACACGACAATGTCCACGCTCATCTGCGGCTCGATCGCATTCGACACCATCATGGTGTTCCATGACCGGTTCAAGAATCACATCCTGCCCGAGAAGATCCAGATCCTGAACGTGGCCTTCCTGGTGCCCGACATGCGCCGCGAGTTCGGCGGCTGCGCGGGCAACATCGCGTACTCGCTGAAGATGCTGGGCACCGAGCCCACCATCATGGCCACCGTCGGCGACGATGCGCCGCCCTACCTGGCACGCCTCGACCAGCTCGGCCTGTCGCGCAGCCATGTGCGCGAAGTCCCGGGCAGCTTCACCGCGCAGGCCTTCATCACCACCGACCTCGACGACAACCAGATCACCGCGTTCCATCCGGGCGCGATGAACCATTCGCACCTCAACAAGGTATCCGACGCGCCCGGCACGCGGCTCGGCATCATTTCGCCGGACGGCCGCGACGGCATGATCCAGCACGCGCAGCAGTTCGCCGAGGCCGGCATCCCGTTCATCTTCGACCCGGGCCAGGGCCTGCCGATGTTCGATGGCGCCGACCTGATGCGATTCATCGATGCCGCCACTTACGTGACCGTCAACGACTACGAAGCGCAGTTGTTGCAGGACCGCACCGGCGAGACGCTGGAAGCCCTCGCGAAGAAGGTGAAGGCACTGATCGTCACCCTCGGGGGCAACGGTTCGCATGTCTACACCGGCGGTCAACGCATCGAGATCCCCGGCGTTAAGGCGGAAGTGGTCGATCCGACCGGTTGCGGAGACGCCTACCGGGCCGGATTGCTGCATGGCATCTCGTCAGGGATGGACTGGCCGACCACCGGCCGCCTCGCATCGCTGATCGGCGCGATCAAGATCAGCCATCGGGGTGGACAGAACCACCGGTTCACCCGGGAAGAGATCGCAGTGCGGTACCGTGAGGCTTTCGGGTCGAGCCTCGACTGAAACGCGGCTTTCCAGGCATGTCCGGTGTGCGATCCGATCCGGTCGGGCGAACCCGCCGAGGCCGGGCCAGCGCAGGAGATTTGAAGATGAAGAAGATCCAGGGATTGGCCCTCGCACTCGCATCCATGCTGGTGCTTTCCGCCTGTGCGCCGGGGCAGGGCGCGAACAGCTATTCGCGCAGCCAGGCGCGCACCGAACAGAGCGTGCGCATGGGCACGGTCGAAGGCGTGCGCACGGTCCGGCTCGAAGGCACCCGCACGCCGATCGGCACGATCGCCGGCGGCGTGGTCGGCGGAGTCGCCGGCAGCACGGTGGGGGGTGGCCGTGGCAGCACGATCGCTGCCGTGCTGGGCGCGGTTGCAGGCGGCCTTGCCGGCTCGGCGATCGAAGAGGGCGTGACGCGCAAGGACGGCGTCGAAGTCACCGTGCGGCTGGACAACGGGAACATCATCGCGATCACCCAGGAAGCCGACGAGCAGTTCAAGCCTGGCGAGCGCGTGCGCGTGCTGTCGGGTGGTGGCGTGTCGCGCGTCACGCGCTGACCCGGGCGCCCGCAGGGGCGGCGGGCAACGGGCAGGCGCCCTCAGTCCGCTTCCATGTCTGACTGGACGGGACAGTCGATGGAGAAGCGCCTGCCGTCCTCCAGCCGGAAGGCGGTGAGCTGGCGGCCCCAGACACAGCCCGTGTCGATGCCCAGCACCCCCGGCCGCTCGACCAGCCCGAGTGCCGACCAGTGCCCGAACAGGATCGTTTCCCTGCTTCCGACCCGCAGGGGCGAGTCGAACCACGGGACGAGCCCCGCCGGTGCACGATCGAGCGATCCCTTGTGGGAAAAATCGAGGTTGCCGGCCGAATCGACCAGGCGCATGCGGGTGAACACGTTCACCACGAAGCGTGCGCGCGCATGGCCGGTCAGCGACGGGTCCCAGGCGACCGGGTCGTTGCCGTAGAGTTCGGCGAAGAAATCCAGGTAGCCCGGCCCGGCCAGGCGCGCCTCGGTTTCGCGCGCCAGCGCCAGCGCCTGTGCAGGCGACCACTGCGGCAGGATGCCCGCGTGCACCATCACCTGCCCACCTTCGGCATGCAGCAGCGGTTGCCGCCGCAGCCAGCCCAGCAGCTCGTCACGGTCGGGCGCGGCAAGGACGTCGTCGAAGGTGTCGCTGTTGCGCTTGCGGGTCATGCCTGACGCCACCATCAGCAGGTGGATGTCGTGGTTGCCGAGCACGGTGACCGCCCTCGGCCCCAGGCTGGCGATGTAGCGCAGCACCGCCAGCGACTGGCCACCCCGGTTCACGAGGTCGCCCACCAGCCACAGCCGGTCGCGGGCCGCGTCGAAACCGATCGAACCGAGCAGTTCCATCAGCGAGTCGTAGCAGCCCTGGATGTCACCGATCGCGTACGTGGCCATTGTGCGTGGAATCTAGCACGCGTCCGGCGGCGCGCGCCTGCATGACAAGCATCGGGATCGCGGTTAGACTTGTTCGCAATAACGGAACGTCCTTCAACCTGCACAGGACCCTCGCCATGAGCATGAAGCTTCGCCATATCGCCCTGTCCGTCCCCGATGTCGCCGCCGCGCAGAAGTTCTTCGAAGAGGCGTTCGGCATGACCAAGGCCGGCGAC
>LNFM01004568.1_pt1 | contig 25336 bp, 27 predicted proteins | sample 596031 | NCBI WGS metagenome assembly LNFM01 (sample SAMN04254537, study PRJNA301005) | activated carbon metagenome | isolation source: dual media filters at the Ann Arbor, Michigan drinking water treatment plant | place: USA: Ann Arbor | reverse complement strand
GGCCGCCCCTGTCATAAAGCTGCATTTTTCCTCGGAAAAACTTTCAGCTGTCCATGCGGATGTTGTTCTCGCGGATCACCTTGCCCCAGCGCTCAATCTCCGCCGCCACGAAGGTCCGAGCCTCACCGGGGGTGGAGGCGACGATGTCGCAGCCCTGTTCCTCGATCCGTGCCTTCACCTCCGGCTCGTTCAGCACCTGCCGCAGCGCCGCATGCATCCGGTCCACGATCGGCTGCGGCGTGCCCGCCCGGCCAAAGAAGGCCCACCAGGTCGGCGCCTCGAAATCCCCGAAGCCCTGCTGGGCGAAGCTCTGGGTGCCGGGCACATGCCGCGTCTCCCCCCGCGTCGTCACGCCCAGCGGCCGCAGCGTCCCGGCCCGGATGTGCTGGGAGACGATGACGACATTGGTCATGAACAGCGGGATCTCGCCCGAAACCGCCGCGGTCACGGCTGGCCCGCCGCCGCGATAGGGCACATGGGTCAGCCGGAAGCCATTCTGCTGTTGCAGCAGCGTGGTGGCGATATGGGCCAGGCCGCCGACGCCCGAGGTCGCGTAGTTCAGCCGATCCGGCTCCTTCTTCGCGGCCTCCATCACATCCCGGAAGTTCTGGAAGGGCGTATCCTTATGCGCCGTCATCACCAGCGGGCCGGTCGCCACCAGGCTGACGGGGACCAGCGCGTCCAGGGTCTGGTAGCTCAGCCGCAGCAGGGTCTGGTTCGGGGCTTCATTGTCATAGGCCAGCATCCAGGCGCTGCCATCCGCCGGCGCGCGCGCCATCTCCGAGGCCCCGATGGAGCCGGAGGCCCCGCCGCGATTCTCGATCACCACCGGCTGCCCGAGCACCGCGGCAAGGCGAGGCTGGAACAGCCGCGCCACCGTGTCGGTCGACCCGCCCGGCGCCCAGGGTACGATCAGCCGGATCGGCCGGTCCGGCCAATTCCCCTGGGCGCGCAGCACGGTGGGTGCGGCCAGGCCCAGGGCTGCCAGGGTCATCAGGTTGCGACGCTGCATCATGTGCAGAACTCCTCCCATTATACGTTTCTTGGGCAGATTAGGGGCGAAGCACCCGGCTCGCCAAGCCCGGCCGGAGGCGGCCGTGCTGGGGCACCCGCGCCCCGAATCCCCGCCGCCCATGCCGCCGAGGCTGGTTCGTCAGCTATCGACGCGGATGTTGTTGTCGCGGATCACCGCGCCCCATTTCTCGATCTCGGCCCGAACGAAGGCCTCGGTCTCCGCCGGGGTGGAGCCAACGATATCGGCGCCCTGCTCGGCCATGCGGGCCTGCACATTGGGCTCCGCCAGCACCTGCTTCACCGCCTGCTGCATGCGGGACAGGATCGGCGCCGGGATGCCCGCGGGGCCGACGAGCTGCCAATAGGTCAGCGCCTCGAAATCCGGGAAGCCCTGCTGGGCGAAGGGCACCACGCCCGGCAGGTAGCGGCTTTCGGTCTTCTGCGTCACGCCAAGCGGCCGCAGGGCGCCGGCACGGATATGCGGCAGGATGATCACGATGTTCGACATGAACAGCGGCACATGTCCCGCCAGCGCATCCTGCAGGGCGGGCCCGCCGCCGCGATAGGGCACATGTTCCAGCCGGAAGTCGCCACGCTGCTGCAGCAGCACGGTGGCGATATGGGCGCCGCTGCCGACGCCGGTGGTGGCGTAGTTCAGCGTTTGCGGCCGCGCCTTGGCGGCCGTCGCCATCTGGGCAAAGGTCTGGAACGGCGTGGAGGGGTGGGTCACCAGCGCGTAGGGGCAGGTGCCGACCAGGGTGCAGAAGGAAAACGCGCTCATCACCCGGTAGGGCAGCTGCATAAGTGATTCGTTGGTGGCCAGCGTGTCATTGGCCAGCAGCCAGGTATGCCCATCCGGCGCTGCCCTTGCGGTCTCCGACGACCCCACCGAGCCGGAGGCGCCCGCCCGGTTTTCCACCACCACGGGGCGGCCCAGCAGCTCGGTCAGCTTCGGCTGGAGAATGCGCGCCACCGTGTCGTTCGACCCGCCAGGCGGAAAGGGCACGATGATACGGACCGGCCGATCCGGCCAGGCGCCCTGCGCGCGGACGATGGACGGCATGGCCAGCATTGCAGCGGCGGGGGCCGCCAGCAGAGTGCGACGTTGCATCGCTTGAGTCTCCGTTTCCCAGTTGCATTGCCGCATGCCGGGGCGCGGCGATCAAGCGTATATCGAAAGCTTCGCCCTGGGGGACGCCATAGGATAAGCCTATCTCACCTTGCGATAGGCGCGCAGCGCCAGCGCCGCCCCGGCCAACGCCAGTACGGCGCCGGCCAGGCCGGTCCAGGCCAGGCCCGCCGCGGCAATCACAACACCGCCATAGGCCGCGCCGCTGCCCTGCCCGCCCAGGATGAAGGCGCCATTCAGCGCCAGCGCCACCGACCGGTCCTGCGGCGCCAACCCCATCAGCCGCGCCTGCACCAGCGGCGCCAAGGCGAACAACGCGGCGGATCCGACAAAGACCAGCAGGCTGAGCGGCACCACATGCCAGAAGGCGGGCGGCTGCGTCAGAAGCACCGAATAGCCGACCAGCGCCGCCGCCAGCACCAGGAAAAGCGCCACTGGCACGCGCGCCCCACCCGAATCCGCCAGTCGCCCGCCGAAGCCGATCCCCACCAGGCTGCCCAGGCCGACAAAGACCTGTACTGCGCCAATGCCCGATCCCTCGATCCCCGTGGTTCCCGTGACGATCGGGCCGAGATAGGCGGCAATGCAGAACAGACCGGCAAAGGCCAGCCAGTTCGTGCAAAGCACCGCCATGATATCCGGCCGCAGCGCCATCCGCAGGGACCCGGCCCCGCCCCGATCCGTGCTCGGCAGCCGGGGCAGCCCGAACCAGACGGCCAGCGCCGCAACGCCCGCCAGGCTGCCGGAAAAGACGAAGGTGGCACGCCAGCCCAGCGCGCCGCCGATCGCAGTCCCGATCGGAATGCCGAAGGAAAAGGCGAGCGTCAGCCCGGCCATCACCATCGCGATGGCGCGCCCGCGCTGTGCGACCGGCACCAGCATGGAAGCCGCGACCGCCGGCAGCACCAGCGCCGCGGCGAGGGCCGTGACCACCCGCAGCACGAGGGCCGTGGTGAAATCCGGCACCATGGCGGTCGCCAGGTTGAGCAATGTGATCAGCCCGAGCCCCACCGTCAGCAGCAGCCGCCGATCCACCCGGGCGGTCACGGCCGCGATGAGGGGGCCGGCCAGGGCGAAAGTCAGCGCATAGGCCGATGCGAGCTGGCCCGCCGTGGCCAGGCTGACGCCCAGATCCTCCGCCATACGCGCAATCAGGCCGGTAAAGGCATAGGCCCCGGTGGCGGCGGCGAATTGCGCGCCGGTCAGCAGCCAGATTCGGCGATCCATGGTCACTCCCGCACCGCACCCGCCTTGCGCGGCGCGCCGGGGTCGTCGGGTACGTATATATAGGTGATGGCGCCGGCGTCAGGATTGCTCAGCGGAACCAGGGGTCGCCCAGGGGTCACCGAGCTTCAGGCCGGCCTTGCGGAAGGCGCAACCCAGCGCGATGGAGGCCGCGGTGGCGGCATAGGCCTGGTAGGGCGGCAGCCGACGCAGCAGGCAGGCCAGGGCTTCGCGCCGCGGGCCGCGCTGGGCGCAGGCCACGGCCAGCAGCAGGGCTGGCTCCTCTCCCACCAGGCGCGGGCATAGGGGGCAGCCCAGCGTCAGCGGGTGTTGCGCCAGGGCGCGCAAAAGCGCGTCCAGCGGCTCTGCCGCCGCCATCGCATCCTCCGTCGCCAGCAGCCGGCGCATGGCGAGCAGGGCAGGTTGGCCGTGACGGGCGGCGGCGGCCCAGGCGCGGGCGGCGTCGATCAGCAGACGCTCCGCCACCGGCAGCGCATCGGCCTCCGCGCCGGTCCAGGGCCAATTGGGAAGGCCGGTTGTTGTCATGGAATCGCTCCTGCCTGACGAGGGGAGCCTAACGCTATTGCGAGTCATTCGCAAATAGCATGTCGCCTCGCGCGCTTCAGAAAGCCGAAACCCCTGCCGGCGCAGCCTGCATGCCTCATGAGGCACAGGACGTACCCATGCGATCCACGCAATTGCAGCGCCTGGCCGGCCGCTGCGCCGAGGCCGCCCGGCTTGTCGGCTTCCTGCTGGCCGGCCTGGCCGCCGGGCTGCTCCTCGGCGCCTGCACCCGCCTGCCGGCGGAGGAAGCGCGTGGCGGGCCCGCCGCCGCGGCCGCCAGCTTCGGCTTTGCCGCCCTGTCCAGCCATGGCGTCCCGCTCGGCTCCGCCGTGGCGGTGGCGCCCGGCCGGCTGCTGACCAATGCCCACGTGTTGCCCGCGGGGGTGACGGAGCTTCAGGCCCAGCGCGGCGATGCGACGGTCACCGTGCGCGCCACGGTGCTGGCCCGCAGCGAAGCGATGGACCTTGCCGTGCTGCGGGTGGCGCCGGGCAACTTCGAGCCGGTGCCCCTGCACCCGGACCCCATCGGCAGGGGTGAGCGAATCTGGGCCATCGGCGCGCCTTCGGCCGGCCCAGCCCTGGCACGGGGCGTGGTGGAGCAGCCAGGCGCCGAGCTTGCGGGCCGCGGCCCTGGCTTCCTGGCCCGAATCGGCGCGCTGATGGGCTATTCGGGCGGGCCGGTGCTGGACGAACAGGGCCGCCTGCGGGGCCTGGTGACCGCGCTGATGCATGCCGGCTCGGCCCCTGCCGTGGCGACTCTGACGGGGATGGACCCGGCCTCGTTTTCACAAGCACGTGATGATCGTAAGGTTTTCATCCTATCCATCGCCGCCGCGATGGGTGAATCCCAGCGGATCGCCCCTCTGGACTAGCCGCGGCGCACTCCGCGCTTGACCCGTCGCGCCTCCTGCGGCCCTTACACCCGGCCGCCCCCCGAAACCGGCGGCATCACCACCGCGACGCACCCCCCGGCGCGCCGCCTCGTCGCCAAAGGCACATGCAACCTTGGGTTCTGTCCCGAGGGCGCCATCGGTTCGACCACGGGCATCGCCCGGACACACTGCGAACCGCGTGCCGCCGAGGCCGCTCCAGGATTGGGGGTGGCGTGAAGGAGGATCTGGATTGCCACACCTGCCCATGCGGCGCCTTGCGCTGCTGGCCTGCCTGGCCGTTGCCGCCGCCGTTCCGATGCCGAGTGTCGCGAGTGATTTCGCGGTTCAGCGAGGTATCGCTTCCTATTATCACCCCCGCTACTTCACGGGACGCCCTATGGCCAACGGAGAGCGTTTCGATCCCAATTCGAACTCCGCCGCGCACCGCACCCTGCCCTTCGGCACCGTCGTCGAAGTCACCAATCTGCGGAACGGCCAGACGCGCACCGTGGTCATCCAGGACCGCGGCCCCTTCATCGCCGGCCGGATCATCGACCTGTCGCCGCGCATCGCCAATGAACTCGGCATGCGCGAAGCCGGCCTCGCGCGGGTCGAGGTCCGCCCGATCAGCCAGGCGGACCAGTTGATGGAGGCCTTCAACGCCCGCCAGCCGATGCTGGAAGTGGCCGAGCAGATGGACTGACAGCCAGCGCGCGGGTTCAGCCAACCCGGCGCGGCCTCCGACGTCGGCTTCAGACCCCGCGCGGCCCGATATCCCAGGGCGCCCGGGCAGCCTCGGTCTGCGCCTCCCCACGGCTGATGCCGATATCCTTCAGCATCCGGTCATCCATCTCCGCCAATTGCCGGCGGGTGTTCACCACCCGCAGCGTGATGGCCAGCCAATCGAACCAGCCGCGCGCTTCCGGCCGCAGCTGCGCGGCACGGTTGGCGGCGCCGACGCCGCGCCGGGCACCATCGGGTGAGAGCAAGAAGCCGGACATCGGGTGCATTCCTTCTGCGATCGATCCGCCGGCAGCATCGATCCCCGCACCACATCAGTAAAACGAGTTATATTGACGCACCACATCATGATCCCTGATGCTGCGCCCATGGCACCCATCGCACCCCGGGCCCAGGCCCTCGATCCCGACCTGCTGCGCGCCTTCGTGCTGATCGCCGAAGGTGGGTCCTTCACCCGGGCGGCGGATCGGCTTGGCCGAACCCAATCCGCCGTGTCCATGCAGATCCGGCGGCTGGAGGATCTGCTCGGCCAGCCGCTGCTGGTCCGCACCCCGCGCGGTGTCCAGGCCACGCCGCAGGGTGCCTGGCTGCTGGAACGCGCCCGCGACCTGCTGGCGCTGAATGACGAGATCATCAGCAATTTCCGGGCGCCGCCGATGATCGGCACCGTGCGGCTGGGCACGCCCGACGATTACGCGCTGAACTGGCTGCCCAGCATCCTGGCCCGCTTCGCGGAGACGCATCCGGCGGTGGAGCTGGATGTCACCTGCCTCAATTCAGATGTGCTGGTGGACAAGTTCCGCGACGGGCTGCTGGACCTGACCCTGGTGAGCGAGGGGCAGGAACCGCCAGGCGCGCAGGTGCAACGCATCTGGCGTGGGCCGCTGCGCTGGCTCGGCAGCCCGGCGCATGGGCTGCACCGGCGCGACCCGCTGCCGCTCGCCCTGTCCCGGCCAAACGACAATCCCGCCCGCCCGGACCATGCCTGCGCCTGGCGCGGCGCGGCACTGGCGGCGCTGCGGGAAGCCGGCCGGGCGGCCCGCGTCACCTACAATTCGGCGACACAGACCGGCTGCTTCACCGTGGCGCTTGCCGGGCTCGCGCTGACCGTCAGCACGCCCACCACCCTGCCGGCCGGCCTCGCCTGGATGGGCGAGGCGGAAGGCCTGCCGCCGCTGCCGGATATGGGAATCCTGTTGCTGCGCCAGCCTGCCGCGCTCGGCGTACCGGCCGTGGATGCGCTGGCGGACCACATCACCGAGGGCTTTCGCCGGGCCAGCGACGGCAAGCTCCCGCTGGCCGCCTGAGGCCTACCAGCGCCGAACCCTACCAGCGCCGAACCGGGCCGCAATCCAGGTGGACGAAGCCATCGCGCTGGTACAGGCCCACGCCGCCCAGGCCCATATCGCCCGCGATCCGCGCCAGTTGGAAGCCGCTGCGCCCCGGCAGCCGGCAATCCGCCGCCATGCCGGACATGTGCAGCGACACGCGGGAGACGCGGCGGCTGCGGCTCGCATTGCCGGCATTGGTCTCCGGCGTGCGGTAGCCGCTGATGACCTCATAGGTCTCGTCACTGTCCACCTGATGCGCGACAGCGGACATCACATCGAACAGCCGCGGGTCCATCGGCGTGGTTTCGGCGCGCGACAGGTCCCGGAACACGTGGTCAAGCCGGCGCAGCGCCTCCCGGTCATAGCGGCCATCGCGGAAATAGACGCCGGAGAAGCTGTCATTCGTCACCTGCCGCCGCACCCGCAGGCTGCGCGTGGCGCCCTGCGCCTGCACCGGCCCAGCGACCGCTACGCCGGCCCCGGCCAGGATCGCGGCCAGCACGCCGCGGCGTGGCACGGCATCCGCCGGTACCAGCGCCTCCGGTCCGCAACAGGGGCAGGCATCGCCCCACAGGCCGCCATGGCCGAACAGACGCGCCATCAGCGGACCGCCTGACGCGCCAGGCTGGCCACCAGCGGCCGCGATGTCGCCGCCATGGCGCGCGCATAGGCCGCGTCCAACCCGTAGATATCGGGCCGGACCCGCACCCGGCCGCCGGCGCCCACCGTGACCGTATTGTAGTGCAGCCGCACCGGCAGGCTGCGGCTGAGCGACACGGCGCTGGTGGTCCGGCTGTCCAGCGCCCGCTCGGCCCGCGCCAGGTTCCAGCCCGCGGTGCCTTCCAGCAGCAGCGCCATCAGCTCATTCGGCTGCGCCAGGCGGATGCAGCCGGAGGAGAAGGCACGATCCGGCCGGCGGAACAGGTGCCTGTCGGGCGTATCGTGCAGGAAGATGTCCTCGGTGTTCGGCATGATGAATTTCAGCCGGCCAAGCGCCGAGTTGTCGCCCGCATCCTGCCGCACGAAATAGGGGAAGCGCCGGCCATTGATGCTGGACCAGTCGATGGTGCGCGGATCGATCTCCATCCGCTCACCGCCCACCACGGTGAAGACGCGGAAGCCGCGTTCCATCATCGCCTGCGGGTCGCGGCGGAAGCGGGGCAGCAGATCCTCCCGCGCATTGCGTTCCGGCACGCCCCAGGGCGGGTTGAACTGGATGGCGGTCAGCCGCACGGCCATCATCGGCGTGGCCCGATCCGGCCGGCCGACGATGACGGCCATGGAGAGCAGTTCCCGTTCCCCTTCCAGCACCTGCAGGCTGTAGTCGGGGACATTCACCTCCACCCGGCGTTCCACCGGCGGGGGCGCGGCGGCGCGGCGCATATCCAGCGCCACGCGAAGCTGGTCCACCCGGGCGGTCAGCGGCCGGTTCAGCAGGCCGATGGTGATGCGCCCGACGCGGCCATCCACCTCCAGCCCATTGGCCGCCTGCCAGCGGCGCACCGCATCCTCCAGCACCCGGTCATAGCGGCTGCCGGCATCGGGCGCTGCGGCCAGGACCGGGTCCTCCACCGCGATGCGGGCGCGCAGCAGCGGCACGCGGATCGGATCGACCATGCCGGGGTCGATCGTCGCCTCGCCAGGGATGGGGGAGAAGGGCGTCGCGGCGATCTGCCGCTGCCGCAGGAGTTCCGCCTTCAGCGCCGCGGCCCCCTGCGGGCGCAGCGCCGCACGGTCGAGCACCCCGGCAGGGTCGGCAGTCGTGGCGAGTTCGGCGAGCCAGGCCTGGAGATTGATGGCCGAGACATCGCGCCGCAGATCGGCGCGCCCCGGCAGATCCCGCACCCGGCCGAGCAACAGGTCCGACAGCGCGGCGGCGGAGGCCGCATGCAGAGCCGCCCGGTAGCTGGCCGGATCGGACGCGGCCAGGCTGCTGTCGGGAATGCCGTAGTGGCGCGGGTCCAGCCCATCCTCATCCAGCCGCAGCAGCCGGTCGACCAGGCGCAGCAGCGCGTCTGTGGCCGTCAAGGGGACGAAACCTGCTGCCGCGCCACCCGCGATCGGCAGGTTCACGGGTTGGGCGACCTGGGCCGAGGCGGGTGCCACGACCGGCGCTGCGACCAGGGCGAGGGCTGCGGCGAGGAGCGGCCGGCGTTCGATCTGCATGGGGCTGAAATACCGAAGCCGGCCCCGGGTTGCAAACACTGCGTTGGTTTCAGGCGTTTCGCTGCGCCGCTTTAACCATTACATCCGGAGCAACGCCCCGGTTCAGGCCAGCGCGAGATACAGCACCCAGGACAGCAGCGCCGCCACCAGAAGAACGAGCAGGCCGGCGCCGATCACCGCCAGCCCCTCCCCCCGCCTCTCGCCTTCCTCGACCTTGGCGATGGGACGCGAGGGCGGCAGGGCGGTGCGCGGCGTGAAGGGGTCGCGGCGGGCGGTGGGCCGCGGCGGGGCCGCGGTGCGACAGGGCTGGTCGGACATGGCCTGGCTCCTTCCGGGGCAAGGCCCGGTGCCAGGCTGAACGCGCCACTCAGCCGGAGGTGAGCAACCAGCCCAGGAAAAGAATGACTGCCGCGGCGACCACCAGCCCCTTCAGGGTGGCCCAGATCTCGGACCGGCTGCCGGCGGCCTCCGCCTCCTCCGGCAGGTAGTTCGGGCGCTGGGGGTGGTCGCCATGGGCGAAGGGGTCCTGGCGCCGGTGCACAGCCTCCGTACCGGGCGCTTCCGCCGTACCGCGTGGTGCCTGCGTGGTCTGCCGTCCGGACATGTCGGGTGCCTCCGCTGCCGTTGCGAGTGGGGTGGTCCGAGGGTCGCAGCGCAAGTTATCAGCGGTGCCGCCGGCGGCACAATCAGTTTGATTTTAATACAAAATCCGGCCGCCGCGCGGCACCTTCCGCACGGCCCCCAGATTGACGCCCCGCCCGCACCGGTGCACCCCTTGCGGCCTGGGAAAAATGCGGGAAACGACAAAGACCATGCGGGCAAGTGCGGATAGTGTGCGGGCGCAGATCCTGGCCATCCTGGAAGCCTGGGGCATGCCGGGCGATCTGGCGGCCGAGACCGCCGAAGTCATGCTGGAAACCGACCTCGCCGGCGTCGACAGCCACGGCATCGGCATGTTGGCCAGCTATGAGGGCATGCGCCATGTCGGCCAGGTGAAGCTGGATGCGCGGCCCCGCATCCTGCGCGATTCCGGCGCGGTGGCGCTGGTGGATGGCGGCGCCGGGCTGGGCCATCCGGCGGCAGGCTTCGCCATGCGGCTGGCGATCCAGCGCGCCAAGCAGCACGGCATCGGTGCCGTCGCCGTGCGCAACAGCCATCATTTCGGCGCCGCCGGCTGGTATGTGAAGCTCGCCGCGCAATCCGGCTGCATCGGCCTGGTCACCAGCGGCACGCGCACCATGGCGATGGTGCCGACGCATGGCTCCGTGCCGGTGCTCGGCACCAACCCGATCGCCTTCGCCGCCCCCGGCCAACGCCAACCGCCAGTGGTGCTGGACATGGCGACCACGACGGCGGCCGCCAACAAGGTTCGCGCCCGGGCGCTGCGCAACAAGCCGATTCCGGCCGGCTGGGTGGTGGATGGTGCCGGCAATCCCGTCACGGACGGCGCCGCCGCCGTGTCGCAGGTGTTCGAGAAGCCGGAAGGTGGCCTGTCGCCGGTCGGTGGCACGCCGGACATGGCCAGCCACAAGGGCTACGGCCTGGCCCTGATGGCGCATATCCTGGGTGCCACCTTGTCCGGGGCCTCCTTCTCCCCGATCCGGGTGAAGACGCAGCGGCCGGAGGATCCGGACGATATCGGCCACTTCATGCTGGCCATCGACCCCACCGCCTTTCGGCCGGAGGGTGATTTCGAACAGGATCTGGACCAGGCGGTGGATGTGCTGCGCGCGACGCCGCCGGCTGATCCGGCACAGCCCGTGCTGGTGCCCGGCGACCCGGAACGCGCCGAACATGCCGAGCGCAGCGCGCATGGCATTCCGATCCCGGCCGCGCTGGAGGCGCAGATCCGCGCCATCGCCGAACGTGCCAATGTGCCTTTCCTGCTGAAGACCGCCTGAAGGAACCCGACCATGCCGCATCCCTCGCTCCGCCAGGCGCTTGCCGCCGATGAGTTCGTCCTCGCCCCGGGCGTGTTCGACATGATCTCCGCCAAGGTGGCGGATGGCATGGGGTTCAAGGCGCTGTACGCGACCGGCTTCGGCGTCACCGCATCCCATCTCGGCCTGCCGGATGCGGGGATCGCGACCTACACCGACATGGTGAGCCGCATGGGCACCATCGCGCGCGGCTGCACCACGCCGGTGATCGCGGATGCCGATACCGGCTATGGCGGGCTGCTGAATGTGCGCCACACGGTGCGCGGCTATGAGGATGCGGGCGTCACCGCCATCCAGCTCGAAGACCAGGAAGTGCCCAAGAAATGCGGCCATACGCCGGGCCGCAAGGTGATCCCGGCGGAGGAGATGGCGCTGAAGATCCGCGTCGCCGCCGAGAGCCGCCGCAGCGAGGATTTCCTCATCATCGCCCGCACCGACAGCCGCACCACGCTGGGGCTGGATGAGGCGATCCGGCGCGGCAGGATCTTCGCCGAGGCCGGCGCCGATGTGATCTTCATCGAGAGCCCCGAGAGCGAGGCCGAGATGGCCGAGGTCGGCCGGCAGATCAAGAAGCCGCTATTTGCCAACATGGTCGAGGGCGGCCGCACGCCGATCGTCCCGGCGGACCGGCTGCACGCCATGGGCTACCGCATCGCGATCTACCCGGCGGTGGGCTTCCTGACCGTCGCCGCGGCGCTGCACAAGGCCTATGGCCAGCTCAAGGCCGATGGGCATTCGAACAATATGGGCGTCAACGACGCCTACAGCTTCGCCCGGATGTGCGAGCTGATGGGCTTCCCGGATGTCTGGGACTTCGACAAGAAATGGGCGGCGGAGGCCGGCAATTTGCCCAAGGCCCCGGCCAAGGCCGCCGAGTGATGCTGCCCGTCCAGGCGCTGCTGTTCGATGTGTTCGGCACGGTGGTGGATTGGCGATCCTCCATCGCGCGGGATGCCGCGCCCTTCCTGGCGCGGTACCTGCCAGGCCTGGATGGCGCCGCCTTCGCCGAGGCCTGGCGCCGCCGCTACCAGCCGGCGATGGAGGCGGTGCGGAGTGGCGCGCGGCCCTTCACCAGGCTCGACATCCTGCACCGGGAAAACCTGGAAGGCGTGCTGCGCGAGCACGGGCTGGACCCGGCCGGACTGCCGGAGGCGGAGCTGGATGGGCTGAACCGCCTGTGGCACCGGCTGGATCCCTGGCCGGACAGCGTGGCGGGGCTGCACCGGTTGAAGACCCGCTTCATCATCGCGCCGCTGTCCAACGGCAATATCGCGCTGCTGCTGAACATGGCGAAGCGCGCGGGGCTGCCCTGGGATACGATCCTCGGCGCCGAAGCCTCCCAGGCCTACAAGCCGAACCCGGAGGCCTATCTGCGCACCGCCGAAATCCTCGGCCTGGCGCCGGAGGCCTGCATGCTGGTCGCCGCCCATAATGGCGACCTGGCGGCGGCACGCGGCTGCGGCTTCCGCACCGCCTTCATCGCCCGGCCGACGGAATACGGGCCGGCGCAGGCGAAGGATCTGGTGGCGGAGCAGGATTGGGATTTCGTCGCACCCAGCTTCCCGGCGCTGGCCGACCAGCTTGGTTGCCCCGCCTGAGGCGGCCGGCTTAACTGGCGGCGCATCGCAGCAGGCGCCCGAAACCGCATGGCCTTCCCGCATGACGACACCGCCTGGGCCGAAACGGCCCAGTTCCTGCGCCTGCGCCTGGCGCCGGCGGACCGCGTGGTGGCGCCCGATCCGTTTCGCTGGGCAATTCCCCGCGCCGAGCGCTTCGCCGCCGCGGCGGGCCAGGCGCCCGCCGATTTCGCCTGGGTGGTGGCGCATAAGGGGGAGCTGGAGGGCATCCCGCGCGGATTCCTTGAAGCCCTGGCGCGGGACGCCGTGCCGGTCTTCGCCAATCCGGTCTTCGTCGTCTTCGCCCCCGCCGCCAGCCCGGAGCTGCCGGATCTGAGCGAGACGGACCATGTCCTCGCCTTCCAGGCCAACCGCCTGGCCCTGCCGCCAGAACCCGAGCCAGAACCCGAGCCCAAGCCAGAGCCGATCGCGACCGAGGCGCCACGCCCGGTTCCCGCTCCCATCCCAAGCTCCCGGCCGCGCCCGCCCCGCACGCCGCCCCGCCGCAGCGATATGCCGCCGCGCCCCTGGCTGCTGCCCGGCGGCGCGCCGGGCCCGGCGCGGGAGGCCGCCTTCCAGGCGGAGCTGGACCGGCTGGTGGCGGAGTATCTCGTCGAGGCACGGGATGAAGCGGTGCTCGACATCGCCTGCGGTCCCGGGCGCCTCGGCGGCTTGCTGCCGGGTGCGGCGCGCATCACCGGCATCGACCTGTCCCAGGCCGCGCTGGATGCGGCCGCGATCCGCCATGGCGCGGATCCGCGCTTCGACTTCGCCCGCATGGATGCCGCCCGGCTGAGCTTTCCCGCGGCCAGCTTCGACACCGCCCTGCTGTTGGATTGCCTGGAGATGCTGGCCGACCCTGAGGCCGCCCTGGCCGAGACGGCCCGCGTGCTCGCACAGGGCGGCCGCCTGATGCTCTCGGCCATGAACCGCGACAGCCTGGCGCTGCGGGCGCGGCGCCGCCTGGGGGCGGAGGTGGCGCCGCTGGGCTTCACGCTGGCGGAGGTGACGGGAATGCTGCGCGCCGCCGGGCTGGTGGTGACGCGCAGCGATGGCTGCTTCCTGTCCCCCGGCTGGGCCCTGCCCGGCGCCGCGCCGGGCCTCGCGGCGCTGGAGGAGGACCCCGAATTCATCGAGGCCGCCCGCCGGCTCGGCCGCCGCGCCGGCCCGGAGGATGCGCTGGCCTTCGTGCTGCTCGCGCGGAAGGGCTAGGGCCTGTGGACAGTTGGGGCCGGGATGCGGCCGGCGAGGGATTTTTCGGGCTGGGAAGGAAGACAGCGGAGCCGATGGCACTCCATCGGCGAGCATGGCTGACGCACCCGGCACGGAAAAGCACCGCCGGACGCGCCCGCAGCCCAATTGTCCACAGGCCCTAACCCTTCGGCGCCCGCGCCACAGGCTCCTCCGGCCTATCCAGCCGGAACACCGCCTCCGCAATGCCGGCCATCTCGGCCGGGTCCAGCGCCGCGGCCTCGCTCGGCGCCAGCACCGCGACGTCGGTGATGCCGAGATCGCGCAGCTGGTGCGGCGTGCCATGGCCGTAATCCAGATGGCCGCGGCCGATGATGCCGACGACCAGCGGCGCCGGCCCCTGCGCGGCTGCGATGTAGCGGGCGATGTTGCAGGCAAAGGCGCGGTCCCAGACCTGCTGGGCGCGCAGGAAGCGATCGGAGATATCCGCCTCCGCACGGCCGGTCAGGCGGGAGATGTAGCCGCGATGGCCGGGCGTCGGCGGCGCGGCGGGGGTCAGGCCGTCCCGCTCCGCTTCCGGCACGGCATCCCAGCCTTCCTGGCCCACGCGGGTCACCAGCGGCCGGTGGCAGTTCAGCGCCAGCATGGGCACGGCCTGCTGGCGGCAGAAATGGAACAGCGGCAGGTAGATCTCGGGCGGGAAGCCCCACACGGTTTCCCACTCCACCTCGCGCAGGAAATCCTGGGTGCCAAGGGCGCCTGCCACCCAGCGATCCAGCACGGGCTGGAGGCGGCGGGGGAACATCTCGAATCCCACCGCCAGGTTGGGGCGCAGCAGATGCAGGCAGGTGGTGACCTGCAACTGCCAGCGATGGATTTCCGCCACGTCATGCGTCTCACCCAGCAGCACCGCCTGGCGGGTGGCCAGGCTGCGCATCAGGCCGGGGGCATCGAGCAGCGCGCCGGTGGAGGGGTCCATCCAGCGGGCGCGGGGGTGCGGGATGGCGGTCATGCGGGCCTCGTTACAATGCGAATGATTCTCATTCACATAAAGCCGAGGCCGGCGAAAGCCCCCCGCCGCGCCAGGCGCCGCGGGGGGGGGGCAGTTGGGCGCGCCGGGGCGTCAGCCGCTCGTGATGCCGCCTTCGCGGATGATCGGCGTCCAGCGCGCCACCTCCCGCGCGATGTGGCCGGCGAAATCCTCGGGCGAGCCGCCCACCACCGCGCCGGCCTGGGTATCGAAGATGCGCTGCTGCACATCCGGCATGGCGGCGATGCGGCCGAAGACCTGGTTGATTTGCCGCGCCAGCCCGGCATCCATGCCCGCCGGCGCCACGATGCCGTGCCAGACCGCCACCTCGAAGCCCGGCAGCACGGTGGAAATGGCGGGCGCATCCGGCAGCAGCGGCGTGCCCGCGGCATTGCCCACCGCGATCGCCCGCGCATTGCCCTGGCGGATCTGCCCGATGCCGGAGGAGACGGTGGGGAAGCCGAATTGCGCATCGCCGCGCATCAGCGCCGTCACCATCTCCGCCCCCGAGCGGTAGGGCACATGCACCATGCTGATGCCGGCCTCCTTCAGGAACAGCGCCATGAACAGGTGGCTGCCATTGCCGTTGCCGGCGGAGGAATAGGTGAAGCCGTCCGGCCGCGCCTTGGCCTGCGCGATCACCTGCTGCACCGTGGTGGCGGTGACGGTCGGGTGTGCCATTAGCACCGCCGGCAGGTTCACCAGGTGGATGATGGGGGTGAAGGCGGTGGGCGGGTCGTAGCTCAGGCTCGGGATCAGTTCCTTGCCGATGGCATTGGCGCCGACATCCGCCATCATCAGCGTCAGCCCATCCGGCCGTTCCCGCGCCACGGAGGCACCGGCGATGGTGCCGCCGGCCCCGGGGCGGTTTTCCACCACCAGGGTCTGCCCGCCGGTGACCTCGGGGAATTTCGCGGCCACCGTGCGCGACAGCGTATCGATGGCCCCGCCGGCGCCGAAGGGCACGATCAGGCGGATCGGCCGGTCCGGCCAGCCCGATTGCGCACGGGCGATGGAAGGTGCCGCAAGCAGCCCAACGCCCGCAAGAATATGACGGCGCAGAAGCCTGGTCGACATGTTTCGTTCCTCCCGTGACACATTGGCGCCAAAATGACCCACGATTGGCTGGCGCGCAATCACCGAAGGCCTTGTAGTGTATCACTCCTCGCGAGTCGGATGCCTGCCATGACCTGGTCGATCGTTGCCCATGACCCGGAGACCGGCGCCTTCGCCGTGGCCGTGACCACCTGCGCCTTCGCCGTCGGGGCATCCTGCCCCTTCGTGCGGTCCGGCGTCGGCGCCGTCTCCACCCAGTCCATGACCAACCGCTACCTTGGCCCGGTGGTGCTGGATGGCATGGCGCGCGGCCTGTCCCCGGCCATGGCCATCGAAAGTGCGCTGGCGGGGGATGATGGGCGCGGGCTGCGGCAGATCCATGCGGTGGATCGGCACGGCCGCAGTGCCGCCTATACCGGCGGCAACTGCGTGGAATGGTGTGGCGATGTCACCTCCGCCCATGTCTCCTTCGCCGGCAACATGCTGGCCGGCCCCGCGGTGCTGGCCGATACCTATGCCGCCTTCGTCACCAACCCCGACCTGAAGCTGGCCGAGCGAATGCTGGCCGCGCTGGATGCCGGGGAGGCCGCCGGCGGGGACCGGCGGGGCCGCCAATCCGCGGCCCTGCTGCTGACCACGACGGAGGATTTCCCCGATCTGTCGCTGCGCGTCGATGACCACCCGCTGCCCCTGGTGGAGCTGCGGCGGTTGTATGGCGTGTGGCTGCGCGAGAGGGCGCCGGGGCTGCGGGACCAACCCTCCCGCGCCCGGCCGGCCGGGCTGATCGACCTTGAGACCATCGAGGCGCGCTGGATCGCCAAGGGGCTGGATCTCAGGCTGAGGCGCTGATCCACCCGGGATGTTGAAGCCCCCATGCTGAAACCTTGGGTTGCGGCGCTATCCGCCACGCTGCTGATGCAGACCGTGGGCACCTTCCTGGGCCAGGCGGTGCCGGTGGTGGCGCCGTTGATGACTGCAGATCTCGGGCTGCGGCCGGAAAGCATCGGCAATTTCTCCAGCGTCAACATCCTGGGCGCCATCCTGTTCTTGCTGTTCGGCACGCCGCTGGTCGCCCGCTTCGGGCCGCTGCGCATGCTCCAGGCCGGCGCGGTGCTGGGCAGCCTGGCGCTGCTGGCGGCGGCGGCGGGCATCGTCTGGCTGCTGCCCTTCGCGGCGCTGCTGATGGGCATCGGCTATGGCCCAACTGGCCCGGCCGGCAGCCGCATCCTGCAAGCCACCGCGCCGCCGCGGCACCGGGTGCTGATCTTTTCCGTCAAGCAGGCGGGTGCGCCGGCCGGCGGGGCACTGGCCGGGCTGGTCGCGGCGCCGATCGCGGCCGTCTATGGCTGGCAGGTGGCACTGCTGACCGGCATTGGCGTGGCGCTGGCCTGCGCCGTGCTGATCCAGCCACTGCGCCCGCAGCTGGATGCGGAACGCGAGCCCGGGCGAACGCTGCGCGATGCCTTCACCCCGCGCCGCCTGGCGGCCCCGGTGAACGCGCTGCGCATGCACCGGGTGCTGCCGCCTCTGACCTTGCAGGCCTTCGCCTTCGCCGCTTTGCAGGGCAGCCTCTTCGCCTTCACCGTCACCTGGCTGGTGCAGGAACACAGCTTCACCCTCACCGCCGCCGGCAGCCTGTTCGCCGTGATGCAGCTGGCCGGCGTGGCCGGCCGGCTGGCACTCGGCTGGGCGGCGGACCGCATCGGCGATGCCACGCGCAGCCTGGCGGTGCATGGGCTGGTGGCGGCGGCGCTCTCCGCCCTGTGGGTCGGCTTCGGGCCGGGCGCCCATTGGGCGCTGGCGCTGGCGCTGGCCATCGGCGCCGGCTTCACCGCGGCCAGTTGGAACGGCATTTTCCTGGCCGAAGTCGCCCGCGTGGCGCCGCCGGACCGGGTGGCGGAGGCGTCCTCCGGCGCCATCCTGCTGTGTTTCCTGGGCTATCTGGTCGCCCCCAGCGCCTTTGCCTGGACCGTCACCAGCACGGGAAGCTGGACCCTGCCCTACTACGTCGCCTGCGGCCTGCTGGCGGTGGTGTCCGTGGTGGTGCTGGCGCTGCGGGCTGGACGCGACGCGGACAGGGGCTAAATCCCCCTGGCATCTGCAAGGGGGGGTTTCCGCATGGCGGTCGCTTTGGGCATCGTCGGCTTCGGCATCATGGGCGAACGCCTGCTGCGCGCCGCGCTGGCGCATGATCCGGCGGAGATCCGGCCCGTGGCGGTCTGGGACCCCTCCCCCGAGGCCGCCGCACGGCTCGCCGACATCGCGCCCGGCCTGCCGATGCTGGACAGCCCGGCGGCGGTGATCGCGGCCTGCGAGGCGCTGTACATCGCCTCCCCCCCCAGTTCCCATCTGGAACACGCCGAGGCCGCCTTTGCCGCCGGCCGCGCCGCCTTCCTGGAAAAGCCGCTGGCGGCGGATCTGGCGGCCGCGCGCCGCTTCGTGGATGCGGCGGAAGCCAGCCAGGCCCGCGCGGCGGTGAACTTCCCCATGGCGTCCTCCCCCGCCGTGGCACAGCTTCGCGCCTGGCGCGGCGAGATCGGCGCGCCGCGCTCCCTGACCATCCATGCCGAATTCGCCACCTGGCCGCGTGGCTGGCAGCACGGGGCCGCCGGCTGGCTGGCCAGGCGCGCCGAGGGCGGCTTCACGCGGGAGGTGCTGTCCCATTTCCTGTTCCTGACGCGCCGGCAACTCGGCAAGCTGGCGCTGCTGGAGCGGTCCGCGGATTTCCCCCCGGGCGACGGCGCGGAGACCGCCGTGCGCGCCCGGATGCGGGCCGGCGATACGGAAGTGACCCTCTCCGGGCAGGTCGGCGGCACCGATCGGGATGAAAGCAATGAATGGCGGCTGGAGGCGGAGGGTGGCAGCATCCGCCTGCGCGACTGGTCCCTCGCCGAGCGCCTGGCCGCCGATGGCACCTTCCGCCCGGCGCCGGATGCGCTGCCGAATGAGAAGATGCGGCCGATGGTGCTGCGCGACCAGCTTTCGAAGCTCGCCGCCCTGACCCGCGGCGCGCCGCAGGACCTGGCGACGCTGCGGGAGGCGCTGGAGGTGCAGGAGGTGGTGGAGGGCATCCTTGGCGCCTGACCGCCGCACACTTCTCCTCGCCCTGCTGGCCGCCGCCCCGGCCGCCGCGCAGGCCCGGCTGGTGCCGCAACCGGCCGACAGCGCGGCGGGCGCGGCGCTGGTCGAACGGTTGCGCCAGGGCGGGCTGGTACTGTTCTTTCGCCATGCGGATACGCGCGGCCAGCCCTGCGACCGCAGCTACCGGATCGGCGACCGGCCGGGCCAGCGCAACCTCTCGCCCGAGGGCCGCGCCCAGGCGGCGCGGATCGGGCCGCGCCTGGCGGAACTCGGCATCCCCGTGGGCCGACCGGTGCTTGCCGGGCCGGTGTTCCGGGCGCGGGACACGGCGGAGCTGGCCTTCGGCACCGCGGAAATCACGGACAGCCTGCTGGCCGATGACTATGCCGGCGGAAGGCTGGATTGGGTGCTGGCGGAACACCGCCGCCTGTTCTCCGCCCCCGTGCCGCCCGGCACCAACCGCATCCTGGTCGGCCACCGCACGCCCGCCATCATGGTGGCCGGCGACCAGGTCGGTGGCCGTGCCTTCCCGGAGGGCGCGGCACTGGTGCTGGCGCCGCGGGGCGAGGGTTTCGGGGTGCTGGGCATCCTGGAGCCGGTGCCGCTGCCCGGCGGCGGGTTCCATGATTGCGGGTGATGCGCGCCGCGGCTGGTCGTGGCCTGCGGCCGTCGCAGGATGATGGCTGCGGCCGGCGGGGGCTGATCTGCGCCCTTGCCCATCGGGTGCTCTCGGCGCTTCTGGCGGAGACCTACACCTCGTAGGGCAGCCCCACGTAATTCTCCGCCAGCGTGGTCATGGCGGCGTGGCTGGTGGAGACATAGTCCAGCTCGGCCACCTGCACCCGATGCTCGAAGGGGTCGGCGCCGTCGAATCGGTGCAGCATGGAGGTCATCCACCAGGAGAAGCGCTGGCCCTTCCAGATCCGGCGCAGGCAGATATCCGAGTATTGCTCCAGCAGGCTGGCATCGTTCTTCGCGAAGAAACGCTCCAGCCCGCGCGCCAGCACGCGGATATCGGCGATGGCCAGGTTCATGCCCTTGGCGCCGGTGGGCGGCACGATATGGGCGGCGTCGCCCGCCAGGAACAGGCGGCCATGGCGCATCGGCTCCACCACGAAGCTGCGCATGGCGGTGACGCCCTTCTGAAAAATCGGGCCTTCCTGCAATTCATCGCCGCAGCCAAGGCGCTTGTGCAGCTCTTCCCAGATCCGCGCATCGGGCCAGAGCGACAGATCCTCATCCGGCGCGCATTGCAGATACAGGCGGGTGACCGTCTCGCTGCGCATGGTGGCCAGCGCAAAGCCTTCCTGGTGGCGGGCGTAGATCAGCTCCTCCGACACCGGCTTGCTGTGCGCCAGGATGCCGAGCCAGGCGAAGGGGTAGATGCGGTCATAGACACGGATGATCTCCGCCGGGATCGCGCCGCGGCAGATGCCGTGGAAACCATCGCAGCCGCCGATGAAAACGCAATCCAGCACCTGCGCGCGCCCCCCATGGGTGAAGCTGATGCGCGGGCTGTCGGAGGTGACATCATGCACCGCGACATCGGCGACTTCGAACAGGATGGCAGGGTTGCCGGAATGGGTGCCGGCGGCGAGGCGGGCGGCGATGAGGTCCTTCACCACCTCCTGCTGCCCATAGATGGTGACGACCTTGCCGGTCAGATCCGTCAGCGGAATACGATGGCCGACGCCGTCGAAGCGCAGCTCGATCCCGTGATGCGCCAGGCCTTCGCGGTGCAGGCGGTCCCCCACCCCGGCCTCGGTCAGCGTATCGACGCTGCCCTGTTCCAGCAGCCCGGCGCGGACGCGTTCCTCGACATAGCTGCGCGACCGCGCTTCCAGCACCACGCTGTCAATGCCCGCCAGATTCAGCAGGTGGGAGAGCAGCAGCCCGGCCGGGCCTGCGCCAATGATGCCGACCTGGGTGCGCATTGATGGTCTCCTTGCTCCTGTCCTGTGCGCCTTGGCGAGACGGCCGGGCAACCAGGCGTGTCGTTGATTATTGCATAGCATAACAGTTGCGCCTGCCGAGATACCAAGGCCTTCGGATCCGGTCTGGATGACTTCCTGCAATGGGCGAAGCCTATCCGCCGGTGTCGCGACATGGTCACGGGACAGTCAAGCGACTGCAACACAGCCCGGGCAAGAGCGGCAGAGTCCTTCACGGAGATCGCTGCCATGATCAGCCGCCGCGCCACGCTTGCCAGCGCCGCCACCTTCCTCGCCGCCCCCGCTGCGGCGCAAGCCGATTGGCGCAGCGCATTCCGGGAGGTGCGCTACGGCATCATATCCTCGGAGAACGAGCGTGACGGCATTGCCCGTCAGACTGGCCTGCAGGCCTATGCCGAACGGCGCCTCGGCGTGCCGCTGCGGGTCTTCCGCGGCACCGATTATGCGGGGGTGGTGGAGGCGCTGCGCGCCTCGCAACTGGAATTCGCCTATCTCGGCCCGGCCGCCTATGCGCTGTCCCGCCGCGCCATGGGGGAACGGGTGCAGCCGCTGCTGCGCTACCGCAACCTGGATGGGTCGGAGGGGTACTACTCCGTCGTCTTCGTGAAGGCGGACAGCCCGTACCAGACGCTCGCCGATCTGCGTGGCAAATCCTTCGCCTTCGCCGATCCCAATTCCGCCTCCGGATTTGCCGCGCCGAACTACTTCCTGCGCCGCCAGGGCATCATCCCTGCACAGCACTTCGGCCGCACGGGCTTTTCCGGCAGCCATGAGCAATCCGTCATCGCCGTGTTGAACGGCACCTTCGATGCCGGCGCCACCTTCTGGAACAACGAGGCCAGCGGCAATATCCAGCGCATGACGGAGAAGGGCATGATCCCGCCCGGCGCCACGCGCATCATCTGGCGCAGCCCGCTGATCCCCTCCTCCCCCGTCGTCACCCGGGCTGAATTGCCGGAGGGGCTGAAGCGCGACTTCGTTGCGATGATGCAGGCGATGGCACAGGAGGCGCCGGAGGCGCTGCGCCAGCTCAATGCCCATACCTCCGGCTTCGTGCCGGCGCGGCATGAGGATTATGCCGATGTCATCGCCATGACGGAGGAGAACCAAGCCAGCCGTCGGGACCGCCGTTCTTGACCACCACGGCGCTGGTCGAACACGCCTGGGGCGTCGCCGCCCGGCGCCGCAGGCTGCACTGGCTGGGCAGCACATTGCTGATGGCCTGCGCCATCGCCGTGGCGTCCTGGGTCGGCCAGGTGGATGCGGGGCGGCTGTGGGCCGGGTTGCCGATGGCGGCCGACTATATCGGCCGCACCATCCCCGTGCTGCGGGCGGAGACGCTCGGCGCGGATCTCGCCGAATGGATGTGGGGGCTCGACGTCTGGCTCGGCCTGCTGCTGGACACGGTGCTGATCGGCTATACCGGCACCGTGCTCGGCGCGGCGATGGCGCTGCTGCTGTCCTTTCCCGCGGCGACCACGCTGGCGCCGCGCTGGGTGGTGACGCTGGTGCGCCGCTTCCTGGAATTGGCGCGCACCGTGCCCACGCTCGTCTTCGCGCTGATCTTCGTCTACGCCTATGGCCTCGGACCACTGGCGGGCGTGTTGGCAATCGCGCTGCACACCATGGGCGCCTTGGGCAAGTTATTCGCCGAAGTGCATGAGGATGCCGACCCGCGCATCGTCGATGGCGTGCGCGCCTCCGGCGGCAGTTGGGCGCAGGCGATGCGCTACGGCGTGCTGCCGCAATCCCTGCCCGGGCTGCTGTCCTTCGGCCTGCTGCGCTTCGAGATCAATGTGCGCGAGGCCTCCGTGCTCGGCATTGTCGGCGCCGGTGGAATTGGGGAGGAGCTTTACCTCGCGGTGCGGCAATTCGAATATCCGGATATCTCTGCCATCCTGCTGCTGATGCTGGCGATGGTGACGCTGATCGACCTGCTCTGCGGCCGGCTGAGGCATCGCATCCTGGGCGCCGAGACGGTGCGGCCAACATGATGGCGCTGCGCACACCGTGGATGTTCGCAGGCGGCCTTGCGCTGCTGCTGCTGGGCCTTTGGCGCATCGATGCGTCACCCGCGCGGCTGATCGATGGCACGGTCAAGCTGGGCTGGCTGGCAGGGCTGATGTGGCCCCCCTCACCAGGCGGAGCGCTGATGGACCTGCTCGGCGCACTGGCGGAGACGGTGGCGATGGCCTTCCTCGGCACGCTGCTGGCGGCACTGGTGGCGCTGCCGCTGTGCCTGTTCGGCGCCGGCAATGTCATCGGCAACCGGCTGCTGCGCTTCACCTTCCGCCGCAGCTATGACGGGCTGCGCGCAGTGGACAGCCTGGTCTGGGCGCTGATCTTCGTCTCCGCCGTAGGGATGGGTCCCTTCGCCGGCATCCTGGCGCTGGCGGTGCCGGATATCGGCCTGTTCGCCAAGACCTTCTCCGAAGCGCTGGAAGGCGCCGATCGGCGGCAGGTGGAAGGGGTGCGCGCCGCGGGCGGGTCGCGCCTGCACGCCATCCGCTACGGGCTGTTGCCGCAGGCGGCGCCGGTGATGCTGGCGCAGTTGCTGTACATCTTCGAGAGCAACACGCGCTCCGCCACCATCCTTGGTGTGGTCGGCGCGGGTGGCATCGGGCTGGCGCTGTCCGACCGCATACGTATCAACAACTGGGACGAGGCCGCCTTCATCGTGCTGATGATCCTTGCCACCGTCGCCATCATCGACTGGTGCAGCCGCCGGCTGCGATTGAGGCTGATCCAAGCATGAATGACCCCGACACGGCCAAGAAGCGGCTTGGCCTCGCGCCCTGCATCGACCCAACCGCCAGCGTGCGTGACACGCGCTTCGGCATCTATACCGAGGTCGGCGCCCGCACCTCCATCGCCGAGACGGATTTCGGCGACTACTCCTACGTCGTGCATGACAGCCAGATCATCTACGCGACAGTGGGGAAATTCTGTTCGATCGCAAGCCACACGCGAATCAACCCGGGAAACCATCCGCTGGACCGCGTGGCGCTGAACCACTTCACCTATCGCGCCAGCGCCTATGGCCTCGGCGCGGACGAGGCCGGCTTCTTCGACTGGCGCCGCAGCTTCCGCGTGACGCTGGGACATGACGTGTGGCTCGGCCATGGCGTGATCGTGCTGCCGGGCGTGACCATCGGCACCGGGGCGGCGATCGGGGCCGGCGCGGTGGTGACGAAGGACATCCCGCCATTCGCCATCGCGGTCGGGAATCCAGCGCGCGTGCTGCGCTTCCGCTTCAGCGAGAAGGTGCGTGAAAGCCTCCAGCGGATCGCCTGGTGGAACTGGTCACGGGAGCAATTGGCAAGCGGTCTGGACGACATGCGGAACATGTCCGCTGAGTCCTTCTGCGACAAATACGATCCTGCCTTCTGTCACGAAGTCTAAGCGGCACCGTCACACGACGGTCGCGGTTGGCCAGCTAAGCCCCGCTCCAACGAACGGAGTGATGCGGCATGGCCAGGCGGAAGAATGTTCTCCTCATCGTGGTCGACCAGTGGCGGGCGGACTTCGTGCCCGCCCTCGGCGCGGATTTCCTGCGCACGCCAAACCTGGATCGGCTGTGCCGCGAGGGTGTGACCTTCCGCAACCATGTGACGAACACCGTGCCCTGCGGCCCGGCGCGGGCGAGCCTGCTGACCGGGCTGTATTTGATGAACCATCGCGCCGTGCAGAACACGGTGCCGCTGGATGCGCGCCACACCAATCTCGGCAAGCAGCTGCGCCTGATCGGCTACGACCCGGCGCTGATCGGCTACACCACCACCACGCCGGACCCGCGCACCACCGGCCCGCGCGACCCGCGCTTCACCACGCTCGGCGACCTGATGGACGGGTTCCGCAGCGTCGGCGCCTTCGAGCCGAACATGGATGGCTACTTCGGCTGGCTGGCGCATCAGGGTTATGAGCTGCCGGCGAAGCGGGAAGACATCTGGTTGCCGGAAGGCGAGGACGCGGTGCCTGGCGCCACGAACCGCCCCTCGCGTATTCCGAAAGAACTTTCGGACACCACCTTCTTCACGGAAAAGGCGCTGACCTATCTGAAGGGCAAGGGCGACAAGCCCTGGTTCCTGCATCTGGGTTACTACCGCCCGCATCCCCCCTTCATCGCGCCTGCGCCCTACAACACCATGTACGACCCGGCCGACATGCCCGCCCCGGTGCGCGCCGCGCGCTGGGAGGAGGAGGCGGAGCAGCACCCGCTGCTGCGCCATTATCTGCGCGCCATCGGCCAGGCCAGCTTCTTCCGCGGCGGCCAGGGTGCCGGCGCCGGGTTGGACGAAGCGAGCATTCGCCAGATGCGTGCCAGCTACTGCGGCCTGATGACCGAGATCGACGACGCGCTCGGCCGCGTCTTCGCCTATCTCGAACAGACCGGGCAGTGGGATGACACGACCATCATCTTCACCTCCGA
>LNFM01004567.1_pt1 | contig 25338 bp, 22 predicted proteins | sample 596031 | NCBI WGS metagenome assembly LNFM01 (sample SAMN04254537, study PRJNA301005) | activated carbon metagenome | isolation source: dual media filters at the Ann Arbor, Michigan drinking water treatment plant | place: USA: Ann Arbor | reverse complement strand
CCGAGCGCCATGCCACCGCATCGCTCGGGAACGAGCAGCCCCGTCCATCCCATCCCGGCCATCTCGCGCCACAAGCCGCGATCGAATCCGGGTTCGGTGCCGCGCCACTTGCGCACTCGTGCCACGTCGGTGGCTCGGCGCGCAAAATCAGCCACGCTCTCAGCCAGCATCCGCCGGTCGTCGGCGCGCGCGCTTGCCGTGTCTATCGCTTGCATGAGCTCCTCCGATCGCTGGCACGTGCCAGCGCATGACTACAGTTGGGTGATGATAGCAAGCCCTGGCGATCGCCGGGCGAGACGCGCCTCGCGTACATTTCCCCTGCCTTGGTACGTCGCGCAGAGACAGTGCCTCCAGCTGGCGATCGAGCATGCTCGACGACGTACCTATGCTGGCATAGCCTCGACCGACCGCATGGACTCGCTCCGCCCTCAGCCTCCGCCCTCAGCCTTGCTCGGCCGGTCACGGTTGCCTTATGATCGATGGGTGATGACTTCGAACCGCGCACGCCGCTCTACCGCCTGGATCGCCCTCGCTGCGATCCTGTTCGCGGCGCTCGTGCCAACGCTCTCGCTTGCTGCTCGCCCGATCACCGCAGCCGACATCGCACACCTGAACGGCATCTGCACGGCGATCGGGTACCAGTCGGCCGCTGCTCCAACCTCTGAGGGCGAACGCTCGCAGACCGAAAGCGGCGGTGACGCCGTACAGTTCGAGCATTGTCCGTTCTGCGTGAAGCTCGGCGGCGACTGGATCGCGCAGCGTCCGGGCGAGTACGTCGTCGAGCGCCTGATCAGCGTAGTAATCTACCCTCGCTTGTTCCTCTTCGCGCCGCGCCCGATGTTCGCCTGGGCACCGGCGCAAGCCCGCGCCCCACCCTCGGTTTCCTGATTTCCCTCGAATCAACGTCTGCACGTCCGCGTTTAGCGCGGTCGGGCAGCGCGGTGCGCGCCTGTTCGGCGTGCAATCGCGAGCTGCATCCGTCGATGCCGCTCGCCCTCGAATCGATCAATCCACAGGAATCGGGAACTACTCATGAAACCCTTTACAGCACTCGCACTTGCCATTGGCAGCGTCATGGCCCTGCCGGTCCACGCCCACATATCCTATAGTGGTCGTGACCTCGGAACCTTCGACGCTTCAGGCACGAGCACGATCTCGAACCAGAACGTCAGCGGTAACTTCGGTTGGGCCGACGCCAGCGATATGGACCTGGGTGACAGCCACAAGGCACGCTACTTCAAGTTCACGCTCAACACCCCCGCTGAAGTCACCGTCACCGCAACGGGCAACGCCAGCGCCACGGCATCCACGTTCGCGCCGCTGTCGCCTGGATTTTCGCTCTATGCTGGCCTCGCTGTACCCGCGGCGTACGACACAGCCGACATCTCGCTGCTCAACCGCCCGGCGAGTTCGGAAGGATCCTGGAATTCGCTGGGTACGTTCTCGATCGGCAATGATGCCGGTGACCTGGGCACCCTGACTTTTGTCGGCCACGCGGTCGACGGCCCGACGCTGCCTCTGGGCTGGACGGCCAGCGGGCCCATCATGGGCGACGGCATGGTCGACGGGACCGTATCGAAGTCCTTCGACCTCTCCGTGGGCACCTACACGATCGCGGTCGGCGGTATGGACTACGCGGCCCAGGACCCCTCCAATCCGAACTTCTCCCGACCCTATGGCGTGACCATGGCGCTCTCGGTCGCGGCCGTGCCTGAACCCGAGACCTACGCTCTGATGGCCGCGGGGCTGGCACTGATCGGCGTCGCCACTCGTCGCCGCCGCGCCTTGCGAGTGGCCTGACGGTCCACTTGCCGGGCGGAAGCGCAGCGGTCAGTCCGTCGCGCTTCCGCCCGGTTTACCCACCCCCATTCATCGGCACGGAGAATTCCATGAAGAAGCTCGTCGCACTGAGTTTGCTTGCCCTGTCTGCCGCTGGCCCCGCAGCTCAGGCAGCCAGCTACAACGTCACCACCACGTTCTACGAACCGGACACCCAGCCGAACGACACGGTCTTCGTCGGCACCTTCGAGTACAACCAGGCCACCCGCACCATCGCGAACCTGCAGGGCAGGCTCAGCGAATCCATGACAGGCGGGGCGATCGGCTATCCGAACGACACGATGACCTGGCTCACGCTCAGCCACCAGCTCGCATCTTGGTACGACGCCGCGCTCGGCGGCACGTTCGCGGCAACGTTCCGTAACTCGAACACGAACACGTTCACGACGCTGTTCGGAGGCGATGGCTGGACGCCCCAGGCTGGCATCGAGGCTGGCGCCATCTACTATGGCTATCCGACACCGGGGAACAATCCGGGGAACGCCTACGCACTGATCTTCGTGCCCGACGATCCGCTCGCTCCTCTGACGCCGGCTCAGATCGACAAGCTCGCCTATGCCGACTGCGCACCGGGCGGAATGATGATGGCGGCATGCATGACGGGGACGTCCGAGGCCGGCTACGGCATGATCGGCAGCATGAGCGGCTTTCCCGTATCGCAGACGATCACCGCAGCCATTCCCGAGCCGCACACCTATGCCCTGATGATCACCGGCCTCGGGCTGCTCGGCCTGTTCGCAAAGCGACGCGCCTCCCGATAAACCCTCGGATCGCCGCCCGATACATCGCGGCGATCCGTACCCCGGACGCAGCCGCCCGCGGCCGGTCTCCAGGATGCGACGATGACTCAGAAGCTGTCCACGTTCGCCGCCGCCCTCATGGCGCTCGCCCCGTCGTTGTCTGCGCTCGCGCAAAGCCCGGCGCAGCCGCCCGCGCATCGGTCCGGCGAACACGCGCCGCCGGCCCGCCTTAGCCCGGTCGTCGTCTCGGCGCCCAAGGAGGATGGCTACGCACAGAACCTCGAAGAGCAGGATCTTGCCCGACGGCGGACGTCGACCAGCGACAGCGCGAGTCTCTTGCGCGGCATACCCGGCGTGGGCGTGTACGGCGCTGGCGGGATATCGAGCCTGCCGGCCATTCGCGGCCTTGCCGACGAGCGGATACGCACACTGGTCGACGGCATGGACCTCACTGCGGCGTGCCCAAACCACATGAACCCGGCGCTGTCCTTGATCGACCCGAGCAGAGTCGCCCGCGTCGAAGTATTTGCCGGGATCACACCCGTGAGCGTGGGCGGGGACAGCATCGGCGGCACCATACAGGTCAAGTCCGTGCCGCCGAAATTCGCCGGCACCTCCGAAGGTTTCTTGGCCGAGGGCCGCGCCGGACGCTTTCACCGCAGCAATGGCCACGCCGACGGCGGCAATTTCGGCTTCACGCTGGCGGGAGAATTCCTGAGCATCGCCTATGACGAATCGATGTCCGAGTCGGGCAACTACCGGGCCGCAGCCGGATTCAAGAGACCGGGGCTGTGGCAGGCGTTCGGCGTTCGGCGCCGCGACGTCCCCCCGGACGAGGTCGTCGCCAGCGAGTATCAGGGTGCACGCAATCGGGACCTGGGGCTCGCAGTGAAAGCCGGGGAACACCTGGTCTCCCTGCGCGTGGGCGAGCAGCGCGTCGGTTATCAAGGTTTTCCCAACCAGCGCATGGACATGGTTTCCAGCGCTCCTGACCCCATGCAGCCTGGCGCCTACATCCTGGACAAGGACAGGTCCGCCAATATCAACCGCCTGCTCAACCTGCGCTACGAGGGCCACTTTGGCTGGGGAACGCTGGAAGGCCATGTGTTCCAACAAGACGCCGAGCATCGCATGGATCTTCTGCAGGACAGATTCCTCGGGATTTTCATGCCCATGGCATCGACCGCGCGGACGATCGGCGGCGGGCTCACGGGCAGCATCGCCTTGTCGCCGACTGATCTGCTCAGAGTCGGCGTCGACTACCAGCGCTACCGTCTGAACGACTGGTGGAACGGCGTGGGGTTCGCTCCGGGCTCGATGTGCTGCAACGACTTCTGGAACATACGCGACGGCAAGCGCGATCGCACCGGAATCTTCGCCGAGTGGGAAAGCGAGCCAAGTCCGTCCTGGGTGACGCTGCTAGGCATCCGGCTCGGCTTCGTCCGCTCGGACACCGGGCCGGTACAGGGCTACAGCACGTTGGCGATGTATGCGAACGACGCGACAAGATTCAACGCGCGCGAGCGCGACCGCGCCGATCGTCACATCGACATCACTGCCCTGGCGCGCTATTCACCCGATGCGTCGCTGACCTACGAAGCGGGCCTCGCCCGCAAGAGCCGCTCGCCGAGCATCTACGAGCGCTATGCGTGGTCGACCAGCGCCATGGCCGCGCTGATGAACAATTTCGTCGGTGACGGCAACGGCTATATCGGCAATGCGGATCTCGAACCCGAGGTGGCCCACATCTTGAGCGCCAGCGCGCTCTGGAAGGATGCTGCGGACAAGCGCTGGGATCTGAAAGTCACGGCCCACCTCACCCATGTGAACGACTTCATCGACGCGCGCCGCTGCACGCCCTCGATTTCGAGCCAGTGCAGCACCGCGAACGCGGCGACGACCACGAGCTATGTGCTGCTCCAATACGTCAACCAGGCCGCCCGACTGAGCGGAATCGAAGCTTCGGGCCGCTACGTCCTCAAAAAATCCGGCACACTTGGCGAGTTGTCCGCGACCGGTGTAGTCAACTACCTGCGCGGCGCAAACCAGGCGACAGGCGATAACCTCTACCACATCATGCCGTTGGAAACGCGGTGGAGCCTGATCCATCGCCTGGGAGGCTGGACAGGCACGATGGAAGTCCAGGCGGTTCGCGAGAAGAAGCGCATCTCACAGGTCAGAAACGAAGCCAGGACACCGGGCTATGCGCTCTTGAACCTGTACGCCAGCTACGAATGGAAGCACGTGCGCCTGGACTTGGGCATAGAGAACGCCACCGACAAGTTCTACTTACTTCCGCTGGGCGGCGCATACCTGGGACAGGGCAACTCGATGACCACGGGCGGCATCCCCTGGGGCATGACCGTGCCCGGCCGAGGCCGCTCGATGAACACCAGCCTGAGCGTCCGTTTCTGAGGCCGCGAAACGAGGGGGCGTGAGATCCGCTAGACCCGCTCAGGCTACTCCGCGGCTTGGTCCACGACCTGCACCAATCGCGACCGATGCGCCCGACGGTGCAGATGCAGGTCCAAAGCGATCTTGCCCGCCACCATGAGCAGCAGCACAGGCACGATGCTGGCCCCGCCGGACAGGATCACGATGAACATGCCGGCGATCATCGCGATATGCAGGACGAGGATGCGCCGGTAGGGATCGAACATGATCTGCTCGACCTCGCGCCCTCGGTCCTCGTTGCCGATGAAGTGATGGACGAGGGTGGACACGCCGTGGCTGGCGAAGAATCCGACCAACGCCAGCAGCATCTCCGGGCGCTCGTTCGCAATCCACTGGAGGATGCCGGTGAGGTCCTGAAAAATGACGAGTGGCCCGGGCCATTCCACGTCGCCGACGTAGGCTCCGAGGTCGACCGACAAGCCGGTCATCGCGCCGATGCCCATGAGCACCATGCCGTGGCCGGCGCAGAAGAAGCCATAGTGGAACAGGAAGAACAGGCCGGGCGCGAACAGGGTGGTCCAGCCGCCGACGCGTGCCATGCGCACATAGGTGAAGGCGCCGACCACGAGGTTTTCCAGCCAGTAGGTCAACAACAAGGTCAGGGCGTCCCAGTCGAAGAACGACACGCCGATCACGGGAATCAGGTTGGCCGCCACCAGCGCCTGGACCGGCAGCCGATCCGCACTCGCCAGCGCGACTTCCGGCGTTCGCGGCGACGCCGTGAGACCGACTGCCGCCGCAGGCGAACCGTCTGCACTCACAGCGGCGCCGATTCTTGCGCGGACATCGAGCACCGGCGGCAGGGGCACGGGACAATCGAGCGCACTGCAGACGGCCGCGAGCAATTCAGCCTCGGCAGAACCCAGGCGGTCATCGTGCCAGGCGACGGCAGCGAGCGCTTCGACCAGGCGGCGGCGGTAACCGGGCGCGGCGCAAGACAGGTTGTCCAATGCCCGGTCGAGCGCCTCGGTGCGCATCTCGGCGCGCGGCATCAGCGTCAAGCCGTCGGTAGGCGCATGGCTCGCGCCCCGTCCGAAAGCCGCTGCGGCCGCGTCCGGATCGCGGTGCCCCGCATGGGCAACGAGCGAAAGCACCAGCGCGCCATGCACGGCCAGCTCGCCGGGGATGAGTCGCATGGGCGACGGTGTTCGCGGCACCAGCGCGTCTCGCAGCAGGCGCAGCAAGACGTACTCGCCGAGGCTCACGCGCCCATCCGCGCGCGCCATCGCATCGCCGGCGGCGAGGAAGTCCTCGCGCGCGTGGGCCTGCATTTCGCGCAGCGCGCCGAGCGCGAGTTCGATCAGCGGCAAGCGCAAGCTCGGCGCCAGATCGTCTGCGATGGCTTCGGCGACCTGCCGTGCGAACACGTCGTCATGGCGACGCGCCACAGCGGCAAGCTGATCGGCCCGCTGCTCGGCATTGCGCGAAAGCAGCAGCGCGAGGACCACCGCACACGCGCCGGACGGCGTGGACACGGCACGACGCAGCTTGTCCGGCAAGGCTTCGATCAGATCGCGCGCTGCGTCGACCTGATCGGCGGCCGGTGCCCCGATACGCTGCGCATAGGCCTGCGGGGCTGGCATCGCGACCGGTGGCGTGGCAGCGAAGGCTGCCGCGAGCTTTTCATTCGCGGCCGCCGCAAGACCGGGCACCGGCGCGATGGTCGGCGACACGGCGACGAACCCCGCGCCACCTTCGATCCGGCGGATGCGTTCGGCCAACGGCGGATGCGTGGCGAACCAGCCCGCGAAGCTGCGTCCGGCATCGAACAGCATGTGGCTCACCTCATCGGCGCGCGCATGGACGAGCCCGGCGCCTTCTCCCGCGATCTTGCGCAAGGCGCCGGCCACGGCCGCCGGATTGCGGGTGAACTGCACAGCCGAGGCATCGGCCAAGAACTCGCGCTGACGCGAGACGGCGGCACGGATCAATCGCCCGGCCAGGACGCCGACGTAGCCCGAGACGATCAGCGCGACGCCCAGCGCGACCAGGCCGCCGCGGTTCCGGCCCGACGACCGACCGCCGCCGCTTCTGAGCAGAAGCCGCCCGGCGGTGGCGAGCATGAAGAGGCCGTGCAGAACGCCCATGAGCCGCAGATTGAGGCGCATGTCGCCGTTGAGGATGTGGCTGAATTCATGCGCGACCACGCCTTGCAACTCATCGCGCGTGAGTTTCTCCAGCGCGCCTCGGGTGAAGGCGACGACGGCTTCCTGCGCCCGGGCACCGGCGGCGAAGGCATTGATGCCGCTTTCGTTCTCGAGCACGTACACCGGCGGGGCCGGAATTCCGGCGGCCAGGGCCATCTCGTCGACGAGATTGAGCAGGCGCCCCTCCGCGGGGTCGGCGCTCGCGCGCGTCGCAAGCCGCCCCCCCAACGAGTAGGCGACCGCCGCACCCCCGCCTGCGGCGAGCTCGGCGACTTTCCAGGCTGAACCGCCAAGGATCACGCCGCCGACGCTGAAGGCAACGAGAAAGAACAACCCCGGCTGCCAGAGGCTGGCGCCTTGACCGGCCAGTGGCGGCGCGATGACCAGATAGACCAGCATGATGGTGGCCGCCACCACCAGGAAAAACCACAGCAACAGCCAGCGACTCGCGCGTCGCGCGCGGTCCTGCGCTGCGAAGAAGTCCATCGTGCCCGATCTCGATCAGGACTGGCCGAAGCTCACCTTCGGCGCGGTGCGCGCTTGCGTGCTCTCCAATTGCCACTGTTCGGCAGCGGCGAAGCTGAAGGTATTGGCAACGAGCGAATCGGGGAATTGCTCCCGCTTGGTGTTGTAACCCATGACCGCATCGTTGTACGCCTGGCGCGCGAAGGCGACTCGGTTCTCGGTGCTGGCAAGTTCCTCCTGCAACTGCGCCATGTTCTGATTGGCCTTCAGGTCGGGATAGGCCTCCGCAAGGGCGAAGAAGCGTGTCAGCAAGCCGCCCAGCGCGGCCTCGGCCCCGGCCAACTCCCCGATGGCGCCTGCTGCGCCCGCGCTCGCGCGTCCCGCGGCGGCTTGCGCCTGGTTGCGTGCCGCGATCACGGCTTCGAGCGTTCCGCGCTCGTGCGCCAGGTAACCCTTGGCGGTCTCCACCAGATTCGGAATCAGGTCGTAGCGACGCTGCAACTGCACGTCGATCTGCGAAAAGGCGTTCTTGACCCGATTGCGCAAGGCGACCAGGCCGTTGTAGATGACGATGCCGTAACCGGCCACGGCCACGACAGCCGCCAGGAAGATCCATTCCATCGTTGTGTTCCTCTTCAGAGAATCTCGTTCATCGGGCAAGCCGTTCGAAACGCACTTCAATCGCCACCCCAGCATCGCAGGCCCTGCGCGACTGCGCTCGCGAAGCGCTGCCGGCGATCATGAGCATGATGATGCATTGCGAGCCTTAACGACCCGAATCGGCTGATCTCGACAGGAACGATACGCGACGCCCATCGAATAATGTGTAGCCCCCGAGGTGCGGGCATCGCCTGCGCCTCGTGAAATCCCCACCGATTCCGCATCGTGGCAAAGCACAACGCAAGCGGTTACACTGGCCGCCGACATTGCGTCCGGCAGATCACATCGAGGGCCGGCGGTCCCACGGTCCAGCGCGACCGCGGACAGCACGAGGCTCTTCGATCGCCGGCTGACTCAGACACTTCACGTTCGACTATGCTGTTCAATCTCGGCGACCTGGTCGCCCCTTCGCAGGACCTCGCCGCCACCGCGCTGATCGATTGCCTCGATTGGGAGCGGCCGGTGCACTACAGCCACGGCGACATGGATCGCCTTGCGCGTTCTGTCGCCAACGGGCTCAGGAGAAAGGGCCTCATACCCGGGCAGCGCATCGGCATCCTGGCGGCCAACCGGGCGGAGTTCCTGGCGGCGTATTTCGGCAGCATGCGAGCCGGGCTGGTCGCCGTGCCCATCAATCACAAGTTTCCACGCGCAACCATCGAGTTCGTTCTGCAGGATGCCGATGTGCGCCTGGTGTTCTGCGATGCGGCTCGCCGCAGCTTGCTGCCCGCGGGCATGCCCACGGTCGAGTTCGAATCCGACTGGCCAGGCTTCCTGGGCCCGCCCGAGTTCGACACGGTCCATCCCGATCCCGGCGCGATCGCGATGATTCTGTACACCTCGGGCTCCACCGGCCGGCCCAAAGGCGTGCCGCTCGATCACGAGGGCCATCTGTGGACGGTGCGCTCGCGCATCGCCCCCGGCCCCTTCAAGGATCAGCGGCTGCTCGTTGCCGCGCCCTTGTTCCACATGAACGCCCTCGGCAGTGCGAAGTTCGCGCTGGCCGCCCAGGCGAGCATGGTCCTGATGCCGCAGTTCGACGCGCGCCACTACATCGAGGCGATCGGTCGTTACGGCGTCACCTGGGTGACGTCCGTGCCCACGATGATCGCCATGGCGGTGCGCGAGAAGGAAACGCTCGCCCGCACCGATTTGTCCAGTGTACGCACCGTGCGCATGGGTTCGGCGCCGATTACACAGAAACTGGTCGATGACGTTCGGCGGGTGTTCCCGGCGGCGACGGTGCTCAACTCCTACGGCACCACGGAAGCCGGGCCGGTGATGTTCGGCCCGTCGCCCGAGGGCAAGAAGAAACCCGACATCGCGCTCGGCTGGCCCATGCCCGGTGTCGAAGTGCGCCTGGTCGACGCCGACGGCTGCGATGCAGACGAGGGCGTGCTCTGGATACGCACCCCGGCGAACATGAAGGGCTATCTGAACCTGCCGCAAAAAACGGCGGAGGTGCTGACGCCGGACGGCTGGTATATCTCGGGCGACGTTTTCCGGCGCGACGAGCAGGGGGCCTACTTCTTCGTCGGTCGCGCCGACGACATGTTCGTCTGCGGCGGCGAGAACATCTATCCCGGCGAGGTCGAGCACATGCTCGAAACGCACCCCGACATCATGCAGTCCTGCGTCGTCGCGGTGCCCGACGAGATCAAGGGCGCGAAGCCTTTCGCTTTTGTGATTCCCCGGCCAGGCGCCACGCTCACCGAAGACGACGTCAAGCAATACGCGCTTGCCAACGCGCCCGCCTATCAGCATCCCCGGCAAGTCACGTTCATGGGTGAGTTCCCGCTCGCGGGCACCAACAAGGTGGACCGCAAGATACTGGGAGGGCTCGCCTTGCAACAATGGCGCGGCGGTGAAACCGGTGACGCAGGCCGCTGAACTCGCGCTCGACCACGTCGGCGCCATCACGCACGATCTCGCCGCGGCCGCCAGCCGCTGGGAGCGACTCGGATTCGCGCTCTCGCCGCTCAGCCGGCAACGCGGCGCGGTGCCGGGCGAGGCCCAGATGCAGCCTTGGGCAACCGCCAATCGCTGCGCGATCCTGCGCCGCGGCTACCTCGAACTCATCGGCACGGTCGATGCCGCGGCCTACAACCCCTGGCAAAGCTTTTTGAACCGCTTCGAAGGTCTGCACCTGTTGGCTCTGCGCTGTGCCGAGGCCGATGCAGCCTTTGCCAGACTTCGGCACAAGGCGCCATTCCTGGCGCCACCTGTCGAGCGTGAGCGCACGCTAACATACCGAGGCGAGATGCACACGATGCGCTTTCGGAACATCTTCTCGCGGGATAGCGCCTGTCCCGAGGGGCGCTACATCGTCATCGAGCACCAAACCCCGGAACTGCTCTGGCAGCCCGAACTGATGCAGCACGAGAACGGGGCGCAGGCGCTCGAAGGGGCATTGATCGTCGCCGACGATGCCAACGTGGTCGCGCGGGTCGAGGCGCTCGACGCAATCGCCCGGGTACAAAGCCCGGGCGAGTTCCAGCAGCGCTACGGCTGGCAGCCCCCGGCCCCCTGCCTGGCCGCGATCACGATTTCCTTCCTCGACCTAGCCAAAACGCTGATGCTGCTCGAGCAACGCGGCATCGACGTCCGGCGCAGCGGCGACGAACACTGGCTGCCCCCGAGCGCGACCAACGGATTCGTGATGAGGCTCGTCCAACATGCTTGATCTCAAGCTCGACCACGTCGGTATCGGCGTCAAGGATCTGGAGCGCGGTCGAGCGGCCTACGAGCGCCTGGGCTTTCGCCTCACCGCGCGCAGCATGCATTCGGGCTCACCGAGCGCCGGTGCCCCCATCGTGCCCTGGGGTTCGGGCAATCATTGCGCGATGCTCGGCACGGGCTACATCGAAGTGCTCGGGCTCACCGACCCGAGCCGCTACAGCTCGGTCAAGGACATGGTCGCGCGCTACGAAGGGCTTCATATCGTTGCGCTGGGCTGCGAGGATGCCGACGCGACCTTTCAGGCGTTGAGCACGGCTGGTGTTCCCGTGGAAGCCCCCCGTGCGCTGGAGCGCGATGCGGCCTTCGGTCCCGACGACAAAGCCGTGCGTCGCGCGCGCTTTCGCAATATCTACCTGGATCGCGGTCCCTATCCGGAAGCGCGCTTTCTCTACATCGAGCACCTGACGCGCGACGTGCTCTGGCAGCCGCATCTGCTCGACCACCCGAACGGCGCGGTGGCTCTGGAGCACGTCTACTTTTGCGGCGAGGACGTCGCCGCGCTCGGCGGCAAGCTCGGCGACATCCTTGGCGCAAGGCCCGAGGGCATCACGCCAGGTCATGCCTTGCTCGGGCTCACGCGCGGCAGCGTGCATGTTTTCGATGCGGCGCAGTGGGCGGCTCGCTGCGGCACGCCCGCTGCGCAGGGTCATCCCGCGGCGGTCGGATTCGGCGTACGCGTGAAGTCCCTGGCCGCGACACGTCAATTGCTGTTACAACGCGGCGTCTCGATCGACGAGCGTGATGGCATCTGGGTGGACCCGGCCGAGGGCTGCGGTGCGACCCTGCATTTTTTTGAGGAGAACGACAAATGAAAGCGGCGGTGATACGCGAACACGGCGGACCGGGTTCGATCCAGATCGAGAACAACTACCCCGACCCCAAGCCGGCAGCCGGCGAGGTGGTCCTGGCCGTGAAGGCGGCGACACTGAACTACCACGACATCTTCACCCGCCGCGGCATGCCCGGAATCAAGGTGCCGATGCCTTGCATCATGGGGCTCGATTTCGCCGGTGAGATCGTCGAAGTGGGCGAAGGCGTCGAGGGCTGGCGCGTCGGTCAGCGCGTGATGGTCGACCCGGTGGATCGCGTCAACTTCGGCGGCCTGCTGGGTGAGATGCGCCCCGGCGGTCTGGCGCAATTTTGCGCCGTGCCGGCGCACCATCTGGTCGAACTGCCCGCCGAAGTCTCCTACGAAGCCGCCTCCTGCCTGCCGGTCGCCTACGGCACGGCCGTGCGCATGATGCATACCATCGGCAAGATCGCCAAGGGCGAGCGCGTGCTCATCCTCGGCGCATCGGGCGGCGTGGGCACCTGCTGCGTGCAGCTGGCGAAACTCGCCGGTTGCGAGGTGATCGCCTGCGCCTCGAGCGAATCCAAGCTCAAGCGCCTCGCCGAACTCGGCGCCGACCATCTGATCGACTACACGAAGCAGGACTTCGTGAAGTGGGCCTACGAGAAATGGGGCAAGCCGCACCGGCGCAAGTTCGAAGGCGGGGTCGACGTGGTGGTCAACTTCACCGGCGGCGACACTTGGGTGAAATCCTTGCGCGCCCTGCACCGGCAAGGGCGGCTGCTGACCTGCGGCGCGACCGCGGGCTACGATCCGGTCGAGGATCTGCGCTTCATCTGGACCTTCGAATTGCAGGTGCTCGGCTCCAACGGCTGGATGCGCGAAGACCTCCATCTGCTGCTCGACATGATCAAGGACGGGCGATTGAAGCCGACCATCGATCGCGAATTGCCGCTCGAAGAAGTCAACGAAGCCTTTCGCCTGCTGGAAGAGCGCGAGGTGTTCGGCAAAGTCGTGGTGAAGGCGATCTGACCATGAGCGAATCGACTCCCCAGAAACTCGACGTAGCGGGCGTACAGGCCATCTTCGATGCTTCGCCCTTCATCTCCTTCCTCGGCCTCAAGGTGATCGCGCTCGATCACGACAAGGGCGAACTCGAAGTGCGCATGCCGCTGCGCCCCGAACTGGAACGGCGGCTGGGCACCAAGCAGTTTCACGGCGGCCCGCTCGCCTCGTTCATCGACACGGTCGGCGATTTCGCCATCGGCATGCAGGTGGGCGGCGGCGTGCCGACCATGAACCTGCGCATCGACTATCTGCGCCCGGCGATCGGCGATTCCGTGGTGGGCATCGCCCACGTCCGGCGCGCCGGCAAGACGTCGGCCGTCATCGACATCGACGTGATGGACGAGCAGGGGCGCCTGTTGGCGGTCGGCCGCGGCACCTACGCCAGCCAGCGAGGCTGACGAGAACAGGGACCGCCTTTCCCGGCGGTCCCTCTCGGTCTACTTCTTCTCGGCCTGCAGGATCTTGAACCCCGCCTGCAGCGCCTGTTCGTAGCGCGACTTTTCACGCGCGATGGCATCGTCCGTCCAAGGCCACAGGCCTTGCATGGTCTTCATGCCGATGGCGCCGCGCTCGACCATGTCCTTGAGCATCTTCGGCGGCGCGGATGCGTTCGACAGGCTGGGATAGATGGTGCTGCCCGCATAGAAGTTGGTATCCCAGCCCGACATTTCCTTTTGCATCAGCGGGCCGCACGCGATGAAGCGAAAGCCGAAGCCGTACCGAACGGCCGCGTCGATTCCCTCCGGGGTGGCGATGTCGTTCTCCAGCAGCCAGAGCACCTCCCGCAACAGGGCGTGCTGCATCCGGTTGGCCAGAAAACCCGGGATGTCCTTCTTCACCATGACCGGCACTTTGCCGACCGAAGTCATGATGGCCTCGACTTCTTCGGCCACTTTCGGCGCGGTGAACTCGGCGCAGACGACCTCGACCAGTGGCACCAGGTGCGCGGGCATGAAGTAGTGCGCGCCGCAAAGTCGGGATCGCGTCTTCAGATGTTTGCCCACTTCCGTGACGGGAAAGCTCGAAGTATTGGTCGCCAGGGGAGTCTCCGGGCGCGCCAACGCCTCCACCTCCGAGAACACCTTGCGCTTGAGCGCGAGATCCTCGGTCACCGCCTCGATGACCAGGTCGATGCCTTGCCAAGGCACGTCGGTCAGCGCGGCATGGGCTTGCACCGCAGCCGCGCACCCAGCCCCGGCGTCGAGACGCTCCAGACCCTTGCTCACCCGCCCCGGCAAGGTCTCGCGGGTCTTCTGCGACGGACTCATGACGTGTGCATCCCAGCCCGCCGCCGCAAAACTCGTTGCAATGTCGCCGCCCATGATGCCGCCGCCGATGATGGCGACGCCGCGCTTGGCCATGTGGATTCTCCGCTGGTTTGTGTGGGGATGCAGGCGGCGATTATAGGCACGCAGCCACCAGGGACAATGCCTCGCCGCCGGCACGAGCGCAGCTGCATAAATTTTGCCCGTCCAGGCCTTGTATTCACACCGGCGGGCCATATCTTGGCCATGCTTCGCTTATTCGTGTAGACTTCGCCGCCTTCTGCAGTTTTTGCGATTATTCAAGCAGCTAGATCGACATCGCGTGAGCGCGGAGGAGCGCGCGCAGGGTCGGAATTGCAAGCCGACGGTCGACGATCGCGACACCGACGAACGGGCTCGCGTCGTCAATACAAAGAGGGGAACACAATGATCAAGGTCGAGAACCTCATCAAGAACTTCGGCCCCAAGATCGCCGTCAATGACGTGTCATTCAGTGTGGAGCGAGGAGAGGTGCTGGGATTTCTTGGGCCGAACGGCGCGGGCAAGTCCACCACCATGCGCATGGTGACGGGCTTCATCCCGCCGACAGCGGGACGCATCAGCGTCGGTGGTCATGACATCCTCACCAACCCCATACCGGCCAAGCGTCTGATCGGTTATCTGCCGGAGAATGCGCCGTCGTACGCCGACATGACGGTGCAGGGCTTTCTGCGCTTTACCGCAGAGATGCGTGGCATCACCGGTGATGCCCGCAAGCGGGCCGTGAACCGGGCCGTCGAGTTGTGCATGCTGGAGAACGTGCTCTACCAGACCATCGACACCTTGTCGAAAGGATACCGGCATCGCACCTGCCTCGCGCAGTCGATCATCCACGATCCCGACATCCTGATCATGGACGAGCCGACCGATGGCCTGGATCCGAATCAGAAGCACGAGGTGCGCAATCTCATCAAGCGCATGGGCACCAACAAGGCGGTCATTTTCTCCACGCACATCCTGGAAGAAGTCGACGCTGCCTGCTCGCGCGTGATCATCATCGACCGCGGCAGGATCGTCGCCAACGGCACGCCGGACGAATTGCGCCGCCGCTCTCATTTGGCCGGCGCGGTTTCCGTGGTCGTGTCAGGCGTGACCGCCGCCGAACTGGGCGAAGCCCTGTCCTCGATCGATCTCGTTTCCCGTGTCGACACGCTCAGCGAGACGCCGCAGCAGTCGGTGGTGCGCGCGCATCCCGACTCCCCCGATCAAAAACCCGCTCTGGTGCGCGCGGTGATGGAACTGGTCAGCCAGCGCCATTGGCAACTGGAAGACCTGCGCACCGAAGAAGGCCATTTCGACGAGGTGTTCCGCTCGATCACCTTGCCCGACACGATTAAGGAGGCTCGTCAATGAGCGGCGGTGTCATAACCATCGTCAAGCGTGAACTCGCGGGTTACTTCGTATCGCCCGTAGCCTACGTGTTTCTCGTGATCTTTCTGCTGTTGACCGGATTCTTCACCTTCACGGTGGGAAACTTCTTCGAGCGCGGCGAAGCCTCGCTGGTGTCCTTCTTCACTTGGCATCCCTGGCTCTATCTGTTCCTGGTTCCCGCCGTCGGCATGCGCCTGTGGTCCGAAGAGCGCCGTCTGGGCACCCTCGAGCTGCTGCTGACGCTCCCCATCGCGACCTGGCAAGCCATCGTCGGCAAATTCGTCGCCTCGTGGCTGTTCCTGGCGTTGGCGCTGGCGCTGACCTTCCCGGTCATCATCACCGTCAATTGGCTGGGCGATCCCGATAACGGCGTCATCGCATCGGGCTACGTCGGCAGCGTGCTGCTGGCGGGCGCCTACCTCGCCGTGAGCTGCATGACGTCGGCCATGACGCGCAACCAGGTCATCAGCTTCATTCTGTCGGTACTGATCCTGCTGTTCCTGATTCTGTGCGGCTACAACCCCGTGACCGATCTTCTGTCGCAGTGGGCGAGCCCCCAGGTCGTTCAGGTCGTCGCCTCGTTCTCGGTGATGACACATTTCGATGCGTTTCAGCGCGGTATCGTGGACATTCGTGACGTCGTGTTCTTTGCTTCGGTGATAGGCCTCGCCCTGTTCACCACCGGCGTCATCATCCGCGGCCTGCGCGCTGGTTGAGGAGGAACCGACGATGCAAAAGAAGGGACTGGAAACCTTCCTCTACTCGACTGCCGGGGTGATCGCGCTCGCGCTCATCCTGATCGCGGTCAACTACATCACGTCGCCCGTGAGCGCGCGCATCGACCTGACCGAAGGCAAGGTGTTCACGCTCTCGGAAGGCACGCGCGCCATCCTCACCAAGCTCGATTCGCCGGTGAAGATCCGCTTCTACTACACGCAGGGCGAGGCGACGCCGGTGGCGCTCAGGACCTTCGCTCAGCGCGTGGAGGATCTGCTGGGCGAATTCCGCTCGGTGTCCGGCGGCAAGGTCATCGTGGAGAAGTACAACCCGCAGCCCGATTCGGACGCGGAGGAGTCGGCCACGCTGGACGGCATCGAAGGGCAGATGCTCAATACGGGCGAGAAGTTCTACCTCGGTCTTGCCATCAGCCAGCTCGACGACAAGGTCGCGATTCCCGTGTTGACGCCCGAGCGCGAGCGCCTGCTCGAGTACGACCTCACGCGCGCCGTCGCCCGAGTGTCTACGGTGAAGAAGCCGGTGATCGGCGTCATGAGCGCCGTGCCCGTCTTCGGCCGCGGTCTCTCTCCCCTGGCCATGCAGGAGCAAAAAGGCCTGACCGAGCCTTGGGTGCTGATCTCGGAACTCCGGCGCGACTTCGAACTGAAGGAAGTCGCCATGACTGCGGAGACGATCGATGCCGACGTCAAGGTGCTCCTCGTGGTGCATCCGCGCGAAATCACCGACATCACGCAGTACGCCATCGATCAGTTCATCATGCGCGGCGGCAAGGTGATCGCCTTCGTCGATCCCTTCATGTACTTCGACCAGCAGCGTGACATGCAAAATCCGCTCGGCGGCACGCAAGCGGGCCAGTCCTCGCTCCACACCCTGATGAAGAACTGGGGCTTCGAGATGGACATGTCGAAAGTGCTGGCCGACCTGACCTACGGCAGCGGTGAAGGTCCGCGCCTGCTGCCCACCCTGCTCAACCTCACCGGTGGCGCCCTCAATGCCGATGACCCGGTCACGAGCCAGGTCGGCACCCTGCTGTACGCCTTCGGCGGCCACTTCAAGGGCAAGCCGGCGGAAGGGCTCAACATGACCGTACTGGCGAAGAGCTCGCCGAACAACATGCCGGTGGATCTAATCATCGCCACGTTGACCGGGGAGCCTTCGACCAAGGGCTTCGAGCCGACCAACACCGAGCAGCCGCTTGCGATCCGCCTCACCGGCAAGTTCAAGAGCGCCTATCCGGACGGCAAGCCCAAGGATCCTTACGCCGAGCTGAAGAAGGAAGGCGAAGCGAAGGAAGGCGAAGCGAAGAAACCCGAAGCGGCCGCGCCGCATTTGAAGGAAAGCAAGGAGGTAGGCACCGTCGTTTTGGTGGCCGACGCCGACATGCTCACGGATAATGCCGCGGTCGATATCCAGGACGTCTTCGGTCAGCGCGTCATCGTGCCGCGCAACGGCAACCTCAACCTGGCCCAAAGCCTGGTGGAGCAGCTCGCATCCGACAAGAACCTGATCAACCTGCGCAGCCGCGCCGCGTTCACGCGCCCGCTCACGGTCGTCCGCGAAATGGAGTCCAAGGCTCAGGAAGCCTACCTCGGCAAGATCAAGGAACTCGAGGACGATCTGATGGAAACCCAGAAGAAGCTCGAGGACATCCAGAAGCGCAGGGGCGAGGCCCGGGACACGGGGCCCATCGTGCTCTCGCCCGAGCAGCAGGTGGAGGTCGACAACTTCCGCAAGCGCTCGACGGAAACGAAGCGCGAGTTGAAGGAACTGCGCCGCAACCTTCGTCAGGATGCGGAGTCTCTTCAGTTCTGGACCAAGGTCGTCAACATCGGTGCGATCCCGCTGCTCGTCATTCTCATCGGCGCAGGACTCGCCTTGGCGCGTAAGAGGCAGGTGAGGCCATGAGCCGCAAACATCTCCTTATTCTCCTGATACTGGTGCTGGTCATCGGCGGCATCGGCGTGACCATGTTCAAGCGCGATACGGAGGCCTGGCAGCGTCAGGATTCGCGCCTCGGACAGAAAGTGCTGCCCGAGTTGCAGGTGAGCGATATCGCGCACATCCACATCAAGCACAAGGACGAGGAATTGAACCTCGTCTACGACGGCAAGGTGTGGGGCATCAAGGAGCGGGGCGGCTACCCGGCGGATCCATCGCTGGTGTCCGAGCTGACCTTCAAGGCACGCGAATGGAAGGTTGTCCAGAGCGAGCCGATCAGCGAAGAGCAGCGCCCGCGCGTCGATGTGGCTGCGCCCGATGCCAAGGAAGGCGCCTCGACCTTGCTGGAATTCCGTGGCAAGGACGGCAAGCCGCTCGCCACGCTGTTCCTGGGCAAGAAGCACCTGGGCAAACCGCCGCTGCAGGTGAAGGGCTTCGACAAGGGCCAGCCCGACGGGCGCTATCTGCTGGTCGGATCCGACCTCAAGACGGTGCTGGTCGTCTCCGACCCGATGAACAACATCGAGCCCAAGCCCGTGAAGTGGATCTCGAAGGAGTTCATCCGGGTCGACAGCGTCAAGCGCATCGAGCTCGACAGCGGCGTGCCCGAGGCAAGCTATGCACTGGCACGCGACTCCGAGATGGGCGACTTCGTGCTCGAGGGTGCCAAGCCCGGCCAGAAGACCGATATCTCGGCAGCGCTCTCCACGACCAATGCGCTCTACCAACTTGCGTTCGTCGACGTGGCGCCGATGAAGCCGGAAGCGCTGGAGCGCGCGACCCGCATCAACATCGACACCTTCGACGGCTGGAATTACGCAATCAGGATCGCGCCCAAGCCCAACGACGACACCCACATGTACTTCACGGTGGCGGTGACCGGCGAGTTCAAGAAGACCGAGCGGGTGCCCCGCAAGGACGAGACGCCGGAAGACAAGGCCAAGCGCGACAAGGAGCACGAGGAGCGAATGAAGCGCCTCGAAGCGCAGCTGGCGCGAGAGAAGACCATGAATCAGTGGGTCTATATCATCGAAACGAAGACGCTAGGCGGACTGCTGCGGGTGCGCGAGCGCTTCATCGAGCAGCCGGAGCCGAAGAAGTAATCAGGCCTCCCTCGAAAATGCCGGTTCATTCGAACCGGCATTTTTTTTGGCCACTGTAGTTCCGGACTTGTCAGCGAAGGATGCCCTGCGCGCGCAAGGCTTGCAGCGTCAGTTTCTGCCGCAATGGCAGATCGGCTGCGTTTCGCACCGTGATGTTCAGCGCGAACAACCAGACATCGTCCGCCGCTTCCACGTACCCGATGTACCAGCCGATTTCGGGCCTCGTCCTCGCCGACCAGCCGGTCTTTGCTCGCACGGCGAAGTCGGGCCCGCTCTGCACGAGCATGAGCGCTCGCAACGTCTCGTACGTTCCCGCGCTGAACGGCAACTGGCGCGAGTGCAGCTTCCTCAGAAACTCGATTTGCTCGATGGCACTGACCTGCAAGGCACCATCGAGCCAGAACGTGGTTGCATCGAACGGCTCGCGCAACACCCCGTAGGCCGCGTCCCGCAAATAGGTGCCGTACTTTTGCGCCCCTACCCGACTCGCGAGGGCTTGGAAACACCAAACGCAGGAGACCTTGAACGCGCTTTCCAACGTCTGATCGCGGTTCCAGTCGGGAAAATCGTGCTGGCGCCCATCCCACTTCAATACGCTCTGCCCACCGACCAGCGCACCCTCCTCCAACGCAATCAGCGTATTGAACACCTTGAAGGTGGAGGCGGGAGAGAATCTCTGAGCGGCACGAACCTCGTCATGGATCACGGTCCGACCGGTTCGCACGGACGCCACGACCAACGTGCCTTCGATGCCGTGCTGGGCGAACAAACGGGCCAGCCCCGCATCTTCGCCGCGCGCCAGCGAGGACAGCGTCGCTGCGGCGAGCAAGATCCAAGGCAGCCAGGGCTTGATCTTGCTATCCATGCCAAGGCGAATATTGATCGGGCCTCAAAGTATATGGGATCGTCCGCTTCCTGACCTCTCGCGAGGCGCGTCGGTGGCCTGCCAGCGCCGTTGCCCGAGCACGTCGATACGGTTAGGATGGCTCGACGCCTGTCCACACTCCGAGGAGCCGATCCATGCAGATCAATGTCAATGCCGCCTCGCCGTTCGCGCGCAAGGTCCGGATCGTCGTCCGCGAAGCCGGCCTCGCCGATCAGGTGCGGGAAATCGAGACTGCGGTCTCGCCGGTTGCGCCCAATGCCGACCTCGCGGGTGCGAACCCGCTCGTCAAGATTCCGACGCTGCTGCTCGACGACGGCCGTGCGCTCTACGACTCGCGAGTCATCTGCGAATACCTCGATTCCCTGGCCGGCCATCGTCTGTTTCCGCAGAGCGGCATGGCACGCTGGCAGTCCCTGTGCATGCAGTCCCTTTGCGACGGCATCCTCGATGCCGCCGTGCTGACCCGCTACGAACTGGCCATTCGCCCGCAAGCGCTGCGTTGGCAGGATTGGGTCGACGGCCAGCGCGCCAAGATCCATGGCGGACTGGCCGCCCTGGAGAAGGCTGAACCGAATTTCGGCGGCAATTTCGGCATCGGCGAGATCGGCACTGCGTGCGTCCTCGGCTATCTGGACTTCCGCTTCCCCGACATCGAGTGGCGTGCCACGCACCCGCGTCTGAAGGCGTGGTTCGCCACGGTGTCGACGCGCGACTCGGTTCGAGAAACCGCGCCGCGCGCCTGAGGCCAGCCGTCATGGCGGACATATCCATCTACAACGTGCCCGAACTGGGGCAGCCTTCCGGCCACTTCTCCCACGTCGCGCGCGTGCGCAACGCCGCCGAACGACTTTATGTCGCCGGGATGGTGGCGAGCGACGCGAGCGGCAAAGTCGTGGGCGAGAGCGACTTCGACGCGCAAGCGGCTCAGGTTTTCCTCAACATCGAGGCAGCGCTGAAATCCGCCGGAGCAACCTGGAGCGATGTCGTTCAATTCACGACCTATCTCACGCGCGCGGAGGACATTCCGAAGTGGCGAGCTTTCCGGCAACGCGTGTTCGCGCAGTGGTTCAGCGATGGAAAGTACCCGCCGAACACCCTGCTGGTGATCGATCGTCTCGCAGCCGAGGCCTATCTGATCGAGGTGCAGACGATTGCGGAGCTCTGAGGCGCGCTACCAGCGCGATACCGGAGCACGAATCGCAGGGCTGCAGCACGCAAGCATCGAACTGAGCGAGGGACCTCTGCACTACGTGGAAGCAGGCGCCGGCGAAGTCCTGCTCCTCATCCACGGCGGCCACGGCTCATGGACGCACTGGATCGCCAATATCGGCGTGTTGGCGCGGACCCGACGGGTGATCGCGCTCGACCTGCCCGGATTCGGCGCCTCCTTCAATCCCCAGCCGGCCTACTCGATCGAGCAATACGCGAATGTCATCAGCGCCGTGCTGGATGCGCTGAGTATCGAACGTGCCGCCATCGCCGGATTCTCCTTCGGTTGCATCGTCGCCAGCGCCGCGGCTCGCGACGAGCCCGGCAGGATCCGCCATCTCGCGCTGGTGAACGCCCCCGGCATCGGCCCGACGTCGCCCATCGCAACGAGCTTGACGAAAGCGCTCTCCGAGCTGAGTGTGCGCAAAGGGCTGCGCCTGGGCGCCACCGAGAGCCTGCGGCAGATACAGCTTTTCAATCGCGGCCTGATCGACGACGAGGTCGTGAACATGATGCTCGCGAACCTGCGCCAGACGCGCTTCGTGTCGCGAGTCGTGTCCCAGAGCATACGCACCGATCGCATCCTCCGAGGCGTCCGGCAGCCGACCCTGGTTTTCATCGGGCGCGAAGATGTCCACCATCAGTTCGGGCTTGCAGGTGAGCTGAAGGCGATCGTGCAGCATGCGCCGCACGCGCAGATCTGCGTGATCGAACAGGCCGCCCATTGGCTGCAATACGATCGCGCCGCTGCGTTCAACGACCGGCTCGCTGCGTTCATTGGCTGAGCGCGCTGCTTGAAATGACTTGCGTACACAGCGCAGACCAGTGAACCTTCGTGGTCGTCCGATTACAGTGGCATCGTCACGGTCGGGTGATGTAGCCTTGCTGCTAGGCGCACGCATGGACTTCGCCGGCGAGGGTTCGATGCCAATGCCGCTGAGCTGACCCGGGCCTCGACCTCTCAGCGCAGAACAACACTCAAGGGAGCGTGAGGCCATTGTCCTCTTTGTCCACGCAGCGCCAGTTCTTCCTCCTGATCGCCACGATGGGCGGGCTCGCCATTCTGAGCTCGACGATGTCGAAGACTCCCGTGCTGCCGCTGTTCGCCAGCGCTTTGGGCGCGACACCGCGGGAGATCGGCTGGATCGTCATTGCCTCGACCCTGCCCGGCATCTTGATCAGCTTTCCGGCCGGTGCGATCTCGGATTTCATCGGCAAGCGGCGCGTGATTCTCGCCTCGTTGATCGTGTTCGCCACGGCCCCGTTTCTCTATCTGCTGGTGACGAATAGCTGGCAACTGACGGCCGTTCGCTTCTACCACGGCTTTGCCACGGCGATCTTCGGCACCGTGGCAACCGCGGCGATCGCCGAGCGCTACCCAGAACGCCGCGCCGCCATGCTTTCGACCTATTCGTCGGTCACGATCGTCGGCCGTTCGGTAGCCCCGTTTCTGGGCGGATTTCTCCTCTCGGTGGCGAGCTTCCACTCGGTCTACCTGGCGTGCGCGGCGAGCGGTGTGCTGGCCTGGCTGATCGGCATGATGCTTCCCGCGGAAGGGTCGCCGATCGATCGCAAGCCCGCATCGTTTCCGCATTTTTTCGCGGCCTTGCGCACCGTGCTCGCAAGCCGTGGAATCGTGCTGATCAGCATCGTCGAGGCTGCGCAGTACCTGGTGTTCGGCGCGGTGGAGGCGTTTCTCGCCCTTTACGCGCTCAGTCTGGGCATATCGGCCTGGGAGATCGGCGTCATTCTCGGCGTGCAGCTCGTCAGCGTCGTGTTGATCAAGCCGCTGATGGGCACCCTGTCCGACAAGTTCGGACGCACTGCCGTGATCGTGCCGGGCCTAGCGCTCGTCGCAATCAGCGTCGCCTCGCTGCCCTTGGCGCGTGACGTCGTGAGCCTCGCGGCATTGAGCCTCTCGTTCGGAATCGGCTTTGCCACCGTGACCTCTTCGACCTCGGCGCTGGTCGCCGACTTCGCCAAGGCGGGCCAATTCGGTGCTTCGGTCGGGGTGCTGCGAACGATCATGGACATCGGCCAGACCATCGGCCCTGTCCTCACCGGCTTCGTTGTAGCCACGTGGGGCTATGGCGTCGCATTCCCCGTGCTCGGCGCGATCGTCGCGTCGAGCGCATTGGTTCTCTTCGCCACACCCCGGCGGGCGTAGGTCATCGTCCGCACGACGCGCATCGGCTATGCAGGCTGCGTATCCGCCATCCAAAGCATCTGCTGGGTCTGCGCAAGCAGGCGCCCGCACTCGCTCCACACCGAACTGAACTGATCCACGTAGCCTGCCCGGGCAAGGCTCGCCCGCGTATCCACCAGGCAAAAGCCGCTACCCGCCTGCGCGAAATCCTCGGCATCGCCGCGAAAGTACACCGAGTAGGTCACCGTCGACACCGGCACTTGGCCGGACAAGCGGATCCACGGCGAGGGAAACGGCGTGTCGCAGATCGCCGCGAGCGAGATCGCGTCGAGCGGGCGCGGCGCGGCATCTCGAATCCACAGCGTCGAATCCATGGTCTCGGCGCGCGAGAACAGCACCCCGCTCACCGGCTTGAAGACGTATTGGCCGACCCAGGGCACGGGTGTTCTCGGGTTGTCGTACTCCTTCACCTTGTCCGGGGAAGGCACGTCGGGAAACCGCGCGTCCTGCAGGACGATACTGTTCCGCGCCATGGAGAACGTCACCTGCGCGTGGGCGCAGATTCGTCCGGCCTGCCAGACCTCGCTGCGCCAAAAACCGACCGACCGATTCTGCCGCACCGGATACACGCGTACTTCGAGCCAGCCGTCCTCGATGCTGCCCATGAACAAGGCATCGAGGGCGAGCGGTGCGCCGCGCACTTCCGGCGCCGACATCACGCCCTTGAGCAGCAGCGCCGCGATCCAGCCGCCGAAGGGGCCGATCGCGTTGCGGTAGCGGTCGCTTGCACGGCAAACGAAGGCCGCCGCCGCGCCATGCGGCGCCGGGTTCATGGGATCGAGTTGAAGCGAGGCATCGAGGTTGTGCATGATCAGTGTCCGGATTGTTGGGTTCGTTGCTGCATCGGGAAAATTCGCATTCACGGTTCAGTTCATCACGCGCCCAAGCACTACGGGAAAGAACAGCGCGCTCAGCGCCGTGATGATGGCAATGCCGAGAAGATTCAACCACAAGCCTGCCTTGCACATCTGCGGTATCGTGACCAGCCCGGTGCCGAACACGATGGCATTCGGAGGCGTGCCCACCGGCAGCATGAAGGCACAGCTTGCAGCGAGGGTACACGAAACGATCAGCAACAGCGGATCGACGCCGAACCCCGCCGCCATCGCAGCGAGCAGCGGAATCATGGTCGCGACTTGCGCGGTATTCGAGGTGACTTCCGACAGAAATACCGTGGCGGCGACCACGGCGAGCAGCACGGCCCACACCGGCCAGCCACCCAGACTGCGGGCCTGGCTGCCGATGAATCCGGCGACGCCCGTGGCCTCGATCGCTCCTGCCAACGCCAATCCGCCGCCGAAGAGAATCAACACGCCCCAGGGCAGGGTCTGGGCGGTGCGCCAGTCCATGGCGAACGATCCTGTCTTGCGATCGACCGGGACGAGAAACAAGACGAGCGCGGCAGCGACCGCAATGCCGGCATCGCTCAGCCCGGCAAGAGGCATGAGGCCGCCGATCGCCCACTGGCTGAGCAACGGACGCGTGATCCAAAGCACCACGGTGCCCAAGAACACGACGAGCGTGATCCGCTCGCCACGATTCAGCGGCCCGAGCGCCCGCCATTGCTGCACGACCCAATCGCGTCCGTGCTCGCTTTCGCGCAAGTCGCTGCGAAACAATACTCGGGTCAGCAGCAGCCACGCGAGCGGCAGGAACACGATCACGACCGGCAGGGCGATGA
>LNFM01004566.1_pt1 | contig 25342 bp, 22 predicted proteins | sample 596031 | NCBI WGS metagenome assembly LNFM01 (sample SAMN04254537, study PRJNA301005) | activated carbon metagenome | isolation source: dual media filters at the Ann Arbor, Michigan drinking water treatment plant | place: USA: Ann Arbor | reverse complement strand
TTCGCCGGCTCGCCCGTGCTGCACATCACCGGCCAGACCGCGACCCGCCATATCGACCGCGACATGGGCACGGTGCATGACGTGCCCGGCCAGACCGCGATGCTGGAAGCGGTGTGCAAGCAGGCCTTCCGCGTGCGTTCCGCCCAGCAGGCCCTGGGGGTCCTGACCGCCGCGGCCACCGCCGCCCTCACCCCGCCGATGGGGCCGGTCAGCGTGGAAATCCCCATCGACCTGCAACGCGCGGAGGTGGCGAGGCCGGACTGGTCCGCCTTCACCCTCCCGCTGCCGCCGGCCATGCCGCCCGAACCCGCCGCCCTGGCGGCGGCGGTGGCGCTGCTGCGCGGGGCGAAGCGGCCGATGCTCTGGCTCGGCAATGGCGCCAAGGGCGCGGGGCCTGCAGCCCTCAGGCTGCTCGACCTGGGCTTCGGCGCGGTCACGAGCTGGAATGGCCGTGGCATCATCGCCGAGGATGATCCCCGCACCCTGGGTGGGCTGAATGGCAACGGCTCACCCCTTGTGCAGGATTTCTATGCCGGCTGCGATGCGATGATCGTGGTGGGCAGCCGGCTGCGGGGGCATGAGACGCAGGATTTCTCGGTGCCGCTGCCCCAGCCGCTGATCCATATCGACATCGACGCCGCGGCCAATGGCCGGACCTATCCGAATGCGCTTTTCGTGCAGGGCGATGCCGCGCTCACCCTCGATGCCCTGGCCGACGCGCTGGAGCCCAGGCCGGTGGCCTTCCATGCCGAGATCGCGGCGCTGAAGGCGCGCGCCACCGCCGCCTATGCCTCGGGCCTTGGCCCCTATGAAAGCTTCCCGGCCACGCTGCGCGCGGTGATGCCGCGCGATGCGGTGTGGGTGCGCGATATCACCATCAGCAATTCCTCCTGGGGCAACCGGATTCTGCCGGTGCTCGGGCCGCGCGATGCCGTGCACCCCGTCGGCGCGGCGATCGGCCCCGGCCTGCCGCTGGGCATTGGCGCCGCGCTGGGCGCGCCGGGCCGCCGCGCCATCGCCATGGTGGGCGATGGCGGCTTCGCCGTGAATTTTTCCGAGATTTTCACCGCGGTGCAGGAGCAGGCGGAGCTCGTGATCATGGTGATGAACGATGCGGGCTACGGTGTCATCCGCCACATCCAGGACTTCGCCGCAGGCCGGCGCTTCTATCACGACCTGCGCGGGCCTGACCTGATGGCGACGGCTGAGCTTGCGGGGATGCCTGGCATGCGCGTCTCCAGCGTGGAGGAATTCGGACCCACCCTCGCCCGCGCCTTCGCCACGCCCGGGCCGGTGCTGGTGGAGATCGACATGGTCGCGATCGGCGAACACCCGCCCTACGCGCCCTATGACAAGGCGCGCAGGGTGGCCTGAGCCGCGGTTACTTCTGAGGCCGCGTCGGGCTGCCGGCCGGGGGCGCTTCGGGCCCCTTCACCGGTGGGCGGGCCGCGCCGCGGCCACCGCCGGGCGGATCACTGGGGTCACTGTCGCTGGGACCCTGGGGCTGCTGGCGCTGGGGAGGCTGGGGCTGTGGCCGCTGGCCGCCACGGCCGCCACCCGGCGGGTCGCTGGGGTCGCTGTCGCTCGGCCCCTGGGGTGGCCGCTGGCCGCCGCGGCCGCCACCCGGTGGATCATTGGGGTCGGCATCACTGGGGCCCTGGGGCGGGCGCTGGCCGCCGCCGCGGCCGCCGCCCGGCGGGTCATTGGGGTCGCTGTCACTGGGTCCCTGGGGCGGGCGCTGCCCACCGCCGCGGCCACCGCCCGGCGGATCATTGGGGTCGGCATCGCTCGGACCCTGGGGCGGGCGCTGGCCACCGCCGCGGCCGCCGCCCGGCGGATCATTCGGGTCGGAATCGGAAGGACCCTGCGGCCGGGCAGGCGGCGGTCCACCGCGGCCATTGCCCGGTTCGTCATTGGGGTCGCTGTCGGTCAGGCCGCTGCGTGGGCGGCCCGATTTCACACCCTGCGCCATGGCCGGCCCCGCAGCCGCCGCGGCGCCACCCAGGCTCGCCACCCGCAAGGCGAGGAGACGCCTGCCAAGTTTCTTGTCGTTGTCCATTGCGGGTCGCCTTCTTCACCAAAGCGGAACGATCATGACAACCCAACACGGTCGCAAGCAAGCGGCAAGCCCATGACGTTCATGTCACCGATGGCAATGCTCTCGCCCTGCAGGCGCAGCAGCGCCGCGCGGATCAACCCGCGCGAGGCCAGACGCTCGGCCACCCGCGCGCCGCGTTCCAGCGCCAGCAGCACCAGCATCTTTGGCAGGGCGCGCACCTCCACCGTCACCGCCAGCTCACCCAGGTCGCTGTCGGGGTCGAGGCTGCTGGCGGGGCGGCGGATGATGGCGGGATGGTCGGCATCCACCGCATTGGCGATGATGGTGGCCGCCGCATCGGCATCCGCCGCGCGGCTGGCCAGCACGGTCACCGCATCGGCGATGCCGCGGGAAAAGCTGCGCCCGGGCCAGCCCGAGGTCGCGATGCCGCCCACCCCGTCGGCGGCCCGCAGCAGCGCCATGCCATCGGGCCTGCCATCGGCGAGATCGGCGCAGAGGCCCACGCGCAGGCTCGCGCGGCCGGCGAGGTGGATGGCGATGTCACCGCCATTGTTGACATGGGCGGCCTGCACGCCGGGATGTTCGACCACCGCCTCCAGCACATATTCGGCCACCGCGCCGGCCACCGCGGCCATGGGCGTGATGTGGTCGATGCGATGCGGCCAGCAGGCCTCGGCCATGCGGCGGCCGACGGGGTGGCGGAAGGCGGGCATGGCGTCGCGCAGCGGCCGGCGCAATGCGGTCAGCTCCTCGCACAGCGTCGCCAGCAGGCCGTGCAGGCGCAACCCCGCCGCCGCCTGACCGGCACGCACCGCGGCCGGCGTGCCCTCGATGCCGATCACCAGCTGGATCGGGCCATCCTCCAGGCTCAGCCTGCCATCCGGCAGGGTCCGGGCGTTCAGGGCGCGGCGCCAGGCCATGGCAACCCTCCGGGCAGGAGGTCGCGCCGGGCCATGGCGCCGTATTCCGCCAGCACCTGCTCCAGCGTCACCGCCTCTGCCAGATGCCCGCCGAGGCTGGCGTAAAGCGCCGCCGGCATGGTGAATTCCAGCGGCGCGACCAGCGCCGGCGTGGGCACGGAGCCGAAGCTGCCGCCGGGCATGTCCAGCACATCGGCCATGATGGTGATGCCGCCCCCGGGCCAGAGCGTGCAGGGCGCGCCGCCCATGGTGATGCGCACGCGGCCATCCTGCACCGCGCGGGTGAGCAGGATGGGATTGTCGGTCACGCCCGCGCGCAGGCTGCCGCCGGCGCCGGCCATGAAGAGGATGGAGGTCAGCGCCGGCTCGCAGTTCTCGCCGATGCGGGCGACGGTGGCGGCCACGGCCTCGGGCATCCCGGCGGGCACCGGCCGCAGCGCCTCGTCCAGCACGAACCAGGCCGCGTCCTCGCCGGTGGTGCTGGTCATCAGCAGGCGCAGGCCGGGCCAGGCGGTTTTCGGGTCGATGCTCTCGATGATGGACAGCGGCTCGGTGATGTCGGTGCCGCCCCAGCCGGTGCCGGGATGGGCGACCTGGAAATAGCGGCCGGGGGTGGAGCGGCGGCCGCGCACCCGCACGCCGGCCGCCGGCATGTCGAGGCAGCGGCCGGCCTGGTGTTCGGTCAGCACGCCGGTGATGTGGTCATCGACCACGATCACCTCATCGACATGCCCCTGCCATTGCTGGGCGAAGATGCCGATGGCGGCCGAGCCGCAGCCCACCCGCATCCGCGCCTCGGCCACGCCGTTCACGATGGGGGCCTGGCCGGCCTGGAGGATGAGGCTGGCGCCGCCATCGATGCTGACCTCCAAGGCCTGCTTTCCGGCCAGCGCCAGCAAGGCCGCGCAGGTCACCATGCCCTCGCGCTTCGAGCCGCCGGTGAGGTGCCGCACACCGCCCAAGGAGAGCATCTGGCTGCCATATTCCGCGGTGGTGACATGGCCGATCTGCTCGCCCTGGTGGCGCACCGGCGCCGCCTCGGGGCCGAGGTGGCGATCGGTGTCGATCTTCGCCTTCAGCCCGCAATAGGAGAAGATGCCCTCGGTCACCACGGTGATGGTGTCGATGCCGGCATGGCTGCTGCGCACGATGAAGGGGGCGGGCTTGTAGTCGGGGTAGGTGGTGCCGGCGCCGATGCCCGTCACAAAGGGGGCGGTGACGAAGGGCAGCCCTTCCGACGCACGCTCCAGCAGCACCAGCGGGTCGGTGCGGATCAGCCGGCCATCCTCATTGGCGTAGCGATGGCAGGCGCCGGCGCGGCCGGGGCGGATGCGGCAGAGCACCGGGCAGGCATCGCAGCGGACGATGCCGCCACCCTCCGCCGCGCCAAAAATCGCGGTGCGGTCAGACACGGGCCATCGCCTCCAGCACCCGATGCGGCAGCGCCGGCACGCGGGTGATCACCGCCCCCGTCGCATCGCGGATGGCCGAAAAAATCGCCGGCGCCGTCGCCACCAGCGCCGGCTCCCCCACCCCCTTGGCGCCGAAGGGGCCGAGCGGCTCGGGGTCCTCGATGATGAAGGTCTCGATCGGCGGCACATCGCCCATCGAGGGGATGAGATAATCGTGCAGATTCTCGGTGCGGCCGGGGATGTATTCCTCCATCAGCGCCAGGCCGAGGCCCTGCGCGATGCCGCCATGGATCTGCCCCTCCACCAGGGTGGGGTTGATGGCGCGGCCAACATCATGCGCCGCCAGGATGCGCTGCAGGTGGATGGTGCCGAGACGCGTGTCCACCGCCAGTGCGGCGACCTGCGCGGCAAAGCCGTAGCAGGCATAGGGGATGCCCTGGCCGTCATCGTCGAGCGGCACGGTCGGCGGGTCGAAGCGGCCCTCGCCGGTGAGGGTTTCAGTCAGCGCCAAGGCCAGGCCATCGACCAGCAATCGGCCGTCCCGCAGTTCCAGCGAGGCATTCGGGCCGGCATTGGCCCGGCGCAGGATGTTTCCGCGCAGATCCAGCCCTGCTTCCATCGCGGCGCGCCCACTCACAAAAGTCTGGCGCGAGGCCGAGGTTTTCCCGGCATCGGGCGTGAGGGAGGTATCGCCATTGACGTGGTGGATGTCGGCGACGCGCAGCCCGAGCGCCTGGGCCGCGATCTGGGCGAGCACGGTGCTGCTGCCCTGGCCGATATCCACCGCGCCATTGCGGAACTCCAGCCGTCCCTCGGGGCTGAGCGACAGCCGCATGGTCGAGGGATTGGACATTCCGGTATTGCCGATGCCGTACCACATGCAGGCCACGCCCACGCCGTGACGCAGTACCCCGCCCCGGGCCTGGGCATCGGAATTGGCCCGGGCGGCTTCGGCGCGCAATTCCAGCCAGCGCGGCCGCAGCGCGTCCAGGCAGGCCAGCAGCCCCACACTATGCTCCAGCCGCTGCCCGGTGGCCGTGGTGTCGCCCGCCCGCAGCGCGTTCAGCCGGCGAAACTCCAGCCGGTCCAGCCCGGCCTTGTCGGCCAGCATGTCCCACAGCGCCTCCTGCGCGATGGCCGCCTGCGGCACGCCGAAACCACGGAAGGCGCCGCTGGGGGGATTGTGGGTGTGGATCGCCCTTGCCTCGGCCCGCACCGCGGCCAGGCGATAGGGGCCGGAGGCATGCACCGGCACGCGCCCGGCCACGGTCGGGCCCCAGCTGGCATAGGCGCCGGTGTCGTAATCACCGTCGAATTCGAAATGGGTCAGGCGCCCCTGGGCATCGCAGCCGGCGCGGGCCGCGATGCGGGCGGGGTGGCGCTTCGTGCTCGCCGCCATGCTTTCGGGCCGGCCATAGATCGCGCGCACCGGTCGCCGCAGCAGCCAGGCCGCCACCGCCAGCATGGGCTGGAGCGAGACGTCGAGCTTGCCGCCGAAACCGCCGCCGCAGGCCGAGGGAATGATCCGCACAGCCTCCTGCGCGATGCCGAGCACCCCCGCCACCTCCTCCCGGTCCATATAGGGCGCCTGGGTGGAGGCGAAGATCGTCATCCCGTCGCCGACGCGTTCGGCATAACCCGCCTCGGGCTCGAGATAGGCGTGCTCGACGAAGCTGGTCTCGATGGCGATCGAGGCTTCATGCGCGGCGTGGCCGGCACTGCCGGACACCACCCGGCCGGTGGTCAGGACATTGCCGGGCAGGTTGGGGTGCAGCAGCGCCGCGCCGGGCGCGCGGGCGGCGGCCATGTCCAGCGCGGGCAGGGGCTCGCATTGCACCGGCAGGACCGCCGCCTCCACCGCCTCGCGCGGGCCGACCAGGGCCGCGATGCAGTCGCCACGATAGAGCGCGGTGTGCTCGCAGAACACCGGCTGGTCCTTGATATGGGGGTAGATGCCGAAGCCGTTGCGGCCGGGAATATCGGCGGCCGTCAGCAGGGTGACGCCGGGCGGCGCGGCCCCGATGGTGAAGCGGGCATGGGCATGCGGGCTGCGAATGGCGCGCAGCCAGAGCGCATCGCTCGGCGCGCAATCCGCGCCAAAACGCTCGCTGCCATCGAGCTTCGCCGGGCCATCGACGCGTGGCAGGCGGGCGCCGACGGCATCATCGGCGGGCAGGGCCGGCGCGTCGCGGAAATGATGGGCGTCCATCACCGCCTCGGTGATCTTGCGATAGCCGGTGCAGCGGCACAGCACGCCGCCCAACGCCGCCTCCACCGCCGGCTCATCGGGGGTGGCGGTCTGCCCCAGCAGCTCGGCCGCGGCCATCACCATGCCGGGGGTGCAGATGCCGCATTGCGCCGCGCCGTGATGCAGGAAACTGGCGCTCAGCGCCCGGCCCCAGGATGTTTCGGCGAGACCCTCGATGGTGGTGACGGACTGCCCCTCGGCCTGGGCCAGCGGCACCATGCAGGCGCAGACCTGGGCACCGTCCAGCAGCACGGTGCAGGCGCCGCAATCGCCGGCGTCGCAGCCGATCTTGGTGCCGGTCAGGCCGAGCAGGTCGCGCAGCACGGCCGACAGCCTGGTGCCCGGTGGCGCGGTCACCTTCCGGTCGGTGCCATTGACGGTCAGGCTGGTGAGCATGGGCGGCATCGCGTTCACAGCCCGAGGCTCCTTTCGACCAGCGCCCGGGCGGCCTGGTCGCGATAGGCCGCGCTGCCGCGGATATCGGCGATGGGCGAGAGGCCCAGCGGCGTCGCGGCGATGATGCCGGCCAGTGCCTGCCGGGGCTGGCCCAGGAGTGCTGCCTCCAGCCCATGCAGCCGCAGCGCCACCGCCGAGCAGGCGCCGACAGCGACCCTGGCCTCGGCCACCACGCCCTCGCTGAACCGCAGCAGCCCCGCCGCCATGACGATGGAGATCACCAATTGCCGCCGGGCGCCCAGTTTTTCGAAGCGGCTTTCGGCCTGCGGGGGGGTGGGAAGGTGCAAGGCCACGGCCAGCTCCTCCGCCCGCCGCGCGGTGCGGCGGTTGCCCTGCAGGAAATCGGCCAGGGGCAGCCGGCGATGGCCGGCAGCCGAGGCCAGCTCGACCTCGGCATCGAGGATGAGCAGCGGGGGCACGCCATCGGCCGCGGGCGAGGCGTTGCAGAGATTGCCCAGCAGGGTGCCGCGATTCTGCACCTGCCGCCCGCCCACCTGGCGCGCCGCCTGCTGCAGGGCCAGGAAGGCCGGCGGCAGTGCCGCCTCGGCGATCCCCGTCCAGGTCACCAGCGCGCCAACCCGCCAGCCGCCATCGGCTGGGGTGATGCCACCCAGCGCCGCGACGCCCGAGATGTCCATCCAATTCGCTGGGGCCCGCGGGCCCCAGGCGCCGGCGCCGGTCAGGGCGGGATAGAGATCGGTGCCGCCGGCCAGCGGTTGCGGCCTGTGCTCGGCCAGAATGTCCAGCGCCTCGGTCAGGGAGCGCGGCCTGAAATATCGGTCCATGCCGCCAGTATCGGGGTCTTTGCGCCGCACTCAACCCATCATTAGGCTGGGTTTGGTTTTTGGAGCGCTTTTGCATGTTGATCGTCAATATCGGGCTGCTGTTCAGCGGTGATGTGGGCCAGCCCCTGCTCGATGCCGACAGCATCCGCATCGAGGCTGGGCGGATCACCGCGGTGGGCCGTGGCCTGGCGGGGGAGGGGCCGCGCATCGATGCCATGGGCTGCGCCGTCTTGCCCGGGCTGATCGACAACCACGTCCACCCCGCCTTTGGCGACTGGACGCCGCGGCAGAATCAGCTGGGCTGGATCGAGGCGTTTTGCCACGGCGGCGTCACCTCCATGGTCAGCGCGGGGGAGGTGCATATCCCCGGCCGGCCCAAGGATTCGGTGGGGGTGCGGGCCCTGGCCATTGCGGCGCAGCGCTGCTTCGACGGGTTTCGGCCGCTGGGGGTGAAGGTGCTGGCGGGCGCGCCGGTGAGCGAGCGCGTGTTGACCGCGGCGGATTATGCCGAGATGGCCGGAGCCGGCATCCGCTGGCTGGGCGAGATCGGGCTGGGGTCGGTGAAGGACCCCGGGGAAGCGGCTGAGCATGCGCAATGGGCACGCGCCGCCGGCCTGAACAGCATGATCCATTGCGGCGGGCCGAGCATCGCGGGTTCCAACCGCATGGGGCACGAGGCGGTCTGCGCGGCGGATGCCGATATCGTGGCGCATATCAATGGCGGGCCGACCAGCCTTGCCACCGAGGAACTGACCAGGGTCATGGCGGGGACGCGGCGGGCCATCGAAATCGTCCACAATGGCAACCCGCGCACCGCCCTGCATGCGCTGAACACGCTGCGCGAGATGGGTGCGCTGGCCCGGCTGGTGGTGGGGACGGACAGCCCGGCGGGTTCGGGCGTGCAGCCGCTGGGCGTGCTGCGCACCATTTCCTTCCTGGCCAGCGTGGGTGGGCTGGAGCCGGGGCTGGCGGTGGCCACCGCCACTGGCAATGTCGCGCGGTGGCGCGGGCTGGAGCAGGGTGTCATCGCCGCCGGCCGCCCGGCCGACCTGGTCTTTATGGATGCACCCATCGGCGGCGCCGGGCGCGACGCCGCGGAGAGCCTGTCGCTGGGCGACCTGCCGGGGATCGGTGGGGTGATCATCGACGGCGTGGCGCGGATTGCGGCGCGCAGCCGCAACACGCCGCCGGCGGGGCGGGTGCCGGTCTTCGGTTAGGCCGTGAAGTTGATTCTCCGCCTTCCGATGACAATTGTGAACTCGATCCGCGCTTGCGCGTCATCGATACTGACCTCTGTCAATTCGGCCTCAAGCGGCAGGCGGGCCGCCAAATCCAGTTGCAGCATGGTCACACGTGCCTGATTTGGCCGTGTGGGATCAAGCAGGATGGGGCGTCTGGCCGAGACATAATCACCGACCTGCTGAGGAGACAGGACGGCCCTGATCTGATCATTGGCCTCTGCCGGGGTCAGCGGGGATCGCGTTGCATCGGTCATCCATCATGCCACCTTGCGGTATGGGGGTTCATGATCAAAAACTGAGCGGCGCGACAGGCGTTGGGCAAGGGAAATCGACATGAAAATCCGCAAACTCGTCACCTGGGTCGAGGAATGTCTGGTGGAGATGGAGCAGGACATCCACCCGCCCATCCGCCGCGCCGTCGCCTGCGCGGTTCTGAAGAACCCGCTGGCCGGGCATTTCAATCCCGACCTGACGCTGCTGATCGACACCGGGGAAGCGCTGGGAGCGCTGCTGGCGGAAAAGGCCCTGGCGGCACTCGGCGCCCCGGCGCAAGGCTATGGCAAGGCGGCCATCGTCGGCGAGGCGGGGGAGCTGGAACATGCCGCCGCCCTGCTGCACCCCAAGATGGGCGCGCCGGTGCGTGCCGCGCTGGGCGGCGGCGCGGCGCTCATCCCCTCGGCCAAGAAGCGGGCGGGGATGGGGGCCACCATCGACATTCCCCTCGGCCACAAGGATGCCGCCTTCGTCCGCAGCCATTTCGACGCCATCGAGGCAAGGGTGACCGATGCGCCGATGGCCGATGAGATCCTGCTCTGCCTCGCCCTCGCCAGCGGCGGCCGCCCCCTGCCGCGCATCGGCGGGCTGACCGTCGCCGAGATCGAGGGCCGCGACGGCCTGCGTTGAATTCCGCCATGCCGGGGTGCACATTGCCGGCATGACAGAAACGCGCATCGCCTTCACCCTGAACGGCCAGCCCCTGGTGCTGCCCGAAGGCACGCGCCCCACCACAACGCTGCTGGACTGGTTGCGTGAAGATGCCGATCTGCCCGGCACCAAGGAAGGCTGTGCCGAGGGCGATTGCGGCGCCTGCACCGTGGTGCTCGAAGACGGCGCCGAACGCGCCCCGATCAACGCCTGCCTGGCCGTGCTCGGCCAGCTGCATGGCCGCAGCATCCGCACCGTGGAGGGCCTGGGCGCCGGTCATCCGTTGCCGGCGATCCTGGCCGAGAGCGACGGCACGCAATGCGGCTTCTGCACGCCGGGCATCGTCATGGCGGCCTGGGCGCATACCCGCAGCGGTGGCGATGCGCATGCGGCACTCGCCGGAAATCTCTGCCGCTGCACGGGCTATCGCCCGATCCTCGAGGCGGTGGAGCGCATGGTCGATGATGGCGCCACCGCGGCAGCCTTCGCCCCCGCGCCGGCGGCGTTTTCCGCCCCCGGCCAGGCCTTCTTCGCCCCCACCGACCTCGCGACCGCGCTGGCGCTCAGGCGTGCACACCCGCAGGCCTGGCTGCTGGCCGGCGGCACTGATCTCGGCCTGCGGTTTTCCGAACATCGCGAGCATCCCACCGAAGTGATCTTTCTCGGCAATGTCAGGGAAATGCGCGGCGCGGTCGCCACCGCCGCCGGCCTGCGCATCGGCGCGGCCGAGCCCTATGCCGCGCTGCTGGCGCTCTGCGAGGACGATTTCGCGCCGCTCTCGGCCTATTTCACCCGTCTCGGCTCGCGGCAGATCCGGGCGCTGGGCACGCTGGGGGGCAATCTCGGCACCGCCTCGCCCATCGGCGATGCGCTGCCGGTGCTGCTGGCGCTGGGGGCGGTGGCGGAAACCTCCTCCCGACCTATCCCGGTCGCGGATTTCCTCTTGGGGTATCGGAAAAACGCGCTGGCAGCGGATGAGATCATCATCGCCGTGGACATCCCCCGCCCGCCGCCCGGGGCGCTGCTGGCGGCGGAAAAACTCTCGCGCCGGCATGACCAGGACATCTCCGCCGTCTCGCTGGTCGCGGTGATCGAGCGCGCGGGCGAGACCATCACCGCGGCGCGGCTGGCGCTGGGTGGCATGGGGCCCAGCGCGGCGCGGGCGCCCGCGGCCGAGGCTTCACTGGCCGGCCGGCCCTTCACCCGCGAGACGATGCGCGTGGCGGCGGAAAACCTCGTCCGTGACTTTACGCCGATGGATGACTGGCGCGGCAGCGCGGCCTGGCGGATGCGCGCGGCGATGGGCCTGATGGAGCGGCTCTGGCTGCGCCACGCCCATCCCGGCCTCGCCGCCGAGCCATTTTCGGTGATCGCATGAGGGGCTCGGCCGGCGCCGCCATGCGGCATGACAGCGCGCTGCGCCACGCCACCGGCCAGGCGCGTTTCCTCGATGACATGCCCGAGCCCGCGGGCATGCTGCATGCCGCCCTGGTGCCCGCACCCCTCGCGCATGGCCGCATCACAGCGCTGCACACCGAAGCCGCCGCCGCCATGCCCGGCATCATCGCCGTCATCCGCCCGCAGGATATTCCGGGCGAGAACGACATCGCGCCGATCGGCCGGGGTGAGGTGATGCTGGCCGACCCGCTGGTGGAGTATGCCGGCCAGCCGCTGGCCATCGTGGTGGCGCGCACGCGCGACGCGGCGCTGGCCGCCGCCGCCGCCGTGACCGCGCGGATCGAACCGCTGCCCCCGGTGCTGGACATCGCCACCGCATGGGAGGCCCAGGCCTGGCTGGTCGGCCCCTTCACCATGGCCGAGGGCGATGTGGTTTCCGCGCTGGCCGCGGCGCCCAGGCGCATCCAGGGCGAGATGCAGCTGGGCGGGCAGGAGCATTTCTACCTCGAAGGCCAGATCGCCCTGGCCATCCCCGGCGAAGATGGCGAGATGCTCGTCCATTCCAGCACCCAGCACCCCACCGAGGGCCAGCATGTCATCGCTCGCGTGCTGGGCGAGCCCTATACCCGGGTGCAGGTGCAATGCCGGCGCATGGGCGGCGCCTTCGGCGGCAAGGAGAGCAATGCCAGCTGGGTCGCCGCCGCCGCCGCGGTCGCAGCCCGCATCACCGGCAAGCCCGTGAAACTGCGCCTGCCGCGCAAGCTGGACATGGCGGCCACCGGCAAGCGGCACCCCTTTCTCTATCGCTGGCAGGCCGGCTTCGATGCGTCGGGCCGCGTGCTGGCGCTGGATGCGGCGCTGATCGCCGATGGCGGGCACAGCGTGGACATGTCTGGCGGCGTGATCATGCGCGCCACCACCCACGCGCTGAACGCCTATTCGGTGCCGGCGCTGCGGGTGGTCTGCGGCGCGGTCAAGACCAACCATGTCAGCAACACCGCCTTTCGTGGCTTTGGCGGGCCGCAGGGTGCCATGCTGATGGATGACGTGCTGGCCCATGTCGCCCATGCCACGGGGCTGGACATGGAGAGCGTGCGGGCGAGAAATTTTTGTGGCGGCGAGAACCCCTCGCACACGCCTTACGGCCAGGTGCTGGAGGGCGACCTCATCCGCCGCGTCCATGCCGAGGCGCGGGCGGATGCGGGCTGGGATGCGCGGCTGGCCGAGGTGGCAGCATTCAACGCCACCCACCCCACGCTGCGGCGTGGGTTGGGCTGCTTCGTCTCGGCCTTCGGCGTCTCCTTCGGCATTCCGCATCTCAACCAGGCCGGCGCGCTGGTGCATGTCTATACCGATGGCTCGATCCGGCTGAATCACGGCGGCACCGAGATGGGGCAGGGGCTCTTCATCAAGGTGGCGCAGGTGGTGGCGGAGGTGTTTTCGGTGCCCGTCGAGACCATCGGCATCACCGCCACCTCCACCGAGCAGGTGCCCAATACCTCGGCCACGGCGGCCAGCACGGGCAGCGACCTCAATGGCTGGGCGGCCCATAATGCGGCCGAGACGATCCGCGGCCGGATGGCAGAGGTGGCGGGCGTGCACTTCGGCTGCGCCCCCGGCGACGTCCGCTTTGAGGATGGCGAGGTGCTCGGCGCCAGCGGCAACCAGCGGCTGATGTTCTCCGAACTGGCTAAACTGTGCTGGAAGGCGAAGGTCAGCCTCTCCGCCACCGGCTTCTACGCGACGCCCGAACTCGAATGGGACATGCAGAAAGTCCGGGGCAAACCCTTCTTCTATTTCAGCTACGGCGCCGCGGTGGCGGAGGTGGTGATCGACACGCTGACCGGCGAGCACCGCGTGCTGCGCGCGCATCTCGTGCAGGATTGCGGCCGCTCGCTGAACCCGGCGATCGACCGGGGCCAGGTCGAGGGCGCCTTCATCCAGGGCATGGGCTGGCTGACCAGCGAGGAGCTGTGGTGGGACCGCGAGGGCCGGCTGCGCACGCTCGGTCCCTCGACCTACAAGATCCCTGGCTCGCGCGATGTGCCGCCGATCTTCTCCACCCGGCTGCTGGAAGGCACGCCGAACCGGGCCGAGACCATCTTCCGCAGCAAGGCTGTGGGGGAGCCGCCGCTGCTGCTCGCCGCCGCCGTCTGGAACGCGTTTCGGCATGCCACTGGCACGCCAGCGCTGAACTGTCCGGTTACGCCGGAGGCGCTTTTGTCTGCTTGCCACAATCCGACCACACCGCCATACAGTTGAGACAGAGCGCGGGGCTGAACCACCGCGACGGGGCAAATGGGAGTAGCATCCGGGTGAGCGATACCATCCTGGAGACCGAAGGTTTGACGAAGGAGTTCCGCGGTTTCGCCGCCGTCTCCGGTGTCAATCTGCGCGTCAGGCGCGGCTCGATCCACGCGTTGATCGGGCCCAATGGCGCGGGCAAGACGACCTGCTTCAATCTCCTCACAAAATTCCTGCCGGTGACGCGCGGCAGCATCCGCTATGATGGCCGCGACATCACGGCGCTGAAGCCTGCCGAGGTCGCGCGGCTCGGCCTGGTGCGCAGCTTCCAGATTTCGGCGGTGTTTCCGCATCTGACGGTGCTGGAGAATGTCCGCGTCGCGCTGCAGCGCGAGCGCGGCAATAGTTTCGATTTCTGGCGCCCGGCCTCGCTGCTGTCGAAATACGATGCGCGGGCGATGGAGCTGCTGGAGGATGTGGGCCTGACCGAATATGCCGAGCTTTCGGCCGGCCAGCTCCCCTATGGCCGCAAGCGCGCGTTGGAGATGGCGACGACGCTGGCCATGGAACCCGCGATGATGCTGCTCGATGAGCCCACCGCCGGCATGACGGCGGAGGATGTCGATCGCATCGTGACCCTTGTGAAGCGCGTCTCGGTCGGCCGCACCGTTTTGCTGGTGGAACACAATCTGAAGGTCGTGGAAGGACTCTGCGACACCATCACGGTGCTGGCCCGCGGCCAGGTGCTGGCGGAGGGCGACTACGCCTCGGTCTCCGCCAATCCCGAGGTCATCGCGGCCTATCTCGGCACCGATCCCGCCAGCGTGGGCGTTCCGGAGCAAGCGCATGGCTGAGCCGATGCTGGCCGTGAAGGGCCTGGAAGCCTGGTACGGCGAATCCCACGTGCTGCACGGCGTGGACATCCACATCAATGAGGGCGAAGTGGTCACGCTGCTCGGCCGCAATGGCGCGGGCAAGACCAGCACGCTGCGCGCCATCATGGGGCTGACCGGGCGGCGGGCGGGCTCGATCAAGTTCAATGGCCAGGAGATCGTGGCCGCGCGCTCCGACCTCATCGCCCGCGCCGGCATCGCCTATTGCCCGGAGGAGCGCGGCATTTTCGCGTCCCTCGACGTGACCGAAAACCTGATGCTGCCACCGCAGATCGCGCCGGGCGGCATGTCGGTCGAAGAGATCTACACGCTCTTCCCCAACCTCAAGGAGCGCGCCCGGAGCCAGGGAACAAAACTCTCGGGCGGGGAGCAGCAGATGCTGGCCATCGGCCGCATCCTGCGCACGGGTGCGAAGCTGCTGCTGCTCGACGAACCCTCCGAGGGGCTCGCCCCGGTGATCGTGCAACAGATCGGCGTCACCGTGCGCGAGCTGAAGAAGCGCGGCTTCACCGTGTTGCTCGTCGAGCAGAATTTCCGCTTCGCCCAGACCGTGGCGGACCGGCATTATGTGATGGACCACGGCGTCGTCGTGGACCAGGTGGCCAATGCCGATCTGGCGGGTGCGATGGATCGCCTGCACCAGTATCTCGGCGTCTGACAATTTCGGGAGACAGAAGATGAGCATGAACCGTCGAACCATTCTTTCGGCCGCGGCCGCCACCCCCCTGCTGGGAGCCGGCCGGAGCGCGCGCGCGCAAGCCGCCAATACCATCAGGATCGGCGTGATGAACGACCAGTCCGGCCTGTATCGCGACCTCTCCGGCCCGGGCTCGACCCAGGCGGTGCGCATGGCCATCCAGGAAAGCGGCATCACCCAGCGCGGCATCAACGTGGAAGTCGTCCAGGCCGACCACCAGAACCGCCCCGACGTGGGTGCCACCGTGGTGCGGCAATGGATCGACCGCGACAATGTCGATGTGATCGTCGATGTGCCGACCTCCTCGGTGGCGCTCGCCGTCAACACCATCGTGCGCGAGAAGAACAAGGTTTTCCTCAATTCTGGCGCGGCGACCTCGGACCTGACCGGCGCCGCCTGCTCGCCCAACACCATCCACTGGACCTATGACACCTGGATGCTGGCGCGCAGCACCGGCGGCGCCATGGTGCGCGCCGGCGGGCAGAGCTGGTTCTTCATCACCGCCGACTATGCCTTCGGCCATGCGCTGGAACGCGACACGGCGAATTTCGTCCGCTCGGCCGGCGGCCGGGTGGTGGGCCAGGTGCGCACGCCCTTCCCGGGCACGACCGATTTCTCCTCCTTCCTGTTGCAGGCCCAGGCCAGCCGCGCGCAGGTGGTGGGCCTGGCCAATGCCGGTGGCGACACCATCAATTCCATCAAGCAGGCGGCCGAATTCGGCCTGATGCGCGGCGGCCGGGTGAAGCTGGCGGGCTTGCTGGTGTTCATCACCGACGTGCATTCGCTCGGGCTGCAGACGGCGCAGGGCCTGGTGCTGACCGAGACCTTCTACTGGGATCTGAACGACAAGACCCGGGCCTTTACCAACCGCCTCGGCGCCATGCCGGGCAACATCAAGCCTTCCATGGTCCAGGCCGGCTGCTACTCGGCCGTGCTGCATTACCTCAAGGCGGTGGGCGACATGGGCGTGGCCGCGGCCAAGGCCTCGGGGGTCGAAGCGGTGGCGCGGATGAAGGCGATGCCGACCGATGACGACGCCTTCGGCCCAGGTTCGGTGCGTTCCGACGGCCGCAAGCTGCATCCCTCCTACCTCTTCGAGGTCAAGGCTCCGGCGGAAAGCCGCGCCCCCTGGGATTACTACAAGCTGCTCGGCACCACCTCGGCCGAGGAGAGCTTCCGCCCGCTCGCCGATGGCGGCTGCACGCTGCCGCGTTCGTAAATTCCGCAACCAGGGGGCAGGGCGGCGCACAAGATCGCCCGCCCCCGCAACAGGGAGTTTTGTCCATGACCAAGATCGATCGTCGTGCCGTGTTGGGCGGTGCCGCCGCTGTGGCCGCCGCCGCGCTGCCCAAACGTCGTGCCCGCGCGCAGGCCGCCAATACCATCCGCATCGGTGTGCTGAACGACCAGTCCGGCCCCTATCGCGACCTCTCCGGCCCCTATGGGGTGCAATGCACGCTGCAGGCGGTGCAGGAATTCGGCAATCGCGGCTTCAATGTCGAGGTCATCAACGCCGACCACCAGAACCGCCCCGATGTCGGCGTGAACATCGCCCGGCAATGGTATGACCAGGGCGTGGACATGATCATCGACGTGCCGACCTCCTCGGTCGGCCTCGCGGTCAACAATGTCGCGCGCGAGAAGAACAAGGCCTATGTGAACACCGGCTCCGCCACCTCGGACCTCACGGGCAGCCAGTGCAGCCCGAACACCGTGCATTGGATGTACGACACCTATATGCTGGCCAAGTCCACCGGGGCGGCCATGGTGCGCGCCGGCGGTGACAGCTGGTTCTTCATCACCGCCGACTATGCCTTTGGCCATGCGCTGGAGCGCGACACCGGCAATTTCGTGCGCGGGGCCGGCGGGCGGGTGCTGGGCAGCGTGCGCTACCCCTTCCCGGCGACGACCGATTTCTCCTCCTTCCTGCTCCAGGCGCAATCGGCGCGGCCCAAGGTGATCGGCTTCGCCAATGCCGGCGCGGACCTCATCAACAGCATCAAGCAGGCCTCGGAATTCGGCGTGACGCGGCGCGGAATCAAGCTCGCGGCCCTGCTGATGTTCCTGCCGGATGTGCATTCGATCGGCCTGCAAACGGCCCAGGGCCTGGTGCTGACCGAGAGCTTTTACTGGGACCTGAACGACCGCACCCGCGCGCTCACCCAGCGGCTGCAGCCCAGGCTGCGCGACCAGGTGCCGAACATGGCCTCCGTCGCCAACTACTCCGGCGCGCTGCACTACCTCAAGGCGATCGCCGATATGGGGGTCGCGGCCTCCAAGGTCTCGGGCATCGACGTGATCAACCGCATGAAGGCGATGCCCTGCGATGACGACGCCTTTGGCCCGGGCATCATTCGCCCCGATGGCCGCAAGCTCTGCCCCTCCTACCTCTTCGAGGTGAAGGCGCCGTCGGAGAGCCGCGGCCGCTGGGACTATTACAAGCTGGTGCAGACCACGCCGGCCGAGGAGGCCTTCCGGCCGCTCGGCGAGGGCGGCTGCGCCCTGGTCCGGAGCTGAGGCCATGAGCATAGTCGATCGTCGTTCGCTTCTCGTTGGTGGGGCCGCGCTGGGGCTGGCCCCGGCACAGGCCCAGTCGCAGACCATCCGCATCGGCGTGCTCACCGACATCTCCGGCCCCTATCGCGACCCGACGGGCCCTGGCAGCGCCGTCTGCACCGAGCAGGCGGCGCTGGAATTCCAGGGCCGCGGGCTCACCATCGAGGTGATCCGCGCCGACCATCAGAACCGCCCCGATGTCGGCGCCAATATCGCCCGGCAATGGTACGACCAGGGCGTCGATGCCATCGTCGATGTCCCGACCTCCTCGGTGGCGCTCGCCGTCAGCCAGATCGCGCGCGAGAAGAACAAGGTGTTCCTCAACTCGGGCGCGGCGAGCTCGGACCTGACCGGCTCCGCCTGCTCACCCAACACCATCCATTTCACCTACGACACCTACATGCTCGCGCGCAGCACCGGCGGCACAATGGCGCGGGCGGGCGGCGATACCTGGTACTTCGTCACCGCCGACTATGCCTTCGGCCATGCCCTGCAGCGCGACGTGACCCGTTTCGTTGAGCAGGCCGGCGGCCGGGTGCTCGGCGCCGCGCGCTATCCCTTCCCCAACACCACCGATTTCTCCTCCTTCATGGTCCAGGCCCAGGCCAGCCGTGCCAAGGTGCTGGGCCTGGCCAATGCCGGCACCGACACGGCGAATTGCATCAAGCAGGCCCGCGAGTTCGGCCTGACCCGCAACATGAAGATCGCCGGGCTGCTGCTGTCGATGATGGAGGTCCACTCGCTGGGCCTGGATGTCGCGCAGGGGCTGGTGCTGACCGAGCCCTTCTACTGGAACCTCAATGACCGCACCCGGGCCTTCACCCAGCGGGTGCGCGGCCGCCTGCCCAATGGCTGGCCGCCGGCGCAGGTCCAGGCCGGCTGCTACGGTGCCACGCTGCATTACCTCAAGGCGGTGGCCGATATGGGGGCGGCGGCGGCCAAGGCCGATGGCGCCGCCGTGGTCGCCCGGATGAAGGCGATGCCGACCGATGACGACGCCTTCGGCGTGGGCCTGATCCGCCCCGATGGCCGCAAGATCCACCCCACCTATCTGTGGGAAGTGAAGACGCCGGCGCAGTCGCGCGGGCCCTGGGATTATTTCAACCTGACCGCCACCACCCCCGCCGAGGAGGCCTTCCGGCCCCTCGCCGAGGGTGGCTGCCCGTTGGTCACTCGGAGCTAAGCCAACCAGATGGATCTTTTCGGCATTCCGGCGCCGCTCCTCTTCGGGCAGGTGCTTCTCGGCCTGATCAACGGCGCATTCTACGCTTTGCTTTCGTTGGGGCTGGCGGTGATCTTCGGCATGCTGAACGTGATCAATTTCACGCATGGCGCGCAGTTCATGATGGGCGCCTTCGTGGCCTGGATGCTGCTGAACTACTTCGGCATCGGCTATTGGTGGGCGCTGCTGCTGGCGCCCATCATCGTCGGCATATCGGGCATCATCATGGAACGGTTGATGATCGCCAAGCTCTACAAGCTCGACCATCTCTACGGGTTGCTGCTGACATTCGGCCTCGGGCTGATCATCGAGGGGCTGTTCCGCAACGAATTCGGCTCCTCCGGCCTGCCCTACCGCATTCCGAACGAGCTCCAGGGCGCCTGGGACCTCGGCTTCATGTTCATGCCGATCTATCGCGGCTGGGTCGTCGTGGTGGCCTTCTTCATGTGCCTGGCGACCTGGCTGGTGATCGAAAAGACGAAGATCGGCTCCTATCTGCGCGCAGCCACCGAGAATCCCGCGCTGGTGCAGGCCTTCGGCATCAACGTGCCGCGAATGATGACGTTGACCTATGGTGCCGGCGTGGCGCTCGCCGCCTTCGCCGGCGTGCTGGCGGCGCCGATCTATTCGGTGAACCCGCAAATGGGCTCGAACCTGATCATCATCGTCTTCGCCGTCGTCGTTATCGGCGGCATGGGTTCCATTCTGGGCTCCGTGCTCACCGGCTTCGGCCTGGGCATCATCGAGGGCCTGACCAAAGTGTTCTATCCGGAGGCGTCCTCGACCGTGATCTTCGTCGTCATGGCCATCGTGCTGCTGGCCCGCCCGGCCGGCCTGTTCGGGAGGGCCTGAGCCATGGCCGGTCCAGCCGCCTCTGGTGCCTTCGAGGGCATCGACGCCGAAAAGGAAGCCTTCTGGGGCTTCACCAAACCGCAGCTCATCACTTTCGGCCTGATGCTGGCCTTCATCGTGATCAGCCCCTTCTACCTCTACCCCGTCTTCCTGATGAAGGTGCTGTGCTTCGCGCTCTTTGCCTGCGCCTTCAACCTGCTGATCGGCTATGTCGGGCTGCTCTCCTTCGGCCATGCCGCCTATTTCGGCATGGGCGGCTATCTTGCCGGCCATGCCGCCAAGGAATGGGGGTTCACGCCCGAGGTGTCGATCCTCATCGGCGGGCTCGTGGCCGGCATCCTGGGCTGGGCGATCGGCTTGCTGGCGATTCGCCGGCAGGGCATCTATTTCGCCATGATCACCCTGGCCATGGCGCAGATGGTCTATTTCTTCTGCGTCCAGGCGCCCTTCACCAATGGCGAGGACGGCATCCAGGCCATCCCGCGCGGGGCTTTCCTGGGCTCGGTCAGCCTGCAGGCCGATCTGTCGATGTACTGGCTGGTGGCCGGCATCTTCATTGTGGGCTTCCTGTTCATTCACCGCGTCATCCATTCGCCGTTCGGGCAGGTGATGAAGGCGATCCGCGAGAATGAGCCGCGCGCCATCTCGCTGGGCTACCGCGTCGACGACTACAAGCTCATGGCCTTCATCATCTCCGCCGCACTCTCGGGCGTCGCCGGCGGCACCAAGGCCATTGTCTTCGGCATCGCGACATTGACCGACGTGTTCTGGACCATGTCGGGCGAGGTGGTGCTGATGGCGCTTGTTGGCGGGCTGGGCACGCTGTTCGGGCCGGTGGCGGGTGCTGCCGTGATCATCACCATGCAGAACTACCTCGCCGAATTCGGCGCCTGGGTGACGGTGATCCAGGGCGTTATCTTCGTGCTCTGCGTGCTGGCCTTCCGGCGCGGCGTGATCGGCGAGATCGGCCGCATCCTGAAGGTGCGGCTGTAACAGGGGTGCCCGCTTCCCTGCCGGTCACGCCCTCGCTGCGCCTCGATGGGCGCCGGGCGCTGGTGACCGGGGCAGGGCGGGGCATCGGGTTTGCCATCGCCGCCGCCCTTGCTGGTGCCGGTGCCGACGTCACACTGGTCTCGCGCAGCGCGGGAGAGTTGGAGGCCGCGGCTGCCGCCATGGGAGGCGAGGCCCTGGTGCTCGATGTGGCGGATACCGCCGGCTTCGCCGCCGCCATCGCTTCCCGTCCGGGCTTCGATGTTTTCGTCAACAATGCCGGCACAGCCCGCCACGCCCCTTTCCTGGAGGTCAGCGAGGCCGATTACGACGCGGTGATGGCGCTGAACCTGCGCGCCGCCTTCTTCGCCGCCCAGGCCGTGGCGCGCGGCATGCTGCGCGACGGGCTGGCGGGCTCGATCATCAACATCTCCTCGCAAATGGGCCATGTCGGTGGGCCCACCCGTTCGGTCTATTGCGCCAGCAAGGCGGGGCTGGAAGGGCTGACAAAAGCCATGGCGATCGACCTCGGCCCGCACGGCATCAGGGTCAATACGCTCTGCCCCACCTTCACCCGCACGCCGCTGACCGCGCCATTTTTCGACCGGCCGGGCTTTTCCGAATGGGCCCTGGCGCGCATCCGCCTGGGCCGGGTGGCGGAGGTGACCGACATGATGGGTCCCGCCGTGTTCCTCGCTTCCGACGCCTCCGCCATGGTCACCGGCAGCGCGCTCATGGTCGATGGCGGCTGGACGGCGGGCTGACCCCCGCGCCCTGCGCATGACCGCTCAGGCATCTCGCGCGGTTGTGGTGACATGGCCGGGGCTGGCAGGCTTTGGTCATGAACCCTGACACCCGGAAAGCCCTTTGGGTCGCCCTGATCTCCGCGGCCTTCACCGCCTCGCTGGCGATGGGCATCCGCCAGACCTATGGTCTGCTGCTGTTGCCGATGCAGATGGAGAATGGGGTGGACCCCTGGGCCTTCGGCCTGGCGGTGGCGCTGCACAATCTCATGTGGGGGCTGGCGCAGCCGGTGGCCGGATCGCTGGCCGATAAGCATGGCACCGGGCGGGTCATGGCCTTCGGGGGCATTTTTTATCTCCTGGGCTGTGGCATTCCGGCGCTCTGGCCGAGCAATGCCTCGGTGCTGCTGGGCATCGGGTTTTTCTCGGGGCTGGGCGTGGCCTGCGCCGGCACCGGCATGGCGCTGGCCGCCATCGGCCGCATGGCCCCGCCGGAGAAGCGGGGCGAGTTGATCGGCATCGCCTCCGCCGGCGGTTCGATGGGCCAGGCCTTCATGGTGCCCATCGTCTATCAGCTCTCGGGCAGCTTTGGCGCTGCCGCGGCGCTCGGGGCGGTGGCGGTGGCCTCGCTGCTGATCATCCCGCTGTCGCGCAACATCGAGTGGAACCCGCAGCCCGGCCGCAAACCCTCGGGCGGGCTGAAGGCGCTGCCGGGCCTGGCGCGGATGTCGCTGGCGGATCGTGACTTTGCCCTGCTGACCGGCGGGTTTTTCGCTTGCGGCTTCCAGCTCGCCTTCCTGACCACCCATCTGCCTTCGCACCTCGTCTTATGCGGCCTGCCGCTGTCGCTGGGTGCCACCGCGCTGATGCTGATCGGCCTTTTCAACATCCCAGGCTCCTGGCTCTGCGGCTGGCTGAGCGGCAAGATGCAGCCGGAACTGGCCCTGGGCGGCATCTATGCCCTGCGCACGCTGGCCATCGCCATCTTCGCCATGGCCACGCCCACGGAATGGGGCACCATGATGTTCGCCGCCGTCATGGGCTTTGTCTGGCTCGGCACCGTGCCGCTGACCTCGGCCGCCATCGCACGCCGCTTCGGCACCGGTGACCTCGGCGCGCTCTATGGCGTGTGCTTCTTCAGCCACCAGATCGGCGGGTTCCTGGGGGCGGCTTCGGGTGCTGTGCTGCTGCAATTCACCGGCAGCTTTGCCGCCTTCTGGCCGGTGATGGTGGTGGTGGGCGCCATCGCCACGCTGCTGAACTGGATGTGCCGGCCGCCGGCGCGGCGCGCCATGGCCTGAGGGGGAGGCGGTGATGATCATCTTCGACAATGCGGTGGTGCTGGATGGTGCGGCCGATGCGCCGCTGCCCGGCATGAGCGTGCTGGTGGAAGGCCAGACCATCCGAGAGGTCGCAGCCCGGCCCATCACCATGCCGGGCGTCACCCGCATCGACCTCGCCGGCCGCACGCTGATGCCCGGCCTGATCGACGCCCATGTCCATGTGGTGGCGAGCCTGGCCAATCTCGGCGCCAATGCCATGCTGCCCGACGCGCTGGTGGCGCTGCGCGCGACAAAGCTGATGCGCGAGATGCTGGCGCGCGGCTTCACCACGGTGCGCGATGTCGGCGGCGCCACGCTCGGCCTTCGCCTGGCCTGGGAGGAGGGGCTGATCGAGGGCCCGCGGCTCGTCATCAGCGGCAAGGCCCTGTCACAGACCGGCGGCCATGGCGATTTCACCGGCCGTTTCGATCCGCGCGAGGTGGCCCCGGTCGGCCGGCGCCTCGGCGCCATGTGCCGGGTGGTGGATGGCGTGGACGCCCTGCGCCGCGCCGCGCGCGAGGAGATCCGCGCCGGCGCCGATTTCATCAAGATCATGGCCAATGGCGGTGTCGCCAGCCCGACCGACCCCATCGCCTTCTACGGTTTTTCCGAGAGCGAGATCCGTGCCGCCGTCGAGGAGGCACGCATGGCCCAGACCTATGTCGCGGCCCATCTCTATACCGATGACGGCATCGCCCGGGCTGTGGCCTGCGGCGTGCACAGCCTGGAGCATTGCAACCTCATCACCGAGACCACCGCGCGCGCCGCCGCGGCGGCGGGCTGCATCGCCGTGCCGACTCTCGTCACCTATGAGGCGCTGAATGACGAGGCGGCGGCACTCGGCATGGGCCCCGAAAGTGTCGCCAAGATCGATGATGTGCGCCTGGCCGGGATGCAGTCGCTGGAGCGCATGGCGGCCGCGGGCCTGACCATGGCCTTCGGCACCGACCTTCTGGCCGAGATGCACCGCCGGCAATCCGAGGAATTCACCATTCGTGGCCGGGTCTTGCCGGCCATGGAGGTCATCCGCTCCACCACCCTTCATGCCGCCAGGCTGTTGCGGCAGGACGGGCGGATCGGCTGCGTGGCGCCGGGCGCGCTGGCCGACCTGATCGTCATCGATGGCGACCCGTTGGCCGATCTCGCGCTGCTCGGCGACCAGGGGGCGCATATGCCCCTGGTGATGCAGGGCGGCCGCTTCATCCGCAACCGCCTGATCTGAGCTCAGGCGTCGAAAGCGGAGAGCTTGAGCGCGCCGGGCAAGGCGCGCCGAGCCGCGGCGCGACCGATGGCACGGCCCACGCTGATCGCGATGTCGCGCAGCTTCAGCGGCTCCTGCAGCAGGCCCAGATCGGCCATCAGGGCCGGCGAACGAGGGTCACTGCTCCGGCTGCCCGCGATCAGCACGAGTTCGACGGCAGGCTCGCTGTTTCCCAGCACGCGCGCGGCGAGCGACAGGCCTTCGCCCTCCAGCAGGGTGATGTCGGCGAGCAGGACACCGATATCGGAATGGCGGCGCATCAGTTCGGTGGCATGCTGGACGGTCGCTGCCATGTGCACGGTCACGCCGCGGCGCTGCAGCAGGGCCGCCACCTCGTCCAGCACATCGACCTCGCTGTCGACCAGCAGCACCGCGAGGTCGCGGCGGAGGATGGGATGGCGTTGCACGTTCGTGCTCGCCATCGCCGGCACCGCCTTGGAAAGACCGGCTTTCTTGGAAAACATATTCATCAGGCAGACCCTTGCTTCTTGAGACATCACTTGAAGGACCCAGGTGCAGGCTGTGACATAATGCCAACACCGCAAGTCGTGCAGCATTGGTGCCTGAAATACCGGTTGGCGTGGTGCCGTGTTTTGTTGATAGTCCGCGACACAACACCTCAAGTGTCGTGAGAAGCTGCTTTTTCGATGGTCGGGGGACCGGAGATCAGGCGGCGAACTTGAAGTGAAATCTTAACCTCTGGGGGATAGAGGGATGGTTTCTTTGAATTTGGCTTACGCCGTACAGGCGGAGGCTGCACCGGGTGCCTTGCCGGTCGATCTGCCCAATGTCGCCAATGATGTCGCCATCGGGCCTGTCGTCATGGTCGCGGATGATTAGATCGATCTCACGGATGAGCTCTGCGACTATCTCGGTCGTTATGGCATCCAGCCCATCGCGGTGAACAACTTCGCCGACGCCATGAAAATCCTCACCACGCGCCACGTCGATGCCATCGTGCTCGACCAGCGATTTGGCCCGGTGGATACCCTGCCCTTGCTGCCCACGCTGCGCGCGGTGACCTCGGCGCCTATCCTGATCCACACCGGCAATCGGGAAGAGACCGATCGGGTGCTCGGGCTGGAACTCGGCGCCGATGATTTCCTGCTCAAGCCGATT
>LNFM01004565.1_pt1 | contig 25344 bp, 21 predicted proteins | sample 596031 | NCBI WGS metagenome assembly LNFM01 (sample SAMN04254537, study PRJNA301005) | activated carbon metagenome | isolation source: dual media filters at the Ann Arbor, Michigan drinking water treatment plant | place: USA: Ann Arbor | reverse complement strand
TCAAAGGGGGCGGTCATGGGGAAGGGCTACCTGTTTTTATTGTCTGCACGGGAAGCCCCTATTCCACCATGCGGCTGTACTTTTTGCAAGCACCGCGCGACCGTATCACGTAGTTTTTATGCGCTTTCAACGTGGCCGCAGGGAATTCAACGCCGCAACATGCTGCGGGGAGTTTCCATGTCATTCCGGGCACAGCGAGAAATCTTGAGCAAGATCCCCCCCCGCTTTCGCGAGGGTCGGGATGACAGTAAACGCAGCAAGCTGCGGGGAGACTGGAGACAGTAGCTATCGTTGCGACTCAATACATGCCCTGCACCCGCATAAACCAGCCGTACGTCGAGTAGTTGTTGTCGGAAAATTCATTGTCTGAGAAATCAGTGAAGTTGTATCCCACGCCAAGACGCAGGTGCCGCATTGCCTTCCACGACAATTCGCTCAACCAGCCCTGGCGCTGGTCATCCGCCTCGCGGTTACTGAGGATGCGGTATTCCATTCCCAGGTCGAGCTTTGGCCGTAGGTGATAGTTCAGGCGCTGGATGGAGAGATAGGTATGGGTTTTGACGGCAGGGTAATCCACCCACTGTTCGCGCTTGATCTTGAATGCCTGCTTGCCCACCCATTCCAGGGCAGGGTTGATGTCCAGCGACCACTCTATGGAAGCAATATCCTTGGCAGTTTCCTCGCCCTCCAGCTGCCCTTGCAGCAAGGGGCGTTGTTCCGCCAGATGGGTGTAGCGCGCCAGGCCATTCAACCAGTCATGCGCCACGGGGCGGTAGGCGAGGCCGATGCTCTGCTCGGCAAACTTCGCTTCGGTCTGATTCAATGCAAGGTCGCGCGTGATGCCGTAGCGGTATTTGCCGAGCACGCTGTAGTCGGGGTTGATTTTTAGCTCGATGTGATTGATGGTGAGAAATTGCTGGCGCGGTTTGCCGCCCTCTTCCCAGCGCATCTCATCGCGCGTTGAAGCGGTGATGCCCATGGGATGGCTGTATGACAATCCGGTAGCCAGCGCCGTGCGTTTCGTGGCGAGAGGCTGGACATCAATCGTGGCATGCTCACCGGAGAGCCGGAACTGCAACCCGTCACCGACATTCCACTGACGTTGCGCGCCGACCAGTGACAGGTTGCGATCACCCGTATCGGAGGTTTCCCACTGATACTCGGAATAGACTTTGCCAGCAGGGCCAAACGGGGTTTCGCCGCCCACCACGGTGGCCCGGGCCTGACCGGCCTGATCGTGAGTCAGCCGCTCGGCGAGATAGATACGATTTTTATCGCTCAGATAGCTCACGCCCAACTGCGCGGCCTGCCCGAGTGTGCTTTGCGTGCCGCTGACCTGCAGCGCCAGCTTGGGAAGCCATTGGTAATCCAGCCCCAACGTGGTTTGAGTATTTTCAATGCCCGCCAGGGTCAGTTGATGCGTGAGGCGGGCATCGAGTTTGGTGGTGATGCGTGAGTTCAGACGAAGCGCGCCCCGCGCGGTATCTTCGAGCGTGTCGCCCACGGCATTCAGCGTTTCACGCGCCTGGTATTCCGCCGCGAGACCCCAGCGGCCGCGGTTGTGCCGCCACTGCAATTGAGTCAACCGTGATTGATCCACGGCGCCGGGAGTAATGTTGGGAATCAGGGGGGCGGGGGGCATCAAGTCTTCATTGTCATAGCGTACCAGCACATCATCGCGTCCGCTCAGCTTGAGTTTGGCGTTCAACCCGAACCTGTCGCGCCCCTGATCCAGCAGGTTGCCGTTGGCGCGGAAGCCGGTGGCGGTGTGATTGATATACCCGCCCAACTGGAAACGCTCCGGCCTGCCGAACCACTCCCCGGCATCGGTATTCACCGCCAGCTTCCAGGCTTCTCCTTCCTGGCTGCCAGGCTGGAGGCCGGTCATCGATGCGGCCTGAGTGTAAGTGAGCCCACCATCGTCACTGGTGGAGGCGGTGGGGCCGCTGCCACGGCTGCTGGCGATCTCGGCCAGCAGGCGCGTGCCTTTGCCCCATCGCAGCTCACCATCCAGACCCTGCAATTGATACTGCCCCGCAGCGAGTTCGTCTTGCACATAGGTGCCGCCCACGGCCAGATGGTCGCCCAGTTGCTTGCGAACGCGCGCGCCCGCCGCCATCTTTGCTAAGGCATCCACTTGATATTCATAATCGACATACACATAGACCGGATTGCCTCCCAGCGGCGTGGGGTTGATCAGCAGCCCGTCACCCGCCACGCTCGCCAGGGGCCGATTAAACAGGATGCGGCCCTCCGTATACTGGATGGTGTAATCCTGGTTGCGCACCTGCGGCTGGCGTGATAGCACCAGACCGGTGTTCTTGTCGCGCACCACCAGCGACACCTGCTCGCTGCCCTCTGTAATAGCGGCGCGACTCAGGTAATAGAACGATCCGCCGCTGGCGCGTACTTCATCGTGGGCGGAGGCGCGCAGTACCTCGGCGCCAAACAGCACCACCGCCGTCTCTGGTTGACCGTACGGGGTGCGCGCCAGGGACTGATACATGTAGCGGCCGCCATACAGGGTGCGCTGGTAGGCCGCCAACTCGGTATCGGTGAAGCTCAAGGGATAGTTACCCACCAGCAGGTGCATCTCCTGGCTGTCCACGGCCAGATAGAATCTGCCCTCGCTCTGCGCATCGTAAACCAGGGTGCTGCCATCGCCATACACCGGATACAACTTGTCTGGATCAAGATTGGTGAACAGCCGGTCGTTGTCGGCACGGCCGATGTCCTTGAACAGCGGGTCGGCGTTCTTTATACCGCTGTCAAAGGCGGAGGTAACCAGGTATTTGCCGGCAACATAGCCCTTCAAATAATATGCCACACGCCCTTCGCTATAAAATTCACTGGCTTTCTCCATGCCCGCGCCCTGCAGGTAGCCCTTGCCCTGAAGCTGGCCCAGCGTGCCATCCGCAAAGGCGAGGAAGAACAGGCGCGTATCAGTGACCTCCACCTCGCGCTCAATGACACCGCTGTGGCCTTCTTCATCGACAACCTGCACCACCACCTGGCTCTTGCCTTTGGGCAGAGTCAGCGTTGCCAGGAAATCGCCGCCCGGCTGTAGCGCGACGAGTTGCCCATTGACGCGCACCTGATTGCCGGGGTCGGTTGCACCGGAAACAGCTAACACCGGGCTGGTCAGTTTACTGCTCTTGTTACCGCGCTGGGTCGGTAGATTGACGGTAAGGTTGGGGATCTTTTCCACCATGACGATCAACTGGCCTTGCGCATCGCGATCCGACACCTTCACCTGCACATTGGCCAGCCGTAGATACCCCTGCGGGTTACGCACCAGCAGGCCATAGATGTTATTGCCCATCTTCAGCTTCATCTCGGCACTAAATGTCCCGTCGGCGGCCACCACCAAAGGCTTGCCATCCATCTCCACCGTGTTGTCCGGGGCGGTGCGGCCTACCAGCCGGTAAACCAGCGCGACATCCTTTGTGCCCCAACCCATCACGGGCATGTGATGGACGCGATAACCCGGTCCGCTGCTGCCTATCGACAGGCGTATCTCTCCTTTAGGCTCCAGGATCTCGACACGGGGTACTGGAATTGTATGATGCACTGACCGGCCTTGGGCATTGCTCAACGTAATCGCCAAGGCATCGGCATCCGGCGGCGTCTCTATCGAGGTTGAAAACCGCCCCTGGGGATCCACGCTGATATCCGCGCCGTTGATTTGCAGTTCTGGCTTGACGCGGTAATGATCCAGCAGCCGCGAGCGCGTAACGACCTGTACTTCCCCTCCCACATCCACGCGGCGGTTAAGCTCACGGCCCTCGGGGATCAGATTGCTGGCGACGGGACGCTGGCTACCGAACCAGCGCACCACCAGGCGTTCCATGGGAATCTTCTCTTCATTCACCAGATAATCCGCCGCCGCCTGGGCGCGCTTCCGGGAAAGCTCAAGATTGGTTTTGGCCGACCCCAGCGCATCGGCATGGCCTTCGATGATGATTTTTTCCTGCGGGAACTGACGCATCACTTCGGCCGCGCCTTGCAACACCTGCCGGGCCTGTGTACTGAGCTGCTCCGAACCGCTCTCAAATGCCCCGCCTGTCAGGCGCAACGCGATCGCGCTGGTGCGGTCAACCCCAAACACGCGCCGCGCGCTGGTGGCGCGACTGCCATCGGTATAGGAAATTTCCATCTGATACTGATAAATCTCGCCACCCTTCACCAGTTCTTGTTGTTCAGTTTTGCCATCCCATTGCACCGCCTCCTCGGGCAGACCCTCGCCATGCAAGGTGCGAATCACCGCGCCCTGGCTGTCCATGATCATCAGCTTCCACGCCGTCATTTCTTCAGGACGATCGATATCCAGCCAGAATTTGATGGGTTTATCCTCCTGTCCATCGGGCTGCGCCTTGATTTCATCGGGATACCCCTTGATTTCAATGACGTCCTCGACACCTTCCATTTGCAAACGGACATCGCTGGAAGAAAGGGTGGCTAGCTTGCCATTAATCAATACCATCCATGCTGGGACATTGCCCGTCACCTGGATAGGTTTATCATTCTTGTCCGCCGCAAACGCCATGCCCATCTCGCTCGGCCTGCCGATGCGCTCGACATCATGTTCATACGCCACCCCAAAGTTGGCCTTGGCCAGCAAGCCCGGCGTGACCGCCACTACGCGCGCCTCGTCGGTGCTGGTGGTGGCGCCGGAGGCAAAGCCTTGCAGATTGATTTTCACCAGCCGCTGGCCGGGGCTGACGCCGGCGAAATGGTAGCGGCCATGCTTATCGGTGAGCGCGTAAGTGCCGTCATCCAGCGCCACCATCGCGGCCGGCACTCCAGCCTCACCTTCATCCTGCCAGCCATTCTTGTTCTTGTCCTCGAATACCTTGCCGATGATGGTGCCCAGATCGAACACCGGGTCGAGAACCACTGTCACCTGCGCGCTGGCCTCCCGGGAAATCCCGCACTGGTCGCATACATCAACCGCCACGGCGGTGTTGACATACGCCTTGGGCGTGGCGCCCGACCCCACCACCAGTTGATAGCCCAGCACCAAATAACCCGGCTCGCCCGGATCCGCCTGCCCATTACCGTTGGCATCTGCGCGCGCCGGCACTGTGCCTATGGCAAGGATCAGCGGCCGGTTGCCGCTCGGGTCAGCCAGCGCCGCACCGTTCATCCGCGCACTGCCCTTGAGATACTTGAAGTTGGGCGGGATGAGGTCAAGCAAGCGCACTTTCACCACATCCTTTGTGGTCTTGTTTTTGATCTCAACGGTGTAGGTCACCACATCACCCACTACCGCCTCTTTTTTATTGGCGCGCTTGGTGATTTCCAACACCTGCCCCTGGGAAAAATAAACCGGCGGCTGCATCGCCAGCGACAGGCTATCGCTGACATCTGTCGCAGTGATGGTCGCCACACCCACCACGGTCGAGCGAATCGCCCCTTGCGTCACCCCCCCGGCATCGGTCACGGCCGGGGGTTGAATCATTGTATCCGCACCCGCCCGGCTGGAAGACAGCGTTACGCTCTTGGCAGGCGCCGGCTGATTATTGGCATCGCGCAATGTCACCGTGATGGTGGATGATGCACTGCCATCCGCAATCACAATCTGCGGATCAACCGTCACTGTCGAGGTGATCGGATCGGCGGGCGGCACGATAGCCACGGCCAGGCTGTTGGCATCTGTGGCATCGCCATCCGCATTACCCGCCACGCTCTGCTGCGGAAGCATGGTGGTGGAGGTGTCATCCACCGCGGAAATAACATCGGCGCTGCCCACAGCCGCCGCCAGGGTATTGGCGGTAAAGCTCACATGGATGTTGGTCAATGTCGCAGAAATTTTTGTGCCGAAGGTAATGGTAATCACCTGCCCCGTCGTCACGGCGCAGTATTGGCCTGTACCTGGCGTAGCGCAGGCGGAGGACAGCGCCACGCCACCTGCTGAAACACCCGTCACCGCCAGACCGGTATACCCCGTGGGGGCCGAAATCGTGACTTGATTGATACCGGTATCCGAGACGCCGATGGTCGGCAGGATGTCATAGTCAAACGCCGTGGCAGCACCCGCCGCCGCGACCACATTAGGCGTAATTTCTGCGACTATACCGGTCACCGCGTTAGTGGTATCCAACCGGTTCAGGTTGACCACCGCATTGGCCAGGTTCAAGGTAACGCCATTGTGCGTCCCGGTGGCGGAATTCTGTATCGGCGCCGCCTGTGCAGAAAAAAAGGCGACCGTAGCGAACCAGGCATAGAAAAGCCTGACCACTATCGACCACCTTGTATACCGCAGACTGCCCACAGTTACCTCAACTGACCCCTCATCCCCCTTGAAACTGTTCACGAGAGACAGCAAAAAAACAGAGCAAAAATGTGCGCAACTTCACATTAAATAATCGGCAAAGGGGGACGAAAACTTAAGTAATGCGCGCATTTTTATAGGGTAACCAGGGCGTGGTATGGTCCGCGTGGCGTCAGGTAGCAATCGCCTTGTTTAGCGTAAAAATGGAGACGGTAACAAGTGCGCCAAAACTGGAAAAAACAGTTGGAGAATAGCTTAATGCTATTGGGCTACATGCACAGGGGCGGCAAATTCGCCATGATCAACAAACCACATTCCGCCCCTGCCGCTTGGCGCGATAGAGCGCCTGATCGGCGAAGTTAATCAAGGCGGGGCCATCGATGGCGTTCTCAGGATAGGTGGCCACCCCCAAACTTACTGTAACGCTGCCCAAGGGCTGCGTTTCCCGATGCGGGAAAGCATAATCGGCGATGCGCTGGCGTAGACTCTCAGCAAAGGCCAATGCCCCTTCCCGGGTGGTCTCGGGCAACACGGCGACAAACTCCTCCCCTCCATATCGCGCGACGACGTCCGATTTTCGCACCCACTCTTTGAGAAGCTGGGCTAAAACGCAGAGCAGCCTGTCACCCTCCAGATGCCCCTGGGTGTCGTTATAGTGTTTAAAAAAGTCCACGTCCAGAATCACCAGGGAAAAGACCCGCTCATAACGCTGGGCACGCGCCAGCTCGATGGCCAGGAACTCCTGAAAATAGCGGTGGTTATGCAAGCCGGTCAGCCCGTCACGGACAGCCAACTCCTGGAGCAGCCGGTTCACCAACTCCAGTTCCAGGTTGGAACTTTTGAGTTTGTCTATCAATACCCGGTTTTCGGCGATAAGATTTATCTTGTCAACGGCGCGATTCACCACCGCCGAAATCAACTCCAGATCATCAAAAGGCTTGATCAGGTAATCGTAGGCGCCGGCACGCAATGCCGTCAGCGCGGTATCCAGTGAGGCATGGCTGGTGATGATAATCACCTGGGTCTCGGGCCGCATCTGTTTGATCTCGCGCAGCAGTTGAATACCGCTGATACCGCCCATGCGGATGTCTGTAATCACCAGGGGATGTTGATCTTTGCGAAAAACCGCCAGCGCCTCCTCGCCACTTGCTGCCTGCGTCACATCATGACCCTCTTCAGTCAGGATCTGCGCAATAAGTCCGCGCAGGCTTTCTTCATCATCCACTACCAGGATAGGCATTCCAGTGCTCATGTTGACCTCATTGTTAACGTATTCGACTTGGATAGATTTTTATTCCACTTGTTGTTAAAAACAACGCTTGTCATTCCGAACGAATGTGAGAGATCTTAAGATTCCTCACTGCGTTCGGAATGACAGTAAAATTAATTAGAAATGACAGACACTGGCAATGTAATCACGAACGTCGTTCCCTGCCCCGGCGCACTTTCCAGCCGAACCTCGCCTTTGTGATCCTTGATGATCCCGTACGTCACCGACAATCCCAGTCCGGTGCCCTTGCCGGCGGGTTTTGTAGTAAAAAACGGCTCGAATATCTTGCTTTGAATCTCCTGTGGAATCCCCGGCCCCGTGTCGCTCACCTGCACGGCAATATGTCCAGTATCGGTATGTCGGGTGGTTATCTTTATCACACCGGGCTGACCTTCCATGGCCTGCTGGGCGTTGATCATGAGATTCATCAATACCTGCTGTATCTGATTGGCATTGCCATGGGTTTGCGGCAACTGCGGTGCGAGATCTTTTTCCAGCGCTATCTCATTAATACCAAGCTGATGCGCCACTATCACGATGGCATCCTCCACGGCCTGGTTGAGATCCATCGGCTCCATTAACGCTTTTTCCTGGCGCGCAAACTTCATCAGATTCTCGATAATGGTCTTGCAGCGCCGCGTTTCTTTTTCGATAATTTCAAGATTTTTACGTAAAGGATCCTCTTTTTCCAGCTTGCGCAGTGAAAGCTGGGTGTAGCCCAGGATTCCCGCCAACGGGTTTTTGACCTCGTGCGCAATGCCCGCGCTGATCTGCCCAAAAGCCGATATTTTTTCTGACTGCACCAGCGCCGCTTGAGCCTGGTGCAGCGCCTCCTCGCGCGCCTTCAACTCGGCCGTCATCTGGTTGAAGGATGCCCCTAAGTCACCGATCTCATCCCGCGATGCAGATTCCACCTGAACATCGAACCTGCCACTCCCCACCTCACGCGCGGCCTGGGAAAGCCTCTCAATCGGCCGGGTAATGAGGCGCGCCAGAAACAGGCTCAACAATGCAGAGACAATCAGCAGCCCGAGGGAAACGCCGATCAGATCATTGAGCAACTCGCGCCCGGTCAGGTAGGCCGCTGTCTTGGGAATCTGCACCCCGGCCAGCAATCCGCCGAACTCCACGCGCGCAAATCCTCCTACCATCTCCACACCCTCCTGGGCATATTCAAGCGTCGTCCCAAAACTGGATTGTTGTTGCAGCTCTTTGAGCCGCGGTATCCAATCCACTCTCGTACGCTGCACCACCCGCGCCGGATCGGTATGCGCCACCAGGGTGCCTCGCCCATCCACCAAAAATGTCTCGAACACTTTGGAGCGGCCAGCCAGACGCAACAGGCTTTCCAGCCGCACTACCGCCATCACCGCCACGGATGTGCCATTTTCAGGCATGGTTTCAGGCGTGGCTTGCACAACGGCGATCACCAATGTCGGCAACTTTGCCGATAGCGTGGAATTCTCAACATACGCTTTGCCCGGCTGGAGGGTTGCCAGAGGCGGCGGGTGATCCTTGCGATATTGCAAAAGCGCCTCTTTACTCAACCCTGCCGTCACCAGCGTATTGGCATCGTACACGGTCGCCTGCTCCACACCGTTTTCATACAGCGTCACGGCGACAAACTCATTGAAATCTTCAAACAACTGCTTCAGTAGCTCATCCTTTTGTTCCTGGTCCAGATCCTGCTGGTACATGATCCGGGAAAAAACCTGCAGGCGTTCGCTATATCCCACCAGCAACGAACGCGTCTCCTCCGCTGTGTGCAGCGCGATCACCGAGGTGAGGTCATGGATATAGGCCGTTTTATCCGTATGGAAAAGCCGCGCCATGGTAAATGTGATGACGCCCACCACCACCGTAATCACGGACAACAGCACCAGCAGCATCTTGAAGCGCAAAGAAAACCGCAATGGATTACGCATCATTCTTCCTTGCCATGTGTATTGATAAGCTGCGAATAGTAGGTCACATTGGCGGCGGCATCCACCGCCTCCACTACGATTACATTAATGCCTTCCTGAAGTTGTACGCTATACGAAAATTCCCCGCTTTCGGCCACGGTCGCCGGGCTACCCAGAACAAAAAGCCGTGCGCCAGATTCCGTTTTACCCGTGATCACATGACGGCTTGCGGCAACACCTTCCGGGATAGGCTGAACCGTGAGCGGCGGCGGTTCACGATCCTGAACGATGCGAAACTGGCGCGTCCCGCTAAATCCCCCTTCATTCCAGCCATCCATTCCGCTGACCCGCCAGTAATAATCCCCTGCTTTGAGATTGCCGTGGGCAAAATGAGCGCGGGACAACCGTTCGTCATACACCACGTCTTGAAAGGCCGGATCTTTCGCCAGCACAAATCGATACTTCTGGCTCCCGGAAAACTCCTTCCACCCGAAATCAATTTTGGGCGGCACGTCACGATAATAAAATACGCTGGATTCTTCAGGCGTCGTCGGGATGGGCGGGACAGGGACAGGCTTGGGTGATGTGGGTGCCTGATCAGGGATTACGGTCACGGCCTGATTTTCCTCGACGCGCACCGTCTTGCCCTGAGACACCACTTGAGCCACGCCCTGATACACCGTGATGGTCGAGGACTGGTCTGAGTTCACGGTGACCTTGAAATCGGCATTGCCATCCACGCCGCGACGCGGCTGTATCCTGGCTACCGCAGCCGCAGTGATCACTTCTACCTGAAGCGCGTCGCGTCCCGCCGCCTTAATCCTGCCGCGCAATTCGCCTTCCACCATCACCAGCACAGAGCGTTTTTCCTTAAGCTGCGGATCCTGTTCCAGGCGCCGCAGGATCACCAGCGAGTTCTCCCCCATTTCCAAATGATTTTCTGCGTCAAAGGTAATGCGCGCGTTCGCCCGTTCAAAGGTCTGAATAGCATCCTTGTTATATAACGGCGCACCCGCAGCCATTGCCACCCAGGCGATCTCATCCGCACGTTTACTCTTGACGGTATTGCGTATCTCAGTGAGCGTCGCTGCCAGGGGCGGAAGCGCTACCGTGTCCGTAGAAGTTGTCTGTGAACGGCTTTTGTTCTTGGCCTGACCCAACTGCGTTGATGACTTAAAAAGAGTTTCGCGTTTCATCAACTCTTTCATCCCGGAGCCGATGGGGAAAAAGATATTCAACAACCCGAGAAAGATGGAAAAAAAGATCAGCACCAACACCACCACAGCGGCCGCTTGCACAGCATTTACCGCGAGGGATCTCAAGCGCCCGATCAACATATGTCATATCATCCTTAAGATGCGCTGTCATGATGCGTTGTCATGCTGTCATGCTGTCATGATGCGCTGTCATTTCGACCAACGGGAGAAATCCTTGTCTCGAACGTAGTGAGGGATCTTTTAGGATTTCTCCCGTTGGTCGAAATGACACAACAATGGAATTAATCGTGAACTTGCGTTTTATGGCTCCCCATCGTGATTCACGCAACACTAATTCACCCGTGCACGGAACAGGAATGCTGCAATCTTGCCTGCCGGAATGTTCAGTGCGCCATTGGTCTGCGCGCTGTGGGCACCGAAGGTGATGCGGTCATTAGGCGTCTGGGTAACATCCGCCGAACCCACATCGACACCACTGATGGCATCCGTGAGCGCAGTACCCGTGTCCGTATTGCCGAAGATAGTCGCCAGTGCCGATGCCGTATTGGTAGATGCGGTGTTCCACTTCAGCGAACCTGCCTGATAAGTGAAGGCGGTCTCATTCAAGAGATCTTCCAGACGCACGTCGTTCATCGCCACGGCGGTGCTGTTGTCGACGTAGATCATGAACTTCACGATAGTGCCCGCCGCGACGGTGCTACCGCTGGCTACCAGCGTGCCGGTGGCGTCATCCATGAACGCCAGCTTGACTACCGCCATCGCTGCACTGTTGATGGTAATCGTCGCCGAGTCGGTGATATTGTCGGTATCCGGACTTTGCGGATCGGCGCCCCAGTTACCGCGTCCGATGTTGGTGGCGGCCATGCCCGCCTGGGGCAACAGCCCCAGCAGCAGGACAGCGAGCAGCCATTTTAGTCGATTGGTATTCATACCCATTCCTCTTTGCTATCAGTTCTTGGTTGCATTAAAGATGATCGCGAAGGTTCTGCGTGCGAGGATACCCACACTCTGGTTGACCTGACCGGTAACGGCCCCCACAGTGATCGTGCTACCTACCTTGGAAGCAAAGTCATCCGGCGCACCCACGACATCGGTCTGAGCGGTGCCGCCGTTGGTGGCGGTGTAGATGCTGGCAATGGTCGCGGCATCCGTCTGGGAGTTGCTGTATTTCAGCGTACCCGCGCTGTAGGTAAAGCCAGTGCCGCTCTCATCCAGCACGTCCTGGAAGCGCGCATCGGAAATCGCAACATCCGTGGCGTTGCGCACAAAGATCATGAACTTGAGGCTGGTATTGGTAGCAACAGTGACGCTGGTGGCGCTGCTGTTGCAGGTAGCGTCGGCTGGCGCGCTGGCCAGGCAGTTGCCACCGCTGTCATACACTTGCTTCACCAGTTGCAGGCTGCTGGCGTTCACGATCACGTTGCCAGACGCCGTAAGACTGACACCGCCGCCACCCGAATCGGTGACTTGGTTGGTCGCCGCGAAAGTTGGCAAGATCCATAATACGTTCGCCGCCAGGGCGAGCATCGTTGACGTTAGTTGTAGTATTGCTTTCATTTTCGCTCTTTAACAGCCACTGAGCCTGATGGTTTACATGAAAAACCAGAATGACCGCTGGAAGTTGTTCGCCCGAAACGCAGTAATTCTCGCTGAGTTATCCCTCATGCCGTCTAAAAATTCTTAGGATTCCCATAATTAACGGCAAAATTGAGAATTTCTTCAGGATGTGGGTAAGGTTCAGTTCTTCACGGCCTGAAACTTGAGCACGAAGGTCTTGCGCGCGGGAAGGCTAAGGCTGTCGTTCTGGCCCGCCGCGCCCGTGCCGCCGACAGTGAGATTGTCGGGAGAGGTACTGACATCGATACCGGCGAATTCATCGATTTGGCTAGCGCCGTCGAAGGTGTCGGTCTGATTGAGCGTGGCGGCGGCGAAGAGTGTGGCGAGAGCGGCGGTATCGGCGGGGGCAGAAGCATCGACCGGACTGCGGCGCAGACTCGCTGCTTGATAGGTGAATCCGCTGTCGTTGAGCAGATCCTGGAAACGCAGGTCGGGGGCGGTCACTGCCATCACATTGCGCACGAAGATGAGGAAGTAGACCTGGCCGCCGGCCGGCACAGTGATGGCGCTGAGTCCGCCGTTACAGCCGGCGTCGGCCGGTTGCGAGGCGAGGCAATTGCCGGCAAGATCCCACACCTGTTTGACCAGTTGCAGCTGCTGGCCGAAGACCCAGTTGGTATTACGCAGGCTGTCGGTGGAGTAATAGGCATAGATCGTCTGGCCGCCGCTGGCGTTGGAGTCCTGCGCGTCGACGTAGGAGACGGCGGTGCTCGCGGCGGGATCGACATTGAGCAGCCACGCGCTGGTGGGCGTAGCGGAGCGCAGTCTGAGCAGATTGCCGCTCGCGCCATTCAAGGTGAACGTACCGCCGGCGGCGATGGCAGTGGTGGAACCGGCGGCAAAGGTCAGGGTGTCGGTCACCGCTACGGATTTGGTGAAATTGTTGAACGTCGTGTTGCCGCTGAGGCTCTTATTAACGCCGTTCATGACAAGGGTCGAGGTACCGGCGATGAAGGCGCCCAAGTTGCTCCAGTTGCCGCTCAGGGTGAGCGTTGAGCCCTGCGCCAGATAGGTACTGCCGACGTTGAGGGCGGCATTCACCGCAGCGAGGTTGTAGTTACTGGCAGTAGTGGCATCCAGGGTAGCATTGGCATCTATCGTGAGGTTGCCGGTGAGGGTGTTACCGCCCGTCAAATTGCCAGTGAGACTGTAAGTGGTGGCACCTGTCGGGGCGAGTTGCAGATTGTTGTAGGCCACCGTGGCGATGTTGGTGGCGGTGGTCGTGCCACTGTATTTTACGGTAGAGGTACCAGCGCTGAAGGTGCCGCTATTACTCAAAGGAGTGCCGGTGCCGGTGAGCTCCAGGGTGTAGCCGCCCGCACCCAGATTCATCGTACCGGCAGTGATCGTCAATGCCTTCATCCTGGCCGAGCTACCCAGCGTCAGGCTGGTGCCGTTGAGCACCACATCGTTGAGTTGCTGCGGCCCGCCGCTGGAACTGTCGGTCAGCGTTGAGACGCCATTGAAAGTCCAGTTGGCGGTGCGGGCGGTGACATCCACAGAGCCGCTGACCCCGATAGTGACGTTGCCCGCCGTGTTGATGGCAGGGTTGTTGGTGCCAATATCAAACACACCGTTGGTGACGGTCAGTGCGCCGTCCACGTTCAGAATATCCAGGACCGTAACCCTGTTGCTGCCAGCTCCCCCCGAATTGTTTAGCGTCAGATGATTAAAACGGCTGCCGCTCGAGCGCACTGTCTGGCTGGTGATTCCGTTCAGATTAACGGTGGAATTAGTAGACGTGAAGACCGCCTGCTGGCTGCCTGTGCCGATGTTTTTGATATCAAAGTTGCCTGCAACCGTGATGTTGCTGTTGGAGCCATTGAGTGCTTTCAGGAGTGTATCGTTGCCAGCTCCGAGCGTAATGTTTCCACCAACTGTCAAATTAAAGCCGTTGGTATTGTACGTTGCCACCCTGTTGGCAAATCCATCTCCATCCACCAACAGGCTCTTTCCCGCATTCAGGGTTACGTCGCCTGTTTGTGTTACGATCGCGCCGCTCAGGGCTACCCCTATGTTTGTGTCATAGCCATTGGGCAGTGGCGGCAGAAATTGGGTTCCAACTTTCCAGAACTCCAGCGTGTCTACACTTATGGTTGAAGTGGCACTCAGTGACAAGGGGTTCGATCCCCCGCTAACCCCGCCCAGAAAAATCCTCACGCCGGCCCCTCCTGTTATTGTCCCTGAACCAACAGACAGGATATTTCTAACGTCAAGAGTGTTCATTAGGGTTACGGTATTACCACTTTGTCCTACCGTCAGATCGTAGAAACCCCGAATCCACGGTGTCGGATTATTGGAATATGTTAATGTACCGGTACCCGTCATGATCAAGGTCGCGCTGTCGTAGCCCGTGCTTATTTCTGTTGCATTACCCCTGAAGTTACGGCCTACCGTGAGGGTGGAACTGCGGGCCAGGGTCCTGCCACCGGATTGGATGAAATCGCGCGTAACGGTGATGGCGTAATTGAAAGTATTCCTGGTGTCCAGGATACCATCGACCACCGTCAAGTCATTGGTCACGGTGAGCGCGCCTTGCAACTGATAGGTCGCGGTTCCGCCTGCATCATTAAAGGTGATGTTGTAAAACGATTGCGCACCGGGGGTGATCAGAATCGTGCCGCTGGTGCCGTTGAAGGTGACCGTGGACGTGCCCGGCGCAACCGTGGCGCTGGTGAGAGTCCAGCTGCCAGAGACATTCAAGGTGGCGCTGCCCATGGCCAGCGTACCGGTGGAGAGCGTGACATCATCATTCACGGTGACGGTGCCAGCCAGGTTGATGGCGCCACCGGCGAGATTGATCCCAACGCCCGTGTTAGGGCCAATGACATTGGATTGCGCCTCCGAGGCATTGCCGAGGTTGATCGTGCCAGCGGATGTGGAGAGTCCATTGCCGCCGTTGGGGAGCGCGGCGCTGCTGGCGTTGGTGCCGATGTAATTACCCTGCACGACGTTGGTGCCCGAAGCGCCGTGGTTGATGCCGTCGCTGGTATTGCCGGAGATGACGTTGCCCGCGCCCGCCGCCGTGCCGCCGAGGGTATTGCCGGTGGCGGTGGTCAGGATGTCTATGCCATAGGTGGTATTGGCCAGAGCGGCGCTGGCGCTGGCATTCACCCCGATATAGTTACCTTGAATGGTATTGTTGTTACCGACGAGATAGATCCCGCGACTGCCGTTGCCAGCGATCACATTACGTTCCGTAGCGGTAGTGCCGCCAATGGCATTGCCATTGCTGTTCACGTAAACACCGTAAAGCGTATTCGCCAGCGCGGCCGTTCCCGCGTAATCGGTGCCGATGTAATTGCCGGTGACTGTTCCCGTGCCGGTCCAGAGCGAAATTCCCGCCCCCGACCAGCGATTGATAATGAATCCCTTGATGATAACGCCGGTTGCCGGTGTGACGACCCCAAATCCATCATGCCCACCAGCGCCGACCGTGGCGCCGTTAATCTCGATCTCAGGGCCAAGGAGGTTGGTGTTGCCCTGAGTAGTGGTTTGAGTCGTGCCATCAATGACGGTGTTGGCGGCCGAGATTGCAGGCAGTGGTAATGCCACCGTGGCGGGCGTGATTTGCCACCAGTAATTCGTTCCGCTGCCGCCATTGGTGTAGTTCGGATCGGTGTTGGGGATGTTGAACGCGATTGTTGTCCCCGGCGTGGCGTTTGCGGTGGTAATACATTGGCGCAGGGAACCTGCTCCCGAGTCGTTGGTATTGGTGACGGTGCAGGCCGCCGCCTGGCCTGAAAAGGTCAAAAAAAAGACCAGGGCCATAAACAGGCCCAACAGTCCCGGCGATCTTTTTTCTGCGCAGGAAAATTTTTCTTTATAGCGCGAATTCATGATTTATCCCTGATTATTTCCCTACCTGCACCACATCCGGGTACGGGGTTATTCCCCATTTGTTATCGGCCGCAGAAGTGATTATTTTACTCAGGGGATTCCCATGCGGCGTGAAGCGCCCGTTTTTCCTCTACGCCTTTTGTAAAAGGAGAGATCGTGAAACCTGCGGCCAGTGAAAAGCGCAACTGTTTTGGGGTAGAATGTGGCGCGGGCAAAGTCCTGTATCTGGATTTTACATAGACGTTTTTTGATAACTTGCGTTATATTAAATAGTTGCGGACTTCTCTCCAAAAATGCAGAACAGGAAAAACATGCAAACTCGTAAACTGATAATCTTTCTGGTCGAGGCCATTGTGATTGGCCTGGCTGTGGCATTTGTGCTCATGTTTTTTTTTCGGCCCGAGCCAGTGGAGCAGCGCCCGGTCCTTGAGCTAAAAGAAAGTGTGGCGCCGCCGCTGCCGACGCGCACGCGTCTGCCGGGTGATGCCGAGGATTTTGGTACGGTTTCTTATTCGCGCGCAGTAGAGCTTGCGGCGCCGGCCGTGGTTAATGTATATACCACTAAAACAGTCACCGCTCGCCCATCGCCTTTGATGGATGATCCCCTGCTGCGGCGCTTTTTCGGCGATAACCTGCCACCGCAAGGCAAGCGCCAGGAAAACAGTCTGGGATCCGGCGTGATTATCAGCTCCCAAGGCTATATTCTCACTAACAATCATGTCGTTGCCGGTGCGGATGAAATTAAAGTGGCATTACGCGATGGCCGCACCGCGTCGGCCACCGTGGTGGGCAATGATCCCGATTCTGATTTATCGGTGTTGAAAGTGACACTGGATAAACTGCCCAGCATTACTCTCCATCAGGGCGATTCCCCGCTGGTCGGTGATGTGGCGCTGGCGATTGGCAATCCGTTTGGGGTAGGGCAAACCGTCACGATGGGTATTGTGAGCGCGATTGGTCGCAATGAACTGGGCATTAATACCTTTGAGAATTTTATCCAGACCGATGCCGCCATCAACCCCGGCAACTCCGGCGGGGCGCTGATCAATGCTTACGGTCAGTTAATCGGCATCAATACAGCGATTTTTTCACGCTCGGGGGGTTCGGAAGGCGTGGGCTTTGCCATTCCAGTCAGCATTGCTAAAAATGTCATGGAACAGATTATTGAACATGGCCGGACGATCCGTGGCTGGCTGGGCATTGAGGCGCAGGATCTTACCCCCGAACTTGCAGAATCATTCGGCACCAAAGCCGCGAGTGGTGTAGTGGTGGCGGGCATATTGCGGGGCGGGCCGGCAGACAAGCAAGGCGTGAAACCCGGGGATGTGATAACCCATGTCAATGAAGAGCTGGTGCGCAATTCGGCGCAACTGGTGAATAGCATCGCTAAAATCCACCCTGGGGCCGTGGCGAAACTGCGCGGCCTGCGGGCTGGCAAAGAACTGAACTTGAGCGTGCGGGTAGGCGAACGCCCCGCGCCGCAGGAGCGCCAGCCGTCCCGGTGATTTTATGAGTTGATGAGAGGCGCTCCCGTCCACGAAAAACACGAAAAAGCTTTATAGTACTCGCTGTGTTGTGGTTGTTTTTGACGAATAAACCATAATCGATTTCACGTTGGACAACACGAAAGACTGCGGATCAAAGCAACCTTCAAGGGCGATAACGCATGAAAGCAAGTGTGTATGAAAGATATGGACCGCCCGAGGTTCTTCAATTGAAGGAAGTCGAAAAGCCCACCCCCAAGGACAATGAAGTCCTGATAAAAACACATGCGACAACGGTAACATCCGGGGATTGGAGGGTGCGAAGCCTCAATGTGCCTGTCGGTTTCGGGCTCATCATGCGTTTGGTGTTTGGAGTCTCAAAACCAAAGCAACCCATACTAGGGACAGAGCTGGCCGGGGTAGTTGAATCGGTCGGCAAAGATGTAAGAAAATTCAAGGTCGGTGACCAAGTTTTTGCGTTCAGCGATGCCGCCATGGGTTGTCATGCAGAGTACAAATGCATGCCGGAAGACGGGGCAGTGGCACTAAAACCGCCCAGTCTGACCCACGATGAAGCCGCCGCACTATCTTTTGGCGGAACAACGGCGTTGGATTTCTTCAGAAGAGGAAAACTTCAGAGCGGGGAAAGAGTACTCGTCAATGGCGCTTCCGGAGGGGTAGGCACAGCGGCGGTGCAGCTCGCCAGGCACTTCGGGGCAGACGTGACTGGGGTGTGCAGTACCGCGAACGTGGAACTGGTGAGATCTCTGGGTGCCAGTCATGTCATCGACTACACCAAAGAAGACTTCACGCAGAATGGTGAAACCTATGACGTCATTGTCGATACCGTCGGCACGGCCCCGTTCTCCCGTAGCAAAGCTTCGTTGAAGGAAAGAGGACGCCTTCTTATGGTTTTAGGTGGGCTGTCAGACATGCTTCAGATTCCATGGGTGTCAATGACGAGCAGCAAGAAAGTCATCGCTGGGCCAGCGGCCGGGCGCGCGGAAGATTTGCGTTTTCTCGCGGGGCTGGCTGAGGCGGGAGAATTCAGACCGGTCATTGATCGATGCTATCCGTTCGAGCAGATCGCCGAGGCTCACCGCTACGTCGACACCGGACGCAAGAAGGGAAATGTCATCATAACTCTGGAGCATGACGACTGAAACCAGGAGCACCGGTTACGCAGGCGACTATCTGGGGGATAGTTGTCCAACATGGCGCGAGAGGGACGCGCCCCGCAACTTTACGTTAGAACCCGTGAAAATCCCCACCACCAGCTCGACGTCCCGGAATACGAATTCAGGCTCGTCTTTGGCAGCACTCAGATCGACCACGACCCAGCCAAGGAAGAGGGAGATCGAAAGAAGCACGGCCACGCCGTCTATCTCATGGAGCGCCTGCTACTCCCAACCGGCAAAGTGCCCTTTGCCACAAGTTCGCCTATGCGCGTGAACGGTGAAAAGAGAGGATGAACCCTAAATTCACTGTAGACGCGACGACCCTATGTCGGGTCGCGGCCTGAAGTCAAACGTTAGGCATCACGGAGTTATGACCCATGAGAGCTAAAGCATCCGTGTTCATTGCCACCAGCCTTGACGGGTTCATCGCCAGACCCGATGGAAGCATTGACTGGCTCAACGATGCGAACGCTGTTGTACCTAGCAGTGAAGACTGCGGTTACAACGAGTTTATGCAGTCCGTCGATGTGCTGGTGATGGGCAGAAATACTTTCGAACTGGCACTGACCTTTGATCCGTGGCCTTACGCAGGCAAACGGGTTGTGGTGTTGAGTAGCAGGCCGCTAACCATTCCCGCAACGCTACCCAACACGGTCTGCGCGTCTTCTGAACCCCCGGAGGCATTAGTTGATCGTTTGTCTACAGAAGGCGCCCGACACCTGTATGTGGATGGCGGCATTACCATTCAGCGCTTCCTGGCCGCCGGGCTGATCGACGACATCACCATTACCCTGATCCCGGTGATTCTTGGCCAAGGAAGACCGCTGTTCGGCGCGACAGAAAATGACATCACGCTCGTCCATGTAACGACCAGGACATTCGAGTTCGGTTTCGTACAGATCAAGTATTGTGTTGTACGCCAGGGCATAACCCTGCCCCCAAATTGAGGGGCGCGCCGCTCTCGAATGCAGAGTCAGGCAACTCCCGTCCTTCGCATGTGTGCGAACCAGCCTGGAACTATGCAAACGCATAGGATCGCACCGACGACTAAAACCCAACCCCAGTCACTACGATTTTCCATCTGCAGTCCGATGCTCATGAGCACGCTCATGAGCAAGGTAGGCAGGGCTACTGAAGCTGCCAGTACCTTCCATTTGTCCGGATCCAGCCAAGCCAGAGCGAAGGACACCGTGGCCGCCAGACCAAACGGGAGCAAGCCTTTAGCAGGCTGCGAACCCTTCATTTTCAACAGCCTGCTAGAGTCATAACTTACGTCTGATATTGGCCACTGCATCGGTAGCCAGGCGACCAATATTTTTGTCTATTTCGTAGGCGTCGAGTCGGCGGTCGAGCTCGGCCTTTTGGTCAGTGGTAAGCGGTACAGCCTTTTGGTCGGCGACAATACTGTCCCATATGTCTTCAACAACACGGATTCGCTCTTCTACAGGCAGGTTTTGTAGCTTTGTGTTCATGATAAATCCTCCAACGATACACATCCTATTTTATCTTAAATTTAGCTAGAAACTCACATAACATCCGTTACGAAGCGCCAGGGTCACCCGGCTGGTCACCCACCGCTTCCGCATCTTCGGTCTTCACGGGCACGAACATGCGCGAGAAAAACACGCCGATTTCGAATAACAGCCACATGGGAATCGCCATCATGGTTTGTGAAATGACATCCGGTGGCGTGAGCAGCATGCCCAGCACAAATGCGCCAACGATGACATAGCGGCGGGACGCGGTTAATTGCTCGGGCGTGACCAGCCCCGCCCACACTACCAAAATAGTGGCGATCGGCACTTCAAAGGACAGGCCAAAGGCAAAGAACATGATCAGCACAAAGTCCAGATATTTGCTGATGTCGGTCATCACCGCAACACCGGCGGGCGCTGACCCCACCATAAAGCCAAATACCATCGGGAATACTACAAAATAAGCGAAGGCCATGCCTGCGTAAAACAGCAGGATGCTGGAGATGAGCAACGGTATCATCATGCGCCGTTCGCGCTGAAATAATGCGGGCGCGATAAAACTCCAGGCCTGATGCAAAGCCACCGGCATGGCAATAAACACCGCCACCATAAAAGCAAATTTAAAGGGAATCAAAAACGGTGAGATAACTTCGGTGGCGATCATCGTGCCACCCGAGGGCAGCACCTGCAACAGGGGGCGCGCCAGCATGGTATACAGGTCATTGGCGAACGGCATGAGGATTAAAAAGATGACCACCACGGCGGCCAGCACGCGCAGCAGGCGATTACGCAATTCTACAAGATGCGCGGTAAAGGGCTGCTCGGGTGGGGGAGGGTAAACGCGCATGTTAACGGAGGGCTGCGCGCGCGGTCATGGTGCCGCTTTTGCAGCGGGATCGGCTGGCACGGGGTCGGCCATGGACGTTGCCGCGACAGCCGGGGGAGCCTCGCGAATGCTGTCATTAGCCGCCTCACGAGCGTCATAATTATCAGGGGAATCACCCGGCGAATTACCCAGGGCGTTGCCGGGGGACTTGATGGGCACGGCCGGTTGGGAAGGGTCAATATTTTTGTGGCGCTCGACGATACCGGCTTGCTCGGCAAGCAGGCGCTTGAGTTCGTCGGCACGATAAGCCTCGCGCTCTATCTCGGTTTTTACGGCATTAACGAAATGGCGCGTTTTGCCCATCCATCCACCGACGGTGCGCATCATGGTGGGCAGCTCTTTGGGGCCAATGACCAGCAGCGCCACGACCCCCACCATGATAATTTCCCAAAATCCGATATCAAACATACAGCCTCTGCAGATTGCGCATAAGCGGCCATGCGCGTGCTATGCGAGCCGCTATGCCCGTGCTGTGCCAGCCGCTATGCCGGCAACGCTACACCTTGTCTTTGGTGTTTACGGTAGTGGCCGTGCTGTCTATGACGCGGTTCTCGCCGGGACGGCCTTGCTCAATCTTGTCCTGGGCAGCTGCGTCTGCGGTGGTGTTATTGGCGGGGGCAGAGGCATTAGCCTCGCCATCACGCATGGCGCCGCGAAAACCTTTCACTGCGCCGCCCAAATCCGCACCAATACTCTTCAGCTTTTTCGTGCCGAACAACACCACTACGATCAGCAGTATTATCAATAACTGCCATATGCTAATGCCACCAAAGCCCATAAATACCTCCAATTCTGAAGTGCGATGGAGCGCTTGAACGCGCAAGACCCACCGATAATTTTACAGAATATCACCCTTTGACAGGCAAGTACATGAAGGGTGCGGCGCCAGAACCTGACCCAGTGCTATTGGATTGACCGTTCGTGGGGAGCCCTTCGATAAACCCAAGAGAGCCCTGTCGAACCACTAGCCACTTATCCCGAACCCTTCGACAGGCTGAACCGAACAGCATGGTAACCCTGCCAACGCCCTATCAGAGTCGCCTTAAATAAGCTACTGCTTTGTTCTTGCTGCCTTTTCTTCCATGCCTGACATGCCGAAACGGCGCTCCAGTTCCGCCAGCACATCCTCGGGTTTCAAGTCTTGATACGCCAGCAATATCAGGCTATGAAACCACAGATCTGCGGTTTCATAAATCACCTGACGGCTGTCACCCCCTTTGGCGGCGATGACGGTTTCGGTGGCTTCCTCGCCGATTTTTTTGAGGATGCTGTCAAGCCCTTTGGCGTATAACCCCGCTACGTAGGAACTGCCGGGATCCGCATTTTTACGCGCTTCCAGCACGCGCGCCAGTTGTAATAATACGTCGCTCATTGCACCCTCGTCGCCGCTGGCGAATTTATGACTTTATGATCCAGACCCGCCGTATATTTTTGTCGGGTCTTTTATTACCGGGTCTACGCTAACCCACGCATCGCCCTGCAATTGCTGAAAAAAACAATGCTGCCTGCCAGTATGACAGGCGATGCCACCGATTTGTTCCACGCTGAGCAAAACCACGTCGTTGTCACAGTCCAGGCGAATATCATGAACCAACTGCTCATGGCCGGATTCTTCGCCCTTGCGCCACAACCTGCCGCGCGACCGTGACCAGTATATGGCCTTGCCGCTGTGGGCGGTCAATTCCAGCGCCTCGCGGTTCATCCACGCAAACATCAGCACGCAGCCGCTATCGGCCTCCTGGGCAATCACTGGCACCAGGCCTTCTGTATTCCAGGCGATGTTATCGAGCCAGGGTTTATTCATGATAATGTATTCCGCAAAAACCTGGGTGGAGGCGCTCAGTATATAGGATCTCATCCGTCAAGACGAAGTCAGGATAACAAAGCCCTCGCCGGAGGGCACACAAAGTGCTGAAGATGGGCGAGAAAAGCTGAAAAACGGTCAGGGGCGTAGTTACTCTACATTGACGGACGGCTTTTCAGCTTTTTTTGCAGATATTCGGTCGGCGGTTTCAATGACCAAATGCAAAAAGCGCAGCGTGATGCTGCCTGAAATCGAAAGCGTCTGGTGTAAATAACCCCGCAGGACATTTGAAGCCCAGTGACTGGCGGGGTCAGGTATTCAGTTGCCAGGCAATCGCATCCAGATCCTCCTGCGTGAAACCACTCAAGTCACTCCCCTTGGGCAGAGCGTAGCGAGGGGCCTACTGCCGCAACAGACCATTGGTGTTCTCGTTGATGCCGCGCTGCCAGGGGCTGTGTGGATCGGCACAATATACCTTCACCCCGGTGACGCCTGTCAGCCGTGGGTGTGCCGCCAGCCGTTGATGTGCAGGGAATACACAACCTTGACCGTACGTCAACGAGAGGCGCTTTTGCGCCTCAATGCGGTTGAGTACATCCCTTGCGCCGGTCAACGTCGCCTCAGCCGTCGCGTTGTCCAGGTCAGCCAGAGTACCCCTGGTGAACAGCGTGGTCCGTTCCACCCGCGTACCGACAGATGGGCGATGATGCGCGCCCTTGATGAAGTCATCCGCCCAGTGGCCCGGAACCAACCGCTCTTCAATCTCAGGCGGACGGCCATGAATGCTGACCCTGCCAGGAATCCGCCCCCGCCGGGCATCGTAACGCGCACGGGGGCGGCGCCTGGCATGGCCGAAACGCAACCCGCCAATCACGCACCAGCGCAGTTCGCCACGCGGCAGGCCGCGTAGATGGCGGTGTAGAGGGTTTCATGAGAAACCTGCAAGGTAGGGGTGTCTGGATGCACAAGCGCCCGTATAGTGGATCCCAATTTTCAGGCAATGAATTAAGATGGTAACCTGCTGTAAAAAGGAGCGGGTTATGAGCGAAACGAAGCGGAAGAATTTTAGTGGTGAGCTGAAGGCCAAGGTAGCCCTTGAAGCGATTCGTGGCATTAGGACGGTGAACGAGATTGGTCAGGAATTTGGGGTGCATCCGACGCAAGTGGGTTTGTGGAAGAAGGAGCTGCAAGAGCAGGCATCCAGCCTGTTTGATGCCAAGCGTGGCCCGAAACCTGCCGAATTTGCTGGATGATGCCCGTAAAGCATTACCCGTAACGTGCGTTAACTGTTAAAGCGTGGGCACCCTTTGCACTCTCCCGGCTTGCGTCACGCACGGTTGGGATGACACCTGACCGCCGGGTGACATTGAAGGTTGGAGAACCCCCCATCACCCGCACCTTGGGCGTGGTGCAAACGGATAAAAGGCCAGAAAAATGCTTGATACCGAAGGGTGCCACCGCGCTGACCGATGCTTGACGCGGCGGCACCACTGACACAATACGTGATGCGACCTCCTGTTTCTGGATGCTACCCACGCACTGAAAAATAATGTTCTTTTTCGTGATGTCTAACGTGAAGCTAAGCGGCGGCGTAGCCGTCCGCTTGAGCGCCGGGTTAGCCCTCACTTTTGTTCTGCTGCTTTTATTTCAGCAATGAACTCCTGCTGAATTTCCTGCATTTTAGGAATTAGAGCCTGAGTCATTGATTGTGAAGCCATCATGGATTGTTGCATTATAACTGGCATTTTTTTGATAACCGTTTGCCCAGATGGGGTTTTATAAAATGCGATCATTCCATCTACTTCATCTTGAGTAAGTGAATCTTTATATATTTGTATAAATTTAGGCTCTAAAATTTCCCATTTATACTCATTTTTTAGTAGTGTGACCATTTTTTTTCATATTGTTTATGGCAACTTGTTGCGGTTCTGTTACTTGTTGACCGTTCAGGCTTTTCTGAATGAACCCATTCATCATTCCATCAAATTGCACAAAAATACCATTAATCATTTGCTTCATATCAGTAATGGCTATAAGTTGACTCAGGGATGCATCACTAGGCGGAGAGGAAAAAGCAGAGCCAGTGGATGCAAGAAAAAGACAAATTGCAGCAGTAATTTTTTTCATATAAGTTTCCTAGAGGGCTAACGTTTGAGTTAAGGGGCACACCAACAATGAAGCCGGAACAACGCCCGTGAACTGGATGACACCTTCACACCCACAATGCCCCGACAAGGCATGTCCCTCTTGAACGATATGTTAGGCTTTTTTTCTTCTTAATTCTTTATTTTTTTTCTCATATATTGAATGCCAACACGCCAGAGAAAAACCCTTGCAAGCACTTTGCGCTTGACGCAGCCCCCCACAGAAACCCGCCAGGACGATGCCGCGCCAG
>LNFM01004564.1_pt1 | contig 25345 bp, 23 predicted proteins | sample 596031 | NCBI WGS metagenome assembly LNFM01 (sample SAMN04254537, study PRJNA301005) | activated carbon metagenome | isolation source: dual media filters at the Ann Arbor, Michigan drinking water treatment plant | place: USA: Ann Arbor | reverse complement strand
GATCACGTGTTATTTGTGCAACACCCTCTGGAAAAGGGGCGCGATCGGGCCTTTCATGACGGTTCCATTGTTGCTTGTGCAGACGTCCTCGGTAATTGTGATCGGGCGACGGAGGGGGGCATCCCGAGGTCGTCCCGTTTTTAGGTGGTTCGCTTAAGTCCCTCGCGTTCATGCGGGAGTGTCCGAAGGCGCGAAGCGACTAAGCCGGGTTTCAGGGGATTAAGGGAACCAACCTTTGGGTGCTTTGCGCGCCCGGCGGATCCGGAACCTTCCCTACAGAGCAACTTGGAGGTTTAACATGAAGATGGTTAAGAGCCTTATTCTCGGCTCAGCGGCGGGGCTTGTCGCCATGAGCGGAGCTCAGGCTGCCGATCTTCCCGTCAAGGCCAAAGCGGTCGAGTACGTGAGGATCTGCTCCCTGTATGGTGCTGGTTTCTTCTATATCCCAGGCACCGACACCTGCATCAAGCTTGGTGGTTACGTCCGTATCGACACCACGTTCAACGGTGGCACCTACGGCGGTCCGGCGTACAACGGCGATCTCGGTCAGCAGAACCGCTACCGCGATTACTTCTCTTCCCGTTCGCGTATGGCGCTGACGATTGATACCCGTACTGCAACCGAATACGGCGTTGTCCGTACCTTCGGTCAGGGCGACTTCCAGTTCAACAATTTCGGCAACAGCAATCCAACCAACGCCTTCGCTTTCCCGGGTGGCGCTTCCAACGCGCTGAACAACCCGGGTGGTGGTTACGTCGCGGTTGAAATGGTGTTCATCCAGTTCGCCGGTTTCACCTTCGGTAAGTCGGCTTCGGCCTACGCAACTCCGTGGCACGGCTATCCAGGCAACAACAACTCGTTCCTGATGGGCGGCCATGACACCGTCACCGGTGTCAACAACATCCAGTACACCGCGCAGTTCGGCAACGGCGTGTCGGCCACCATCGGTCTCGATGATCCGACCGTGTTCAACCGTACCTCCGTGCTGAACCTGGGCGTTGCCGCCACACCGGCAGCCCCGGTGTTTAACGCGGCTGGTATCCAGGCCACGGCCGCTGGTGCCAACTCTTACGGCGGCACCCACGCTCCCGACATCGTCGGTAACATCCGCGTCGATCAGGCCTGGGGTCTGTTCCAGATTTCAGGTGCGGCGCATCTCGTGAACGCGTCCTACAACGTCGTCGGCACTGGCGGCGTTCCGAACGGGCTCTCGGAAGTCAGCGGCCACCCCGACGACAAGTGGGGCGGTTCGGTGATGGCTGCGTTGCAGATCAAGAACCTCCCGACCGGCGCCGGCGACGACCTCAAGATCGACGTCAGCTACGCCAAGGGTGACACCAAGAACGTGATCTCGACGAGCGGTGCTTCGCCGAGCTTCGCGATGTTTGGCGGCACGAACCGTCCGGGTGCGTATCAGAGCATCGGCTTTGGCCAAACGTCTGATGCGGTGTTCCTGCCCGGGTTCCTTACCGGTGGTGCTACCGGCGATATCAAGCTGACCGAAGCCTGGGGTGTCCGTGGTGCGTTCAACCACAACTGGGATCCCTTCTGGTCGACCAGCCTCTGGGGAAGCTACGCTGCGGTTCGCTACAATGGCAGTGCAACTGACATCCTTACTGCCAAGGGCCAGTTCTGCGCCAGCTTCAACTTCGGCAAGGCCGTGTCTGCAGACTATAGCTGCAACCCCGACTTCAACATTGCCCAGGTTGGTCTGACCACCCGCTGGACCCCCGTCAAGAACCTGACGTTCTCGGGTGAAGTTGGTGCGTTCTTCCTCGACCAGAAGTTCACTGGTGCGGCTGCCTTGACTCCGGCGGCTCCGAAGCCGACCGCTGTCTACCAGTTCAAGGACCAGAGCACTGTGTTCCTGAACGTCCGCGTTCAGCGCAACTTCTGATCCCGAAAGACTTGAAACACGAGGGAAACCCCCGGCAGGCAACTGCCGGGGGTTTTTCATTGTCCGGGTGCGTGCGTGTCGTGGCGAAGTTGCGAAAGCGCGGAGTTCGTCCGGCCGCATCATCGCGCGTTCGGTGAAGAAGCGAGCATATCGCTTCTAGCTGCGACAGAAGCGGCGGCGAGAAAATCCGCGATGCTGCGCGGCTTATTGGACACTGGCGCCGCGATGCAGGTCGGCTTCGATCTGGAGCTTGGTGCCGCCGCCGAAGCGCGCGCGATAGACTTGCAGGTTCTCCATGATCCGCTGCACGTAGTTTCTTGTCTCGGAGAACGGAATCGACTCCACCCAATCGACGGCATCGACCTTGGGATCGCGCGGGTCGCCGTAGCGTTCGATCCATTTCCTGACGCTGCCGCGGCCGGCATTGTAGCCGGCGAAGGTCAGGATGTAGGAGCCGCGGTAATCCTCGAGCAGCCCGCCCAGTTCGGCCGCGCCGAGCATGGCGTTGTAGACCGAATCGGTCTTCATCCGGTTGAGGTCGAAGCTGATGCCGGCCCGCTTGCAGACATAGCGTCCTGCGTCCGGGGTCACCTGCATCAGCCCGTAGGCCTGCGCAGGCGAGACCACCGCCGGGTTGAAGGCGCTTTCCTGCCGCGCAATCGAGTACACGATGCTCGGCTCGACCTCCGGTCCGACCTGCTTGAATGAGGGAATGCCGTTGACGGGGTAAGCGTAGAAGTCGAACGGCAGCCCGCGATTGAGCGCCGCCTTGCCAAGCATCAGCATGCCGCGGGCGTCGCTGTAGCGCGAGGTGAGTTCGCCAAGGCCCACCAGCGCGTCCGGATCGCCGTTTTCGCCCATGTCGCCGAAGATCGGAAGCGCGAGCTCGCGTTCGTCCAGCTCGTAGAGCAACTGCACGGCGCGGACGATTTCCAGCCGCTCGACGCCGCGGCCGCGACTGCTCGGGACGCCGTTCAACTCGAGTTGCGGCAGGCCCAGCTTGGCGCGCGCCAGCTGGCCGTAATAGCTGGTCGACTGTTCAGCGGCGCGGCCATAGGCGGCGCGGGCCTCCTGCGTGCGTCCCGCTGCCTCCGCTGCGCGACCTTGCCAGTAGCCTGCACGCGCGAGCGCGGTCGGATTGACGCTGCCGACGCCGATGCGGGCGAAATGCTGCGCAGCCACCGCCGGGTCTTTCAGGAAGCGCAGCGCGATCCAGCCCGCGGTGAATTCCTGCTCGGTCTTGTAGATGTCGCGCGACGGAAGCGCTGCGTCCCGCGCAATCAGGTAGGCGTTGCGGTGTTCGCCGACGTCGAGCATCTTGCGCGACAACAGGCGCCGCTCGATCCACCATTCGTTGAGATTGTGCAGACGGTTCGGATCCTTCGGTGCCGCCAGCATGAGCTGCGCGGCCTCCTGGAACTTCTCTTCGCGGCGGAGCCACTGGATCCTGGCGAACATGTAGCCGGGATCGTTGTGAAGTTCGCGCGGCACCGCATCCAGCAGCGCCTTGAGGTTGGAGGATTTCTTGTTGGCCGCAATGCGCGCCTTGGCGAGCGCGACATGGCCCGAGCCCAGCCGCTTGGCCGCGCGCATGCCGCCGGCTTCCTGCTCGGTGCCGTAAAGCAGCGCGTCCATTCGCGCCTTGTGGTCACCGCCGGTCAGGAACGCACCGAACTGGTCCATCGCATTGATTTCGGTGTCTTCCGACATGCCATCGTTGCGCCAGGCCTCGCGCACCAGCCGTTCGGCGTTGGTGCGATCGCCGCGCGCGATCATCGCCTTTGCCAGCGAGAACTTTCCCTTGGCGGAGAGCGGCGATTGGTTTTCGAACCAGGCCCAGACTGTTGCGTCGTCGCGGCGGTCATCCCACAGCGCGGCCTCGATGCGCCGGCGCATGAACGTCTGCGACGGCCAGCTCGGATTGGCGGAGATAAACGCGCGGTAGCGCTCGACCGAAGCGCCGTTGTTGTCGCTGCGCAGGATCAGCCATTCCGCGAGCTTGCGGGCGACCGGATCGGAGATCGCGGCTTGCGCCTGCGTGGCGTCGGAGGCCTTCTGCTTGCGCACGAGTTCTATGATGTTTTCCAGCACGTCCTTGTCGGCCTGCGAGGTCGTGGACGTTGCGGCTATCGCCGCGGGCGCGATCTGCTTGCGCTGAGGCGGCAGGGCAGCATGCTGGCGGGTTGCTGGGGCAAGCAGGGGCGGCGCCGGTGCCGGCGCGGCCGGAGCCGCCGCGACATTGGCGGTGGTATTCGCGTGCGGAGGCGCTGCCGGATTTGCGGTCGTAAGCACGGGCGTCTTGGGAACAGCGCTGCGCGCGATCGGGCGCGGCTTCGGCAGTGGAACTTTCGACTTGGCCCAGGCTTCCACGGCGAAGCCGGACAGCCCGATCGCCAGCGCCAGGCTCGTGGCCAGTGCGGTCGATCGAAATGCGGCTGCGCGGGCGGAACGGGTCACGGCTTTCCTCTGCGGCGGCGAATCATTCAATCGCTGGGGCCCTTGATCTATTTGATTGAATATGTGGACAAAATGCTAAAACTTCGCAGCCGGTGCTGTTTGCGCCATCACCACGGCAAAATCGCGGCTAAAGGCATTCGAGGCTGGGCGGTACTTTCGGGCCGGGAAAATCCGTCAAAACAAGGCGCTAGGGCCGCGTTCGCGGCTCTTTCGCCCGATCGCCAGACCCGATATGAATTGAAATGCAGTTTCGGTCGCGCCGCACCTTAAGCGTTGGGAGGAAGTCCATGGCAGCCAAGACAAAGTTCCGGGGGTCGCTCACCGCCTTGGTCACGCCTTTCAAGAATGGCGCGCTGGATGAGGCGGCCTTCCGCGGGCTGGTGAGCTGGCAGATCGCGCAGGGGTCGCACGGTCTCGTTCCCGTAGGTACCACCGGCGAAAGCCCGACGCTGAGCCATGCCGAGCATCATCGGGTCGTCGAAATTTGCATCGATGAGGCGAAAGGACGCGTGCCTGTCATCGCCGGCGCGGGCTCGAACTCAACGCGCGAAGCCGTCGACCTTGCTGTTCACGCCGAGAAGGCCGGTGCCGATGCCGTGCTGGTGGTGACGCCATACTACAACAAGCCGACCCAGGAAGGGATGTATCAGCACTTCAAGGCGGTCAATGACGCGATCGGGATTCCGATCATCATTTACAATATTCCGCCGCGTTCCGTCGTCGATATGTCGGTCGAGACCATGACCCGGCTGTTCGAGTTGAAGAACATCGCCGGCGTCAAGGACGCTACCGCCAATCTTGCCCGGGTGTCGCAGCAACGTCATGCGATGGGGCCGGATTTCATCCAGCTGTCCGGCGAAGACATGACCGCACTGGCCTATATGGCGGCGGGAGGGCATGGTTGCATTTCGGTGGTCGCAAACGTGGCGCCGAAGCTGTGTGCCGATCTGATGTCAGCCGTTATGCAGGGTGATTACGCAACCGGACTGAAGCTCCAGGACCGCCTGACGCCGCTGCATGATGCCGTCTTCAAGGAGCCCGGCCTCGCGGGAGCCAAGCATGGCCTCAAACTGCTGGGGCGGCTCGAAGAAGAGGTACGCCTGCCGTTGATGAACGTGACGCCGCCAACCGGCAAGGTGATCCGCGACGCCATGGTGCATGCGGGCCTGATCAACTAAGCCGGCAACGGTTTCGTCTGAACCACGAGAAGAGGTCCTCAACATGCTGAAGGAATTCCGCGAATTCGCGATGAAGGGTAACGTCGTCGACCTCGCCGTCGGCGTCATCATCGGTGCGGCCTTCGGCGCCATCGTCACCTCGCTGGTCGGCGACATCATCATGCCGATCATCGGCGCGATCACCGGCGGTCTCGACTTCTCCAATTACTACACGGGCTTGTCGAAGTCGGTGACAGCGACCAACCTGGCGGATGCCAAGAAGCAAGGTGCCGTACTGGCTTGGGGCAATTTCCTGACACTGACGCTGAACTTCATGATCGTCGCTTTCGTGCTGTTTGTGGTCATTCGCGCCATGAACCAGCTCAAGCGCAAGGACGAAGCGGCGCCCGCGCCGCCGAAGCCGAACCGCCAGGAAGAACTGCTGACGGAAATCCGCGATCTCCTCAAGAAGGCTTGATGTGGCCGAGAAGAAAGAGCGCCCGATCAAGGTTGTCGCCGAAAACCGCAAGGCGCGGTTCAATTACGCGATCGAGGACACGGTCGAAACCGGCATTGCGCTGACCGGCACGGAAGTGAAGTCGATCCGCAACGGCAAGACCACGATTGCGGAGTCTTACGCGGATTCCAAGGACGGCGAAATCTGGCTGATCAACGCCAACATTCCCGAATACCTGCAGGCCAACCGCTTCAACCATGAGCCCAAGCGGCCGCGCAAACTGCTGCTGCACCGAAAGCAGATCAACAAGTTGATGGGTGCGGTCGATCGCGAAGGCATGACGCTGATCCCGCTCAAGCTCTATTTCAACGAGCGTGGCCGCGCCAAGCTGTTGCTGGCGATCGCCAAGGGCAAGAAGCTGCACGACAAGCGCGAGACCGAGAAGAAGCGCGACTGGGGCCGGGAAAAAGGTCGCCTGATGCGGGCGAGGGGATAGGGACATTCGTCATTGCGAGCGAAGCGAAGCAATCCATCTTTCTCTGCGGCACAATGGATTGCTTCGTCGCGAGCGCTCCTCGCACTGACGATCCGTAGAGAGGGCCAATGAACCAGAAAAACCTGCTCGACGTCGACTGGAGCAAGATCCCGGCGCCGACGGACGATGGCTCGGCGGCGCATCTGATCGGCATGACGATCCCGCCGATCAACCTGCTTGCTACCGACGACAATTCGGTAACGCTGTCGGCGTTGCCCGGCCGTACGGTGGTGTTCGCCTATCCCCGCACCGGCGAGCCCGGCAAGATCGCGCTCGTCGACGATTGGGACATGATCCCCGGTGCGCGCGGCTGCACGCCGCAAACCTGTTCGTTCCGGGACCTGTTCGCGGAGCTGAAAGCCGCTGGTGCCAAGCGTGTATTCGGCCTGTCGACGCAGGACAACGTCTACCAGACCGAGATGGCGTCACGGCTGCATTTGCCGTTCCCGGTGCTGTCGGATGCGAAGCTGGCGCTAACTCGCGCGCTGAAGCTGCCGACGATGGAGGTGGCCGGATTGACGCTGATCAAGCGGCTGGCGCTGATCGTCGATGACGGGCGCGTTACCCACGTGTTCTATCCGGTGTTTCCGCCGGACCGGAACGCCGGCGATGTGCTGGCGTGGCTGAAGGCAAATCCCGTCTAGCTCTTGGCCAGATCCGCGCGCACGGCCGCGAACACGTTGCGAAACATCTCCGGTGTCAGCACCCGCGTATTCGTGTTGTAGCGCGAGCAGTGATAGCTGTCGTATAGCCTGATGGCGCCCGCCTCATGCACGGCGCCGTGCCCGAACGGTGCAGCGGCATTGCGAAGACCCAGCGCCTTCAGGGTCGATTCATGCGCGATCCGCCCGAGCGCGACGATCGCGCGAAGCCTGGGCATGGTGGCAATCGTCGCGATCAGGAACTGCCGGCAGGTGTTGATCTCCGCCGGCAGCGGCTTGTTCTGCGGCGGCACGCAGCGCACCGCGTTGCTGATCCGGCAGTCGACGAGCTCCAACCCGTCGTCAGGCCGAGCCTGATAGACGCCCCTGGCAAAGCCATACTCGAGCAAGGTTGCATACAGCAGGTCGCCGGCGTAGTCGCCGGTGAACGGACGCCCGGTCCGGTTGGCGCCCTGCATGCCCGGCGCCAGCCCGACAATCAAAAGCTGCGCGTTGGCGTCGCCGAACGAATCGACCGGGGAATTGAACCAGTCCGGTTCGCGCTTGCGCGCGGCTTTGCGAAACTCCGCGAGGCGCGGGCAAAGCGGACAATTGCGATCGGGCTTGATGTGCGTAGAGGCGGCGACGCTAGCCATTTTGCCACAGCGCCTTCCGCGGTGGATACCGGTTCGCGTCAGGAAAGCGCGTCAAAACAAAAAAGCCCCGGTTCTGTTGGAATCAGAACCGAGGCTCTAGCAGCGGGGCTGACTATTCTCAATCGTCGAAATCGTCGTCTGCGGCCCGTGTCGCCATGGTGGTTGCGCGCTGCAGGAATTGCGGCGCGTGATGACGGGGTTCGCGCGGGGCAGGGCGCTCGGAAGGGTCGCGGCCGAGCTTGGACTGCAGCTCGACCAGGTCGGTGAAGACGTCGGCCTGGCGTCGCAGTTCGTCGGCGATCATCGGCGGCTGGCTTGAGATCGTCGAAACCACGGTGACGCGGACGCCGCGACGCTGCACCGCTTCCACGAGCGAGCGGAAATCGCCGTCGCCCGAAAACAGCACGATCTGATCGACATGCTCGGCGAGCTCCATGGCATCGACTGCGAGTTCGATGTCCATATTGCCCTTCACCTTGCGGCGGCCGGAGGCGTCGATGAATTCCTTCGTCGCCTTGGTGACGACGGTGTAACCATTGTAGTCGAGCCAGTCGATCAGGGGGCGGATCGACGAGTATTCCTGATCCTCGATGATCGCCGTGTAATAGAACGCGCGCAGCAGCGTACCCCGGCTCTGGAATTCCTTGAGAAGGCGCTTGTAGTCTATGTCGAAACCGAGCGTCTTGGCGGTTGCATAGAGGTTGGCCCCATCGATGAAGAGCGCGATCTTGTTGGAAACGGGTGACATTAAAGCTTTCTCGCGTTGTTGTTTAAAGACTATAGCGCAGCGGCCAGCGGCCGCGCACTTTTCAGTCCTGCAGTCTAAAGTTCGGTGAATCGTGCCCCACGACAGTCACCACTGCAATTATGGTCCGGCGAGGGCGAAAAACCTATACTTTTGACGATGCAATGAAGAGATTTACTTGTCCTGTGCAGCAACCTCGCCGCGTCTTGGACGCTCCGGCCATTCTGGCCCCGAGATCGGGGTTAGCAGAGCCCATTAGGAACGCAAATCACAAATTTAGTCTTGCGAAACCCGGTCGACCGCTATAACTAGCCGTCATAACCGACATATTTGGCCCCATTTAACGGAGCGACAGTCTATGGCGCGCGTCACCGTGGAAGATTGCATTGATAAGGTCGACAACCGGTTCGACCTGGTGCTGCTGGCGGCACATCGCGCCCGTATGATTTCGTCTGGATCGCAACTCACGGTTGATAGGGATAACGACAAGAATCCGGTCGTCTCCCTGCGGGAAATCGCAGATTCGACGATTTCGCCGGAAGATTTGCGCGAGGAACTGGTTCATTCGCTGCAGAAGTTCGTCGAAGTCGACGAGCCAGAGCCCGATACCGTGCCGTTGATCGGCTCCGCCGGTGCGAGCGTCGATGCCGACGACACCGAGGTTGCGGTCGAACGCATGACGGAGGAGGAACTTCTGAAGGGCCTTGAGGGTCTGGCGCCTCCGGAAGAGCAACCCGAAGAGGACGAATAGTCCGGATTTGCCGACCGGCGCGTCTTCAAACTCCCCGATTTGTGAAAGGCCCGGATATTTGTCCGGGCCTTTGCTTTTGTTCACATTTTCCAGCTACGATGCGTATCTGGCTGGCCCGATCGAAACCGGCTGGTTCGATTTCGCCGCATCCCGGCCACGGGTTTGGCGCCGGATGGCCGCGAGCCATGCGAAAGTGAACGTTTAGTGGCCAGAACGGGCGTGCAGCCCGGTCCCAAAACGCATTAGATTATGAGATGGCGGCACGACAGGTCCGCGGGAAAAGGGCAGTGAATTAATGGCGTATTGGCGCCGCAACCCACGGCAAATGCAGGCCGCGACCGACCAGATTGCGGTGGCGCCGGCGTCGCCCGTGACGGAAAGGCCTAAATCGCCGCGCTCGCGCATGATGCGGCAATACGATCTGGTCGAGCGCGTCCGGTCGTATAACCCCGATACCGACGAAGACCTGCTCAACCGCGCCTATGTCTACGCCATGAAGGCGCACGGCACGCAGACGCGTGCCTCCGGCGATCCCTATTTCTCGCATCCGCTCGAAGTCGCGGCGATCCTGACCAACCTCAAGCTCGACGACGCCACCATCGTCGCCGCCCTGCTGCACGACACCATCGAGGACACCGAGGCGACGCGCGCCGAAATCGACCATGTGTTCGGCCACGAGATCGGCGTGCTGGTGGAGGGGCTGACCAAGCTGAAGCGGCTGGAGTTGGTCTCGCGCGAGGCCAAGCAGGCCGAGAATTTGCGCAAGCTTTTGCTCGCGATCGCCGACGACGTTCGCGTCCTCCTGATCAAGCTCGCCGATCGCCTGCACAACATGCGCACGCTGGAATTCGTGCCGCCAGCCTCGCGCCGCCGCATCGCCGAGGAGACGCTGGACATCTATGCGCCGCTCGCCGGCCGCATGGGCATGCAGGAGATGCGCGAGGAACTCGAGGATCTCTCGTTCCATACGCTCGATCCGGAAGCCTATGCGGTGGTGAAGCAGCGGCTCGATGCGCTCGCCGACCGCAACCGCAACCTGATCGGCGAGATCGAAAGCCAGCTCTCCAAGAACCTGCAGAAGAACGGGATCACCGCGCGCGTTTACGGCCGCCGCAAGCAGCCGTTTTCGATCTGGACCAAGATGGAACGCAAGTCGGTCGGCTTCGAACAGCTCTCCGACATCTACGGTTTCCGTGTCGTGATGCAGGATGTCGAAGCCTGCTACCGCGCGCTCGGGGTGGTGCACACCACCTGGCCGGTGGTGCCCGGCCGCTTCAAGGACTACATCTCGACGCCGAAGCAGAACGACTACCGTTCGCTGCACACCACCGTGATCGGTCCCGGCAACCAGCGCGTCGAGTTGCAGATCCGCACCGAGGAGATGAACCAGATCGCGGAATTCGGTATCGCCGCGCACGCGTTCTACAAGGAAGGCACGGGCTCGCCGACCGAGCGGCTCAAGCATGAGTCCAACGCCTTTGCCTGGCTGCGCCACACCGTCGGCATCCTGTCCGAGAGCGCCAATCCGGAAGAGTTTCTCGAGCACACCAAGCTGGAGCTGTTCCACGACCAGGTGTTCTGCTTCACGCCGAAGGGCAAGCTGATCGCGCTGCCGCGTCAGGCCAACGTGATCGATTTCGCCTATGCCGTTCACACCGACGTCGGCAACTCGGCGGTCGGCTGCAAGATCAACGGCAAGTTCGCGCCGTTGTCGTCCGAACTGCAGAACGGCGACGAGGTCGAGGTTCTGACATCCGTCGCCCAGTCGGCGCCGCCCTCGGCCTGGGAATCGCTCGCCGTCACGGGCAAGGCCCGCGCCGCGATTCGGCGTGCGACCCGCACCGCGGTGCGGGATCAATACGCTGGCCTCGGCCGCCGCATCGTCGATCGCCTGTTTGCCCGCGCCAAGATCGAATATGCCGACGACAAGCTGAAGGGCGCGCTTCCGCGGCTAGCGCGCACCTCGATCGAGGACGTGATGGCCTCGGTCGGACGCGGCGAACTCAAGGCCTCCGACGTCGCCCGCGCCATGTATCCGGATTACAAGGAAGAGCGGATGGTGCGCTACGGGGCCAAAAGGAGCCTCGCGGTGAAACTGAAGCTGAAATCGGAGCCGCCGCATCCGGCGCGCAGCGCTTCCGTCATTCCGGTGCGCGGCATCAATTCGGATTTGCCGGTGAAGTTTGCGCCGAATGGCGGCGCGGTGCCGGGCGACCGCATCGTCGGTATCGTGACGCCGGGCGAGGGGATCACGATCTATCCGATCCAGTCGCCGGCGCTGAAGGATTTCGAGGAAGAGCCGGAGCGCTGGCTCGACGTCCGCTGGGATATCGACGAGACCATGCCGCAGCGTTTTCCGGCGCGGATCCTGGTCCACAACGTCAACGAACCCGGCAGTCTCGCCCAGGTCGCCACCGTGATCGCCGAACATGACGGCAATATCGACAATATCAGCATGTCGCGCCGTTCGCCGGACTTCACCGAACTCACGATCGACCTCGAGGTCTATGACCTGAAGCATCTCAGCGCTATCATCGCCCAGTTGCGCGCCAAGGCCGTGGTCGCACGGGTCGAGCGCGTCAATGGTTGAGTCCACCTGCTAGAATTCCTGCGAGTCCAGAAATGCCCGTTTCTCCGCTGCGCCTCGGCGTCAACATCGATCACGTCGCAACACTGCGCAACGCGCGGGGAGGCGCGCGGCCGGACCCGGTGCGCGCTGCGCTTGCGGCGATCGAGGCCGGTGCCGACGGCATCACCGCGCATCTGCGCGAGGACCGCCGCCATATCCGCGATGCCGACATGACCCGCCTCAAGGCCGAGATCTCGAAGCCGCTGAATTTCGAGATGGCGGCGACCGAGGACATGCTGCGGATATCGCTTGCCACCAGGCCCCACGCGGTGTGCCTGGTGCCCGAGCGCCGCGAGGAACTCACTACCGAGGGCGGGCTCGACGTGGTCGGCCAGCACAATGCACTGGCGCCTTTCATCGCCCGGCTCAACGACGCCGGCATCCGGGTGTCGCTGTTCATCTCCGCCGATCCCGCTCAGATCGAGATGGCGGCAAAGCTGCGCGCGCCGGTGATCGAGATCCACACCGGCGGCTGGTGCGATGCCGTGGTCGACGGCCATACGCAAAAGGCCGAGGCGGAATGGCAGCGAATTGTGACGGGTGCCGCATTGGCGCGCGCCGCGGGGCTGGAGGTTCACGCCGGCCACGGTCTCGACTACCAGACCGCCGAGACGATCTCCGCGCTGTCCGAGATCGCCGAACTCAGCATCGGCTATTTCATGGTGGGGGAGGCGCTGTTCGTGGGCCTTGGCGAGACCGTGCGGCAGATGCGCGCTGCCATGGACCGCGGCCGGCAACGGATCACGGGCCGGCCATGATCATCGGGATCGGTTCCGACCTGATCGACATCACCCGGGTGGCCAGGGTGATCGAGCGCCACGGCGACCGCTTCCTCGACCGCATCTTTACCGACGCCGAGCGGGCCAGGGCGGCGCGCCGCGCCAAGAGCGAAAAGATGGTGGTGGCAACCTATGCCAAGCGGTTCGCCGCCAAGGAGGCCTGTTCCAAGGCGCTGGGCACCGGCATCCGGCGCGGCGTCTGGTGGCGGGATATGGGGGTGGTGAACCTGCCGGGGGGCCGTCCGACTATGGAGCTGACCGGCGGCGCGCTGGCCCGCCTGGAGGCGCTGACGCCGGAGGGGCTCAAGGCGCGAATTGATCTGTCGATTACGGACGATTGGCCGCTGGCGCAGGCCTTCGTCATAATTTCGGCGGTCGCGCCCGGCAAATCATGAATCGTGCAGGCGTGCGCGCCGGGGAAGTGTGACGAAACTAAAAAATCGTTGTTTTTTCAATGGATTGGAAAGTTTTTACGAGGCGCTTGATTGCGCGCCCACAAACAACCGTCTAAAACGCCGCAGCGAACAGTTCGAACCGGGACCGATTCAGGTTTGCGCCCGAATTGGCTCTCAACTTCACTATTGAGACCATTTTCCTGACGCGAACGGACAGCGATTCGCGCGCGGAAAGCGTTCTGCCACCATGCGGGCGAAGCTCGCGGGAATTGGGAAAGCGATGAGTGTGACATCCGGCACTAAATCTGAAAGCGGCTTGGGCGAAACCATCCGCGTCGTCATCCACGCTCTCCTGATCGCGCTGGTGATTCGAACCTTCCTGTTCCAGCCCTTCAATATCCCGTCGGGATCGATGAAGGCGACGCTTCTGGTGGGCGACTATCTGTTCGTTTCGAAATATTCGTATGGCTACAGCCACTACTCAATTCCACTGTCGCCACCGCTGTTCACCGGCCGCATCTTCGGCTCCGAGCCGAACAGGGGCGATATCGTCGTGTTCCGGCTGCCCAAGGATGATTCCACCGATTACATCAAGCGCGTGATCGGCCTGCCGGGCGACCGCATCCAGATGAGAGAAGGCCTGCTCTACATCAACGACAAGCCGATCAAGCGCGAGCGCCTCTCCGACTTCATCGGCGAAGACCCCTGCGGCTCCGACGCCACCGCGCGCGTCAAGCGCTGGAAGGAGACGCTGCCGAACGGCGTGAGCTACGAATCGCTCGATTGCGTCGACAATGGCTTCTACGACAACACCAACGTCTACACCGTGCCACCCGGCCACTTCTTCATGATGGGCGACAACCGGGACAACTCGACCGACAGCCGCGTGCTATCGGCGGTCGGTTATGTGCCATTCCAGAATATCGTCGGCCGGGCGCAGATGATCTTCTTCTCCATTGCCGAGGGCGAACACGCCTGGATGTTCTGGCGTTGGCCGACCTCGGTACGCTGGAATCGTATCTTCTCAATCGTGCGATGACCGACGATACATCGATCATTCCTGATCCAGCGACCTCGGGAGAGCCGGGCCGGCAGGAGGATGCCGGCCGCGAAGCCGCGCCGAAAAAGCGGCGCGGCAAGGCTGGTGCCAAGGCGGCGGCCGCGGCGATCGAAGGTCGTATCGGCTACAAATTTTCCGATCCCGCGCTGCTCACGACCGCGTTCACGCACGTCTCCGCGCTGAAGCCGGCGACGCGCCATCGCGCGGACAGCTATCAGCGCCTCGAGTTCCTCGGCGACCATGTGCTCGGGCTGATCATTTCCGACATGCTGTACCGCGCCTATCCGCGGGCCGACGAGGGCGAACTGTCGAAGCGGCTCGCTGATTTAGTGCGCAAGGAAAGCTGCGCCGACGTCGCCAAGTCGCTGGGGCTGCTCGATGACATCAAGCTGGGCGCGGTTGGCGCCGGCGCCGGCGCGCGGCTGCGCAAGTCGGTGCTCGGCGATATCTGTGAGGCGGTGATCGGCGCGATCTATCTCGACGGCGGCTATGCGGCTGCGTCGCAATTCGTCGAGCGCAACTGGCTGGAGCGGATGCGAAAGCCGCGCCGGCCGCTGCGCGATCCCAAGACGGTGCTGCAGGAATGGGCGCAGAGCAAGGGCCTGCCGACGCCGGTCTATCGCGAGGTCGAGCGCACCGGGCCGCATCACGACCCGCAATTCCGCGTCGCCGTCGACCTGCCGGGATTGGCGCCTGCCGAGGGCGTCGGCGGCTCCAAGCGCGCGGCCGAAAAGCTTGCGGCATCGGCGATGATCGAGCGCGAAGGCGTCGGCGGCAGCAGCAATGACAGTTGAACCGTCCCCCACTGCTGGTTCCGGCGAAACCCGTTGCGGCTTCGTTGCGCTGATCGGCGCGCCCAATGTCGGCAAGTCCACGCTCGTCAACGCCCTCGTCGGCTCCAAGGTCACGATCGTATCGCGCAAGGTGCAGACGACACGGGCGTTGATCCGCGGCATCGTGATCGAGGACAACGCGCAGATCATCCTGGTCGACACGCCCGGCATCTTCTTGCCGAAACGAAGGCTCGACCGCGCCATGGTCTCGACCGCCTGGAGCGGCGCTCATGACGCCGACCTCGTCTGCGTGCTGCTCGACGCGAAAGCCGGCATCGACGAGGAAGCCGACGCGATCCTGAACAAGCTGGCGTCGGTTGCGCACCCCAAGATCCTGGTGCTGAACAAGATCGACCTGATAGCGCGCGAGAAATTGCTGGCGCTGGCGCAGGCCGCCAACGAGCGCATGAAATTCGAGCACACCTTCATGATCTCGGCGCTGTCGGGCGATGGCGTCGACGATCTGCGCAAGACGCTTGCGAAGATGGTGCCGCCGGGCCCCTTCCACTATCCGGAAGATCAGATGTCGGACGCGCCGCTGCGGCATCTGGCGGCGGAAATCACCAGGGAAAAGATCTTTCGCCAACTGCACCAGGAGCTGCCGTACCAATCGACCGTCGAGACCGATAGTTGGACCGAGCGCAACGACAAGTCGGTTCGTATCGAGCAGACGATCTTTGTCGAGCGTGAGAGCCAGCGCAAGATTGTGCTCGGCAAGGGCGGCGCCACCATCAAGTCGATCGGTGCGGAATCGCGCAAGGAGATCGCCGAGATCGTGGGGATGCCGGTGCACCTGTTCCTGTTCGTCAAAGTGCGCGAGAACTGGGGCGATGATCCGGACCGTTACTGGGAAATGGGGCTGGAGTTCCCCAAGGAATGACCAGACAACAATGCGTCGCTAACAAAGAACAAGCCCGATGAACCTACCCCGGAACGTGCAGTGGTTTGAGGCGCTGCTGTATATGTCGCTGACGCTGGATGCGGTGTCCGTGGCGTTTCAGGATCGTACGCCGAAGGGCGACATGACGGCGCAGATGATCAGCACGGCGACCGTGATGGCCGGGGGTCTGATCCTGCTTTTGGTCTACTTCGTCTACCTCGCGGCCCAGCGTCGCAAGAACTGGCCGCGCTGGGTGCTGGCTACTGCCCTCGTGCTGTCGGTGCTCTCGCTGCTGCAGGCGATCGGCGAGAACGGCTTGCAGTTCGACAGCGGCATCGAGGTCATCTCCTGCGCGCTGACGGCCGCGGGGCTCTACTTCTCATTCACCGGCGATGCGCAAGGCTGGTTCAACGCGTGAGGTTCTCTCCGTCATTCCGGGGCGCGAAGCGAACCCGGAATCTCGAGATTCCGGGTTCTCATCTTCGATGCGCCCCGGAATGACGGCTGCCAGATCGGCTACCCCCCTCACCAAATTCCTGTAAACTCCCGCCATGGAATGGACCGACGAAGGCATCGTGATCGGGGTGCGGCGGCATGGCGAAGCTTCCGCCATCGTCGAACTGCTGACGCGCAGCCACGGCCGTCATCTTGGCCTGGTGCGGGGCGGTTCCTCGTCGCGGATGCGGCCGCTGCTGCAGCCCGGCAACAGCGTCACCGCCGTATGGCGGGCGCGGCTGGACGAGCACCTTGGCTACTATCAGGTCGAAGGCACGCGGCTGCGCGCGGCGACGTTATTGGCGTCCTCGCACGCGGTCTATGGCGTGACCCATCTGGCCTCGCTGGCGCGGCTGTTGCCGGAGCGCGATCCGCACGAGGACATCTACGAGATGCTCGACCGCACGCTTGACGATTTCGACGATGTCGGCGGGGCGGCGGCGCACCTCATCCGGTTCGAACTCGCAATGCTCGCCGAGCTCGGCTTCGGCCTCGATCTGGAAAACTGCGCCGCCACCGGCGCGACCGCTGAGCTGATCTACGTCTCGCCGAAATCCGGCGGCGCGGTGTCGCGGGCGGCCGGCGAGCCTTACCGCGACCGGCTGCTGCGGTTGCCGGCTTTCCTGCGCGAAGGTAAGGGCGGCCAGAACGGCTGGTCGGACCAGGATTTGCAGGACGGCTTTCGCCTCACCGGCCTGTTCCTGCTCCGCCACGTGCTGGAGCCGCGTGGGCAGGGCCATTCCGACGCGCGGGACGGATTTATCAACGCGGTAACGAGGTATCGGGCGCGAATCGGTTCCTCGGCTTGATTTGCCCCCTCCGTCTGGTCGTCCCTGCGCACGCATGCGCACGCAGGGACCCATACGCCGCGGCAGTCGTTTGGCGCGGTGGCCAGAGTCATTTTTCTAACAAACACCTGTGGTTATGGGTCCCTGCGTGCGCAGGGACGACGGAGAGTGCTGTCGTTGCCCCGATTCGCATCTTGCCCGAGTCACCCGAAAAGTTTAACGCCTCCCCATGGGAAAACGACAGCTGCCGCCGGAAGAGCCGGCGGAAATCCACGAGGTCATGCTGCGCGATGCGCTCGAAGAGCGCTATCTCGCCTACGCGCTCTCGACCATCATGCACCGTGCCTTGCCGGACGCCCGCGACGGGCTGAAGCCGGTGCACCGGCGCATCCTCTACGGCATGCGCCTGTTGCGCCTCGACCCCGGCACGCCGTTCAAGAAGTCCGCCAAGATCGTCGGCGACGTGATGGGCTCGTTCCATCCGCATGGCGACCAGGCGATCTACGACGCCATGGTGCGGCTGGCGCAGGATTTCTCCTCGCGCTATCCGCTGGTCGACGGCCAGGGCAATTTCGGCAACATCGACGGCGATAATCCGGCCGCCTACCGCTACACCGAAGCGCGCATGACCGACGTCGCGCGGCTGCTGCTGGAAGGCATCGACGAGGACGGCGTCGACTTCCGCCCCAATTACGACGGCCAGAGCAAGGAGCCGGTGGTTCTTCCCGGCGGCTTCCCGAACCTGCTCGCCAACGGCTCGCAGGGCATCGCGGTCGGCATGGCCACCTCGATCCCGCCGCATAATGCCGCCGAACTGTGCGACGCCGCGCTGCATCTGATCGAAAAGCCCGAAGCGAAGTCGAAGTCGCTGCTGAAATGGGTCAAGGGGCCTGATTTCCCGACCGGCGGCATCATTGTCGACTCCAAGGAAAGCATCGCCGAAGCCTACATGACCGGGCGCGGCTCGTTCCGCACCCGCGCCAAGTGGACCCAGGAAGAGGGCGCCCGCGGCACCTGGGTGGTGGTCATCACCGAAATTCCGTGGCTGGTGCAGAAGTCGCGGCTGGTCGAGAAGATCGCCGAACTGCTCAACGAAAAGAAACTGCCGCTGGTCGGCGACGTCCGCGACGAGTCGGCCGAGGACGTTCGCCTCGTGATCGAGCCGAAGTCCCGCGCGGTCGATCCGGCGCTGATGATGGAATCGCTGTTCCGGCTCACCGAGCTCGAGAGCAAGATCTCGCTGAACCTCAACGTGCTGATCAAGGGCAAGATCCCCAAGGTGGTGGGACTTGCCGATTGCCTGCGCGAATGGCTCGACCATCTGCGCGACGTGCTGGTGCGCCGCTCCAACTACCGCAAGGCGCAGATCGAGAATCGGCTCGAAATCCTCGGCGGTTATCTGATTGCCTATCTGAACATCGACGAGGTGATCAGGATCATCCGCACCGAGGACGAGCCGAAGCCGGCGTTGATCAAGGCGTTCAAGCTGACGGAAATCCAGGCCGAGGCCATCCTCAACATGCGCTTGCGCTCACTGCGCAAGCTCGAGGAATTCGAGATCCGCACCGAGGACAAGAACCTTCGCAACGAATTGAAGGGCCTCAAGGCGCTGCTCGGTTCCGAGGCCGAGCAATGGTCCAAGGTCGGCGAGCAGGTCCGCAAGGTGCGCGACATGTTCGGGCCGAAGACGCCGCTCGGCAAGCGCCGCACGCAATTCGCCGATGCGCCCGAGCACGATCTCGCCGCGATCGAGGAAGCCTTTGTCGAGCGCGAGCCGTGTACGGTGGTGATCTCCGAAAAGGGCTGGGTGCGTACGCTCAAGGGCCATGTCGAGGATATCTCGGGGCTCGCGTTCAAGACCGACGACAAGCTCGACCACACGTTCTTCGCCGAGACCACGTCAAAGCTGTTGCTGTTCGCCACCAACGGCAAGTTCTATTCGCTCGACGTCGCAAAACTGCCGGGCGGGCGCGGCCATGGCGAGCCGATCCGCATGTTCATCGACATGGAGCAGGACGCCGCGATAGTCGCGCTGTTCGTCAACAAGGGCGAACGCAAATTCCTGATCGCGAGCAGCGAAGGCCAGGGCTTCGTCGTCAAGGAAGAGGATTGCGTCGGCAACACCCGCAAGGGCAAGCAGGTGCTCAACGTCACCATGCCGAACGAGGCCTGCGCGATCACGACGGTGGCGGGCGATACCGTCGCCGTGATCGGCACCAACCACAAGATGGTGCTGTTTCCGCTCGATCAGGTCCCGGAGATGGCGCGCGGCCGCGGCGTGCGGTTGCAGAAATACTCCAGCGCCAAGCTGTCCGACGTCGCGGTGTTCGAGCTGAAGGCCGGCCTGACCTGGAAGGACTCCGCCGGCCGCGAGCAGAGCATGAGCGCCAAGGATCTGGCCGACTGGCGCGGCAACCGCGCCGATGCCGGCCGTCTCGCGGGCGGCCTGCCGAAGTCGAACAAGTTCTTGCGGGGCGTGGAGTAACTCCTCACTCTCGTCGTCCCGGCGAAGGCCGGGACGACGGAGGAGATGATGGCCGCGCCATCGCGATCTCCTCACTGTGATAGTATTCAAATTCTAGCGCTATATACCGTGACCATGGCGCACGATCACCACCATCACAATCACTCACACGGGCACGGCCAATCCCATGGCCACGCCGGCCACAGCCACGCGCCGGACAATTTCGGCTGGGCGTTTGCGATCGGCGCTGCAGTCAATACCGCGTTCGTCATCGTCGAACTGATCTTCGGTTACACGGCCAATTCGCTGGCGCTGATTTCGGATGCCCTTCACAATCTCTCGGACGTGATTGCGCTGCTGCTGGCGTGGGGTGCGGCGTGGCTTTCGCAGAGGAAGCCGACGCAGCGGCATACTTACGGCTATCGCCGCGCCTCGATCCTGGCTGCCCTGTTCAATGCCGGCCTGCTGCTGGTTGCGGTCGGCGGCATCGTCGTCGAGGCCGTCAATCGGCTGGCGGATCCCGCGCCGGTCGCGGGGCTGACCGTCGTCCTGGTTGCGGCGCTCGGCGTCGTCGTCAACGGCGGCACGGCGCTGTTGTTCATGCGCGGCCGTCACGGCGACCTCAACATCCGCGGCGCCTATCTGCACATGGTGGCAGATGCCGGCGTCTCGCTCGGCGTGGTGGTGGCTGCCGGAATCATCATGCTGACAGGCTGGCTGTGGCTCGATCCCGCCATCAGCCTCGTTATTGCCGCCGTGGTGTTCTGGAGCGGCTGGGGCCTCGCCCGCGACAGCGTCAACCTCGCGCTCGATGGCGTGCCGCGCGGCATCGTTCTCACGGAGGTGAGGGACTATCTGATCGGGCTGGAAGGTGTCACCGAGGTGCACGATCTCCATATCTGGGCCATGAGCACCAACGAGACCGCGCTGACCGCGCATCTGGTGCGGCCCGGCGGCAGCGACGACGCCTTCCTGCATCATGTCTGCGCCGAACTGTCGCATCGTTTCAGTATCCACCATGCGACGCTGCAGATCGAAATCAGCGGCGACGCCTGCAAGCTCGCGCCGGCGGAGATGGTTTGATCGGTAAGGTGGGCAAAGGAGCGTAAGCGTCGTGCCCACCATTCCGTGCCGTGTCCGTAGTGGTGGGCACGCGGCGCTTTGTCCACCCTACGATTTCCGCGACCTAAACCATCCCCACTAGCCGCAACGCCACACCCGCGGCGCAGGACCCCGCCAGCACCCAGAGCATCCCGATGTTGAAGCGGAAGATCGCGGTCGCCGCGGCTGCCGCCAGCGCGAACGCGGCAATGTCCAGGCTCGACCAAACAGGCATGTCGAACGACAGCCCGAACGAGCGGACCGGCGTGGTCTGCCGGAACAGCGTGTGCAGCGCGAACCAGATCGACAGATTGAGGATCACGCCGACCACGGCGGCGGTGATCGCGGTCAGCGCGCCTGCCAGCCCCTTGTTGCCGCGCAGCGTCTCGACATAGGGAGCGCCGAGGAAGATCCAGAGGAAGCAGGGGATGAAGGTGACATAAGTCGCCAGCAATCCGCCGAGGGTGGCTGCCCACATCGGTGACAGCGTGCCGGGATCGCGGAAGGCCGCCATGAAGCCTACGAACTGCAGCACCATGATCAGTGGGCCCGGCGTGGTCTCGGCCATGCCGAGGCCGTCCAGCATCTCGCGCGGCTGGAGCCAGTGATAATGCTCGACCGCCTGCTGGGCGACATAGGCCAGCACCGCATAGGCGCCGCCGAACGTCACCATCGCCATCTTGGAGAAGAACAGCGCGATCTGGCTGAACACATTGGCTTCTCCGAGCCCGATCAGCAGCGCCGCGACCGGCACCATCCAAAGCAGCAGCCACACTGAACTCACCTTCAGCGCGCGCGCCAGGCTGGGGCGGACGTGGTCGGGCAATTCCTCGCCGAGAAGACTGTCGACCACAGCCGCTTTCCTGCTGCCGCCGCCATGTTCGACGGCGGCGAATTCCGGCCGTCCGCTGCGCGCGCCGAAATAGCCGATTATGCCGGCCGCGATGATGATGATCGGGAAGGGTACGTTGAAAAAGAAGATCGCGACGAAGGCAATCGCCGCGAGCGCGATCATCAGTCGGTTGCGCAGCGCACGCTTGCCGACCCGGACAACAGCCTGCACCACGATGGCGAGCACCGCGGCCTTCAACCCGAAGAACACCGCCTCCACGAAGCCGACATTGCCATAGGCCGCGTAGATGTAGCTCAGGCCCATGATGGCGATGATGCCGGGCAGGATGAACAGCCCGCCGGCCATGATGCCGCCGGCAGTCCGGTGCAGCAGCCAGCCGATATAGGTTGCAAGCTGCTGCGCTTCCGGCCCCGGCAGCAGCATGCAGTAGTTCAGCGCATGCAGGAACCGGCCCTCAGAGATCCAGTGCTTTTCCTCGACCAGGATGCGGTGCATCACCGCGATCTGGCCGGCCGGGCCGCCGAAGCTCAGCACGGCGACCCGCAACCAGACCCAAAAGGCTTCAGTGAAGCTGATGCCGTGACCGAGGTCGCGGCTTGCGCCAGCCTCGGTCGTCTTTCCCATGGCGGCGTCCATTACGGTTTCGCCTTGTTGGTAGGCCAGTTGTGCGTCTCGCCCGAGGCATCGCGGCACCAGCGGTAGAACGCGTCGTAGAGCGTCATGCCGGCCTCTAATTGTTCGAGATCGTCATCGAACATCCGCGACAGGCCGAGCGATGCCGCGAGCAGCCCGGGCGCTTCCGGCGAAAGATCCAGCCGCCCGGTGTCGGCGCCACGGACCATCGTGGCCAGCCGCAGCAACGGCGGCGTTGCCAGGTCGAACTCCTCGATCATGACATCGAAGGTGCAGAGTTCGCCGCGGTGACTCCAGAACACGTTCTCGACGTCGAAGGGCGCGGCATTGAAGCGCTCGCCGACCGCGAGCACTTCAGACGGCGTGACGAAAAGAAATACCGCGTTCGGATCGACGAACCTGCGGATCAACCAGGGACAGGCGATGCGGTCGATCTTCGGCCGCGCGCGTGTCACCCAGACGGTGCGGTCCTGTGCGTCGCGCGCGGGAAGTTTTTCGGCCGGCACCAGCGGCAGCTTGGCGGCCTTCCAGCCTTCGAAGCCGCCTTCCAGCGCTTCGGCCGAGACATGGAGATGCCGCAGCCAGGCGGCGGTGCCTTGCGCGATTTTTTGGCCGCGCAGGCAGACGACGATGGCGGAGCGGCCGGAGAACTCCTCGCCCCAGCCGGCGGCATCCTCATGGTTGCGCCGGACCGCCCCGGGAATCAGCCGCTGGTCGGCGGCGAAATCCTCGTCGGTGCGAACGTCGATCAGGGCAGGCGTGTTGGCCGTACCGATCAGTCGTGAAAGCTTGTCTGGAGATATCGTGGTGTAGGATGACATGGTTGCGCCCTCGTATGAGAAACGGGACGCGATACTTGGGCATGTCGCCTCGTGGGGAGATCGCAAAATCCCCATGGCCCGAATTAACCGCCTGCGGCGTTCGCTGTCAACCGGTTCCGAGGGGACACCTTGCGAAGCGTGCGCATCGGTCCTAGCTTGTCCGCATCGGGGACGAAGCAGGCTCCCCGTCAGACGGTCAGCCGTCCAAGCTCTGCGCACACTCGACGTGTCGAGGATGGCGCATGGACTCCAGCGGGACCGATATCGCGACCGAACCCAAACCTTCAACCGGAAGCGCGCTGATCCCGCTGCTTTATCTCGCGCGCGGCCTTCGAGGCTTCGGCGACGGGTTCGCCATCATCATTCTGCCGGCCTACATGACTGCGCTCGGTTTTGACGCGATAGCGGTCGGCATAGTAGCGACCGCGTCGCTGCTCGGAACGGCGCTGCTGACGCTGATCGTTGGCTGGATCGCGCCACGTCACGATTTGCGCGCGCTGCTGATCTTCGGCGCAGGCCTGATGGCGACGACCGGCCTGGCGTTTCCCAGCGTTGAGCACTTCGTTCTGGTCGTGCTGGTGGCCTTCATCGGCACCATCAATCCCTCCGGCGGCGATCTCGGCGTGCTGGTGCCGCTCGAACACGCCGTGCTGGCGAAGCGCGCGACCGACGACAGCCGGACCCGGGTGTTTGCGCGCTACAGCCTGATCGGGGCGCTCTGCACCGCCGCCGGCTCGCTTGCGGCGACCTTGCCCGGTTTCCTTGTGGCGCACGGCGGCACCGCGCTCGGCGCGTTCCGGCTGATGTTCTATGCCTATGCCGCGCTCGGAATCCTGAGCGCTTTGCTTTATCGCCATGTGCCGCATGCCCGCGGCGAGGAGCGGGCGCAGCAGGCGCCGCTCGGTCCCTCGCGCAACACCGTCTACAAGCTGGCCGCGTTGTTCAGCATCGACGCCTTTGCCGGCGGCTTCGTCGCCCAGTCCCTGCTGGTGCTGTGGCTGTTCGAGCGTTTCGATCTCTCGCTGTCGGCGGCCGGCGTGTTCTTCTTCTGGTCGAGCACGCTGAGCGCCTTCTCCTATCCGGTCGCGGCCTGGATCGCGAAGCGTGTCGGGCTCGTCAACACCATGGTGTTCACGCATATCCCTTCCAGCATCTTTCTGATCCTGGCGGCGTTCTCGCCAAATCTCTATCTGGCGCTGGGACTGTTGCTGCTGCGCTCGGCGTTGTCGCAAATGGACGTGCCGACGCGAACCTCCTACGTCATGGCTGTGGTTACTCCGGCGGAGCGGCCGGCGGCGGCTAGCGTCACCGCCGTGCCGCGCAGCCTCGCATCCGCGATCAGCCCGGCGATATCGGGGGCACTGTTGATGACGGCGTTTCCAGGCCTGCCACTGGTGGTCTGCGGTGCGCTCAAGATCGCCTACGACCTCGCGCTGTTGTATTCATTCCGCCACATCAAGCCGCCGGAGGAGCAGGGGCGTTAGAAAATCAACCCGTTCGCCGTTCGAGCGGGAGGGCCTCCATCGAGCGGCGTTCGTCGCGATGGTGCGACCACAGTTTCAGCTTGACCTCCGCCGTGCGGGCAGTCGCTGGCTTCTCAAAGCGAAACGCGATCTTCTGGCTCGCCTGAACCTGGTACTTGGCGGCCTGCGCGAGCCAGTACCATTTTTTTCCCGGTTCGCTGAGCGCGCGCAGTCGGCACTCGGCTTCCAGTTCGCATAGACGGGTCACTTCGTTCATTGCCAATTCCAGAACCTGGTAGCTCAAACATACCGTTGCCTCGGACAACCGGCAAATTGGTTTCCGGTTATTATATGCTGATGACGAAAAGGTCTTAGCGGCAGGCTAGGGAGGTCCGGCGCAATTTACTGAAATTAGGAAAGCGTTTGATTCGATAATGTTGCGCATACGAAGTGTTCACGCATTCGGCCGCGGCGGTCCCTTGCCCAGCAGGAACAGCGCCAGCAACGCCGCGATACTGAGCGCGGAGGAGACGATCAGCGCTCGCGCGCCCATGATGTCGATCAGCAGGCCAAATAGTAACGGCGCCGCTGCCTGCGCCATCCGTGCCGGCGCGCCGATGATGCCGAGGCGGTAGCCGTAATTCTGCGGCCCGAAGATCGCGAGCGGCAGCGTGCCGCGGGCAATCGTCAGGATGCCGTTGCCGGAGCCGTGAAAGATCGCGAAGACGCTGGCGGCGCCGCCGCCGGCGAGGCCGAGGATCGCGGCGCCGATCGGGTGCGTGATGCAGGCAAGTTTGGTCGAAAACAGCGGATGATAGCGGCTGAGAAAGCCCGCCTCGAAGATGCGGGCGGCCA
>LNFM01009242.1_pt1 | contig 25352 bp, 27 predicted proteins | sample 596031 | NCBI WGS metagenome assembly LNFM01 (sample SAMN04254537, study PRJNA301005) | activated carbon metagenome | isolation source: dual media filters at the Ann Arbor, Michigan drinking water treatment plant | place: USA: Ann Arbor | reverse complement strand
GCCTCGCGCACCGTGCGCTTGAAGAGGAAGACCTCGTCGGCCAGGCCCAGCGGGTGGGCGTGGAAGAAGTTGATCTCCATCTGCCCCGCGCCCACCTCGTGGATCAGCGTGTCGACGTTGAGCTCCATCTTCTCGCAGTAGGCGTAGACGTCCTCGAACAGCGGGTCGAACTCGTTGACGGCGTCGATGCTGTAGGCCTGGCGTCCGGTTTCGCTGCGGCCACTGCGACCGATGGGGGGTTTCAGCGGCACGTCGGGGTCGGTGTTGCGCGCCACCAGGTAGAACTCGAGCTCGGGTGCGACCACCGGTGACCAGCCCTGGGCGTCGTAGAGGTCGCAGACGTGGCGCAGCACGCTGCGCGGCGCGAAGGGCACGAGATGACCGTTGCGGTCGTAGCAGTCGTGGATGACCTGCGCCGTGGGGTCCGTCGCCCAGGGCACGATGCGCACCGTGGTGGGGTCGGGCCGCAGGTGCATGTCGCGGTCGGTGGGCGTGATGACGTCGTAGTACGGGCCCTCTTCGGGGAACTCACCCGTCACGCCCATCGCCACCACGGCCTCGGGCAGGCGCATGCCGCGGTCTTCGGTGAACTTCTGGCGCGGCAGGATCTTGCCGCGCGCCACGCCGGTGAGGTCGGGCACCAGGCATTCGATCTCGGTGACGTGGTTGTTGTCGAGCCACTGCTCGAGTTCGGCGAAGGTGAAATGGTCTCTGGTATTCATGGGGCACCTGGTGGGCTTGAGCGGGTCGGCGCGCGGGTGCGGCGAGGGCAGTGCGCGGCGGGTCAGGGCATGACAGCCGCATCTGGCAAGGGGCCGCGAACACGGTCCCGGTAGCCGCGCACGGCGTCGCCGAAGGCGCGCAGGATCTGCATCGACACCGCATTGTCCGCGGCCTGCCATTCCGGATGCCACTGCAGGCAGAGGTTGAAGCCGGGCGCGGCGGGCTGCGAGAAGGCCTCGATCAGACCGTCAGGCGCGCGCGCCTCGACACGCAGGCCCGGCGCCAGCGCCTTGATGCCCTGGCCATGCACCGAGTTCACGGTGATGGCCGCGCTGCCAAGGATGCCGGCCAGCAGCCCGCCCGGCACCACGTCGACGGGATGCGCGGGGCCGTACTGCTCGGCCGCGGGCGCGCCTTCCCGGCTGCGGTGGTCGTTCAGGCCGGGCACGTCCTGCACCGCCTGGTGCAGCGTGCCGCCCAGTGCCACGTTCGTCTCCTGCGTGCCGCGACAGATGGCCAGCAGCGGTACACCGCGCGCCAGCGCGCGGCGGATCAGCGGCAGCGTCCAGGCGTCGCGCTCGGGGTCCAGCGGCAGGGCCGGGTTCAGCACGTCCTCGCCGAAGTGCGAGGGGTGCACGTTGCTGGGGGAACCCGTCAGCAGCACGCCATCGGCGAGATCGAGCAGGCTGTCGAGCTCGTCCACCTCGAAGGGCGGTGCGATCAGCGGCAGCGCGCCGGCCAGGCGCACCGCGTCGACGTACTTGCGCCCGGCGATGTGGAAGGGGTGCTCGCCGAAGCGGTGGTTGCAGCTGGTGACGAGGACGACGGGGAGGCGGTTCATGGCATGGAGTTCAGGCGAGCATATCCCGCAGCCGGTACCAGGCCATGCCCAGCACCAGCGCCGGCGTACGCAGCAGCGCGCCGCCGGGAAAGGCGCGGTGGCGCAGGCGGGCGAAAACGTCGAAGCGCGATGCATCGCCCGCCATGGCCTCGGCCACCAGGCGCCCGGCCAGTCCGGTGAGCGCCAGCCCGTGGCCCGAGAAGCCCTGCAGGTAGTAGACGTTGGGCGTTGCGCCGGGGGTGGCCGCAGGCAAGCGGCCGAAATCGGGCGCGCGGTTCATGCTGATGTCGACGAAGCCGCCCCAGGCGTAGTCGACCTTCACGTCGGCCAGCTGCGGAAAGCTGCGTTGCATGCGGGCACGCATGCTCTCGGCCAGGTTCGCTGGCGTCAACGTGCTGTAGCTGACGCGCCCGCCGTAGAGCAGGCGGTGGTCGGGCGTGGGGCGGAAGTAGTCGAGCACGAAGTTGGTGTCGCACACCGCCGCCCGACTCGGAATCAGGCTGCGGCACAGCGCGGGGCCCAGGGCCTGGCTGCACGCCATGTACGTGCCCACCGGCATGATGCGCGCCTGCAGCGCCGGCGCGATGCCCTGCAGGTAGACGTTGCCGGCCAGCAGCACCTGGCGCGCGCGAACCGTGCCGCCCGCAGTGCGCAGTTCGGGCGCGGCCCCGTGCACCAGCGCGCGCACCGGCGTCTGTTCGTGGAGGCGCACGCCTGCGGCGGCGGCCGCCCGCGCCAGGCCCAGCGTGTATTTCAGCGGGTGCAGATGGCCCGAGCGAGGGTCGAACACGCCACTGTGGAAACGCGGGCTGGCGATCCAGGCGCCGATGTCTGCGTTCGCGACGCGCTGCATGGGGTAGCCGTAGACCGTCTCGATGCGGTCGGCCCAGGTCGCCAGTTCACGGCCCTTGCCCGGCGAGGTGGCCAGGCCGAGGTAACCGTCCTGCCAGTCGCAGGCGATGCCGTGTGTGGCGATGCGCTGGCGCAGCAGGTCCAGCGCCTCGATCGACATCGCCCACACGCGCTTCGCTTCGTCGAGCCCGAGCTGGGCCTCGATCGTGGCCTGGTCACAGGCCAGGCCGTGGATGGCCTGGCCGCCGTTGCGGCCGCTGGCGCCGAAGCCGATCTCGCGCGCCTCGACCAGGGTCACGCTGAATCCGCGGCGGCGCAGATCGATCGCGGCGCTGAGCCCCGCCAGGCCGCCGCCCACCACCGCGACGTCGCAGTCGACATCCCCTGCCAGCGCCGGGAAGGCCTCGCCTCGCACGGCCGTGGCGGCGTAGTACGAGTTGCGGGCGAGGTCCAGGTCGGTGTCGAGCAGGGGCATGAGGTTGTGCGCTAGGCAGTGTCCTTCGTCGGCAGGTGAAAGGCGCGGCCCGCCTCAGGCCACGCGCCGCAGCGCGCCGCGCAGCGTGTCGACGATCTGGTCGATCTGGCTGCGCTCGATGATCAGCGGCGGCGACAAGGCGATGGTGTCGCCCGTGGTGCGGATGAGCAGGCCTTGTTCGTAGCAGTCGAGGAAGAGGCTGAACGCCCGCATCGCCGGCGCACCCGGCAGCGGCGCCAGTTCGATGCCGCCCACCAGGCCGATGTTGCGCACGTCGATGACATGCGGCTCGCCGCGCAGCGAGTGCACGGCCTGCGCGAAGTGATCCTGCATCTCGCCGGCACGCGTGAGCAGGCCGTCCTCGGCGTAGGTGTCCAGCGTGCCCAGGCCCGCGGCGCAGGCCAGCGGGTGGCCGGAATAGGTGTAGCCGTGCGGGAACTCGATCAGGTGCTCGGGCCCGGTCATGAAGGCGTCGTGGATCTGATCCTTCACGATCACCGCGCCCATGGGCACGGCGCCGTTGGTCAGGCCCTTGGCGCAGGTGATCATGTCGGGCACGACACCGAAGGTCTGCGCCGCGAACGGCTGCCCGGTGCGCCCGAAACCGGTGATGACCTCGTCGAAGATGAGCAGGATGCCGTGTTTGGTACACAGCTCGCGCAGGCGCTGCAGGTAGCCCTGCGGCGGGATCAGCACGCCGGTGCTGCCGGCCACCGGTTCGACGATGACGGCAGCGATGTTGCTGGCGTCGTGCAGCGCCACCAGGCGTTCCAGGTCGTCGGCGCGGTCGGCGCCGTGCACGGGCTGGCCGACGCTGAAGAGGTTGCGCGCTGCGTCGTGGGTGTGGCCCAGGTGGTCGACACCGGCCACGGCCAGGCCGAAGGTCTTGCGGTTGCCGATCATCCCGCCCACCGAGATGCCGCCGAAGTTGACGCCGTGGTAGCCGCGTTCACGGCCGATGAGCCGGGTGCGTGTGCCTTCGCCGCGTACGCGGTGGTAGGCCAGCGCCATCTTCAGCGCGCTTTCCACCGCTTCCGAGCCCGAGTTGGCGAAGAAGACCTTGCCCATGCCGGCCGGCGCCAGCTGCGCCACGCGTTCGGCCAGCTCGAAGGCCTTGGGGTGCGCCATCTGGAAGGGCGGCGCGAAGTCCATCTCGGCAGCCTGGGCCTGTATGGCCTGCGTGATGCGCGGCCGGCCGTGGCCGGCGTTCACGCACCAGAGGCCGGCCACGGCGTCCAGGATCCGGCGGCCGCGGTAGTCCTCGTAGTGCATGCCGGCGGCCTTGGTCAGCAGGCGCGGCGCCTTCTTGAACTGGCGGTTGGCGGTGAAGGGCAGCCAGTAGGCGTCCAGTTGTGCCGGTGTCAGGCCGGTGGTCGAGCCGACGGCCTCGGCGGCTTGCATCAGTGCGGGATCGACGGCTTTGTTCATGGCGGCTCCTGGCTTGTGCGGTGGCCACAGTGTGCGGCGCCACCGCTGCGCAGTCTAGACAGGGCACTGCGCAATGTGCGTGCGCTTGGGGCGGGGGTTCACCCTTGCCGACGCAAGATAATGCGGCGAACAAAGCACGGGAATCAAGATCATGCGAACAACCGGCCTGCGGGTGCAATCCGATGCGCCATTGGACAACATCGACCGCGCCATCCTGAACCAGTTGCAGGCCGAGGGCCGGCTCTCGAACCAGGAACTGGCCTCACGCGTGCACCTGTCGCCCAGCGCCTGCCTGCGGCGCGTCAAGGCGCTGGAGGAGGCCGGCGTCATCGCCGGCTACGTGGCGCTGCTCAACCCCAAGGCGGTGGGTCGCCACGGCACCAGCTACACCATCATCAATCTGGAGAGCACGCAGCCCGCGCAACTCGAAGCCTTCGAGCAGGCGGTGCGCGACACGCCCGAGATCCTGGACTGTGCCTACGTCGCCGGCGCGAATGATTACCTGCTGCGCTTTGCCTACCGCGACGCCGAGGACCTGGAACGCTTCCACGCCGACGTGCTGCCGCGCCTGCCGGGCGTGGTGCGCAGCAATTCCATGCTGGTGCTGCGCACCGTCAAGAAGACGACGGCGCTGGCGCTGTAGCGGCGGCGAACTGCCGCGGCGCGGTCAGTTCAGCGTGCCGCGGCCGGCTTTCAGCGCCGCCAACTGCTTCTTGGCCTCGGGGTAGACCAGGCTCTCCTCGAGCGCGATGTGGTCGAGGTAGAGCGCCGTGAAGACCGGCAGTGCCGCTGTCAGCACCGCCATGTCGTACCAGTTGTAGCCGTCGGCGATGGCCTCGATCTGCGGCGCGAGCTCGCGCCAGTCTTCCTCGAGCCAGCCGTGGTCCTGCATCAGGCGGTGGATGTGCTTGACGAGCTCTGGATTGCCTTCGGCCAGCAGACCCGGGAAAACGTGCTTCTCCTCGTCTTCGTGGTGATGGCGGCCAGGGCCGTTGAAGAAGGCGAGGATCTCGCGCGCCGAGCTGCGCGCGGCGTCGTCAAGGCCGGTGCTGTCCAACTGCGCCAGCAGGCGGTGAAAGCTGTCCAGCATCTGCAGGGCGGCACGGTGGGCGTTGTCCAGCGATTCGAATTCGGGCAGTTCGGCGGTGCGCGGGCGGCTCTGCCGCGGTGGGCGCGCAACACGGACAGGGGGGCTGGTCTGCTTCATGGGGCCTCCGGGGGTTTGCACGCATTTTTCGGCGCCGGCGCGGCCCCCGGCTTGCGCCGGATCAAGCCGGCGCCATCCCAGGTGCGTTCGCGGCAGCGCTGCCCCGGGCGATGCAGCCGCAGAGATAGGTCCAGACGCAGTGCGCCGCGGCCAGGCTGGTGATCTCTGCATGGTCGTAGGCCGGGGCGACCTCGACGCAATCCATGCCGACAAAGGGCAGGGCGGCGAGTTCTTCCAGCAGCGTAAAGACCTGGTTCGTGTCCAGGCCCCCGGGCTCGGGCGTGCCGGTGCCGGGCGCGCAGGCCGGGTCCAGGCAGTCGATGTCCAGGCTGAGGTAGACGGGCGGGTTGCCGTGCGCGGCCAGGCGCTCGCGTATCGCGCCGAGCACCGGCGCGAGCTGGCCGGGCGAGACCAGCCCGCGCAGTGCGCGCGCGGTGAACACCTGTCCGCCACGCGCCTGCACGTACTCACGCGCCTCGCGCTCGCCTGCCGAGCGTATGCCCAGCTGCGTGAAGCAGGCGTCGATCACCAGGCCTTCCTGCATCGCTTCGCAGACCCAGGTGCCGTGGCCGCTGGGTTCGCCGAAGTGGTCGGTCCAGGTGTCGCAGTGCGCGTCGAAGTGGATGACGGCCAGCGGCCGACCCAGGTGCTGGCGGTAGGCACGCAGCAGCGACAGCGTGATCGAGTGGTCGCCGCCCAGCCAGGCCATGTGGTGGCGCCGGATCAGCGACAGCGCCTGGCGCTCGAGCGCGGCACGCGCCGTCTCCAGCGAGGTGTTGGGCAGCGCGAGGTCGCCCGCGTCGCCCAGCCGGCCGCGCGGCGAGACATCGAAGTGCGGGTGCGTGCCGTCGCACAGCATGTGGCTGGCCTGGCGGATGGCGCGCGGCCCCATGCGTGCGCCGGGGCGGTTGGTCGTGGCGCCGTCCCAGGCCACGCCGGCGACCACGAAGGGGGTGGCCGCGTCGGGCGCGCCGGCCTTGAGAAAGCCGGTGTCGGAGAGAAAGGCGAAGTCGGTCATGGCTCGGTCCTGGGGCACACTGCGGCCGCATGATACGAAGCACGGTGCGATGAAACCCGTCCTGATCCTCCAGCACCTCAGCAGCGACGGGCCGGCCTACCTGGGCACCTGGTTGGCGCGGCAGGGCCTGGCCTTCGACGTCTTCGACACCGAGGCAGGCCATGGCTACCCGGCTGACCTGAACGGCTACGGGGCCCTGGCCATCCTGGGTGGCGAAATGAGTGCCAACGACGCGCTGCCCTCGCTGCGCCAGGCCGAACGGCTGTTCCTGCAGGCGCTCGCCTCGGGCGTACCCACACTCGGCCACTGCCTCGGCGGGCAGCTGATGGCGCGGGCGCTGGGCGCACCGGTGACCGCCGCGGCGGTGCCCGAGATCGGCTGGCAGGCGGTGCAGGTGGCCGACACCGCCGCCGCGTCAGCCTGGTTCGGCCCGCCGGGCGAACACCGGGTCTTCGGGTGGCACAGCGAGACCTTCGCGCTGCCTGCCGGCGCCGAGTTGCTGGCCGGCAGCGCTGCGTGCCCGCACCAGGCCTTCGCGCTGGGGCCGCACCTGGCGATGCAGTTCCACGTCGAGGCGGATGCCGAGAAGATCGACCGCTGGGCGCAAGACGCCGACGCCCAGGACGACATCGACCAGCGCCTGCCTACGGTACAAGGGCCGGCGACGATGCGCGCCGGCATCGCCACGCACCTGGCCGGACAGCAGGCCCTGGCCGACCGCATCTACACACGCTGGTTGGGGCTGGCCCGCCAGCGTCAAAGTCAGGCATGAGCGAGGGCAGCGAAGACCCTCCAGCAGCGCGCCGCGCGGCGCGCCCCCTGCTGGTGCGCGTGGTGCGCATGCTGCGCGCGCTGATGCACGGCGGCTGGCGCGCGGTGCGCGACGTCGAGCCCGAGTTCTGGCGCAACCTGCGCGACGAACTGCTGGCCGGCCGGCAGTGGGCCGACCGCGCCGTGGTGCTGGTGTTCGCCGGCATCACCGGTCTCGTCGTCGTCGGCTTCACGCTGCTGGCCGAGGCCGCCGTGCACGCCTTCCTGATGCTCCGTGAGCTTGGTCCGTGGGGCCTCTTCCTGGCACTGGTGTGGACACCGGCCGTCACGGTGGCGGTGCTGTGGTGGGCGCGGCGCTTCGTGCCCGGCGCGCTGGGCTCGGGCATCCCGCAGGTGGTGCGGGCACTGGACGACACCCTGCACGACACCCAGCGCGGCTGGCTGGTTTCGCTGAAGTTGTCGCTGCACAAGATCGGCCTCGTCTCGGCCGGCCTTCTGGGCGGGCTGTCCATCGGCCGTGAAGGGCCGACGGTGCAGGTGGGCGCGGGCGTGATGCTGCACGCGAGGCGCTGGCTGTCGCCGCAGTCGGGCATCGACGCGCACGACCTCATGGTGGCCGGTGCCGCCGCCGGCATCGCTGCGGCCTTCAACACGCCGCTGGGCGGCATCGTCTTCGCGCTGGAACAGCTTTCGCGCCGGCGCGGCATCTCGCACAGTTCGCTGGTCATCGCCAGCATCGTGCTGGCCGGCCTGGTGGCAGTGGCCGTGTTCGGGAACGAGACCTACTTCGGCCGCCTGCGCGTGCAGGAGCTGCCCTGGTCGCTGCTGTGGCCGGGGCTGCTGGTGGTGCTGGTGGCCGGGCTGGCCGGCGGCCTCTTCGCGCGGCTGATCGTCGTTTCGGTGCGCGGCCTGCCTGATCGCTACAGCCGGTGGCGCGCCAGCCATCCCTACCGATTCGCCGCCGGCTGCGCGCTGGCGGTGGCCATCATCGGCCTGGCCACCGGCGGCGCCACCGCCGGCGCCGGTTACGCCACGACCAAGGCGCTGCTGGAAGGCCAGGCCGAACTGCCCGGCGTCTACACGCTGCTGAAGTTCTGCGCCACCTGGCTCTCGGCGTGGACGGGCGTGCCGGCGGGCGTGTTCGCGCCCTCGCTGGCCATCGGCGCGGGCATCGGGCACGACGTGGCGCTGCTCACCGGCGTCGGCAAGGAAGCCGCCATTCCGCTCATCGCGCTGGGCATGGTCGCCTTCCTGGCCGCCACCACCGGCGGCCCCATCACCGCCTTCATCATCGTGATGGAGATGGTGTCGGGCCACGCCATGGTGCTGAGCCTGATGGCCAGCGCGCTGGTGGCCAGCGGCGTGGCGCGGCTGGTGACCCGGCCCATGTACCAGGAACTGGCCGACATGCTGCGCCTGCCCGAAGCGCCTGCCGCACCCCCGCCCGACGCCCAGGGCGGGGCGCCCGCACCCAACACCGGGGTGGCCGGCACGTCGGCCGGGTCGGGCCGAAGGGCTTGACGCGGTCGCCCCGGAAGGTCTTCGGCGGCTGCCGTGCACGCTTCCGCATGGCGCCCCAAGCTTTCCGCATGATGGAATTACGGGTCGCTGCAGCGCAGCAAAAGTCCATCATCTGGAAGAATGACGTTTCATATCGTGGCGTAGAAACCTAACTCATTGATTTCATTAAGATGATTGTTATGTCTTATATAAGACACATGTCTTTTCTTCCGGAACTCAAGGGTTTACGCTGAGGACGTGATTTATTCGCTTCGACCCCGGTTCTGCCGAGGTCGCAAAACCCTCAGCCAACCCCCGGGAGCCCCCACATGACGACCCTTACCCGCCAACAGCAAATCACCGCCCTCGAAAAGGACTGGGCGGAAAACCCCCGCTGGAAAGGCATCAAGCGTGGCTACAGCGCGGCCGATGTCGTGCGCCTGCGCGGCAGCCTCCCCATCGAGCACACGCTGGCCAAGCGCGGCGCCGAGAAGCTCTGGAACCTGATCAACACCGAACCCTTCGTCAACAGCCTGGGCGCGCTGACGGGCAACCAGGCCATGCAGCAGGTCAAGGCCGGCCTGAAGGCGATCTATCTCAGCGGCTGGCAGGTCGCTGCCGACGCCAACAGCGGCGGCGAGATGTACCCCGACCAGAGCCTGTACGCCGTCGACTCGGTGCCGAAGGTCGTCAAGCGCATCAACGCCACCTTCAAGCGCGCCGACGAGATCCAGTGGAGCGAAGGCAAGAACGACATCGACTACTTCGCCCCGATCGTGGCCGATGCCGAAGCCGGCTTCGGCGGCGTGCTGAACGCGTTCGAGCTGATGAAGAACATGATCGATGCCGGTGCCGCCGGTGTGCACTTCGAAGACCAGCTGGCCAGCGTGAAGAAGTGCGGCCACATGGGTGGCAAGGTGCTGGTGCCGACGCGTGAAGCGGTGGCCAAGCTCGTCGCCGCGCGTCTGGCCGCCGACGTGATGGGCACGCCCACCATCCTGCTGGCCCGCACCGACGCCGAGGCCGCCGACCTGGTGACCAGCGACGTCGACAGCAACGACCAGCCCTTCCTCACCGGCGAGCGCACAGTGGAAGGCTTCTTCAAGTCGAAGAACGGCCTGGAGCAGTCGATCAGCCGCGGCCTGGCCTACGCGCCCTATGCCGACCTGATCTGGTGCGAGACCGGCAAGCCCGACCTGGCTTTCGCCAAGGCCTTCGCCGACGCCATCCACGCCAAGTTCCCGGGCAAACTGCTGGCCTACAACTGCAGCCCGTCCTTCAACTGGAAGAAGAACCTGGACGACGCCACCATCGCCAAATTCCAGCGTGAACTGGGCGCCATGGGCTACAAGTTCCAGTTCATCACGCTGGCCGGCTTCCACAGCCTGAACTACGGCATGTTCGACCTGGCATACGGCTACGCGCGCAACAACATGACGGCCTTCGTCGAGTTGCAGGAGAAGGAATTCGCCGCTGCCGAGCGGGGCTTCACCGCCGTCAAGCACCAGCGCGAGGTGGGCACGGGTTACTTCGACGCGGTGACGACGACCATCGAGGCGCTGTCGTCGACCGCCGCGCTGAAGGGCAGCACCGAAGACGAACAGTTCTTCGACGGCACGCACCACTGAAATCAGGCGCCGGGCGCCATGACGAAGGGGCCCCGCGGGGCCCCTTCCTTTTGACCAGGACCGGCGCGCTACGCGAGCTTGAACACGGCCACGGCCTGCACCAGCTGCGTGGCCTGCTGGCGCAGGCTCTCGGCCGCAGCCGCGCTTTCTTCCACCAGCGCTGCGTTCTGCTGCGTGCTGCGGTCCATCTGCGCCACGGCCTCGCCGACCTGGCCGACGCCGTTGCTCTGCTCGCCGCTGGCGGCGCTGATCTCGGCCACGATGTGCGTCACGCGCTGGATCGCACCGACCACCTCGGTCATCGTCTGTCCGGCACGGTCGACCAGCGCACTGCCGTGTTCGACACGCTCGACGCTGGCCGTGATCAGACCCTTGATCTGCTTGGCGGCCTCGGCCGAGCGTTGCGCCAGGCTGCGCACCTCGCTGGCCACCACTGCGAATTCAGCGCCAGGATGTTGGTCTGGAAGGCGATGCCGTCGATGGTGCCGATGATGTCGGCGATCTTGCGGCTGCTGTCGTTGATGCCCTTCATCGTTTGCACGACCTCGCCGACGACGGCGCCGCCCTGCACGGCCACCTTCGACGCGTTCTGCGCGAGCTGGCTGGCCTCGCGGGCGTTGTCGGCGTTGTTGCGCACGGTCGAGCCGAGCTCGTCCATGGTGGCCGCCGTCTGCTGCAGCGCACTGGCCTGCTCCTCGGTGCGGCTGGACAGGTCCTGGTTGCCCTGCGCGATCTGGGCGCTGGCGGTGGCCACCTGGTCGGAACCCTGGCGCACCTGGGTCACGGCCCGGCCCAGGCTGCGCTGCATGGTCTGCAACCAGGCCATCAGGCTGTCGTGGTCACCGGGCTTCACGGCGATGACCGTCGTCAGGTCGCCCTCGGCCACGGCCTTGGCCACGGCCACGGCACTGCGCGGGTCACCGCCCAGCTGGTGCAAGAGGCTGCGCGTGATGGCCCACGCCAGGATCAGCCCGAGCAACACCCCCGCAGCCATCAGCGCAGCCGTGAAAGTGCGTGAGCGTCCGTAGACCTCTTCCGCGTGCTCTGCGGCCGCCTGCCCGCCGGCCTGGTTGAAGGCCAGCAGCACGTTCAGGCCGCCCAGCGTTTCATCGAAGGCCATGCTGGACGCGCCGTCGGCGATGTCGGCGGCGTCCTGCTGCTGCTTGCCCCGCCCTAGCTTCACCACCTGCGTCTGGAACTTCAGGTAGTCCGCCCAGGCCTTGTCGAAGTCGGCCACGAGCTTGCTTTCCGCGTCGCTCGCAACCAGCGTCTTGTAGACCGCCATGCGGGCGTCCAGCCCCTTCACCGTCTCGGTGAGCTTGTCCTCGTATTCGGCGTGGTAGCTGGTGTCGTCGGTGCGGCTGTGCTTGAGCTCGAACTCACGCGCGTTGATCACGGCGCTGCGGGCCTCGGCCAACTGCACGACGCCGGTGAGCCACTTGCGGGCCAGGGTGCCCGCTTCGGCGTTGACGCTGTGCAGGCTGAACAGGGCCACGCCGCCCACCAGGGCGGTCATGACGAGCAGGGCGCCGAACGCACTCAGCAGCTTCGTCTGCACGCCGACCTTCTCGAGGGCGGTGCGCAAGGGGGTGAACACCTTCATGGCGGCGGTCCTTTGGATTCAGTGTGTCTGGGGGGCTGGCCCCACCCGGTCGCGCCGCGACTATTTCTTGTGGCCGATGTAGCTCACGCCGATGACCTTGCCGCCGCCATCCTTGATAGGGTTGTAGCAAGCGTCGAAGGCGGTGCCGAGCACGTCGATCGGGCCGCAGTACTGCTGGCCCTTGCTGACCGCTGCGTAGGCCGCGTTGCGTGCCAGCTGCGTGCCGACGCCACGCTTGCCCTCGGGCGTTAGCACGTTGGTGCTGACGCGCACGAACTCGTCGCCGTCCTTGACGAACACGGTGGCCGTGGCCTTGTGGTCCTTGCGGATGCCGTCGACAACGTCGTAGTTGTTGTTGATCTTGCGTTCACCGAAGTAGATCGTCGGCACGGCCTTACCGGCCACTTCAGTCGTGCCGTCGAGCTTGGCGGCGCCGATCTTGGCCAGCCGGGCATCGAGGTCGGCGATGGTGGCCTTGGGGTCGTAGGCGTGGGCGGCGACGCTGGCGAACAGGGCAGCGGCGACGGTGAGGCGGGCAATGGACATGGCGGTAGGGCTCCAGAAGGTTGACTCGGTCGGCCACCAGCCGCTGGCGGCCCGGTGACTTCTCCTGGAGTGATCGGCAGAAGGGCAGGGCAACTTGAGCCCGGCGTTCAGGCTTTGTCCATGCAAATGCCGTGCGCCGGCGCGGCTTGGCGAGGGCGTGGTGCTGCGTGCCCTTCAGTTCAACCCGCCGCCCCTGCGCCACGCTGGCGCCAGACGATCAGCAGCGCAAAGCAGCCCGCCGCGAAAAGCAGCCCGCCGGCCAGCAGCGGCGAGGGCAACTCGCGCAGCGCCAGCCCGAAGTCGTGCAGCGCCCAGCCTGGCAGCAGACGCAGGCCTTCGGCGCCCTCGTTCGGGCCCATCTGAAAACCTTCGCCCGCATTCACCAGTGCCTTGCCCGCCCCGCGCAGCAGACCCAACATGACATCGGACAGCAGCGGCTGGCCGAAGAGCCTGTCCAGCAGTTGCCCACCCAGGCCAAGGCCGACACCCAGGATGACCCAGGCCCAGCCCCTGAACCAGGCCGACAGCAGCACCACCAGCAGGATCAGCGGCGACAGCCACAGCAGGGCGAGTGGCAGGCCGGCCAGCAGGCGCGCCGCGACGGCAACGATGGCCGGCAGCAGGTCGCCCCAGGGCAGCGTGAACCAGGCGCCGATGCCGACGACCCGGGTCACCAGCACCATCGACACCAGCAGGCCCCCCGCCAGGCCCACCAGCAGGGCCAGCGCCGGCACCAGCAGCAGGTGCACGAGCAGCGACGCGGCCAGGCTGGCGCTGTGCGTGGTGGGCAGCGAAAGCCAGAATTCGATGGACCGGTCACCGTGGTCGCGCCGCGCCACGCCGGCGACGATGATCAGCGAGGTGACACCCGCGATCAGGAAGATCACCGCGCCACTGCCGGCGATGGACGCCATCGCCAGCAGCGGCGGCAGCTTGTCGCCGACGCGGCCGGCCGTATCGGTATCGATCGCCAGTTGGCCGAAGGACAGCAGCAGCAGCGCGATGCCGAAGGGCACCACCACCATCAGCATCCAGCCGAAGCGGTGCTGCAGCCATTCACGCTGCATCAGGGGAAGAAGCTTGTTCATCGAGGGGCCTCGTCAGAATTGCGTACGGTCGAGTTCGGGCTTGCGTGTCAGCGCCACGAACAGGTCCACCAGGCTGGGCCGCACACGTTGGCCCAGGGCCTGCACGTGCTCGGGCGGCGCGCCGTCGAAGATGGCGGCGTTGCCACTGGTGCCCGGGCCGGTGCGGTAACGCAGCAGCGGATGCGCGGCGGCGATCTGGTCGGCCACCGCGGCGTCGTGGCTGACGCCGACGAAGCGCCGCTCCATGTCTTCCAGGCTGATGCTCAGCACCAGCTTGCCCTCGTTGAGCATGAGCACGTCGGACAGCAGGCTCTCGATCTCCTCGACCTGGTGCGTGCTGACGAGCACGCTGCGTTCGCCGTCGCACCATTCGTCGATGAGCATCTCGTAGAAGGCCTTGCGCGACAACACGTCCAGGCCCAACGTCGGCTCGTCCAGGATCATCAGCCGCGCGTCGATGGCCGCGATGAGCGCCAGGTGCGCCTGCACGACCATGCCCTTGGACAGCGTCTTGACCTTGTCGCCCAGCCCGACGCTGGTGCGGCGCAGCAGTGCCCGCGCCCTTTCGGCCGAGAAACGCGGGTGCAGGCCGCTCATCAGGCTGATCAGGTCCTGCACACGCGCCCAGCGCGGCAGGATGGCCACGTCGGGGATGTAGCAGGCCTGTTCCAGCAGCTGCACACGCTGCTGGCGCGGGTTCAGCCCCAGCACCGCCAGTTCGCCCTCGGCCGTGGCCAGGCCGACCAGCGCCTTCATCAGCGTCGTCTTGCCGGCGCCGTTGTGGCCCAGCAGGCCGACGACCCGGCCCTTGGGGATGTTGAAGCTGACGTCGTCGACGGCACGCTTGTCGCCGTAACGCACGGTCAGGCCCTGGGCCCGTACCAGCAGGGTGTTGTCCTCGGCGTTCATCAACGCGCCTCCCAGTTGAGTTGTTCGGCACCGATGCCCAGGCGGCGCAGCCGCTCGCGCAGGCGCGGCCATTCGGTGTGCAGGAATCGTTCGCGCTCGGCGGCACGCAGGCGTTCGCGGGCGCCCGTCGTGACGTACAGGCCCATGCCGCGCCGGTTCTCCAGCAGGCCTTCGTCGCCCAGCGCCTGCAGCGCGCGGTTGACGGTCAGCGGGTTGAGCAGGTAGCGGCCGGCCAGCGCTCGCACCGAGGGCATGGCCGCGCCCTCGTCGGGTTCGCCGTCCAGCAGCTGCGCGGCCAGGATGTCGGCCAGCTGCTGGTAGATCGGTTGTCTGTCGTCCCAGGTCTGCATGACGCGGTGCCTGTCGGTGTGTTGGTGATGTAGCACACCATAACAAGCGGCCCGGTTGCCGTCCCGGCCGCTGCGACAGGCTGCAGCGCCGGCCGATCAGCTGCAGCGGCCAGGCGCTATGCGGGCCTTGCGGTGCCGGCTAGAGGCTGTCGGCCAGCATCTGGCGGTAGTCGTCGGGCGTGGCGATGCGCGGGTTGGTCTTGTGGCAGTGGTCGGTCATGGCACCGGCGATCACGCGCTCGAACAGGTCTTCGCCGACACCCATCGCGCGCAGCCCGCCGGGCAGGCCGAGCCGGACGTTCATCGCGGCGATGGCCCCGGCCACTTCGGTGCCGCGGCTGTCGCATCCCGGCAGGCCCATCGCCTGCGCCATGCGCTGCAGGCGGTGCTCGGCCTGGATGCTGGGCGCCGCGGCGTTGAAACGCACCACCGCGGGCAGGAAGACGGCGTTGAGCGTGCCGTGGTGCAGCCGCGGGTTCACGCCGCCCAGGCTGTGCGACAGCGAATGCACGCAGCCCAGCCCCTTCTGGAAGGCCATCGCACCCTGCATGCTGGCGCTCATCATGTGCCAGCGCGCTTCGCGGTCCTGGCCATCGCGCGTGGCACGTTCGATGTGGGCCCAGCCGCGCGCCAGGCCATCGAGCGCGATGCCGTCGGCCGGCGGGTTGACGGCCGGGGCCATGAAGGTCTCCATGCAGTGCGCGATGGCGTCCATGCCGGTGGCAGCGGTCAGCCCCGGCGGCAGGCCCAGCGTGAGATCGGGGTCGAGCAGCGCAGCCTTGGGCATCAGGTGCCAGCTGTGGAAGCCCAGCTTGCGGCCGTCGTCGACGATGAGGATGGCGCCGCGCGCCACCTCGCTGCCGGTGCCCGCGGTGGTGGGCACGGCGATCAGCGGCGGCACACGCTCGGTGATCTTCGGGCTGCCGCCTTCGATGGTGGCGTAGGTGGAAAGCGGCCCTTCGTGCGTGGCGGCGATGGCGACGCCCTTGGCCAGGTCGATGGCGCTGCCACCGCCCACGGCCACCAGGCCGTCGCAGCCGGCGCTGCGGTAGACGTCGACCGCGGCGCGTATGGCGGCTTCGGTCGGGTTGCTGGGCGTGCCGTCGAAGACGGCGTGCGGCAGTGCGCCCAGCGCGTCCAGCGCCTGCTGCAGGACGCCGGCGGCGCGCACACCGGCGTCGGTGACGACCAGCGGACGCGTCATGCCGGTGCGTTCGCACTCGGCGGGCAGCAGGTGCACGGCGCCGTGCTCGATGTCGATCTGGGTCAGGTAGAGGATGCGGGCCATGGCGGTGCGCAGCGGTCTGCGGTTGAGAGGGCAAGGTGGAAGAGGCCGCAAAGTATGCTCCCGCCTGCCTTGAGTACCCACCTGCTGACGCCCCAGATGGCCGGTGTGCTGGACCGCATCCGCCGTGCCGCGCGCCCACCCTTCCACGCCCTGAGCCCGGCCGCGGCGCGTGCCGCCTACGAAGCCGGCGCCGAGATGCTGGACCTGCCGCGCACACCGCTGGCCCGAGTGCGGGATCTGACGCTGCCCGGCGGCGACGGCGCACCGCGACGCGCCCGCCTCTACGCTAACGGCCCGGCGCCGCAACCGGGGCTGCTCTACCTGCACGGCGGCGGCTTCGTCGTCGGCAGCCTGGAAACGCACGACAGCCTGTGCCGCCAGCTCGCACTGCGCAGCGGCCGTACGGTGGTCGCGCTGGACTACCGGCTGGCCCCCGAACACCGCTTCCCGGCGGCGGTGGACGACGCCTGGGCCGCGATGCAGGCGCTGGCCGCCGAGCCCGCGCGTTTCGGCCTGAGCCGCGAGCCGCTGGCCGTGGCCGGTGACAGCGCCGGCGGCACGCTGGCCGCCGTCTGCGCGCTGCACGCCCGCGACCTGGGCCTGCCGCTGGCGCTGCAACTGCTGATCACTCCCGGCACGGCGGCACGCACCGACAGCGCCTCGCACCACCTCTTCGGCCACGGTTTCCTGCTCGACCGCGACACCATCGCCTGGTTCTTCGACCACGCCATCGACACGCATCACCGCCACGACTGGCGATTCGCGCCGCTGGAGGCGGATGTCGACGGTGTCGCGCCGGCCTGCGTCGTCCTGGCCGAGTGCGACCCCGTCGTCGACGAAGGCCTGGCCTACGCCGACCGGCTGCGCGCCGCCGGTGTGCCGGTCAGCCTGGAACTGGTGCGCGGCGTGACCCACGACTTCATCAAGATGGGTCGCGCGCTGAAGGAGGCCGGTGCCGCGCTGGACTTCGCCGCCGCGGCGCTGAAAGCGAGCCTGACACCGTGAGACACGGCGATGGCCGCCAACGCGTTCGGTGCCGGCCCCGTTGAGGGCGCCGATGAGGGCGCCGACGGCAGCGGGATCAAGTCGGAGGATCGAGGCGCTCGAAGATCTCGACGTGGCGCGCCAGCCCGGCGAAGGCCACCAGCGTTTCGGCCGCTGCGGCTTCGATGGCGGCTTGCAGCGCCGGCGTCACACCACCGGGCAACGCGCTGTAGGTTTCCATGAAGGTCAGCCTGTCGCCGGCCTCGTCGGCGCGCCGCATCAGGCGCGACTGCAGCGCCGGCTGGGTGTGCCGCAGCGCCTGCAGCATGCGTGCCGCCGCCACCTGCGCCTCGTCACCGCGGGCCCGATCCACCTTCCAGTAGACGAAGAGCTCGCGTGGCATCTCAGGGCGCGTCCGACGGGAAGGCGTAGGGCAGGGCGGCCGGCGTCAGCACCGGGCCGTCGGCCGCGCCGGCGTGCAGGCTGCCGCCTTCCAGCGCCGCGAGCTTCAGTTCCGCCAGCGCCGCGTGGCGGCCGCCCCAGGCGCCCCCCAGCACCACCATGCCAGCGGGCTGGCCCGGGTCGTCGCTGTGGAAGACCTCCTGCGCCGGCTGCAGCGCCACCGCCGCTTCGACGACCTGGCCGCGACGCTTCAAGGTACCGCGGTACTGGCTGCGCGCCACGATTTCCTGGCCCGGGTAGCAACCCTTCTGGAAGTTCACGCCGCCGACGAGTTCGAGGTTGACCATCTGCGGCACGAACTGCTCGGCCGTGGCGGCGGTGATGCGCGCCACGCCACTGTGCACTTCCAGCCAGCGCCAGGCGTCGGTGTCGAGCGCGGTGCCGGGCGGCGTTTCCGCACCCGCCCATAACGCGCGTGTCACGGCGCGGCCGCCGACCACGGCGTCGGGCAAGCGCAGCACGTCGGCGGCACCCAGGCTGCCGCGCGCCCAAACGGTGGCCGGTGCCACCGCGGCAGCGTCGCCGGCCAGGCCCCACAACGGCCACTCGGCGCTGGCGTCGCTGAGCTTGCACTTGGCGCGCAGCACGAACATCGACAGCCGCTTCAGCACGCCCGGTAGCAGGTCGGCGCTGCACGCCAGCAGGATCTCCTCGGGCCCGCGGCGCCACATCACGAAGCTGGCCAGCAGGCGGCCCTTGGCCGAGCAGTAGCCGGCCAGGCGGGCGTGGGCTTCGTCCAGGTGCTGCACGTCCTGCGTCAGCTGGCCGTGCAGGAAGCTGGCGGCTTCGGTGCCGCTGGCGCGTATCACGCCCCAGTCGTCCAGGCGCGTGACGCCCTGGGGCAAGGTGGCGGGTGGGGTCGCGTCGACCATGTTGGCAGGCAGGATGGGGCTCATCGCTTCATTATGATCAGCCGCCATGTCGCGTCGCTCCCGGGGCTTTGGTCTGTGGTTGACCCTGCTGGCGCTGCCGGTGGTGCTCGCACTCGCGCTCGCGGCGGGGGTCTACTGGTGGCTGGACCGGCCACTGCCGCTGGCCGCGGCGACGGCCGAACTCTCGATCGAGGCGGGCGCCACGCCGCGCGACATCGCGCAGGCCTGGGTCGACGCCGGCGTGCAGACCTCACCCCGGCTGCTCTACGAATGGTTCCGCTGGTCGGGGCAGGCCCGCCGCATCCGCGCCGGCAGCTACGAGATCGAAGCCGGCACCTCGCCGCGGCAACTGCTAGACAAGATGGTGCAGGGTTTGGAGACGCTGGAGCAGGTGCGCTTCATCGAAGGCTGGACGCTGCGCCAGCTGCGCGCCGCGCTGGCGCGTGCGCCGCACCTGAAGCCCGTCACCGCCGACTGGAGCGAGGCGCAGCTGATGGACGCGCTGGGCACACCGGGCCAGCCCGGGGAAGGGCGCTTCTTCCCCGACACCTACGTCTACAGCCGCAAGGTCAGCGACCTCACCGTGCTCAAACGCGCGCACCGCGCGATGCAGCAGCGGCTGGACGCGGCCTGGGCCGAGCGTGCGCCCGACACACCATTGAAGAGCGCCGACGAGGTGCTGATCCTGGCCTCCATCGTCGAAAAGGAAACCGGGCTGGAGGCCGACCGTGGCAAGGTGGCGTCGGTCTTCGTCAACCGGCTGCGCATCGGCATGCCGCTGCAGACCGACCCGACCGTGATCTACGGCCTGGGCGAGACCTTCGACGGCAACCTGCGCAAGCGCGACCTGCTGGCCGACACGCCCTACAACACCTACACCCGCGGCGGCTTGCCGCCGACACCCATCGCGCTGCCTGGGCTGGCCTCGCTGCGCGCGGCGGTGCGGCCCGAGGCCAGCAAGGCGCTGTACTTCGTCGCCCGCGGTGACGGCAGCAGCGTCTTCAGCGAAAACCTGGCCGACCATAATCGTGCGGTGAACAAGTACCAGCGCGGCCGATGACGGCCCCATCGGCCGGCGGCCGCTTCATCACGCTCGAAGGCATCGACGGCGCGGGCAAGAGCTCGCACATCGAAGCCCTGGCCACCTGGCTGCGCGCGCGCGGCCACGCGGTGGTGGTGACCCGCGAACCTGGCGGCACCGCACTCGCCGAGCGCCTGCGTGAACTGGTGCTGCACGCGCCGATGGACGCGCTGACCGAGGCGCTGCTGGTCTTTGCGGCGCGCCGCGACCACCTGCTGAACCTGATCGAGCCCGCGCTGGCCCGCGGCGACACCGTGCTGTGCGACCGTTTCACCGACGCCACCTTCGCCTACCAGGGCGGCGGCCGCGGCTTCGACCTCGACGTGCTGGCCGGCCTGGAAACCTGGGTGCAGCGTGGCCGCCAGCCCGACCTGACGCTGTGGTTCCGCATCGCCCCGGCAGCCGCCGCAGCGCGTCGCGCCGCGGCACGCGCGCCCGACCGTTTCGAGTCGCAGGACGAGGCCTTCTTCGCGCGCGTCGACGCCGGCTATTCCGCGCGCTGCGCCGCGGCACCGGCGCGCTTCGCCACCCTGGACGCCAGCGCCGAACGCAGCGCCGTGTGGGCACAGATCGAGGCCGCGCTGCTGCAGCGCGGCTTCGCGTGAACCTCGCCATGCTCGTCGACGACACCGGCGCCTTGCCGCTGCCCTGGCTGGCCGAGCCGCTGGCGCAGGCGCTGGCCACGCACCGCGGCCATGCGCTGCTGGTGCACGGCACGCCGGGTGTGGGCGCGATGGCCTTCGCCTTCACGCTGGCCCAGGCCTGGCTGTGCGAGGCAGAAGGCAACGCCCCACGCCCCTGCGGCCGCTGTGGCAGCTGCCGCCTGGTGCAGAGCCACGTGCACCCCGACCTGACGGTGCTGCTGCCCGAAACACTGCGCCGCGAGCACGACTGGCCGCTGCCCGACGACAAGACCGACAGCGACGAGAGCAAACGCAAGCCCAGCCGCCAGATCCGCATCGACGAGGTGCGGCTGCTCATCGAACGCCTCACGCGCACCAGCGCGCGCGGCCAAGGCAAGGTGGCGCTGCTGCATCCGGCCGACGTGCTCAACACGCAGTCCGCCAACGCGCTGCTCAAGACGCTGGAGGAACCGGCACCGGGCACCCGGCTGCTGCTGACGACCGCCGACCCGGCGGCCCTGCTGCCCACCGTGCGCAGCCGCTGCCAGCTCCTGCGCCTGGCCGACCCCGCCGCCGACGTGGCCCTGGCCTGGCTGCAGGCCCGCGGCGTGCCGGACGCGGCCGATGCACAGCTGCTGCTGGCGGCCTGCAGCGGCCGCCCGCTGGATGCGCTGGCCATGCAGCAGGGTGGCGTCGATGCGCGCACCTGGGCCGCATTGCCGGCCGCCGTGGCCGCCGGCAACGCCGCGGCGCTGGCCGGCTGGTCCGTGCCCCGGGCCCTGGACGCGCTGCAGAAGCTCTGCCACGACGCGCTGGCGCGCGCCACTGGCGGCACGGCGCGCTACTTCCCGAATGCCAGCGTGCCCGCCCGTGCCGCGCCCGAGCGGCTGGCGGCCTGGTCGCGCGAGCTCGAACGTGTCGCGCGCCACGCCGAGCACCCGTGGAGCGAGGCGCTGCTGGTCGAAGCCCTGGTGCAGGCCGGTGCCGTGGCCCTGGCGCGCCCGGTGTCGCGCGGCCCCGCGCCGGCCCGGGGCTTGGATACACTCGCCCGATGAAAGACCGTGTCACCACCCGCGCCGGCGGTCTCGGCCCACCGTTGACGCCAGGCGGTGCGGCGGCGCCCAGCCGCCCCAGCGTCATCCAGCTCGTCTTCCGCGAGAAGGGGGCGCTGTACGCCGCCTACATCCCGGTCTTCACCGACGGTGGCCTCTTCGTGCCCACCACGCGCGAGTACAAGCTGGGCGAAGACATCTACCTGCTGCTGTCGCTGCCCGACGACCCGCAGCGGTTTCCGGTCGCCGGCAAGGTGGCCTGGATCACACCGCCCAACGCGTCCGGCGGGCGCACCCAGGGTGTCGGCGTGCGTTTCCCGAACGACGAGAAGTCGCGCCAGCTGAAGATCAAGATCGAGGAAGTGCTGGGCACCAGCATCTCTTCGTCCAAGCCAACGCAGACGCTGTAGCGCGCGCGGCGCTGCGACGCCAGCGAGACCCCCTGGCCCGATGTACATCGATTCCCACTGTCACCTGAGCTTTCCTGAGCTGGCCGCGCGCATTCCCGAGATCCGGCGCGAGATGGCGGCGCTGCAGGTCGACCGCGCGGTGTGCATCTGCACCACGCTGGAGGAGTTCCCGCAGGTGCACGCACTGGCCACCGACCACGACAACTTCTGGTGCACCGTGGGCGTGCACCCCGACAACGAAGACGTGCAGGAACCGACGCTGGCCGACCTGGTGCAGCGCGCCGCGCTGCCGCGTGTCGTGGCCATCGGCGAAACCGGGCTGGACTACTACCGCCTGAACGGCCGCAGCGTCGCCGACATGGCCTGGCAGCGCGAACGTTTCCGCGTGCACATCCGCGCCGCGCGCGCCACCGGGCTGCCGCTGGTCATCCACACCCGTTCGGCCAGCGAAGACACGCTGGCCGTGCTGCGCGAGGAGATGGCCGAAGGCGGGCAGGGCGCCGTGCGCGGCGTCTTCCACTGCTTCACCGAAACCATGGACGTGGCCAAGGCCGCGCTGGAGCTGGGCTTCCACATCTCGTTTTCCGGCATCCTGAGCTTCCGCAACGCCGAGGCGCTGCGCGAGGTGGCGCGCGCGGTGCCGCTGGAACGCTGCCTGATCGAGACCGACAGCCCCTACCTCGCACCCGCGCCGCACCGCGGCAAGACCAACCAGCCGGCCTGGGTGGCGCACGTGGCGGCACAGCTGGCGGCGCTGAAGGCGCTGCCGCTGGAGACCGTCGCACGCGCGACAACGGCCAATGCCGAAGCCCTGTTCGGCCTGCCGAGCCTGTCGAAGGAACCCGAATCATGCTGACAAGTTACTTTAGATATGTTCTATACGCGATTGTTTTTGTTGCATTTTCATCGGCGCATGCCCAAACGTCGGTAGCGTTTTTTCGCGCCATCAACGTCGACGATGCCAACACCGTGAAGCGCCTGCTGGAACGCGGCTTCGACCCCAACACGGTCGACGAGAAGGGCCAGGTCGGGCTCTACCTGGCCTTCCGCGACGAGTCACCCCAGGCCGCGGCGGCGTTGATCGCGCATCCGAAGACCCGCATCGACGCCGTGAACCCCGCCAACGAGACACCGCTGATGATGGCGGCGCTGCGTGGCCAGTTCGAAGGCGCGCGGCAATTGCTGGACCGTGGTGCGGCACTCAACCGTCCGGGCTGGACACCCTTGCATTACGCCGCCTCCGGCCCCGAGCCGCGCCTGGTGGCGCTGCTGTTGGACCGCGGCGCGCAGATCGAGGCGCTGTCGCCCAACCGGACCACGCCGCTGATGATGGCTGCGCGCTATGGCCCGGAAGAAGCGGTGGACCTGTTGCTGGCGCGCGGCGCCAGCCTGCGCAGCCGCAACGACGCCGGCCTGGGACCGGCGGACTTCGCGGAACTGGACGGCCGCGAATCGCTGGCGGCACGGCTGAAGGCGGCCTCACGCTGAGACCCGGCGTGTCGGACGACCGTGTCGGAAATCATCCGACACGGCGTTTGGTGTTCCGCTGACTCGGCAAGCGCTGCAGTGCGTCCTAAAGTTGCCGAAGCTGTAGCCATTGCAGCAGCAGGAGTCCGTCATGGCGCATCAAGCTCCCGAACGCAACCCGTTCATGTTGATGATCAACCCCGAGGTCGTCCTGGCCGCCATGGCGAAATCCGAACGCCTGGGGCAGCTCAACCGCCACCTGTGCCGGCCGCTCGATCGGCTGGTCACCCCGGGCGGCGATGCGAGCGCCGCCGAGCCGGACGAGCTTCCTGACGAGTCGACCGCCAGCGATCCGCGCTGAAATCGCGATCGGCCCGCGGCGCCGGCACCCGGCCCGCATTCGCTGCAGCGCGGGCAAAGAGCAACGAAACGCCCCAGATCAGCAGCAGGCCGCCGCCCACGCTGCTCAGCACGAGCCAGCGGTTCTCACGCACGTATTCGATGATTTCGCGCGGCAGCAGCAGCCAGCGCGGCAGCGGCTCGCCGCTCGACGACACGCCTGGCTGCCGCGGTGTCGCAGCGTCGGCACTCGTTGAGCCACCACGCGGCTCGACGCTGGCCGTCCGGGCCGCCTGGACCATCGGCGCGGCGCCGGAGCCGAAAAGGCCTGAAGGCGGCACGGGCGGCACATGGACCCTTGGACCCGCCATCGGCGGCAACGCAGCAGCGGACGCCGCGGCACTCGGCATGACCCTGGGCTTGATCTCATCCGAGCGCGTGGGCCGCTGACGCTCGTTGAACTGCAGTCCCGCGCCACGCTGTTGCATGTCGATCAGCAGGTCGATGGTGCGTGAACCGGTGGCAGTGCCGGCAGCGCGCAGCGGGTCCGGCAGTTTGCGTTCGCCCTGGTCTGACGGGTGCAGGCCATCGCCAGCATCCGGCGTAGTCGGTGCTGCATGCGCGGGCGTGCAGCCCAGCGCAGCAATCAGGAGACACAGGGCGGCGGCGCGGTGCATGATGGAAATGGAGGACGACTTCAGACGACGCGAGGCGCGGTTCAGACGCGGCATGTGCAAGTTCCGATCCCAAGCCCAAAACTCTTGTGGGCTGAGGCACTTGGTGCCGTGGCATCCCCAGTTCTGGGGATGCGCTGTAAGCCACATCGACAAGTTGTATTGTGTACGATGTATATCGCGGCTCGCTCTCATATCGGGAAACGCATAAGACGGCGAAGCCTGGGGGACGGCGGCGAGCAGTCTCCGGGTGATGCCTTCGGCCAGGTGCTCGGCGAACTCACGGCGGCCGTGCAGGTCCATGCCGTCGCCCGCCTGGTGCTGGGACCGGTAGGCGTCGGACTCGCGACACTCGGCGTAGAAGCACGCCAGGGCGTGGCGTAGCACGTCCTCGGCGGTGATCCAGTCGTAGCAGCAGATGCTGCCGAGGGTGGCGGGCATGGTGGCGGGCTTTGCCGTAACACGGGGGGAATGGGTTCTGGATGATGTCATAGTGGCGTCAGATTGGGGCGGTGTATTCGGTAGTGGAGAGGGGTCAAGGGTTCGACTGTCCGTCGCTCGGTCCTCCATCCTTTCGCGCTACTGCTGAGCGGACGGTCGGGCCCTTGATGCCTCGGAGCGTCCTCACGCTTGCTGGCGGAGGGGTAGGGGGCGTTCTTCCCCCTGCCCCTCTGCCTAGCGGCGAGCGTCTTGGTTTTGACCTTTCGTCCTTCTGTTCACCGCCGAAGGACGGGCCCTTGACTGACCGCCGAAGGACGGGCCCTTGACCTGCGTGGGGGCAGGGTGCACGCTCGTTCGCGGCACTGGGTGCGGACCTGGCCGGGCGGAGCCCGGCCAGGGCAGCAGCCGGTGTCGTGTCCCCCCGTTCTGTAACACGGGGGGAAAGTGCGGCGGCGCGGCCTGGCTGGCGGAGCGGCTCAGCCGGTACAGCAGGTGCCCGCTGCGCTTCCAGTGCCGGCCTCGCTGCCCGCAGACGTTGCGGCGCTGGTTGCGATGGCGAAACCGTCTGCCGTGAGGGTGCAGCCAGCGGAGCCCGGTGGGGCTGCGCCCGACTGGTCGCAGGTGCCCGCGAAGGGGCCTCGGTCGCCCTGTGGCTGCGGCAGCGGCAAGATTTGGAAGAACTGCCACAAGCCGGGTGCGGCTGTGTCGGACCGCCTCGAC
>LNFM01011533.1_pt1 | contig 25364 bp, 22 predicted proteins | sample 596031 | NCBI WGS metagenome assembly LNFM01 (sample SAMN04254537, study PRJNA301005) | activated carbon metagenome | isolation source: dual media filters at the Ann Arbor, Michigan drinking water treatment plant | place: USA: Ann Arbor | reverse complement strand
GGGCGGGCGTCCGATCGGAGCCCGAGGACGTCGACCATCACGCCGCCGTCGCCGGCGCCGACGACGATCTCGTCCGCCTCGAGGAGCTGATCGCGGATGGTCGCGCGCGCGCCGAAGAGGTGGAGTCCGTCGACGTCCACGTCCCAGTCGTCGAACTCGGCGTCCGCCCGCGCCGCGAGTCGATCGCGGGCCCGCGCGCCGGCCCCCGCCTCGCACCACGGCTGCGCCGCCGCCGTGAGCAGCAGCGCGAGGCGACCGAGGCGTAGGCTGTGGCGTCGCACGGGCTACTGGAGCATCAGGGATGTGGGGCGGGTGCGGCTCTCGGGGACGCGGAGCACGATGCGGTCGAGCATCTCGGCGACGAGCGCGTCGTAGGTCATGCCGGCCGCGAGCGCGACGCGGGCGACGACGCCGTCGCGCGCGAGCGTCGGCAGCGGCTCGACCTCGAGCACGACCTCGTTGTGGCGATCGCTGACGAGCAGGTCCACGCGCGACAGGCCGTCGTGCAGCCCGAGGGCAGTGACCGCCCGACGGGCGATGTTGTGGATGCCGTCGAGCCGCCCGCGGGACAGCCGCGGCGGGCACACCATGCCGGCTGGCGTGGCGCCCTCGCCGGGCACGAGCTCCATCGCGCCGAGCACTCGATCGCCGAGGAGTACGACCTGGATCTCGGTCCCGGTCGCGGCGCGCTCGAGGATGATGTCCTCGTCCACGGCGAGGGCCCGCTCGATGGCGTCCTTCACGGTGTCGACGCTCTGCAGGTGCGTGACTCCCAGGCCGTGGGCGCCGCGGCGCGGCTTCACCACGCAGGGCCAGCCGAGCAGGGCGAGGGCCCGATCGCTGGCCGCGAGGTTGCGGCCGAGGGCCACGGCCGGCAGCACCGGCACGTTGTGATAGGCCAGCATCTGCCGCGACCGGATCTTGTCGAAGGCGAGGGCGACCGAGGAGGCCCCGGGCCCGCAGTAGGGGATCTGCCGGATGCCGAGCAACGCCTGGACGTCGCCCGATCCCCCGCGCCGCCCGTGGAGCGCCAGGAGGCAGGCGTCGATCTCGCACGAACGCAGGCTCAGATCGAGGTCGTCGTCCGCCGCCAGCACCCGCGCCCCGTGGCCGAGGCGGCGCAGGGCGCCGACGAGGTCGGTCGCGCTGCGGAGGTCCGCATGGGCCTCGATCTGGCGGTCTCCCCAGAGTTCCAGGGGCGCCGGCGTGGGCTCCCCGTCCGCCGATTGCCCGGAGGACCCCCGTCCGCCGCCGTCCCAGCCCCCGCGCCCGACGGTGCAGGAGGACTCGGTCGGGCCCACGGACAACAAAACCCCGAAGGTGAGTGGACGCATCGCATCGGCCGCTACCAGGGCTTGCCAAGGTCCCGCAAGTTTTCGGATAGTCGGGGTACGCGCCGACCCCACCACGGGAGCGTCGGCAGGAAAAAACCGGATGACCTTCCTCGAGGCCGCGATCGAGATCCTTCGAACCGCCGACGAACCGCTGCACTTTGCCGAAGTGGCGAAGCGAGCCGTCGACAAGAACCTCCTCTCCCACGTCGGTCGCGACCCGGAGGCGGCGATGCGGAGTTGCCTCAACTCTGCGTCCCGCATCGGACGCGACGGCGACGCGCCGCTCATCGTCCGCGACAAGCCAGGGTGCTACGCGCTGCGACCGGGCGCGGTGCTGCCTCCGCCCGCCGTCCCCGAGCCCGCCGCCGCGCCGCCTGTCGCCCCCGCGCCAGCGCAAAAAATCGCTCAGGATTCCGAAGACATGGACAGTAGATCGAAAGTAAGGTCTCGCCGACGTTCCGCCGCCGACGAGCCCGAGCCGGTCGTCGAGACGCCGCGCGCTGCGAAGCCCGATCGGGCGCCCCGCGAGGTCGAGTTCGTCGCGCCCGAGGGCTCCGGGCTCGACGGGGTGACCGACGTCGCGCTGGTGATGCTGAACGCGATGTCGCGGCTCGCCGAGGAGCGACCCGAGCTCCGCAAGGAGTTCGACGCGATGCAGCAGCAGAGCCAGCCCGAGGCGCGCCCGGCCGAGGTCCGCGAGGGACGGGATCGGGATCGCGACCGAGATCGGGATCGCGACCGAGACCGAGACCGGGATCGCGGGCCCGCCCAGAACGGCGGGGAAGATCGCGCCGGCCGCCGCCGCCGCCGTCGCCGCCGCCGGGGCCGCAGGGTCGAATGGACCGGCGGGGCCGAGGCCAAGCCGACCAACGGGGCGGGCCTGCTCGAGGAGATCGCGTCGGTGCTCGAGGCCGCCGGGGCGCGGTCGCTCCACGTCCGCCAGATCGCCGAGCAGCTCGCCGGCAAGGGGCCCTTCGGGACCGAGGTCTCGGAGATCGAGCGGGCGGCCACGGCGGCCCTGCTCCTCGACGTCCGCCAGCACGGCCGGGCCTCGCGGTTCGCCGCCCGCGGCGACGCCCGCTACCAGCTCCAGGGGACCCGAGTGCCCGAGCGGGCGGCCCGGGCCGAGGCGGCGCTCCGCGAGGCGCTCCGCGAGGTCGAGCAGGAAACGAACAGTCAATTCATCCAGTGGTTGCAGTCTCTTGGGACACGATCCCTCGAGTCTCTCGTGAGGATCTGGCTGACCCGTGAGGGCTACGCCCTGCAGGCCACGCTGCCGCCGGGCCGCGGGGTCGGGCGCCTCGTCGTCGAGGACCCGGAGTCGGACGAGGACGACGGGCGGCTGTTCGTCGTGGTGGTGCCGCGCCGGACGACCCTCGACCCGAAGGCGTGGGAGGGTGAGCCCGAGCGCAACGGCTGTGCCGGGGTCCTCGCGTTCTGCATGGCCGACGGCGCCGAGGACCTCCTCCCCGACGCCCGCGTGATCGGGGGCGGCGAGTTCGCGGCCTGGCTCCGCGACGCGGGCATCGGCGTCCAGCGCCTGAGCCTCGAGGTGGTCGTCCTCGACCCGACGGTGATCGAGTCGGTCGCCGGCCTCGACAGCTGATGGCGCCGGGGTCCCTGCGGGCGATCTGGCTCGGGCGCCGGGCGTTCGAGCCGGCCCTCGCCCTGCAGCTCGCGCTGCGCGACGCGGTCGCCGACGGCCGCACCGCGCCGACGATCCTCCTGGTCGAGCACCCCGCGACCCTGACCCTCGGGCGCCGGGGCCAGCGCGGCGACGTGCTCTGGTCGCCGGAGCAGCTGGCCGCCGCCGGGGTCGAGGTCTGCGAGACGCCCCGCGGGGGCCAGGTCACGCTGCACGCCCCCGGCCAGCTCGTCGCCTACCCGATCGTCCGCATCGGGTTCGAGGTCCGGCGGCACGTCACGCGGATGGGCAACGCCGCCCTCGAGCTGCTGGCATCGATCGGCGTGGAGGGGGCGCGGTTCGGCGTCGACCCCCTCGGCGTGTGGCACGCCCGCGGCAAGCTCGCCTCGATCGGGGTCCACGTCGGGCGCGGGATCACCGTCCAGGGGATCGCGATCAACCTCGCCGTCGATCCGCGGCTGTTCGGTGCCCTGGTGTCCTGCGGGTCGCGCACGTCCTCCCTGGTGAACGCGGTCGACGTCGGCGGCGCCCCGATCTCCGTCGACGTGGCGGGGGAGCGGTTCGCCCGCGCCTTCGCGGCACAGGGCGGGGAGACCCTCGAGTTCGTCGACGCGGCGGCCCTCGAGACCGGGTGGCCCGCACCCTGAGGCGCGTGCGCGAAGCCTGCCGGTCTTGCCGACCCCGAAGCCTGCTAGCATCGACTTGCGGATGCGCCCGCCGATCCCGCTGCTGCTCGCCCTGCTCGGGGTTCCGGCTGTCGCCGCGGGCCCCGCGGTGCTGGCTTGCGGGTCGGACTCGGCGCTGTCGACGACGGTGTTCGAGCTGCGGATCGAGTCGGTGATCATCCGGCCCGTCGATGGGGTCCTGGTCGCGGAGGAGGAGGTCCGACGCGACCTCCGGGAGGCGAGCCTGCGCTCCCGCTCCTTCCTCGATCCGGCGCGCCTCGAGGCCCCGGTCCTCGCGACCGTGGTCCGCCTCGGGGAGGTCGAGACCGCCACGGGGGCGCGGGTGCTCCGGGCCGAGTTCGCGGCGGCCGTGCCGGAGGAGCAGCACGCGGTCCTCGGGCGGGTGCTCGAGGCGACCATCGAGCTCGAGCGCCGCGACGGCACCCTGGTCGCCCAGGAGGATGTCCCGACGGCGCTGGCCCGCGGGGTGTCGGTCCTGGACGCGAAGGTCCAGCTGGTCCTCGGCACCCAGGCCGACGCCCAGGGGCTGCTCGCCGCGAGCGACCCGGAGATCGTGGTCCTCGCCCTCGAGCAGGTCGCGCGACAGCGCTGGCGAGACCTCGCGGATCCGGTCGCCGGGCTGCTGGCCCACGGCGACGAGCGGGTGGTCGCGGCCGCGGTCGAGTGCCTCGGCGTCGTCGGCGGCCCGCAGCACACCGCGGCGCTGCTCCGGCACGTGCGGCTGGCCGACGTCGACCAGGCCCGGCGGCTCTACGACACCCTGGCCGCCGTCGGCGGCGACGAGGCCCGGGGCTTCCTCGAGTTCGCCGCCCGCAACGAGGACGACCCGGCCATGGCCGAGGTCGCCACGCGGGCGCTCCATCGGATCGGCCTGGGCCCCGACGCGGGTGTTCAGGTCGAGGCCCCGGTCCCGCTGCGGGGGCATCGGCCGTAGGATGCTCGCGGTCTGGCTCGTGTCCGTGCCGCTGGCCGTCGCCCCGCGGAGCGTCGCCGCGACCGAGGTCGCGCCGGTCACCGTCGCGCCCGGGCCGACCGGCACGGACGCCGTGGGCTCGGACGAGGCGCCGCTGCCGGCACCGCCCCCGGCGCCCGGCGGCCGCCTCACCCGCGGCGTGTTCACGGGCCGCGGATGGTTCGAGCTGGGCGTGGCGATGCTCCGCGCGGTCGGGCTCCCCGGCGACCGTCGGCTCCTGAGCGCCGGGCTGGCCGGCGCCTTCGGCGTGCGCCCGCACCGGAACTTCGGCGTCCTCACCGGGGCGTCGACGTGGATCGGCGACGTGCAGGAGCGCGAGGGCGTCGACGAGGACGGGAACGACGTGGTCCTCTCGGCCTCGGTGGCGACCACCGCCTGGGACATCGTCGGGGTCCGCGGCTTCCTCCCCCTGGGCAAGCGCCTCGAGCCCTCGGTCGACCTCGGCACCGGCGTGGTCTTCGAGCGCCGCCCCTTCACCGGCCGTCGGGTCTGGGGCGGGCTGCACGCGGCCGTCGGCCTCGCGGTCTGGGTCGCGCCGACGATCTCGCTGCGCGTCACCGCGGACTACCGCCTCGCCGCGCGCACAGACGCGCGGCGGCAGTTCGTCGGCGGCACCGCGGCGTTCTCGGCCCACTTCTGATCGCGGCCGCGGCGGCGACTTCCGGAACGGGCGCTACTTCCGGAACGGGCGCAGCTCGTCGTCGAGCTTGCCGGCGGCGGCCGGGGGCGCGGCGGCGGGCGGTGTCGCGGCCGGGGCCTCGGTCGCGGTGCGGCGGCGCGGCCGGGGCTTCGCCTCGCCGGTGGCGGTCGGAACGGGCGGCGCGACCTCGCCGCGCAGGGCGGTGACGCGCGCCGCGAGGTCGTCGCAGGGTCGATCCGGGGCGCGACCGGCCGCGGGGTGTCGCGCCGGATCCGGGGGCTCGGCCTGCGCGATCGCGTCGGCGAACGTGGACGGATCCTGGGCGGCGCGCTCGAGGGCCGTCGCGAACGTCTCGCACGGTCGCGCGGCGTCGCGGGCCTGCACGAGGTCGAGGCGGACCTGCAGCGCCTCGTCGATCCGCGACGCCGCGGCGGTGCGACGCAGCTCGGCGAGCACGCGGTGACGCTCGCCGATCGGCGCCGCGTCGGCGTCGTCGCGATGGACGAGGCGGAGCCAAGCCTCGATGTCGGGGGCCGGCGTCGTCGCGGGCGTGACCGGGGGCGAGGCCGTCGTCGGCGCGGCGGTCGACGCGGTCGCGGCGAGGGGGTCCACCGCGTCGTCCCGGTTCGGCCACAGCAACCAGGTCGCGCCGCCGAGGCCAAGTGCGAGGCCGATCGCGATCGCAACGCGCAGGTCGCCGCGACGGCGCGGGGGCTCCGACGCGATCGCCGACGACGACGACGCGGCGACCTCGGTGTGCACGGCGGGCGGCGGCGTGTTGCCGAGATCGCGGGTGGAGTCCGCGTCGCTGGCCGCGTCGCCGTGGTCGTCGCCGGCCTCGACCTCGCCGCTGTGCGTGACGGGCCCGCCGCGCCCCGGCTCGACCGCCGGCGCCCACGGGAGCGGCGGCGTGCCGAACAGCCCGTGCAGGAACGCCGACAGCCCCGCGGCGCCCGGCCGCAGGCCGAGGTCGTGGGCGCACGCGTCGAGGTCGTGCTGCAGCGCGGCAGCGGTGGGGTAGCGCTGCTCGCGGTCGCGCTGCAGGCAGCGCTGCACGATCGCCTCGAGCGCGGGCGCGAGCTCGGGCCGCACCACCCGCGGCGACGGTGCGTCCGTCGACACGATGCGGTGCATCGTCGCGAGATCGCTGTCGGCCCGGAACAGCCGCGTCATGGTGAACAGCTCGTAGAGCATCACGCCGAGCGACCAGATGTCCGTGCGTCGATCGAGCGCGTCGCCGCGGCACTGCTCGGGCGACATGTACGCGGCCTTGCCCTTGCGCACGCCGGCGCGCGTATGGTTGACCTGCGCCGCGGCCTTGGCGATGCCGAAGTCGACGAGCTTCACGGTGCCATCGAAGGTGACGATCGCGTTGGCCGGCGACACGTCGCGGTGGACGATGCCGAGCGGCCGACCATCGAAGCCGATCTGCTCGTGGGCGTGGTGCAGCCCCGCCGCGATGCCGCTGCCGATCGCGATCGCGTGCTCGACCGGCAGGTGCTGCCGCGTGCGCCCGAGCTCGCGCAGGATCGCTAGCGCGTCCTTGCCGTGGAGGTACGCCATCGCGAAGTAGTAGTCGTCGCCCGACTTGCCGATGTCGAAGACCTGCACGATGTTCGGGTGCTCGAGCGCCGCGGCGAGCCGGGCCTCGTGCAGGAACATCTCGACGAAGTCCGGGTTGCTGGCGTACTGCGGCAGGATCCGCTTGAGCACGACGAGCTTCTGGAAACCCTCGATCCCGACGCGGCGGGCGAGGAGGAGCTCGGCCATGCCGCCCAACGCGAGCCGCGTGAGCACCTCGTAGGGGCCGATCTGGGCCCCGCGGAGGGCCTCCGCGCCCGGCTGAGAGTGTGCCTGCGCCACCGCAGCCGAAGCCTACACCAAGCGGCGTCGGTGGGTGCCAGTGGCGTCGTGGCCCGGCGACGAGCGGGTCGGCGTCGCCCTTGCTCCGCGCGAGTCGGGGGCGACGTCGGCCGCGATGCGCTCGAGCTTCTGCCGCAACCGCTGGCTGCGCCGGTGCACCGCCGCCTCCGTCAAGCCGAGCGCCAGCGCGACCTCGCGGGCGAGGTGTCCCTCCACGAACATCGACGAGAACAGCGCGAGGTCCGAGCGTCCGAGTCGCTCGCCGAGGGCGGTCCATAGTCGTGCGAGCGCGTCGCGACGAACCACGCTGTGCTCGAACCCGTCGTCGATCGCCGACGAAGGCGAGGACTCGGCCCGCACGACGTCGCCGCGGCGCACCTGCTGCTCGACCAGCGCGCGCGCAGTCGCGAAGGCCCGCATGCGGAGGTAGTAGCCGAACGCGCCGCGCTCGGGATCGTAGCTGTGCAGTCGGCGGCAGCCGTCGGCGACGAAGCGCGTCCACACCTCGCTGACGAGGTCGTCGAGATCGGCGTCGACCGCCCGTCGCTGACGGACCGCGGCCGCGACCGCCTGCGTCACGGCGCTGCGGTAGGTCCGGTACAGATCGGCGATGGCCGTCCGATCGCCTGCGAGGGCCTGCGCGACGCGCTCGCGCGGGAGCTCCGGGAACCTCGCCACCACGGTGTCGACGCGACTCACGCCACGAGTGAGCCGCGCGTCGTCGTCGTCGTTGCAGCGATCGTTCGGTCGCGCACTCGAACGAAGCGCGCGGTGTCCAGTCCGCACCGCCGGCCCGCATATAGCCAGCGAACGGCGGGCCCACCCTGGCACCGCGCACTCTCCATTCGTCATTCCGATCGAGCCGAATGACTCGACGCGAGGAGCACCATGCGAAGCAATCACAACGTCATCCCGGCATCTTCTCCCTCCCTTCGCGTCACCGCGCTCGCGGCCGCGTTGCTCACCGCGTGCCAGGGCGACGAGGCCCGCGGCCCCGCGGCCGACGGCGACGCTGCGGAGACCGAATCCGAGGCCACCGAGGGCGAGCCCGTCGGGGTCGAGGCCCTCGATCCCGAGGCCGCGCGGCTGGAGATCGTCGCGAACCTCCAGGAGGCCGGCTACCCGGAGCGCGAGATCGAGGTGAACGCCGACGGCCTCGTGATCGTCGGCGGCGACGCGATCGTCACGCTCGAGGCGTCGCGCGAGATGATCGGCATCGATCGTCACGGCGAACCGATCGGCGATGGGGACGAGTTCCGCCAGTACCGGACGCCCAACGTGATCAGCACGGCGATCGACGTCATCTGTGTCAACGGCGCCGCGTTCGCCGGCAGTCCGGTCCTCGACGCGGGGCTCAACAACGCGATCGCCCGCTACAACGCGCAGAACCTGTCGTTCAACATGGTGCGCATCCCCGTGGTCCCGCCCGCGCCCGCGCCCAACTGCGACGTGGTGATCAACGGCGTCCTGACCGGGGGTAGCGGCGGCCTCGCGGGGTTCCCTGCGGGCGGCCTCCCGTTCACCACCATCAACATCGGGTCGGGCGTCGCGGCGTTCGGTGTCGGCCCCGCGAGCGCCGTGATGGCCCACGAGCTCGGCCACTGCATCGGATTCCGCCACACCGACTGGTTCGACCGCTCGCTGAGCTGTGGCATCGGCGGCGCGGAGGTGCCCGCCGGCGTCCACATCCCCAACACGCCGACGGGCAACGACCCGGGCTCCGTGATGGTGTCGTGCTACAGCGGCGCGAGCACCGGCATCTTCAGCGCGGAGGACCTCGACGGCCTCCATCAGTTGTACGGGCGCGACTGCTGCGTCAACGGTGACGGTGCCGGGTGTGGCAACGTGCCGGTCAACGAGTGCGTCGGCGCGGCCGACCCGTTCTGTCTCAACAACTTCTGGGACGGCATCTGCGTCGGCGAGGTCACCAGCCTCGGCTGCGGGAGCTGCCCGGCGCCGGTCGAGCACTCGTGCTGCACGACGGGCGCGGCCGGCTGCGAGAACAACGTGATCGAGCAGGGGGTGTGCGCGACCGATCCGTACTGCTGCAACAACGCGTGGGACGGCATCTGTGTCGGCGAGGTGGCGAGCCTGGGCTTCGGGTTGTGCGGCAGCACCTGCTGCGGCCCGCACGGCACGCCGGGCTGCGACAACGGCGGCGTGCAGGCGTGCGTCTGCGCGGCCGACCCGTACTGCTGCAACAACCAGTGGGACAGCATCTGCGTCGGCGAGGTCGAGACGCTCGGCTGCAGCCAGTGCGGCTAGCCGATCGCGGAGGAGGGATCGCAGTCGTGGCTCACGGGGGCGCGGCGGGGTCGAGCGCGGCGAGCAGGTCGTCGCGCCCGCCGTGGGCCAGCGCGGCGCGGAGGCGGGCGTCGGGCTCGCCCCACGCCGCGGCGAGATCCGCCGCGAACGGCGAATGGGCCGCGCGCGGCGGACCCACCAGCCGCGCCCGCGCGGAGCGGTGACGCGCGACCACTGCGTCGGGGCTCGCGTCGAGGCTCACGTCCATCTGGGCGGCGCCGGGCGGAGGCAACACGCGCCACAGCACGCCCTCGGGCACGCGCGGCAGCGTCGTCGACGGCTGCGAGAAGTCGTTGGCCAGGTACACCGGGATCGCACGGCCCTCGGGCGTGGACCACAGCGCGACGAGCAGGCGCACCGGCTTGTCCTCGTCGGGGAGCGCCGGCATCCGGCGGCGGAGCGCCGCGCGATACCACGGGTGGGCGAGGAGCGAGGCGTCGATGTACACCACGTCGGCGCCCTCGCCGAGGACCGCCTGGGCGAACAGGATCGCGAAGCTGCGGTGATCGTCGGTGCCGATCACGATCGCGGGGACGCCCGGCTCGGGCGTGCGCAGCACGTCGCGGGCGTAGATTTCGATCGCGTCGTCGTCGGCGGGCACGCCCAGGCCCGCGGTGGTCCCCAGCTGCTTGGCCAGCAGGGCCGCGGCGGTGAGCTGCGCGAGGCGTCGCGGCGCGCCGGGCCGCAATGCTCGGGCGACCGCCGCGATCGCGACCGACAGCGGCACCACGGACAGCGCGAGGGGCAGGATGTCGAAGCGCTCGAGGATCCACGCGCCGAACGCCGAGCTCGGATCGATGTCGTGCAGCAGTGGGAACGCCACCGCCGCGAGCAGCCACGCCGAGGCGATCGCGAGCGCGAGCCCCGGACGATCGCGCGGCCACGCCACGCGCACGCCCGCGACGAGCGCGGCGAGCAGCGCGAGCGACCACGCGGGGTGATGCAGCAGGCCTGCCGACCAGGCGCGTACCCACGAGCCGGCCGCGCGCCCGAGCTGGGCGAGCGGCTCGGGATCGGCGTCGTGCAGGCTGAGGCTGAACGTGCCGTAGTCGCGGCGCAGCACGTGGCCGAGCAGGCCGTCGGCGTGGTCGAGCGCGCCCCAGCGCCACGGCGCCTCGGGATCGCCGAGCGCGAGCGTGGCGAAGATCGACAGCCCGACGAGCGTCCCCGCGACGCCGCCGACCAGCGCGCGCGCGAGGGCATGGGCGCGCGCGAGGGCATGGGCCCGCGCGAGCGCAGGGCCTCCCGCGCCGCTGCGGGGCCACGCGGCGTGGATCACCAGGGGCAGCAGCCACACGGCGGTCAGGTGCACGGCCAGCGCGGCGCCGAAGGCCACGCCGACCTGCCACGCCGCGCGCGTGCGGGCCTCGGCGAGGTGGAGCAGGCCCGCGGTCGCGAACACCAGCGGGCCCCACACCTCGGCGTCGGTGACGTGCAGCACGACGACGTGGGCGCAGGCGACGAACGCCGCGGTGCCGAACGCGATCGGCCATCCACTCACGCGCGCGGCGACGTGGGCGATCCACCACCAACCCGCGACGCCGAGCAGGGCGCAGGGCAGGGCGGCCGCGGTGGCCGCGGGCAGGCCGAGCGACTCGGCCAGCGATGCGAACGGCCCGAGCATGCGCATCCACGGGTAGCCCGGCGGGTGCGGCACACCGCCGCGCAGCAGGATCGTCGCGAACTCGCCGGCGTCGCCGGGCTGCACCGATCGCGGCAGCGCCCAGACCATGACCGCGAGCAGGACCACCAGCAGCGACGCCGACGCGATCCAAGGCGGTCGTGCGGGCAGCGGCGCGTCGGTCCCCGACATGGTGGCCCCTAGCGCGACAGCAGATCGTCGAGGGCGAGCATCCAGCCCCGCGCCGCCGTCGCGACGAGGGCGCTCGGCCGCAGGCGCTGCTCGATCGCGGCGCGCAGTGCTGCGTCGTCGAGCTCGAGGGCCTCGGCGGGGACGCGAGTCCGCCACGCGTCGCCGACGTCGTCGCCCAGGGCGTGACACCCGACCGGCCACGGCGCGAGCACGAACTGTCGCCCGCGGCGATCGAGGATCGGCTGGCACCACGGCGGGCTCGCGGCGCCCAGGGCGTCGAGCTCGGCGTCGGACCACGTCGCGGCGGCGTCGACCACCACACCGTGCACGCGATCGATCTCGCGGGTGAGCCCCGTCGTCGAGTCCCCCGCGTCCCCGTGGGTGCCGAGCTCGCGGACGTGGGCGACGGGGGCCCGCAGCTGCAGCAGCGCGGCCGCAGCCGTCGGACGTGCGGCCGGATCCGCCGCGAGCATCGCGGCCGCGATCGCGTGCTCGGGCGACGGACCCTGCGCGCTGCCGCCGAGCTCGCCGGACAGCAGCGCCGCGAGGAGGGCCCCGGCGGCGTACACGTCGGCGGCCGGCGTCGGCGCGGCGCCGGCACGCACCTCGGGGGCCGTCACCGCGAGGATCTCCTCGAGGCTCCCGGTGTGCGTCGCGGCGAGGCCGGCGAGGTGATGCGCGCCGAACGGTCCGGAGGGCGTCGCACACGATCTGGCTCGGCAACATCCACCCGTGGACGAGCCCGCGCTCGTGGGCCGCGGCGAGGCCCTCGATGAGGAAGGCGACGAGGGCCCGCGCGCGCGAGCGCATGTCGTCCATGCCCGGCGGACGGATCAGCGAGCGCAGGCTCGGACCCTGCGCCCGCGCGAGCACGACCAGCCCATCGGCCTCGCGGAGCTCGAGCACGGGCCGAATCGCAGGGTGCCCGATCGCCGCGGCCGCGCGCGCGACCCGGGCGAAGCGCGAGAGCGCGTCGAGCACCCCGCGCTCGGCCGCCGAGCTGTCCGGGAGATCGGCGAGCAACAGGTGGATCTCGACCTCGCGCAGATCGGTGCGATCGATGCCGAGGTACGCCGCGCCCCCGAGGCCGCCGGGGTGCATGCCGGTGACGCGGAACCGGCCCGGCACCGCGTCGCCGTCGCGCGCCCGCTGCGGCAGCACGATCTCGGCGGCGAGGTCGTGGCCGAGGGTCGCCAGCGCGCGGGCGAGCAGGGCGCGGACCTCGGGCGTCGCCGCGCCGTGGCGCCACGCGACTTGGGCGTGGCGCGCGGCCGCCTCGGCGTCGCCGAGATCCCAGCACAGCCGCGCGGCGAGGGCGTGGCCCGGCGCGCTCGCGGCGGTGTCGGCGAGCTCGCCCAGGGCCCGCAGCGCCGCGAGGGGATCGCCGGCGTCCGCGAGGACGCGCGCGGCCCCGGTGCGATCGCCGGCCCGCAGCAGCGCGTCGGCCTGGGCCCCCGGCGCGTCGTCGCAGCGGGCGAGCAACATCGCCGCATCGTGGTGGCGGCGCCTCGACGACAAGAGCGCGGCGGCCTCTCGCAGCCGAGTGCGATCGTCGATCGCGGCGAACGAGGCGACGGCGTCGTCGATGAGCGCGGGCGCGTTGGCCTCGAGCGCGGCCTTGAGCGCGCGCAGTGGATCACCGGCGCGTCGCCACGCCGCGTACGCCCCGGCGAAGTCCCAGATCTGCTCGCGCACGAGCGCGGCGCGGGCATGATCGCCGTCGGCCTCGAGCGCGGCGGCGACCTGGTCGTGCTCGCCCGCGGCGAGTCGCAGGCGCAGCGCGTCGGGCAACGCGGCGAGCTCGGCGTTCGGGCTCACGGCGGCGCTCCGGCGGGGTCCGGCGTCAGCTCCTCGGTGCGGACCTCGACGCTCGCCTCGGGCCGGGGACCGTCGGGGCGCATCGCCGGGATCACCAGGCCGAGCGGCAGCCACCACGCGCGCTCGAGGGCGACCGCGTCCGCGGGGCCCATCGTCAGCATCACGAGGCCGAGCCCGGCGAGCGAGGCCGCGGGTCGGGCGAGCACGGCGTCGATCTGCGGTCCGAGCTCGATCCCGCGGCACGGCCCCGCGAGGCGCTCGCGCAGCGCCGCGTCGTCGCCTTGCTCGCCGTGGATCCACAGCGCGACGAGGGCCGTGCACACGTCGGTGCGCGCGGCCTTGCCGGCGCGCGCGCGGGCCTCGGTCTGCTTGGCCCCCGACAGCACCGCGAGCGACAGGGCGTGGCGATGCGACGCCGGGGCGATGTCGCCGGCGACGCGCGCGAGGAGGGGCTCGGTGTGGGCCCGCGTCTTGCGGCGCGTGGGCTCGACGATGCCGGCGACGACCAGGGCGCGGACGAGATCGACGTCGTCGGCCGCTTCGGGCAGGCGCTGTCGATCTCGCGCGCAGTCGAACTCGGCGACGAGCACGGGCATCGTCTTCGCGTAGGCCGCCAGAGGTCCCCACGCGGCGGTGCAGCGCGCGGCGTCGATGGGCGCCACCGCGGCGGCGTCCACCGCGACCGGGTCGGGCAGCGCCGCGAGCTGGGCCGCGGCGGCGAGCAGCTCGGCGAACAGCGTGGCGGCGTCGCGCGCCTCCGACTCGTGCACGTCGAGGTACCGCCGGAGCTCGGTCGCGCCGAGGCGATCGGGGAGGCGCGCCGCGTCGGCGGGCGCCCGCGCGGCCCGCAGGCCGTCCGGCAGCGGCGACGTCACCGTCGCGTGGTCGAGCGCGCCCGCCACCGCGAGCAATCGATCGCGCGCGCGCTCGAGGGCGGCCTCGAGGGCGAGCGCGCCGGCGAGTCGCTCGGGGTCGGGGTGGCCTCGACGCCAGGCGCCCACGCGGTCGCGCAGCGCGTCGCACTGCGACGCGGCGGCCCGTGCCCGCGCCGGGGTGGTCGCGCCGAGGTCTGCGAGGGCGGCGTCGAGCTCGGGGCCAGCGGCCGCGAGCGCGTCGTCGCAGCCGGCACAGCCGGGGCCGCGCCACATGACCTCGTCGACGAGGGCCGACGTCGCGCGGGGACCCTCGGCAGGATCGGTGCGCGTGCTCGGGCGGCGCTGCTGCTCGTCGCGCAGGCGCGAGAGTCCGAACCGGATCACGCGCAGCAGCAGCGCGGTCTCGGGCGGGAGGAACTCGGCGCGGATCTCCGCGGCCTCGATCCACGCGGCGTCGACCGCCTTGCGGAGCGCGGCGCGTCCACCGACCGAGAACGGCCGCGGGTGCAGCGGCGCGTCGGCGAGCACCGCGTCGGTCACCGGGTCGGCGAGCTCGAACGCGCGGCGGGCCAGGGGCACGAGCCGCGCGTACGCGTCGGCGTGGGCCTTCGCCCGGAACTCCGCGCCCTCGGCCGCGGGCGGCGACGGCGTCGGCGGGCCTGCGACCTCCGAATCGCTGGGACAGCCCGCCCCGAGCGCGAGCGCGAGCGCGAGCGCGAGCCGCCGTCCCCGGTGCCGCTCCATGCTCACAGCCCCGGCGCGGGCATCGGGGCCAGGAACTCCGCCACGCGGGCCTTCATGCGGGCGCACAGCGCCGCGTCGGGCTCGCCGTTGCTCGCGGCCGCGGCGAGCACCCCTTCGTCGATGAGCGCGGCGACCTCGGCCATGTGCGACGCGACCAGGCCGCGCGACGTGAGCGACGCGAGGCCGATGCGGATGCCCGACGGATCGAAGGGCTTGCGCGGGTCGAACGGGATCGAGTTGCCGTTGAGCTCGATGCCGCACCTGTTGAGCGCGGTCGCGGCGACGCGCCCCGAGATCCCCTTGTTCGTCAGGTCGATGAGCAGCAGGTGGTTGTCGGTGCCGCCGGAGATGAGCGTGTAGCCCCGCGCCAGCAGGTGCTCGGCGAGCGCCTGGGCGTTGACCACGATCTGCTTGGCGTACGCGGCGAACGCCGGCGTCGCGGCCTCGGCGAACGCGACGGCCTTGGCCGCCGTGGTGTGGTTGTGCGGCCCGCCCTGCAGGCCCGGGAACACGGCCTTGTCGATCGCGGCGGCGTGCTCGGCCTTGCAGAGGATGAGCCCGCCCCTCGGCCCGCGCAGGGTCTTGTGCGTCGTCGTCGTGACGGCGGCGCAGTGCGGCACCGGGTTGGGGTGCACGCCGCCGGCGACGAGGCCCGCGACATGGGCGATGTCCGCGACGAGGTGCGCGCCGACCTCGGCGGCGATCTCCGCGAACGCCGGGAAGTCGAGGATCCGCGGGTACGCCGAGTGGCCGACCCAGATGAGCTTGGGCCGGTGCTCGCGCGCGAGGCTGCGGACCTCGTCCATGTCGATGCGGTGGTCGTCGCGGCGCACGCCGTACTGCACCGACTTGTAGTAGATGCCGGTCGCCGAGACCTTCCAGCCGTGGGTGAGGTGGCCGCCGGCGGGCAGCGCGAGGCCCATCGTCGTGTCGCCGGGCTTGCACAGCCCGAGGAGCACCGCGAGGTTGGCGGGCGATCCGCTGTAGGGCTGCACGTTGGCGTGATCGGCCCCGAACAGCGCGCGGGCCCGGGCGATCGCGAGGTTCTCGATCGGATCGACGAAGTCCATGCCCTCGTAGTAGCGGCGGCCCGGGTAGCCCTCGGCGTACTTGTTGGTCAGCGTGGTGGCGCTGGCCTCGAGCACGGCGCGCGACACGTAGTTCTCCGAGGCGATGAGGCGCAGGCTCTCGCGTTGCCGGGCGTCCTCACCGCGGATGTGCTGCCACAGTTCGGGATCCGCTTCGGCGAGCGGGGGGTCGCGTCGGGCCTCGTTCATGGGGGCAGAGTGTAGACTATGCTCGGGGCGTGCGCGTCCACCCCGACCCCGATCGCTTCCGCCGCCTGGCCGAGCACGCCCCGCTCGTGCCGGTGTGGTGCGAGTGGATCGCGGACGCCGACACGCCGCTGTCGTGCTTCGCGCGGGCGCGCGCGGCCGAGCGGTCGGCGTTCCTGCTCGAGAGCGTCACCGGCGGCGAACGCTGGGCCCGCTACAGCTTCGTCGGCGTCGGCGGCCGCGCGCGCCTGGCCGGCACGCTGGGCGAGGACGGCCTGCGCGTACAGACCGACACCGGGGCCCGCGTCCCAGCGACCGCGCCCGCCCAGGGCGAGGCGATCCTCGAGGCGCTGCGCGCCGAGCCTCGACCCGAGCTGCCGCCGTTCTGGGGCGGACTCGTGGGCGTGTGGGGCCACGATCTGGTGCGGGCGATCGAGCGCCTGCCCGCGCCGCCGCACCACGCGGGCGCATCGGTGCCCCCGGTCCTCGATCTGTGCGCGACCGATCTCGTCGTCGCCTTCGACGCGCTGACGCAGCGGCGCTTCGTGATCGCGGCGGCGATCCCCGCGATCGACGGCGGCGTCGATGCGGCGCGGCAGGCCGCCGCGGATCGCATCGCGGCGCTGATGCGGGCCCACGGCGGCGAGGCCGGTCTCGAGCGCCTCACGCTGCCGCCCGACCCCGCGATCGCGGTGCGTCCCGAGCCCGCGCCGCCGTGGACGCGACAGCGCCACCTCGACGCGATCGCGGTCGCGAAGGACCACATCCGCGCCGGCGACGTGTTCCAGGTCGTGCTCTCGCAGGCGTACGAGCAGGCCCGGGCCGGCCTCGATCCCCTCGACGTCTACCGCGTGCTGCGATCGACCAACCCGGCGCCGTACATGTACGCGGTGCAGACGCCCGCGGCCACGCTCGTCGGGGCGTCGCCCGAGGTGTTGGTGCGGGTCGATCGCGATCGCACCGTCACGCTGCGGCCGATCGCGGGCACGCGCGGGCGCGGGCGCGACGAGGCCGAGGACCTCGCGCTGCAGGCCGAGCTGCTCGCCGATCCCAAGGAGCGCGCCGAGCACCTCATGCTCATCGACCTCGGTCGCAACGATCTGGGGCGCATCGCCGAGGGCGGCACCGTCCGCGTCCACGAGTCCTTCGTCGTCGAGCGCTACAGTCGGGTGATGCACCTGGTCTCGGAGGTCCGCGCGACGCTCCGCGACGGCGCCACCGCCCTCGACGCATTGCTGGCGGCGTTCCCCGCGGGGACGCTCTCGGGCGCGCCGAAGGTCCGCGCGCTGCAGCTCATCGACGCGCTCGAGGCCGGGCCCCGCGGCTGGTACGGCGGCGCGGTCGGCTACCTCGGCTACGACGGCGGGGCCGACTTCGCGATCTGCATCCGCTCGCTCGTTGCCCGCGGCGACACGCTGCGCGTGCAGGCCGGCAGCGGCATCGTCTACGACTCGGTGCCCGACGCCGAGGACGCCGAGTGCCACGCGAAGGCCAGCGCGGTGCTCCGCGCGGTCGAGCTCGCTCGCGGCGCGCGGGCCGAGGGAGCGCTGCCATGAGCGAGACCCCGCGCACCGTGACCACGTACGCACCGACCGGCGTCGACATCGGCGCCACCGCCACCGCGCGCGGTACGAGCCCGCGGGGTACGACCCCGCGCGTCGTGATGATCGACAACTACGACTCGTTCACGTTCAACCTCGTGCAGTACCTGCTCGAGCTCGGGGCCACCGTCGAGGTCGTGCGCAACGACGCCCTCGACACCGACGGCGTGCTCGCGCTCGATCCGACGCACGTGGTGCTGTCCCCGGGGCCGGGCACGCCCGCGGACAGCGGCGTGTGCCGCGGGCTGTGCGAGCGGCTCGCGGCCACTGGCGCCGTGCCGCTGCTCGGGGTGTGCCTGGGGCACCAGACCCTGTGCGAGGTGCTCGGCGCCCGGGTCGGCCGCGCGCCGCGGATCATGCACGGCAAGACCTCGCCCATCGTGCACGACGGCACGGGCGTGTTCGCCGGGCTGCCGTCGCCGTTCGCGGCGACGCGCTACCACAGCCTCATCGCGGACGAAGACACGCTGCCCGCGGCGCTCGTCGCCAACGCGCGCACGCCCGAGGGCGAGCTGATGGGTGTGCGCCACCGCAGCTTCGCGGTGCACGGCGTGCAGTTCCACCCCGAGTCGATCCTGAGCGAGCACGGCCACGATCTGCTGCGGACGTTCCTGGCGATGCGGGGGACCCCATGAGCGACATCATCCGCGAGGCGCTCGATCGTCTGCGTCGCCGCGAGGACCTCGACGCGGCCACGATGGCCGACGTCATGCGATCGATCATGGCCGACGCCTGCGATCCGGCGCAGATCGGCGCGCTGCTCATGGGCCTGGCGGCCAAGGGCGAGTGTCTCGCCGAGATCGTCGGCGCGGCCACGGCGATGCGCGAGGCGGTGATCCCCGTGGTCTCGCGGCACGACGAGCTGCTCGACACCTGCGGCACCGGCGGCAGCGGCGTGCCGCGCGTGAACGTGTCGACCGCCGTCGCGATCGCGGTGTCGGCCTGTGGCGTGCCGGTGGCGAAGCACGGCAACCGGGCGATCACCAGCCGCAGCGGCAGCGCGGACGTGCTCGAACACCTCGGCGTGTCGCTCGAGACCCCGCCCGCCGTCCTCGGCGCGATGCTCGACGAGTTCGGGCTGGCGTTCCTCTACGCGCCCGCGCTGCACCCCGCGATGCGCCACGCCGCGGGGCCGCGTCGGGCGCTGCCGTTCCGCACGCTGTTCAACCTGCTCGGCCCGCTGTGCAACCCGGCGGGGGCGCGCCGTCAGCTCCTCGGTGTGTACGATCCCCGGCGCTGCCGCGATCTCGCGGCGGCCCTCGGCGAGCTCGGCAGCACGCGGGTGCTCGTCGTCCACGGCTTCCGCTCGGGGGTCGCTGCCGCCAGCGACGCGCCGCCGGGGATCGACGACGCGAGCTGCGAGGGCGAGACGCTCGTGTGGCAGTGGCGGGCCGGCGTCCTCAGCGAGCACGTGGTCCGCCCCGCCGACGCCGAGCTGCCGACGGTGCCGATCGCCGCGCTCGACGACGACCATCCCCTCGGCAACGCCGGCGCGCTGCTCCGGCTGGTCGAGGGCGAGGCCGGGCCGTACCGCACGGCGGTGCAGTGGTCCGGGGCCCTGGCGCTGCTCGCTGCCCGTGACGGCGACTGGGTCGATCTCCCTGGCTACGCGCGGGAGATCGGCGCCGTGCTGGACGACGGCCGCGCGCGCTCGCGGCTTGCCGATCTCGCCGCGCGCAGCCAGGACGCGCAGCCGTAGCACCTTGGTCCACGCGGGCGGTCGGCGTGAAAAACGGCTGCACGCGGCCCGCGTCCTGGTATGTCTTCGGGGCCCCGGAGCCGACGGCGGGGCGACCGGCCATGGGCGACGCGACCACCTATCTGGACAAGATCCTGGCGGCCAAGCGGGCAGCGCTGGCGACGGGCCGCCACGAGCGGACCAACTGGACCGACGCGCAGCTCCAGGCGGAGCTCGCGTCCCTCGGGCCGTGCCGCGACTTCGCGGCGGCGCTGCGGGCCCCGGCGCGCCCGCGGATCATCGCCGAGTTCAAGCGCGCGTCGCCGTCGCTCGGGCCGATCCGCGAGGACGCCGACCTGGTCGCGACGGTCTCCGGTTACCAGGCCGCCGGCGCGGTGGCGGTGAGCGTGCTGGCCGACAGTCATTTCGGCGGCACGATGGAGGACGTGCGCCGCGCGGCGGGCGTGCTGTCGGTGCCGGTGCTCTGCAAGGACTTCGTCCTCGACCGGCGGCAGATCCTCGAGGCGCGCCGCGCCGGCGCGTCGGCGGTGCTGCTCATCGTCGCGGCCCTGCCACCGCCGCAGCTGCGGCCGCTGCTGGAGTTCGCCCACGGCATCGGGATGCACGTGCTGTGCGAGGCCCACGACGCGCACGAGGTCGACCGGGCGCTCTCGGCGGGGGCGCGCATCGTCGGCGGCAACGCCCGCGACCTGCGGACGTTCGCGGTCGATCTGCAGCGCGCGATCGATCTCCGCCGCGCCGTCCCGGCGGGTTTCCTCTACGTCGCCGAGAGCGGCGTGAACAGCCCCGACGATCTGAAGCGCCTGCTCGACGCCGGCGTCGACGCCGTGCTGGTCGGCTCGGCGCTGATGTCGTCCGAGGATCCCGGGGCGGCGCTCGCCGAGTGGATCGGCGCGGTGCAGTGACGTGCCCTGCGCGCTGAAGATCTGCGGCGTCACGCGCCCGCAGGACATCGACGCCTGCTGCGAGTTGGGCGTCGACGCGATCGGGATCAACCTCTGGCGCGGATCGCCGCGCGGCGTGGCGCTCGACGTCGCGGTGGCGCTCGTCGAGCGGGTGTCGACCCCGGGGCCGGCCGTCGTGGCGGTCGTCGTCGATCCCGACGAGGACGAGCTCGACGCGATCGTGGCGGCGCTGCGGCTCGACGCGGTGCAGCTCCACGGCACGCGCGACGCGTCGTGCTACCCGCGATTGTCCGCGCCGCACGTGCGGGTCGTCCGCGGGACCCCGCCGCTCGCGGGCCTGGCCGCGCTGGGGGCACCGCGGTGGATCCTCCTCGACGCCGCGGTCCCGGGCTTCGGTGGCCGGGGCGTCGTGCACGACTGGGACTGGGCCGCGCAGGCCCGGGCTACGCTCGCGCCCGTGCCGGTGTGGCTCGCCGGCGGCCTCGATCCCGGCAACGCGGCGCGGGCGATCGACTGCGTCGCGCCCCACGGCATCGACGTCGCCAGCGGCGCGGAGGACGGCGTGCCGGGCGAGAAGTCGCGGGCGAAGATCGCCGCGCTGCGATCGATCTGCGACCGAACGCCGAACCTGCGCTAACTTCACGGCGTGGAGACCCCCGCGCCCTCGGCCACGCCCGGCACGTTCGGACGCTTCGGCGGCCGCTACGTCGCCGAGACCCTCATGCCCGCGATCGAGGAGCTCGCCGACGCGTGGTCGCACGCGCGCCGCGACCCCGAGTTCACAGCGGCGATCGACACGATTCTCGCCGAGTGGGTGGGCCGCCCGAGCCCCCTGTCGCCCGCGCGGCGCCTCGCCGCGGCCCTGGGCACCGACGCGCGGCTGTGGCTCAAGCGCGAGGATCTGAACCACACCGGGTCGCACAAGATCAACAACTGCGTCGGCCAGGTGCTGCTCGCCCGGCGCATGGGCAAGCAGCGGATCATCGCCGAGACCGGCGCCGGCCAGCACGGGGTCGCGACCGCGACGGTCTGCGCCTACTTCGGCCTGCCGTGCGTCGTGTACATGGGCGCCGTCGACGTCGAGCGCCAGCAGCTCAACGTGCTGCGCATGCGCCTGCTCGGCGCCGAGGTCGTGCCGGTCACCTCGGGCTCCGCGACGCTGAAGGACGCGATCAACGAGGCCTTGCGCGACTGGGTCGCGCACCCGGTCGACACCCACTATGTCATCGGGTCGGTGATGGGCCCCGATCCGTACCCGACGATGGTCCGCGAGCTGCAGCGCGTGATCGGCCGCGAGGCCCGCGCCCAGGTGCTGGCGGCGGCGGGCAAGCTCCCCGACGCGGTGGTCGCCTGCGTCGGCGGGGGCAGCAACGCGATGGGCATCTTCGCCGACTTCCTCGACGATCCCGAGGTCGCGCTGTTCGGGGTCGAGGCCGCCGGCGAGGGGCTCGCTGGGCGCCACGCCGCGACGATGAGCCGTGGGCGCGAGGGCGTGTACCACGGCATGCGCTCGCTGGTGCTGCAGGACGACGACGGCCAGCTCCTCGAGGCCCACTCGATCTCGGCGGGGCTCGACTACCCCGGCGTCGGCCCCGAGCACGCACACCTGTTCGAGACCGGACGCGCGCGCTACCTGGCGGTCGACGACGACGGGGCGCTCGGCGGCGTCGAGCTGCTCGCGCGCACCGAGGGCATCATCCCGGCGCTCGAGACGGCCCACGCGATCGCGGCGCTGGGCGAGATCCTGCGACTGCTCGAGGAACGACGCGGGCCGGGGCCGCTGGACGTCGTCGTCAACATCTCCGGGCGCGGCGACAAGGACATGCACACGATCGCGGCGCGGCTCGGATCGCGGGGTGCACCATGAGCCGGCCCGATCGCATCGCCGAGGCCTTCGCACAGGCGAGGTCGCAGGGGCGCGCGGCGCTGGTCGTGTACCTCACCGCGTTCGACGGCGGGCGCGAGCACTCGCTGGCGTGCCTGTGCGCGGCCGCGGACGCGGGCGCCGACGTGATCGAGCTCGGCGTGCCGTTCTCGGATCCCAGCGCCGACGGCACCGCGATCCAGGCCGCGATGGTGCGCGCGCTCGCGGCCGGTGCGACCGCCTCGGGCGTGCTCGAGCTGCTCGCGGAGTTCCGCCGCACCCACGCCACGCCCGTCGTCCTGTTCGGCTACACCAACCCGCTGCTGCGCCTGACCCAGGCGACCCCGTCGCTGGTCGAGCGCGCGGTCGCGGTGGGGCTCGACGGCGTGCTGATCGTGGATCTGCCGCCCGAGCACGCCGCGCTGCTCCGCGCGCCGTTGGTCGCGGCGAACGTGCACTGGATCGGCCTGTCGGCCCCGACGACCACCGCGTCCCGCCGCGCGGCCATCTGCGCCGACGCGACCGGCTTCGTCTACGCGATCACGCTGCGCGGCGTCACCGGGGCGACCCTCGGCGGCGCCGACGAGGCCGCGCTCGCCGAGCAGCTCGCGGCCCTGCGCGCGAGCACCGACCTACCGATCGCGGCGGGCTTCGGCGTGCGCACGCCCGACGACGCCCGCCGGATCGCGAGGCTCGCGGACGGCGTGGTCGTCGGCAGCGCGCTGGTCGAGGCGGCGCACCGCGGCACGGCCGAGCTGGCCGAGGCGGTCGCGGCGCTGCGGGCCGCGACGGTGCGCTAGACGTCGCGACCGAGCCGCGTGAGCGCCTGCCTCGCCGTCGCGATGACATCCCGCAGCCCGTCGTCGGGGATCGACGCGATCGCCTCCAGCGTGTCCGTCGCCGGCTGCAGCGACAGCACCGGGCGCTGCTGCACCGGCGGCGGCGGCTCTGGCTTCTCGATCGGTGCGACCTCGCCGACGCGCATGCGCAGCTGCGTCACGCCGCCGTCGGGGATCGCCTCGCGGATGCGGTCGAGCAGATCGCTGCGCAGGTACTGCAGCTCGTGCAACCACTGGTTGTCGGCGACGTGGACGACCAGGGTGTGATCGTCGATCGCGACCGGGCTTGCGACCCGCAGCAGCCGCGCGGGCAGGGCGTCGGCCCAGGCGATCTGCACCCGCACGAGGCGCAGACGGTCCGCCGGCACGATCGCCCGCAGCGCCTTGTCGGCGAGCTCGGCGGCCGGGACACTGCGCCCGTGATTGCGACGACGTGCACGCACCTGCCGGCAGTCTGCCACGGTCCGGCCCCGACGACAGGGGCGCCGCGTGGGCCGGCCCGCGCGTGGGCCCTCGCGTTGCTGCTCGCCGCATGCGCCCCGACGCGCGGCTGGGAGCGCGACACGGCGCGCGTGTGCGCCGACGACGGGCCCGCGGTCGTCTGTGTCCAGGCGCGGCCCGATCGCCCCGTCGAGTTCGACGTCGGCGGCGCGACCCTGCTGCCGGGCGAGTGCGCCGTGGCGCCGACCAAGGGGGGCGCCCTGCGCGTGGCCTGGAGCGTCGCCGGTGGACCCTGGGAGGATCGCCGCGTCCGCGCCGGTGCCCACCGTCGCACCGAGCTCGCCCTGGGTGCAGACGGCGAGCTCCGCGTCACCGCGCGCCTCGCCTGCGATCCCGGCATGCCCCCGTTCCATCCGCTGCCGTGACGCGCCCCGCTGCCGCGATGCGACGGGGCCGGGCCAGGATCGGGTAGGGTAGGGGCGACGCTTCGATGATGCGCACGCGACTCCTCCAGCGGTCGGCGCCGCTCCCGGCCCTCGTCCTGTGCGCCGCCGCGGCCTGCAAGTCCGACGACCGCACGGTCTGCGCCACGCTCGATCGCGACGGCGGGCTGCTGCAGTCGTACGACTCGGTGCTGACGATCGCGCTGCAGCCCGAGGCGCTCGACGAGTCGCGGCGCTTCTGCATCACGCCCACGGACGCGCCGCCGGAGATCTTCGGCGAGGCCTACCTCGTCGACCCGCCGCTGCGCCTCAACTACGACGCGCAGCTCAGCTACCGCGGCGCGCTGCCCGACGACTCGGGCGACGCGAACATCGGTCGCATCTCCGAGCGCGACTTCGCCAGCGGCAAGGGCACCTGGGTCTCGCTCGACGACTGTCGCGTCGAGCCCGGGGTGCGCGCGGTGCAGTGCACCGACGTCGAGGTGTCGAAGTTCTACGGCCTGCTGGATCGCTTCATCGGCGAGCCGACCGACACCGTCGCCGACACCTCGGGTGACACGGTCGCCGACACCGGCACCGATCCCACGCTGACCACGTCGCCGCCCGAGACCACCGACGACACCGGTCCGCAGCCGATCGACTACCCGCCCGAGTGCGACAGCCTGTTCCGCGGGCCGTACGACGTCATCAGCCTCGGCAACCGGTTCGTGTCCGAGAACGAGGGCGGCGCCGAGGATCTCGCGCCCGACGGCCACGGCGGCTTCGTCGGCCGCAGCGGCGGCGGGCTCGTGCGACTCGACGTGACGGGCGCGACCCTCGGGATGGTCGACGACCCGGGCTTCGTCGTCAGCGAGCTCGTCGAGTCTCCGACGTTCGCGAGCCGCACCCTCGGCCTGCGCTTCGCGAGCACGGGCGACCTGCTCCTCGCGCAGCTCGACGACGGCGAGCTCCGGAGCATGGCCCCCGACGGCTCGGTCGAAACGCTGGTCGATCAGGTCGGCTTCCCCAACGGCATCTATGTCGATCCCGACGACGTCGTGTACTTCACCGACTTCACCGCCAACAGCGTGCGTCGCTTCCCGCTCGCCGATCCCGGCGCCGGCATCGAGATCGCCCAGGTCAACCAGGCCAACGGCGTCTACTACGATCCGCTGCGCAGGCTGGCGTTCGCGGTGAGCTACGCCAACGGCGATTTGTTCCGCATCCCGCTGGCCGAGGACGGCACGCCCGGCGCCGCCGTGCTCGTGACCACGTTGGGCGGGGCGATCGACGGGCTCAACATGGACGTCTGCGGCAACCTCTACGCCGTCGACAACAACAACGGCGGCCCCAACCGGCTGCTGCGCGTGTTCATGGACGACCTCGGCGAGATGAGCGAGGTCGAGGAAATCGCAGGCGGGCTCGACGGCGCGTTGGCGAACCCGCTGTGGGGCAACGGCGCCGCGTACGGCGACTTCCAGACCGCGCTGTTCCTCACCGGCGTGCCGGGCGACATCTACTACGTCGACGTGCAGATCACGGGCGCGCCCGCGGCGACACCCCCGTCGGCGCCCGCGACGGTCGACGACGGCGGCACCGAGTCGGGTAGCAGCTCGAGCGGCTG
>LNFM01010386.1_pt1 | contig 25368 bp, 21 predicted proteins | sample 596031 | NCBI WGS metagenome assembly LNFM01 (sample SAMN04254537, study PRJNA301005) | activated carbon metagenome | isolation source: dual media filters at the Ann Arbor, Michigan drinking water treatment plant | place: USA: Ann Arbor | reverse complement strand
TCATCGTCCCAATGCTCCTCCTGCTGGTCGCCACCCGCCGGGTTGACCCAGCGCAGCACGCAGCCGTCGCGGAAGGAGGCGCGCCGGAAGATCGGGTGCTCGGCCCGCAGCTGGGTCACCCGCTGGACGAAGCGGGTCAGCGCATGGTCGCGCTCGGTCAGCTCCTCCCAGCGCATCCAGGCGATCTCGTTGTCCTGGCAGTAGACGTTGTTGTTGCCGCGGTTGGAATGCCCGTGCTCGTCCCCTGCCAGCAGCATCGGCGTGCCATGCGAGAGCAGCAGCGTCGCCAGCAGGTTGCGCTTCTGGCGCTCGCGGGCGGCGAGGATGCCCTCGTCATCGGTCGGCCCCTCGGCGCCGAAGTTGAAGGACAGGTTGTGGCCGTGGCCGTCCTTGTTGTCCTCGCCATTCGCGGCGTTGTGCTTCTCGTTGTAGGAAACGAGATCGGCGAGCGTGAAGCCGTCATGGGCGGTCAGGAAGTTGACGCCCGCCCAGGGCCGGCGCCCCCGCACATCGTAGATGTCGCCCGAGCCGGTGACCCGCGCGGCGAGATCGCGGACAATGCCGGGCTCGCCCTTCCAATAGGCGCGCGTCGTGTCGCGATACTTGTCGTTCCACTCGCCCCAGCCGGGCGGAAAACCGCCGACCTGATAGCCGCCAGGACCGATGTCCCAGGGCTCGCCGACGAGCTTGACCTTGCGCAGCACCGGGTCCTGCCCGATCGCGTCGAAGAAGCCGCCGCGCGGGTCGAAACCATGAGGCTCGCGGCCCAGGATGGTGCCGAGATCGAAGCGGAAGCCGTCCACCTCCATGACCTCGACCCAGTAGCGCAGCGAATCGAGGATCATCTGCAGCACGCGCGGATGGCTGGTGTTGACCGTGTTCCCGGTGCCAGTGTCGTTGATGTAGAAGCGCGGCTCGTCCGGCATCGTCCGGTAATAGGCGAAGTTGTCGATGCCCTTGAAGGAGAGCGTCGGCCCCATCTCGTTGCCCTCGGCGGTGTGGTTGTAGACCACGTCGAGAATGACCTCGAGCCCGGCATCGTGGAACCTGCGCACCATGTCGCGGAAGGACGCGAGGCGCGCCTTGCCCTCGTAGCGCTGCATCGGCGCGAAGAAGCCGATCGTGTTGTAGCCCCAGTAGTTGGTCAGGTTCCTGGCGGCTAGATGGTGGTCGTCGAGATAGGCATGGACCGGCAGAAGCTCGACCGAGGTGACGCCGAGGCTCTTGATGTAGTCGACGATCGCCTTCTCGCCGAGCCCGTCGAAGGTGCCGCGCCGATCCTCCGGCACCGCCGGATGCAGCTTGGTGAAGCCGCGCACATGGGTCTCGTAGAAGATCGTCCGGTCCCAGGGGATGTTCGGTCGCGCCGGCGGGTTGGGGTCGGCGCGCCAGTCGCAGACCACGCATTTGGGCATGAAGGGCGCGCTGTCGAGCTCACTGAAGCTCAGATCCTTCTCGCCCTCGGCATCGACGACATAGCCGTAATGGGCATCGTTCCAGTCGACCGAGCCGGAGTACTCCCTGGCATAGGGGTCGAGCAGCAGCTTGTTGGGGTTGAAGCGATGCCCCTCCTCGGGCGCGAAGCGGCCATGGACGCGGTAGCCGTAGCGCTGGCCGGGCTTCACCCCCGGCAGATAGCCGTGCCAGATCTCGTTGGTGTAGTCCGGCAGTGTGATCCGCGCCGTCTCGCTGGTCCCGCTCTCGTCGAACAGGCACAGCTCCACACGCTCGGCATGGGCGGAGAAAATCGCGAAATTGGTGCCCTCGCCATCATGGACGGCTCCCAGATCGGCGCTGTCGCCCGCCTGGACGTCGAAATGCGTGGCCTTGCCGTCGGACATGGGATCCCCCGTACGGATCAGGCCGGACGGGTGTCGGCGGCATCATGCCGCTTCGCGCCCCGTCACATCCTCGTCGCGAGCCTGCCGCAGACCGTCTAACGTGGGGTGGCTGTGCCGGGTTCCGGAGCACGGCCCCGAAATTGCATGAAATTTTTGCACTGCACCGGGAACAGCGTACCGCCGAACGCGTTGAGGATCACAGCTGCCTGGGGAGCGCGGAATGGCCGAGTCGCTGAAGGAAACGGGCATCGACGGCGGCCCCTCCACCTCGGGCCACGCGCTGACCTATGCGCAGGCCGTGAAGGACGGTGCTCCCGACCCTGGCCCCAAGCTTCCCGGTACGACGCGCCTGCTCTTCGTCACCTCCGAGATGGGCGATTTCATCAAGGCCGGCGGCCTCGGCGAGGTCTCGACCGCGCTGCCGCGACAGCTGCGCACCCTCTGCGACGTCCGCGTTCTGCTCCCCGGCTTCCGCCAGGTCCGTACCGCCAGCCCCGCCATGGACATCGTCCGCGAAATGCCGCGCACGGCGAGCCTGCCGCCCTGGTCGCTCGGCCGTTTCCGGACCCCGGACGGGCTCACCATCTACGCCGTGCTCTGCGACGAGCTCTATGATCGCGAGGGCTCGCCCTACGGCCCCTTCTCGGGCGGCGATTTCGTCGACAACGACATCCGCTTCGCCCGGCTTTCGCTGGCGGCGGCCGAGATCGCGGCCGGCGAGGCCGACCCCAACTGGAAACCCGACGTCGTCCACGTCAACGACTGGCCCTCCGCGCTCGCGCCCGGCTACATGCGCTGGAAGGGGCTCGCCACGCCGTCGATCCTGACGATTCATAACCTCGCCTATCAGGGCCTCTACCAGCCCAGCCGCATGACGGCGCTCGGGATTCCCGACCTCGCCTTCTCGGTCAACGGCGCCGAGTTCCACGGCAAGATCTCCTTCCTGAAGAGCGGCATCTACTACAGCTCCCACGTCACCACGGTCAGCGAGACCTATGCCCACGAGATCACCACGGCCGAGCATGGCTGCGGGCTCGACGGACTGCTCCGGCAGCGCATGCAGGAGGGGCGGCTGACCGGGATCGTCAACGGCATCGACGACAGCTGGGCTCCGCCCGCCCCCGGCGCCACGCGCGGCGTCCGCCAGTGGAAGCGCCGCAGCGCCGAGGACATCCGCAAGAGTTTCGACCTGCCGCCCTCGCGCGGCCCGCTCTTCTCGATCATCTCGCGCCTCGTCCACCAGAAGGGGATCGACCTCTCGATCGAGGCGGCCGAAACGATCATCGCCCGCGGCGGGCAGCTCGTGGTCACCGGCCGCGGCGAGCCGCGACTGGAGGAGGCGGTGGAACGGCTCGCCCGTCAGCATCCGCGCTCCGTCGCCGCGCGCATCGGATTCGACGATGCCGAGGCACGGCGCATTTTCGCCGCCAGCGACTTCCTGCTGATGCCCTCGCGGTTCGAGCCCTGCGGGTTGAGCCAGATGTACGCCCAGCGCTCGGGCGCGCTGCCGATCGCCTACCGCACCGGCGGGCTGGTCGACACGATCGAGGACGGACAGTCGGGCTTCCTGTTCTCATCGCTGACGGGGGCCGGCCTGTCCTCCGCCGTGACGCGCGCGCTGGACGCCTTCCGCTCCAAGGCGGCCTTCCTGCAGATGCGCCAGCACGCCATGGCCAAGCGCTTCGACTGGAGCCGGCCGACGAATCGCTACGCGGATGTCTATGCGAGGGCCCTCGCCAGCTGATCGCGGTCGGCCAGCAGGGCCTCGCTTCGGGCTCGTGCCGTTCGGCCCGCCACCGGACTCACGCAATGGCGACAGCCGGCGCGTCCGCGGACGGCCGGCTCCGAATGATGACGGCGCCGATCCTATCTCTTCGACGCGGCGGGCTTTGCCTTCGCAGCCGCGGCCTTGGCCGGGCTCTGGGGCGCAGCCTTGGCCGGGCTCTGGGGCGAAGCCTTGGCCGGAGCCACCGAGGCCGGCTTCTCGGCCACGACCTTGCCCTTGGCGGGAGCAGCGGGTTTCGCGGCACGCTGGGTTGGCGCCTTCGCCTTGACGCCCGCGTTCTTGTCGGCGCTGGCGGCGACCCGCTCCTCCGCCATCCGCCAGTGCTGGGCGTCGCGGCCCTGGGGCTTGCCCTCCGCCTCCCAGATCGCATAGGCCACGTCGCGGATGGTCTGCTCCCGGCTCATTCGGCATCCTCCCTCTCACATGCCAGCATTGCTGTGCGACAACCGGACCGGATGCCGATGGTTCCAGAGCCTCTTGGAGGGCTTCGGGAATCGCCGGAGAATGCAGGCCGTGGCGCGGAACGCGGGCGGGCTTCGCTGCGTTGCATCATCGACGATTCCCCACCGCAGGTGGAGTCGCATTCGCGCTGGAGCCCGACCGAATGACGCGACCGATGCCGCTCAGACTGCCCCGCCTCCCGGCACGCGACATCGATGCGCTCGTCGCGGGGCGCCACCCGGACCCCTTCGCCGTCCTCGGCCGCCATCGCGTCGAGGATGTCGGCCTGGTGCGCGCCTTCCTGCCGGGCGCGAACTATGTCGAACTCGTGACCGGCGAGGGCGAGATGAGGCGCGCCGTCCCGATGATCGACGCGGGCGGCGGCCTCCATGAGGCGCCCTGCCCCGACGACGGCCCCTATCGGATCCGCACCGCCTGGCCGGGCGGCATCACCGAGACGGCCGACCCCTACAGCTTCGGGCTGCTGCTCTCCGACGACGATCTCCACCTTGCCGCCGAGGGGCGCCACTTCGATCTCGCGACAAGGCTCGGCGCCAATCTGCGCGAGATCGACGGCGTCGCCGGCGTGCTCTTCGCGCTCTGGGCGCCCAACGCCGCCCATGTCGCGGTCGTCGGCGATTTCAACGGCTGGAACGCCTCCCGCCACCCGATGCGCCGCCGCCTCGGGGCTGGCATCTGGGAGCTGTTCATCCCCGGCGTCGAGGCGGGCGCGGTCTACAAATATGCGCTGGTCTCAGGCACGGGCGAGGCCCTGCCCTGGAAGGCGGACCCGCTCGCCCGGCGCACGGAACTGCCGCCGCGCACCGGCTCGGTCGTCGCCGAAGCGCCCGCCTTCGCCTGGACCGATTCCGACTGGCTGAAGGCGCGCGAAACCGCCGACCCGATGACGGCGCCGATGAGCCTCTACGAGGTCCATGTCGGCTCCTGGCTGCGGAGCGAATGGGGGCAGATGGGCTCCTGGGACGAGGCCAGCGAGCGCCTGGTCCCCTATCTCCAGCATATGGGCTTCAGCCATGTCGAGCTGATGCCGATCACCGAGCATCCCTTCGGTGGTTCCTGGGGCTACCAGCCCCTCGCCCTGTTCGCGCCGACCGCGCGGCTCGGGCCCCCCGAGGCCTTCGCCCGCTTCGTCGACCGCTGCCACGCCGCCGGCATCGGCGTGATCCTGGACTGGGTTCCGGCGCATTTCCCCTCCGACGAGCACGGGCTCGCCCGCTTCGACGGCACGGCGCTCTACGAGCATGAGGATCCGCGCCAGGGCTTCCACATCGACTGGAACACGCTGATCTACAATGTCGGGCGCAGCGAGGTCCGCGGCTTCCTGATCGCGTCGGCCCTGTTCTGGATCGAGACCTTCCACCTCGACGGCCTGCGCGTCGATGCGGTCGCCTCGATGCTCTACCGTGACTACAGCCGCAAGCCGGGCGAATGGGTGCCCAACCATCTCGGCGGCCGCGAGAATCTCGAGGCGGTCAGCTTCTTCCAGGAGCTCAACACGCTGGTCGGCGCGCGCGGCCGGGGCGCCGTCACCATCGCCGAGGAATCGACGGCCTGGCCGGGCGTGACGCGGCCGGTCCACCATGGCGGGCTGGGCTTCCATTTCAAATGGAACATGGGCTGGATGCACGACACGCTGCGCTACATCGCCCATGATCCCGTCCATCGCGGCTATCACGGCGACGACGTCACCTTCGGCCTCGTCTACGCCTTCTCGGAAAACTTCGTGCTGCCGATCTCCCATGACGAGGTCGTGCACGGAAAGGGCTCGCTGCTCGCGCGCATGCCGGGCGACGACTGGCAGCGCTTCGCCAATCTGCGGCTCTATCTGGCGATGATGTGGACCCATCCGGGCAAGAAGCTGCTCTTCATGGGCTGCGAGTTCGGCGCGCAGGACGAATGGTCCGTCGATGCCCCCTTCCCCTGGCCGTATCCCTTCGACGAGCGCCGGCAGGGTGCCTCGACGCTGGTGCGCGACCTCAACGCGCTCTACCGCGCGACGCCGGCCCTGCACCGGCTCGACCACCAGCCCGAGGGTTTCGCCTGGATCGTCGCCGACGACAGCGCCAACGCCGTCTTTGCCTTCAGCCGCGCCAGCCGTCCCGGCGCCGCCGAAATCCTCGTCGTCGCCAACATGACGCCGGTGCCCCGCCACGATTATCGCATCGGCGTGCCGCATGCCGGGCTCTGGCGCGAGCGGCTGAACAGCGACGCCCAGAGCTATGGCGGCTCGAACCTCGGCAATGGCGGTGCAGTCGAGACACACGGCGTCGCGGCCCATGGCCACCCGCAGAGCCTGTCGCTGACGCTGCCGCCGCTCGGGCTTCTGGTGCTGGAGCATGACGCTCACGGCGTGGAGGGCGCATGACCTCCCGGCCGTCCACCACCATCATGGCCGATCCCACCCGCCCGCGGAGCCCTGCATGAGCGACGACATCCTGCGCCAGCTCGCCGTCAAGGCCGGCATCGCGCCGCGCTGGACCGAGCAGACCGGGGCGGAGCGCGAGGTCTCCGCCCAGAGCCTGCGCGTCATCCTGCAGGCGCTCGGCCTGCCGGCCGGGACCGATGCGGATCTGCGCCAGTCGCTGGCGACCGTCGAGGCCGGGGCGAACCTCTCCGCCCAGTCCCGCTTCACCACCGCCCGCACCGGCCAGCCGGTCGTGCTGCCGATCGCAGCCCAGGCGGGCAGCCCGGTCGAGCTCACCCTCGATGGCGGGACGCGCCGTACCCTGCGCTCCGAAGAGGGCTATGACGGCTCGCTCACCCTGCCGGCCTTCGACCGGCCGGGCTACCACACCGTCCATCTCGACGACGGCGATTTCACCATCGCGACCGCGCCCGAACGCTGCATCACCTTCGCCGATCTGAACGGCGGCGCCCCGGGCTTTGGCCTGACCGCGCAGATCTATTCGCTGCGGTCACCGGACGATGGCGGCATCGGCCATTTCGCCGGCGTGACCGATGCCCTGGCGATCAGCCCGGTCCATGCGCTCTATGGCGCCTCGCCCGAGCATTTCAGCCCCTATTCGCCCTCGACACGCCTCTTCTACAATCCGCTGCACGCCGACCCGGCCGCCGTGCTGCCGGAGACGCTGCTGCGCGAGATCATCGCGCGCGAGGGCCTGGGCGAGGAGATGGACCGGCTCTCGACGCTCCACCAGATCGATTGGCCGGCCGCCACGAGGCTGCGCCAGCGCCTGCTGCGGGCCCTGTTCGAGGCGCTGCCCGCAGCCGACGGCAGCGGCGGCCCGGCCCGCGAGGCGCTGGACCGGGCGCTGGCGGAGGCGTCGCCGCTGCTGCGCTCCCACGCCGTCTTCGAGGTGCTGCACGCCGCCGAGCTGCGTCGGGACCGCCATGCCTGGCGCTGGCGGGACTGGGACGCAGCCTTCCGCGACCCCGACGGGCCGGCGGTCGCAGCCTTCGCGGCCGCGCACGCCGCGGAGGTCGACTACCAGATCTTCCTGCAATGGCTCACCGGCTCCTCCTATGGCGCCGCCCAGCGGGCCTGCCGCGAGGCGGGCATGAAGGTCGGGCTCATCGCCGATCTCGCCATCGGCATGGACGCCTCGGGCAGCCATGCCTGGAGCCGGCAGCATGAAGTCCTCGGCGGGCTCAGCGTCGGCGCCCCGCCCGACTATTATGCCGCCGAGGGGCAGAGCTGGGGCCTGACGACCTTCTCCCCCTTCATCGAGACCCTGCGGGCGAGCCTTCGCCATGTCGGCGGCATCCGCATCGACCATGTCATGGGACTCAGCCGGCTCTGGCTGGTGCCGGAGGGGGCGTCCGCGATGGAGGGCGCCTATGTCGCCTTTCCCTCCGAGACCCTGTTCCGGCTCGTCGCGCTCGAATCCTGGCGCCACAGCGCCATCGTCATCGGCGAGGATCTCGGCACCCTGCCCGACGGCTTCCGCGACGATCTGCGCCGGCAGGGCGTGGCCGGGCTGCGCGTGCTGCGCTTCGAGAAGAACGATCATGGCTATATCGCGCCGGAGCATTGGGATGCCGGCGCCGTCGCCCTCACCACGACACATGATCTCATCCCCACCGCCGGCTGGTGGGCCGGCGCCGATCTCGAGCCCGCCGACGACGGCGTCGATCACCAGGGCATTCGCGCCTGGGATCGCGGCGTGCTCTGGAGCGCCTTCCAGCAGGCCGGTCTGGTCGAGGGCGAGCGCCCGGCTCCGGAGGAGACCGACCCGGTCGTCGACGCCGCCATCCGCTTCATCGCCCGCACGCCCTGCACGCTGAAACTGCTGCCGATCGAGGATGCGCTGGGCATCCGCACCCAGCCGAATGTGCCGGGCACCACGACCGAGAAACCGAACTGGCGCCACCGGCTCGATGGCGAGGCCGCCACGCTGCTCGACGACGAGCGCGTCAGGCGGCGCCTCGCGGATCTCGGCCCGCCGCGTTCGGAGGGCTGAAGACCCTCAGGCGGCCCGGCTCTCGACGATGCCGGCGATCACCTCGAGCAGGCGGGGGTCGTCGCCCGCCAGACCTTCCATCGCCGCCATGCGCTGGATCACGGTCGCGGCCACGGCCTCCTCCACCGTGTCCTCGGCATAGGCGTAGAAGATCGTCGCATGCTGGCCGTCGCGGTGGCAGCGGCCCTCGATCTGCTGGAGCTGGATCGCGCTGTGGCGCATGTCGTGGATCACCAGCGAGCGTTCGCGCTCGCCGCCCGGCATCTCGCCGCGATGCAGCGAGATCGACTCGGTGACGGTGAAAATGACGGCGTCGAGCTGTCCGGTCTGGAACGACAGCCGCGTCTCCTCGTTCTGGAGACCGCTGCGCTCGCCATTGATCTCGCCCACGCGCCAGCCGCGCCCCCGCAGCGCATCGGCCAGCATCGCGCTGGTCTCGAGGAAGGCGACGGAGACTGCCACCTGCTCGTCATTGCCGAGCAGATCATCGCAGAAGTCGACCGTGCCTTGGATGCGCAGCAGGCTCGCCTTCTGGCGGAAGCGCAGATCGGCCGCCCAGCCCTGCGGCTTGCGCGTCGAGCCGCCGGCGAGCCCGAGCTCTTTGCGGAACTCCCGCCAGGTCGCCTCGTAGAGCTTGCGCGCGGCGGCATCCAAGGCGACGGGGGCGAGCTCACGCTGCACCTCCGGCCAGCCCGCGATCTCCTCCGGCCGGCGCCGCAGCCCGATCGCGCGCGGGCCGCGATAGAGCAGGCCTGCCATCCGGGCGCGGTCGGCCTCGTTGGGCTCCCAGCTCCAGTTCTTCCAGCGCCCCCTCGCCCTGCCCATCTTCAGCCGCTTCATCAGCTGGCGGAACCCGTCGAGATCGGCGCTCGGCATGTCGGCGGCGCGCGCCAGCAGCGGCCCGAGATAGGACAGCTCGTGCGGCGACTGCCCGGCGGTCGCACTCATATAGATCGTGAAGGAGGCGGCGGCCGCCATCTGCCGGCAGACCAGCCCCTGCTGCGAGTTGGGGTTGCGGATGCGATGCGCCTCGTCGATCACGACCAGCGGCCAGAGCCGCCGGGGGACGCCGAGCTTGGCGAGTTCGTTGTTCTTCGCCCGCACCGAACGCTTCTTCGAATCCGGCGGCGGCGCCAGCAGCGACTTCGTCTTCTCGAAATTCATCAGCGTGACGCGCTTCGGCGGCAGGCCCGACAGCGCCATGGTGCGCCGCCATTGCGGGATCGCGCCCTTCGGGCAGATCACCAGGATCTCGTCCTCCGGCATCGCCGAAAGCGCGAGCCAGGCCGAGAGCGTCTTGCCGAGGCCCGTGAGGTCGCCGAGCAGGAAACCGGGCGCTCCGCCTGCGCGCGCCGCGAGGATCGCCGCGCAGGCGACGCGCTGGTGGTCATGGGGCACCATCAGCCGCTCCGCGTCCGTCATCGGGCGCACAGCCGTCGCGCGCCATCGCCGGTGGCCGATTCCTGCATGGGCATGGCAGTATCAACACGTCGCGGCCCCGGCAACGGGACCGCCCTTGTCCAGCGGCCTTACAGACAGCGAGCTTCCATGACCCGCGCCCAAGCCATCGCGCATGCGCAAGACTATTTCGACACCGGCGCCTTCAAGAGCGACCTCGGCCGCCTCATCGCGATGCCGACCGAAAGCCAGAACCCGGACCGGGCGCCGGTCCTGACGGAGTATCTCGAGCGCGAGATGCGCCCGCTCTTCGAGGGGCTCGGTTTCGAATGCCGCATCCTGCACCACCCCAAGGCCAAGGGCCCCTTCCTCTTCGCCCAGCGCATCGAGGATGAGAGCCTGCCGACGATCTTCGGCTACGGCCATGGCGACGTCATCCGCGGGCTCGACGCGCAGTGGAGCGAAGGCCTGTCGCCCTGGACCCTGACCGAGCGGGACGGCCGCTGGTACGGCCGCGGCGTCGTCGACAACAAGGGCCAGCATGTCATCAACATCAATGCCTTGCGCGCCGTTCTTGAATCGCGCGGCAAGCTCGGCTTCAACGCCAAATACCTGATCGAGATGGGCGAGGAATCCGGTTCGCCCGGCCTGCGCGAGCTCTGCGCCGACGAGGCGCAGCTGTTCAGGGCGGATGTGCTGGTGGCCTCCGACGGGCCGCGGCTGAATGCCGAGCGGCCCACCGTCTTCCTCGGCGCGCGCGGCGTCATCACCTTCGACCTCTCGATCGTCGCGCGCGACGGCGGCCATCACTCCGGCAACTGGGGCGGCATCCTCTCCGACCCGGCGATCCAGCTCGCCCACGCCATCGCCTCGATCACCTCCCCCACCGGCCAGATCCGCATCCGTGAATGGGTGCCGAAGGAGCTGCCGCGCGCCGTGCGCGAGGCGGTGGCCGATTGCGTCATCGACGGCGGCCCCGACGGCCCGACGATCGACCCCGGCTGGGGCGAGCCGGATCTGTCGCCGGCCGAACAGGTCTTCGGCTGGTGCTCCTTCGACGTGCTGGCGATGAAGTCGGGCGTGCCGGAAACGCCGGTCAATGCCGTGCCGCCGAGCGCCTGGGCGCGCTGCGCGCTGCGCTTCGTCGTCGGCATCGATCCGACCGACGTCGTGCCAGCGCTGCGCCGCCACCTCGACCGCCACGGCTTCAAGATGGTCGACATCGTCATGCCCGGCGCCGAGCGCTTCGGCGCGACGCGGCTCGACCCCGAGGATGACTGGGTGCGTTTCACCATCGCCTCGATCGCGCGCAGCACCAACAAGAAGCCGGCCCTGCTGCCCAATCTCGGCGGCTCGCTGCCCAACGACATCTTCGCCGAGGTGCTCGGGCTGAAGACGATCTGGGTGCCGCATTCCTATCCCGGCTGCTCGCAGCATGCGCCCGACGAGCACCTCCCCGTCGAGATCGCGCGCGAGGCGCTGGGCCTGATGGCGGGGCTCTACTGGGACATCGGCTCGGGCGAAGCGCCGCCGGTGTGACCCCTACTCCATCGGCTGCCGCGGCCCGCGGTCCGGCGGCATGTCGTAGGGCGTGGCCGGGGGAGCCTCGGGCGGCGCGTCCGGCGGCAGCTCCTGCGGCGGTTCGGTCGGAATGCCCTGCGGCGCCTCGTCCGGCGGCATCTCGACCGGCGGCGCGGGGGGCACCTCGCCCGGGATCAGCGGCGGGGCCTCGGGCGGCGGCGTCGGAATGGCGGGCATGCTGCCCGGATCGGCCTGTGCCTGAAAGAAATCGCTCATGCGTCGCTCCTCGCTTCGCGGGACCAACGCATCATTGCCGGCAAGGTTGCGCCCCGACGAACGCCCGGCAGACATGAAAACGACGCCGGCTCGCGCCGGCGTCGCTTCAGAGGCTTCAGGCCTGCCTCGTTACTTGAACGAAGGCGGCGCGTTGAGATCCAGGCCGGGCAGGCCCCCCGGCGCCCCCAAGCCCGGGATCTGGATCGAGTCGAACTGCTTGTCGATCGCCTTCTGGTCGAGCTGAACCGCCGATGCCTTGTAGTGCATCACCATCTGCGGGAACGACACGACCAAGGCCACCATGATGCACTGGATCACCACGAAGGGCACGGCGCCCCAGTAGATCTGCCCCGTGGTCACCGGCTCCATCATGTTGCCCGTGACCTTGTCGCGGTAGCGGTCCTTCGGTGCGACCGAGCGCAGGAAGAACAGCGCGAAACCGAAGGGCGGGTGCATGAACGAGGTCTGCATGTTCACGCCCAGGATCACGCCGAACCAGATCAGGTCGATGCCGAGCTTCTCGGCGGCCGGCCCGAGCAGGGAAGAAGGCGAGCAGGAAGACCATGATGTTGACCACGATCAGGAAGCCCGTCGCGCCGCCCGGCAGCCCGACCAGCAGATGCTCGACCCAGAGGTGGCCGTTGACTCCGTAGAAGGTCAGCGAGAACACGCGCGCGCCGACCAGGATGAACAGCACGAAGGCCGAGAGCTTGGCCGTCGATTCCACCGCCTGCTTGAGCAGGTCGAAGGTCATGCGCTTCTTGCCATAGGCCAGCAGGATCGCGCCGGTCGCACCCATCGCGCCGCCTTCCGTCGGCGTCGCGACGCCGATGAAGATCGTGCCCAGCACCAGGAAGATCAGGGCCAGCGGCGGCACCATCACGAAGATGACCTGCTCGGTCATTCGCGAGAGCAGGTTGAGGCCCAGCAGCTTGTTGACGATGGCGATCACGAAGGCGATGCCGACCGCGATCGACATGGTCAGGATGACGAAATCAGCGCCCGCCTGGACCTTGGTGAAGATCTTCATGATCGCATAGGCCGCGCCGAAGGCGATGATCGTGATCACCAGCAGCGAGCGCCGGCGGGTCTCGCCATCGGCATCGCGCAGCGTCTGCGCCTCCGGCGGCAGGCCCGGCGCGCGGCTCGGGTAGATCATCGTGACCAGGAAGACATAGCCCGCATACATCGCCGACAGCACGAGGCCCGGGATGAAGGCGCCCTCATACATGTCGCCGACGGAGCGGCCGAGCTGGTCGGCCAGCACGATCAGCACGAGCGAGGGCGGGATGATCTGCGCCAGCGTGCCCGACGCCGCGATGACGCCCGTCGCGAGGCGCCGGTCATAGCCGTAGCGCAGCATGATCGGCAGCGAGATCAGGCCCATAGAGATGACGGACGCCGCGACGACGCCAGTGGTCGCAGCGAGCAGCGCGCCGACGAAGATGACGGCATAGGCGAGGCCGCCGCGCACGGGGCCGAAGAGCTGGCCGATCGTGTCCAGCAGATCCTCCGCCATGCCCGAGCGCTCGAGGATGAGGCCCATGAAGGTGAAGAACGGGATCGCCAGCAGCACGTCGTTGTTCATCGTGCCGTAGATGCGCTCCGGCATCGCCTGCAGGAAGTTCTCCTGGAACAGGCCGAGCTCGATGCCGACGATCGCGAAGAGCAGGCCGTTGGCCGCCAGCGCGAAGGCCACCGGATAGCCCAGCAGCAGGAAGACGACGAGCGCGGCGAACATTACCGGCGCCATGTTGACGCGCAGGAAGTCGCCGAGGCCGGCGGCATGGGCCTCACCGGTGTGGAGGCCGAGGAAGGCGACGAGGGACAGCGCCAGCAGCAGGCCGGCGGCGCGGGAGAAGCGGGAGACGGTCATGGCGGAGATCCGGCGGTCGTTCGGGGTGCTCACGAAGCCAACCCCTGCTGCTTGGCCTGCTCGAGCAGGCGGTGCGCTTCGGCTTCGGCCGCGGCGGCATGACCGCGCAGCGTCTCGTCATCCTCGAGCTCGCCGCGCATGATCGCGACCTGCTTGATGATCTCGGAGACGCCCTGGATCGCCAGCATCACGAAGCCGATCACGACCAGCCCCTTGGCCGGCCACTGAGCCAGACCGCCGGCCGACAGCGACTGCTCGTTGATGGCGTAGGAGCGGACGAAAAACGGCCAGGAGTGATAGATCATCAGGATGCAGAACGGCATCAGAAACAGCGTGTGGCCGATCAGGTCGATCCAGCGCTGCACGCTCTTGGGCAGCAGGCTGTTCACGATGTCGATGCGGATGTGCTCCTTCACCTTCAGCGTCCAGGGTGCGCACATCAGGAAGACCGCGCCGAACAGCATCCACTGCAGCTCGAGCCAGGCATTCGACGACATGTTGAAGACCTTGCGGACGATCGCATTGATGGCGGCAACGAGCACGGCGACCAGGATCAGCCAGGCGAGTTTCTTGCCGATCTGCGTGTTGACCGCATCGATGACACGGCTGAGCTGGAGTAATCCCTTCACGTCGGTGCTCCCGATTCCCGTGCGGCGCCTTGTTCTACAAGCAGGCCCCGTCCGCGTTTCGGTTATAGGAAGGCCATGCCGCGCACAAGCGCCGGGAACCCTTATCCAAAAGGTCGGGTGCCGGGATTTTCGGCAGGACGCTGCAACAGGCGGTGTCGACGCGCCGAGCGGCCGCTCGAGGGCGGCGACAACCCTGAGGCAGGCGCGTAGCCGACCTGCCCAGACCTAGCGATGATGTTTTGAAGAAGGGACTGCTGCCCGTTTCGTGGACACCGAGATGGGGTGTCTCATGAAGCCGAGGGTGCTGCCTGTATCGTGTCGATCTTCTGATGAAGGCGCAGGCTCTCCGAGCGCCCTCACATCCAAGTGCATCGTGCGGCCGACCTCGCGGGCAATCATGATGGTCTCGACGAGCCGCCGGACCTGGCGCAGCGAACCCCCGGGCCAATTTGCAGCAATCAGGCCGCGCGCGGTGCCACCGAGCGGCTCGACCCAGGCTGCCGCCCTACCCCTCTCACACGCGACATCGTTCATGACGAGCGACAACAGCGCGTCGAGGTCCGCCGCCGCCGGCTCCGGCACGGAAATGGCCCGCATGCGGTCGCGCAACGGGGACGGCAGCGGATCGAGACTGTTGGCCGTGGCCAAGAAGCTGATCTTCGACAGGTCACAGTCGACCTGAAGCGATGGATCGAGGTAGCGCCGCGCCGTTTCAGGTTCCAGCATCATCAGCAGAACACCTCAAAGTCGCCCGTACTCGTTGCGAGGCGGTGACTTCTCGATTTCGTCGATCATGACGACGGGGTCACCGCAGCCTGCGCTGGGCTGGGCCTGGGGTCACGCGGCGCCCGCAATAGGCAGTTTTTGCCGCCGACCCGGCATATATTTCCTATCTAAGTACATGAAATTAAATACATTTTTTTGATTTCATCGCGCCTGGTTCGGCGCCCTGCTCCGTTTCAGTTCCAGACGCCCCTTTCAGGCACCGGGCCTGGAAGTGGTTTCTGGAGGTTTCCGGACCATGAACGCCCAGCCATCCCGCCTCGATTTCGTGTCACATGCGGATTGCGCCGCCCCCGCCCTGTTGCTTGCCGTCGGAGGGACGCCGGCGAGGACCGCGGAAAGGATGCAGGGCCGCCGGCCAATGGATCGTGACGACGAATTGCTGGACCTGATCGCTGGGGGCGACGAGGGCGCCTTCCGCGAACTGGTGTCGCGCCACATCGACCGCGCCTATGCGCTGGCGCTGCGAATCCTGCGCAACGGCGCCGATGCGGAGGACGTCGTCCAGGACTCGCTGCTGAAGATCTGGAGTCATCGCGGCAGCTGGCAGGCCGGTCGGGCGAAATTCTCGACCTGGCTCTACCGCGTCGTCACCAATCGCTGCCTCGACATGCGCCGCCGCCCCAAGACGGAGGGCATGGACGAGGCGCCGGAGATGGTCGACGCGCAGCCTGATGCGCTCACGACCCTTCAGCGTCACGAGGCCAGCGACCTGCTCGCCCAGGAGATGGAGCGCCTGCCGGACCAGCAGCGCGTCGCGCTGATCCTCTCCTACTACGACGACCTCAGCAACGCGCAGATCGCCGAGGTCATGGACACAACCATCCAGGCCGTGGAGTCGCTGCTCAAGCGCGGGCGCCAGCATCTGCGCCGGCAGCTCGACAGCGCGCGGGCCGACATCTGCCGGACGTTTACCGGCGATTAGCCATGATCGCGGCCAGTCCGGCCGCGCGTGCCAGCCCCCGGCCCCTGCCCCGTTGAACCCCAGGACGCAGCAATGCGGCGTCCGCTCCCAGGAGGGGAGCGTCACCGGAGCAAGGAGTAGCCGCCATGGCTGTGATCTCGACCAATCTCGCCGCCAATTCGGCGGTCCGCTACCTGAACGCCAATTCCGCCGACCAGACCGCCTCGCTGTCCAAGCTGGCCAGCGGCTCGCGCATTGTCTCCGCCGCCGACGACGCCTCGGGCCTGGCGATCTCGACCCGCATCTCGTCGGACGTGACGGCCCTGACCCAGGCCGCGACCAACGCCTCGCACGGCACCTCGATCCTGCAGACGGCCGATGGTGGCGCCTCCAACATCAGCGACATGCTCCAGCGCATGAAGGCGCTGGCCTCGCAGTCCGCCTCGGGCACGGTGACGGATTCCGAGCGCACCTACATCCAGGCCGAGTTCGCCCAGCTCGTCGAAGAAATCGACGGCATCGCCCAGAGCACGCGCTACAACGGCGAGAGCCTGCTCGACGGCACCAGCGACTTCTCGACCGGCATGGTCGTCGTGGTCGGTTCGGACGCCACCAGCGACACCATCACCGTGACGATCGACGCCCTCACCTCCACCGAGCTCGGCGTGGACACCTCCGACATCTCGACGCAGGCCGGCGCGACGACGGCGATCACCGCGATCGATGCCGCGATCGACTCCGTCTCCAGCGCGCGGGCCAATATCGGTGCGCTCGAATCGCGCTTCGAGTTCCGCTCCAACACGATCGCGACCAGCATCGAGAACCTCGAAGCCGCCAATTCGGCGATCAAGGACGTCGATGTCGCCGCGGAATCGGCCAACCTCGCCTCGATCAAGGTCAAGACCCAGGCCGCCGTCGCCGCCGCGGCCCAGGCCAATTCGATGCCCCAGGAGCTGCTGAAGTTGCTGCAGTAAGCCCCGGGCGGCGGGGTGGGCCGGTCCTGGACAGCCGGCCCACCCCTCACATCTTGCGGAGACGTCGATGGCCACGGTCAGCAGCAGCACGAGTGCCAGCACCACCACCTACACCAGCGCGACATCCACGAGCGCCACGACCGACACCTCGGACATCGACTGGAACGCGCTGATCGAGGTCGCGGTCCAGGCCAAGCTGTCGAAGGCGGACACGATCGACCTGAAGATCACCGCCAACGAGGCCAAGATCGCGGCCTATCAGGAGTTGCAGTCGCTGCTGTCGGATGTCGCCGACGCGGCCGACGCCCTGCGCGCGGTCTCGGGCACGTCGAACAGCGGCACGGACGTCTTTCTCGACCGGGCCGCCTATCTCACCGCCAATGGCGATGTCGACGCCTCCGCCGCCCTCTCGGCCACGGTCGAGGACGGCAGCGATGTCGGCAGCTACGACATCCAGATCCTGCAACTCGCCAAGGCGCACAAGATCGCCGGCAGCACGCAGGCGTCGAAGTCGGAGGATCTCGGACTGTCCGGCGTCATGAGCCTCGGCGTCGTCGATGGCGAGGCGGTCGAGTTGACGATCACCGACACGATGTCGCTCGCCGACATCGCCGATGCGATCAACGCCGAGTCCGAGGAGACCGGCGTCCAGGCCACGGTGCTGCGCGTCTCCGATTCGAGCTACCGGCTCGTCCTCTCGGGCGTCGAGACCGGCGAAACGATCGCGGCGAGCGCCGTCTCGGGCGACGACGTGCTGGCCTCGCTGGGCGTGACCAACTCGGACGGCGCCTTCACCGACGTGCTGCAGGAGGCCCAGGATGCGATCCTGACGCTGGACGGCATCACGGTCACGCGCAGCAGCAACAACATCGACGATCTGCTCGATGGCGTGACGCTGCATCTCTACCAGACGACGCAGGACGACCCCGACACCGACAGCGATGTCTCGATCACGCTCGAAGTCGGCGCCGATGTCAGTTCGGCCAAGGAGGCGATCCAGGCGCTCGTCGACGCCTACAACGCCTTCCGCGACTTCGTCGCCACGCAGCAGACCCTCGCCAGCGACGGCACGGTCGCGGAAGACGCGGTCCTGTTCGGCGACGGCACGATGCGCAGCGCCACGCTCTCCGTTTACAGCGCCCTGACGGCTACGATCGACGACGAGAGCATGGCGCTGATCGGCCTCTCCTTCGACAGCGACGGCACGCTGGTCGTCGACGAGGATACGCTCGACAACGCCCTGCTCGACGATCTCGATACGGTGAAGGCCCTGCTGAGCTTCCAGATGGACGCCTCGTCCGGCCAGCTCAAGCTGCTGTCCCGCGGCACCTCTGTGCCCGCAAACTTCACCCTCGACATCAGCGTCGATTCCAGTGGCGCACCGACCGCGGCCTCGGTCGGCGGCGACAGCTCGCTCTTCACCGTGTCGGGAACGCGCATCATCGGGGCGGAGGGGTCGATCTACGAGGGCTACACCTTCGTCTTCACCGGCTCGAGCGCCCAGTCGATCGACGTCTCGCTCAAAACCGGCATCGCCGAGCTGCTCTACAACGCCGCCGACCCGGTCGCCGACGGCACGGACGGCGCGATCCAGACGCTGATCGACAACCTCGGCGAGGTCGATGACGACCTCCAGACCAAGAGCGACTCCATTCGCTCGGCTGCAGAAACCTACCGGACCAATCTCAGCGCCCGCTACGCCCGCTACCAGGCTGCCATCGCGGCCGCGGAATCGACCCAGGACTACCTCACCGCGCTCATCGACCAGTGGAACTCATCGTCATGAACCAGCACGCCCAGCCTCTCGCCGCCTATCGCCGGGTCGCCGCCCAGGTCCATCCGCTCGTCGCGGTGGTCAAGCTCTATGACGAGGCGATCCGCCAGCTCAGGCTGGCGATCCTCGCGACGCAGGACCGGCGCCACGAGGAGAGCCACGCCTGCATCACCAAATCCTCGACGATCCTCCGCGGCCTCTGCCACTGCCTGCGCTTCGACAAGGGCGAGGAGGTCGCCCAGCAGCTGCTGAAGGCCTACACCTACAACATCATGGCGATCCACACCGCCTATGGAAGGCGCGACGCCGCCGCCCGCTACGAGAAGATCATCCGGCACCTGACAGGCCTGCGCAACAGCTGGGCGGAGATCGCGGGCCTGGCGCCCAAGGTGCAGATCGCTTCCCCGGCGAAGGCTCCGATACGGCGCTGACCGCAGCCTGCCGAAACGGCAGCTTCGCCGGTTCCACAACAATCCGAAACAGTTTACTCACAAGGAGACGCAAGCGGGAAACGCGCCGACATGATTCGCAGCGAGCTGCAGGACGCGATCGACCGCCACGGCGAGGATCTGTCGGCCTGGCCACTCGCCGACCGCGATCGCGCGCTTGAGTTTCTGGCGCGCGAGCCGGAGTCGCGCTCACTGTTCCAGGACGCTGCGGCCTTGCGCACCGCCCTGCGCGACCGGCCCGTCATCCGTGCGCCTGCAGGCCTGGCAGACCGGATCGTGCGCGCCGCGCTTGGCTCCAACCCCGCCCCCACCAGCGAGACCAGCAGGGCCTGAGGCCTGCCGTGTCGGGCTCCTGCTTGCGCAAGAGCGGGCAAACCTTAACGCAATCCAAACATCGATGGTTAAGACAAGCTTAACGCTAAGAGTCAGCGTCGAGTCGCTGCGTTTTTCGCCGTGTCCGCCAATAATCGCCGCCTGAAAATCTGAACTCCCGCGTTTCAACTTCAAGCCGGCCGAAGACCGCCGCGCTCGATCGAAACGCCGCTCCGGGACCTGAACCGTCCCGCGGCATCAGGGAGGCTCGCCATGAGCGTCAGTTCGGTTTCCTCGTCCACGACGACGACAGCAGCCAGCACCGCCAGTGCTTCGACCTCGTCGTCCTCCTTCTCGGACAGCGAGTTCATGACGCTGCTGGTCGAGCAGTTGCAGAACCAGAACCCGCTCGAGCCGACCGATGCGAGCCAACTGGCATCGCAGATGCTGTCCTATGCCAGCTACAGCCAGCAGGTCTCGATGAACGACACGCTGGCCTCGCTGTCCTCGACGATGACCAGCCTCTCCTCGACCGTGAGCAACCTTTACAGCTCGGTCGACGCGATCTCGTCGCAGCTGAACATCTCCGCCTGAGTGCAGCCTGGCAGCGAAGCCGGCCTGAACCACCCAGTTCCCGCGTAACGTCGAGTAACCGCCATGAGTCTCACCGGCGCATTGAATTCGGCTGTCTCGGCCCTGTCGGCCCAGAGTTCGACCCTGTCGATGGTCAGCCAGAACCTCGCGAACTCCAACACCTACGGCTACAAGACGACCACGGCGAGCTTCGAGAGCCTGATCGCCGATTCCTCCTCTTCGGCCTATTCGGCCGGCGGCGTCGCCGTCACCGGCGTCTCGAGCATCTCGACGCAGGGCTCGCTGGTTTCCTCGGCCACAGCGACCAACATGGCGATCGAAGGCAACGGCTTCTTCGTCGTCAGCAACGACTCCGCCAATGGCGACGTCTACTATTCGCGCAACGGCCAGTTCACGATCGACAAGAACGGCTATCTGTCCAACGGCGACTACTACCTCCAGGGCTGGCCGACCGATGCCGAGGGCAACGTCACCGGCGCCACCAGCACCGCCGCACTCCAGACCATCGACACCAAGGCGATCGGCAGCATCGCGGCGGCCACGACCAGCCTGTCCCTGCAGGCCAACCTCCCGGCCGACGCCGCCATCGGCGACACCTTCGAGAGTGAGCTCGAATTCTACGATTCACTCGGGACCGCCGCCACGACGACGATCACCTGGACGAAGACGGCCGAGAACAGCTGGAGCGCGTCCTTCTCCAATCCCACCAGTTCGGACGGCAGCACGGAGCTGGCGACCTCGCCCGCCAGCAACACGATCTCGATCAGCTTCAACACCAACGGGACGCTCGCCTCGACCACCCCCAGCCCGCCCACTCTTTCCTTCACGGGCTGGACAACCGGGGCGGCCGCCAGCGCGATCACCGTCGACATGGGAGCGGCGGGATCATCGAGCGGGCTGAGCCAGCTCTCGACCGGCGATGATGATGTGTCGGTCTCGCTGGAATACGATCAGGACGGCATCAGCTACGGCACGCTGACCGGCGTCGAGCTCGGTGACGACGGCACGGTCTATGCGACCTATGACAACGATCAGCGCCGGGCGATCTACAAGGTCGCGGTCGCCACCTTCAACAATGCCGACGGGCTGACCTCGCTGAGCAGCGGCATCTACGCGGCCAACTCCGTCTCCGGCGCCAGCGCCCTCCACATCGCGGGAACCAACGGCGCCGGCACGATCTCGGGCGGCATGCTCGAGGCCAGTACGACCGACACCAGCCAGGAATTCAGCAACATGATGGCGGCACAGCAGGCCTATTCGGCGGCGGCGCAGGTCATGTCCTCCGTCAACAGCATGTACGACACGCTGCTGAGTGCGATGCGATGAAAAGGAACCGCCCCGCCCCCCGCGTTGCGCGCCCGACACGTGCCGCCGCCCCCGATATCCTCGCGCAGGATCCTTTGCTCGCCCGCCTCGCCGTCGCCGAGACCGAGGCCAAGCAGCAGATCGCCGGTGCCCGCCTCAAACCGGCGGCGACCAGGCCGCCCGAGCGCCAGCGCAAGGACGCTCTGGTCACCCTCGCCAATCTCGACTTCGCGATCGCGGCGCTGCGCGGCGCCCGCGACGAGATGCGCAGCGCCCTCGACGACCGACTGACCGCCCACCGCGCGGTGGACGCTTATCACCGCGCCGGGGCCCTCTCAGACATCCCCGTCAGGCGCTGAACCATGCCGGACACCGCCATGCCGCCCACCACCCCCGACGCCGCCGCACGCGCCCTGCTCACTCTGCTCGATGAGATGATCGCCGTCATCGCCCAGGAAAACGAGCTGATGGCCACCGGAATCCCGGGCTCGACCTCCCATGTCGTGGCGCGCAAGCGCGAGCTGGCCGATATCTTCTCCCGCTGGATTGCCACGCTACGCAGCGGCGAAATCGTGCTCGCGGGGGCCGATCGGGCCCTGCGCGCCCGGCTGGTCGAGAAGAACGAGGTGCTGCGCCGGCAGATGGACGCCAATGTTGGAAGCCTGCGCGCCTCGATGGCGGCGACGCGCCGCCGCATCGACGCGATCATGCGGGCGATCCGCGAACAAGCGGCGCCGCCGCCCAGCCGCTATGGCGCCAATGGCCGGACCGCAGGACCGCAGGAAGCCCGGGCGATACGGCCGGGCCGCTATCTCTGACACCCCATCCAGCAGAGGCCGGCCATGTCCTTCTCCGCCATCCGCAGCATTGCCACCAGCTCCCTGGCGGTCACGCAGATGCAGACGGCGCTGACCTCGGCGAACATCGCCAATGCCGACACGCAGGGCTACACCCGCAAGGTCGCGACCCAGAGCGCCGTTTCCACCGGCACCGTCGGGTCCGGCGTCAGCGTGACGGCCGTCACCAGCACGGTCGACAAATACCTGCTTCAGGATCTGGTGGCGGCGACGAGCACGCTGGGTGCTGCGACCACGGCCGGAACCTACGCCGACAGGCTGCAGAACCTGCTCGGCTCGACGACCGGCAGCGACAGCGGCGGGACCTCGCTGGCCAACAGCCTTGCCGATCTCGAGACCGCCCTGACGGCATTGAGCGGGACGCCGGAAAGCGAGACGCTCCAGGCTTCCGCCATCGCCGCGCTCGACACGCTGGCCAGCCAGCTTCGCGAGACCTCCGACGGCATCCAGGGCCTTCGCGCCGACGCCGACGAGGCGATCGAGGATTCGGTCTCGACCATCAACAACAGCCTGAACGCGATCGACGCCCTCAACGGCCAGATCGCGAGCGCACAGAGCCGCGGCGAGCCGACGGCGGATCTCGAGGACCAGCGCAACACCGCCCTGCAGAGGCTCTCCGAACAGATGGAGGTCCGCTACTACGTGACGGCGGACAACCAGATGCGGATCACCACCGCATCGGGCACGACGCTGCTCGACAGCAGCGTTCACGAACTGTCCTATTCCAGCGCCGCAACCGTCACCAGCGCGACCGTTTTCGACGCGATCACCGTCAACGGCAAGGACATCACCGCGCAGCTCGGTTCCGGCACGCTCGGCGCCCTGGTCGAGCAGCGCGACGGCGTTCTCCCCGCGGCACAGGCGCAGCTCGACGAACTGGCGACGGCTCTGATCGCGACGCTGAACAGCATCCACAACGCCGGGTCCTCGCTGCCCCCGCCCGCGACGCTGACCGGCTCGACGGCCCTCTCGGCGAGCGACGCCTTCACGGGCAGCGGCACGACCCGCTTCGCCGTCACCGATGCCGACGGCGCGCTGGTCAGCTATGCCGATCTCGATCTGTCGGATTATGCGACGGTCGGCGATCTCGTTTCGGCCATCGACGCCGTCGACGGTCTCTCGGCCTCGCTCGATGCATCCGGCCATCTGGTCGTCACCGCCGACGCCGCCACGAACGGTGTCGCCATGGCCGACGTCGACGGCGTCGCCGGCGATTCCGATCAGGGCCTGTCGGATTACCTCGGCCTGAACGATCTGCTGACCGGCAGCGACGCCTCGACCATCGCCGTGCGCCAGGCCCTGCTGGCGACGCCCGGCCTTCTGGCGACCTCGGCGCTCTCCGTCGAGAACAGCCCGGCCGTCGGCAATACGGTCGTCAGCATCGGCGAGAGCGGCATCGGACAGGCGCTCGCGTCCGCCCTGTCCGGCAACCAGGACTTCGCGGCGGCGGGCAGCCTCAAGGCATCGAGCGCCTCCTTCGCCGATTATGCCGCCAAGATCGTCGCAGGGGTGTCCGCCATGGCGCAGAGCAGCGCCACGGCGCTGGAGACCAGCGAGAGCGCACAGCAATCGCTGGCCGATTCCCTGTCCTCGCAGTCAGGCGTCAATCTCGACGAGGAAACCGCGAAGCTCTCGGAGCTGGAGCAGCAATACTCGGCCGCCGCTCAGCTTCTGGAAACGCTCAACAGCATGTTCGACACCCTGCTTCAGGTTGCGGCGTCAGCCTGACGTCGTGACGGCCCGAGGGGAACGGAACCGATGATCACCCGCGTCGCGACCTTCGCCATGAGCGAACGCATGCTGGAAGCGTCTCTGCGCACCCAGTCCAGAATGAGCGAGGCCCAGCTGCAGCAGGCCTCCGGCGCCGTTTCGACCGACTATGGCGGGCTGGGCCGCTCGGCGGGCACGCTGGTCAGCCTCGAGGTCTCGCTCGCCCGCTCCAAAAGCCAGTCGAGCGCCGCCGAGGAGGCGGGCAACCGCGTCCAAGTCATGTACGACGCCGTCGGCTCGATGAGCGAGCTGATGTCGAGCTTCCGGACCAGCCTGTCTTCCGCCATCAGCGCGGGCGGCGACGACGACGCGACGCTGGCCGCCACCGCGCAGAGTTTGCTTGAGGAGCTCGCGAGCCTGCTCAACACCCGCTTCGAAGGGCGCTATCTCTTCGCCGGCAGCGACACCGGCACGGCCCCCATCGATCTGTCGGCCTATGCGGCGACGGACGCAGCGACGCAGGATACGAGCTACTATCAGGGCAACAGCGTGAAGGCCTCGGTCGCGCTCTCCTCGGAGCGCACGCTGACCTATGGCGTCACGGGCGATGCCAGCGCCTTCGAGCAGGCGCTGCGCGCGCTCAGCGCCGTCGCCAACGCGACCACCCCTCCCGATACGGCAACGCTGCAGGCGATCTCGGACCTGACCGTGGACGCGATCGACCAACTCGCCGTGGTCCAGGCCAAGCTCTCGATCGACGCCGCCACACTCGAACGCAGTGCTGCCGCGCAAACCGACTATCAGGACGAAGCCACGAGCCTGATCTCGGCGATCAACGGGGCGGACGTGACGGCCATCGCCGTCGAGCTCTCGTCCTACGAAACGCAGCTCCAAGCGTCCTACTCGGCGCTGGCGAAGGTGCAGTCGCTCAACCTGATGGATTATCTCAATTGAAGGGGTTTTACGCCGTTCATACGCTCAATCATGAGCCTCCTATGTGAAAAATCTGAACCTCAGCACGGCAGACATTGTTTCGATCGAAAATCGAGGGCACTCCTTTCGCGAGCGTCGGGCAGCCATTCTCAGGAATGGCCCACCCCGGAGCATTTTGGCGTAACGGCTCCCGGGCGGCGTGTCGTCGGGGAGGAGCCTGTCGGTCAGGATGATGCCCCCCGCAGAACCAATACGGCGGTGACACCGATCGCAAGCTTCACAGGCGCCCGGCATCAGCCGCCGAGATCGAGGGGGAGACCTTGGGGCTGATCCACCCTAGCTGCGACTGAATCCCGCGGATCGAGCGCCTTAAGGAGGATTTCGCGCGGATTGGCGCTCATGCGCTTGAACGAATATGAGCGTCTGCGTCCCAGATACGTCCCACGGCCCTCGCGTCGCAGGATCGGCAGCACATCGACTGCTGTAAGCACCTGATTTAGCAGAGGTCCGTGGTGGGTGATGTAGGGCTCGAACCTACGACCCGCTGATTAAGAGTCAGCTGC
>LNFM01004561.1_pt1 | contig 25373 bp, 20 predicted proteins | sample 596031 | NCBI WGS metagenome assembly LNFM01 (sample SAMN04254537, study PRJNA301005) | activated carbon metagenome | isolation source: dual media filters at the Ann Arbor, Michigan drinking water treatment plant | place: USA: Ann Arbor | reverse complement strand
GCTGCGGGCGCGAGCCCGCTGCGCTACGCACCGCAGGTGCGCTGTTGCCGGGCCCCTTGGCTCCCGGGAATGCGTCGATCGTGTTCTGCCTGGAATTTTCCTCATACAGTTTGGGTAACGATGAGAGGCAAGAGGGGGCCTGAACGGTTACCGTCGCTCGCTGCCGCGCCCCGGCTGACGTTGTATGGGGGGTAGATGCACCCAACCCTGATCGCTCGCTGCGCGTCGAGCTGTCCCCCGTGTCGGCTGGCGCCGTGTTTGTCCGATCGCGTTCGTCCCGCGCCGCGACGCTTCGGCGGAGAACGCCTTGACGAAATCTTGAGCCCTCCGGGACGGCTCTTGACGAGGCGCTGACGCGGACTGCGCGAGACTGCATCCAGCGATGAACCTCGATCCGACCTCTCATACCCGCAGCACTGGCGCCGCACGAATCGACCCGGACGGCATCCACCGTGACTTCGAAAGAGTCAGTGGATCAGCGATGCGCCCCTATCGCACGGACTCGGTCGCAGCTCCCTCGCTCGCTCGAGCGGCGCCGGACACCGACGACCGTCGGGTTCGCCTGCTCGTGACCGTGATCCTGGGCTGTGGCGCCATCGCCGCGGTGCTGCAAGCGACGGTGGCGCAGCGCCCGCTCGGGATGGTGGCGCTCGGGCTCGCCCTCGCTGTCGGCGCTCGCTTCTCGTGGGAGGACCTCCCCGTCAGAGAGTCTGTCCGTCGCTGAGAAGGCCTCGCGAGCGCGTCCCTGACGCGCGCGAAGCAACGAGCAAGCGATTCGCCGAACGCTCACCAGTGATCGACCGACCGGCGTCGAGTCTGCTCCCGTCGCGCGCGAGCGTCGCTCAAAGTCGCGCGCACTGGCAGCGATTGGCATACCTGCCGCCGATGCAACACGCATCCTCGCAGCAGTCCGAGTCGCGCGAGCAAGGGCCTCCGGTGAATCGATAGCACATCGTTTGGATGCAGCGGCCCGAGCTGTTGCACGAGAAGAGCGGCGCCGAGCACGTCCCGCACGTCCCTCCGCAACCGTCGGGTCCGCAGTTGCGACCCGAGCAGTTGGGCACACACGCGCATTGTCCGGAGGCGTTGCACGCGCGCCCTGCGGAACACGTCCCGCACGAGCCTCCGCAGCCGTCGGAGCCGCACATGCGCCCTGCGCAGTTGCGCGCGCAGCACGTGCCCGCGGCAGAGCAGCTCTGGCCCGCGGGACATCCTCCGCAGACGCCTCCGCACCCGTCCGCACGGCACGGAATCGGACAGCTCGGAGTGCAGCAAGTCCCGCTGGCGGTGCACGTCTGGTTCGAGGCGCAGGTCCCGCACGTCCCGCCGCAACCGTCAGCGCCGCACGTGCGGCCGGCGCAGTTGCGAGGACACGCCTCGCAGTCGACGCCGCTCGCCGCGCAGCGCAGCCTGAACAGCGTGCACGCGCTCGCCTCGCAACGGCACGGAGCGAGCTCCCGCGGAGCGACGCAGCGACCACCGTTGCACGCGAGGCCGACGGCGCACGGACACGCTTCGCCCTCGCGTCCGAGCTCTCTGCACGAATTGGCGACGCACGTCGCGATCGACACGCACGGCGGTCCGTCAACGCGGCACGCGCTTCCAATCGGCAACGCCATCGCTGGGGTGGGTTGACACGTCGACGTCCCTCCCGCGGTCGAGCAAAACAACCCGAGGTCGAGGCGGCACGGAGCGGCTGTGCTGCACGGCGCGCCGACGCGCGCGCCGAGCGCGACGCAGCGGCCCGACACGCAGCCAAGTCCCAAGGCGCAGCTGTCTGCAGTGCACGACTCGCCTACGCCCGCCGTCGGTGCGACGCAGCGCTCCATCGGCGGGGTGCCCTGGCACTCGAGACCCGCAAGAAAATCACACGGCGAGAGCATGCACGTCGCCCCTGCACCGACGGGGCCTGCGGGCAGCGCGGGGACGCAGATGCCTGGGTCGTTGCAGTTGTTGACGATCGTGAACCGCGACACGACGCAGAGAAGACGGCCTGCGCCAGGGTCCGCCCCGCACTGCGCCTGAGACGAGCATCGCGCGCCGAGCCGGCGCGTGCCGGGAGTCATTCGGCACTGTGTGGGTCCGGGCCCCACGCGGCCTCCGCCAATGAAGCCACCATAGACGCGAAGAAAATCCATGTTCGCAGCAAACGCGTCGCAGCTGCTGCCAGCGAGGGCCGCAAAGCACCCCGAGGGGTCCTCGAGCGTCCCGGTGTCCGGCAGCGCCGTGATCCGAGCGCAGCGCTGTTGTACGACTCGCTGACATGTGGCGTTGTCTTGGAGCTGCGCGGCGAAATTGCCGAGGCATCGCTCGGCTCCCGTGCAGTAGGCGCGCGCGTACGCTTCGCAGTCGATCGCCGAGGGCGGTCGGGTGTCCGCGACTGTCGCGTCCATCACTGGGACGTCGACGGGCCACACGCTCGAGCAGCGCGCTGGATCGACGTTGCGCTCCCAGCTCGTCGTGCATCGGTCGCGACTCGCGCAGCGGTCCTCGCCCTCACCGGGAGCAGCGCTGCAGACTCCACACTCGGCTCGGCTCAGGCAGTCCAAGCAGCTCGTCGCCGTGCTGCATGGATCGCCGCTGTCGGGCCGCCGCGCGTCGATCCCCGACGAAGCGTCGAGTCGCGCCGTGCCCGTATCGCGAACACCTGCGTCAGGTTGGGGCAAGAAGCTGAGGTCGTGCGAGCATCCCGAGAACAACGCGAGCGCCAGCATTGCTGCCAACCCGCTTCGCGCGAACGCGACGAGGCGCGAGGCGCGAGAACCGACTCCGACGTGGCTCGAACGAGGCATGTGTCGTACTCCCATGATCGCAGTCTCCTCGAGAACAGCGCCGTCAGAATTGAGCGGAGATCACCGCGCTCCCTGGTAGAAATCCAATCATCACTGGGGTTCGCGTCTCCCATCGATTGCGCACGATCGCGGTGAGCACGGCCCCTGTGATCGCCACGGCGCCTCCTCCCCAGAGCAAGACGTTGGTGAACAGATCGTTGCTGCGAATAGCCTCTGCTCGCCGCGGCCAATCGCTCGGGCACGTCCTCGCGCAGTCCGCGCGAAGCGAGTTTGTCATCCGATCGCCCTCGAACCAGAGCGGGATGGCTCCTGCGGCCATGACTGCGCCCAGCCCGAGCACGATCGGTCCGACGATGTGCACGCGCGCGTGTTGATCGACGCGAAGGCACTGATCACCACGAGACTCCAGGCCCGCGGGGCAGGTCCTGTTGCCTGCGCACTGGCCGCCCGCGCCGGTCTGGCCGGCGAAGCAGCAGGTCTCGCGGTCTTGTTGCAGCTCTTTGCCCGCCGGGCACACCGCGTCTGCGACGCACGCTTGCTCGTTGACGCTCGGGTGTTGGCCGGCAGGACACGAGGACGGCACTCCGATACACCGACCTTGCTCCGCTCGTTGCCCAGGAAAACAGCAGGTCTCGCGGTCTCCTCCGTCCACGCGCCCGTCGCTGCACTGCACGTCCTGCACGCACGTCTCTCGCGCTGCGCTGGGGTGTTGGCCCGAAGGGCACGAGGTCGGAGTGCCCGCGCAGCGCCCTTGTGAGTCTCGTTGACCCGGGAGACAGCACAGTTCGCTGCCATTGACGCGGGTGGTGTTCGCAGGGCAGGCGGGCAGCGGCTCGCACGCTTCGCGCTCGGGGACGCGGCGATGCTCTGCGGGACAAGCGCTCGGGACGCCTCTGCACACGCCGCCGACCGACACTTGCCCGGGCCAACAGCAGGTCGCGCCGTCCGAAGCAAACACTCGGCCGCCTTCGCAGGGACGCACCGCGCACGTCTCGTTGGAGGCGTCGACGACGTGCGTCGGCGGACACGCGCTGGGAACGCCGCGGCATCGTCCGTCGGCGAACACCTGGCCTTCGTAGCAACAGCCGCCGCCCGCGACGCTGAGCTGTCCAGAGGGGCACGTCGGAGCCTGACTGACTGCAGCGGACGGCTGGCAACACCCGCGAGCGTCCGCGGTTTCTCCAGCGCGACAGCGGGTGCGGCAGCGACCTTGAGCGTCGGCGTGAGGCGCGAGCACGAGCAGCGAGAGCAGCACGAGCAGCGCGCTGATCGCGCCACCCGACCGAACGTCGAACGCGACGCCTCGGGTTGCGCGGCGCTTCGATTCGCTTTCATTCGTGCTCTCTTCACTCGAGCGGAGACGAGCTCGGGCGAAGGCGCCGATGAGCGCGACGAGCAACGGATGAAACGACATGTCTTTCTGGTGCTCCATCGATGAATGGGGGGTCGAGCGCGTCCCTCGAGCTGCGCTCGGTCGAAGTGTGCGGTGGGGTTTCGTCAGCGTCGCCTGCATCGGTAGGGCTCGCCGTAGGTCCACGAGCCGTCGCTCGCGTCGACGGGGAGGTATCCCGCGCGGCAGACGACGAACTGGATGCCGCCGGCGCTGTCGATCTCCGTTCGCGACAAGCCAGTTCCAGCCTTGCGGCCGGGCATGACAGTGGCAGCTCCGCCGCCCGACCTCGCCCGATCCCAGGTGACGTAGACTGTCTCGGAGCAGCGATTCTCCGCGGCCATCCAGTTGTACGTCATGGGGTCATAGAAGTAGCGCATGCATCCGTCGAACAGGCCTGCGGAGTGGTAGGTGCCCGTGCTTCCGCCGACGCATCGGCCAGAGGAGCACGATTGTCCGGAGGGGCAGCTCCCGCAGGAGCCCGCGCCGCAGGAGTTGGGTCCGCAGGCTCGGCCCGTGCATGTGCAACCCGAAGAGACGCAGCTACCCGACGAGCACGTCTGCCCCGACGGGCATGTTCCGCACGAGCCCGATCCGCACGAGTTGGGCCCGCACGTCCGGCCCGTGCAATTGCAGGTGCCTCCGCTGCCTGGAAAACACGCGCGTTGGCCGCTGCTGAGCGTGTTGCACATGCCCGACGGACACTGCGCGTTCGACGTGCAGACGGGGCTGCACACCGAGGGCGCGCCGTTCCAACTCACTGGGATCTGGCCTGACGGACAGGTGGGGGACGAACCCTGCGAGCTCACGCATTGACCAGAGCTGTTGCAGCTCTGTCCAGATGCGCACGTCCCGCAGGTGCCGCCGCAGCCATCGCTACCGCAGTTGCGACCGGAGCAGTTGCGCCTGCATGTGCCCGGGAAGCATTCGCCGTTGCTGCACTCTCCGCTGCACGTCCCGCAGGAGCCGACGCCGCAGCTGTTCGGTCCGCATGCGCGCCCTGCGCACGTGCACGTCGATCCGCCAGAGCAGGTGCCGCTCGAAGTGCACGATTGCCCCGAGGGGCAGCTCCCGCACGAGCCTCCGCACCCGTCGTCTCCGCACTGCCGACCCGAGCACATCGGTTGGCATCGCGTGCACCACCAGTCCGGCGCGTTGCACGGCGCGTTGGCGCACGACGTGCCGCTGCACGTCTGTGCGAGATAGCCTGTATTGCAGTTGCAGCGGCCGCTCGCGCACGAGCTGTTCGATGGGCATGTTCGACCGTCGCTGCAGCGCACGACGAAGTTGTCCTGCCCGCACGTCGGCGCTCCGCACTGCCCTGTGGACGAGTTGCAGATTTGTCCCTCGGCGCACGAGCCGCAGCTTCCGCCGCATCCGTCGCTGCCGCAGCTGCGCCCGCTGCAGTTGCGCGTACAACTACAGGCGCCGCTCGTCACGTCACAGCGGCCGTTGGTCGCGCCGAACGCCTGACAACCGACGTCTGTGTTGCAGCGGCAGCGACCGGAGCTCACGTCGCACGTCGCGCCCTCGCCGCACTGCGCGTCGCGCCAGCACTTGGGGCGACACACGCCCTGCGTCGAATCCGTCAACAGCGCCACGCAGACGCCTTGATCCCCGCAAGGTGCATCGTCGCCAGGGACACACCTCCGCACGCAACCTCGGCGCGGAGTGCCGTCGACGTTGCGAGTCACCGCGCACCCGAAGCCCGAAGGACACGAGCGCTCGTCGCATCCGGCGCCGATCGCGGGAAGGCACTGTCCTCGCCCGAAATCCGAGTCGCAGATGAGACCGGCTTCGCATTCGTCGATCGAAGCGCAGCGCGAGCCGGCGAGCTGATCGGTCACGACCCCGCCGACGCAGCGGCCCGCCTCGCAGCGGTTGACACCGCAGCAGTCGGCGTCCGTCGCGCAGCCCGCAGCGCAGTAGCCGGAGCGGCACATCGATCCACAACTGCAGTCTCGATCGTCCTGACAGCGCAGCGTGCATCGGCCCTCGCTGCAGCCCACATCGGGGTCGCTAAACGCCTGCGAGCAGCTCATGTCCGTCGAGCATCCACACTGCCCCGTCGCGACATCGCACTGTTGGCCCGAGCGACAATCGTTGTTCGACCTGCAGCGCGTTCGGCAGAACCCGCGGTCCGGAGTGCGCAGAAGCCTCGCGCACACGCGGTCGCCCGGGCACTCCGAGCCTGGTTCGCAGCGAGTCGCGCACTCGTTGACCGTCGCTCCGGCGCGAATGTAGTCGGCGCACAGCTCGCCCGAAGCGCACAAGCTGCGACCGCTTCGATCGCGACAGGAGGGCGGTGAGCTTCGGTCAGCGGCGTCGCTCTGCCCGCCGTCTTGCGGCAAGAAGCTGAGATCATGCTGAAGGCACCCGAGCTGCGCTGACGCCCACACAGCGAGGACGACAAAGAACAACGTTCTCCGAAAGCGCCTGGCGTGCGAGAAGAAATCGTCCATCTTTGACAGCGCTCCGCGATGGCGCGCTCGGGGCGAGCGCAAAGCCACTGGTCGTCCTCGAGCGACCAAACAAGGCAGGATTGTACACCTCAACTCCGTGCGGTGATCAATAGCCGCAGCGGCGGCGCAGAGCCCTCGATGCGCCCGTGATAGTTCAGGAAAATCCGCTGCATCCCGTTCCGGAAAACCCTACGGCTCTTCGAAGGAAGGAGAGAGCCGAATGAACGGATGTGTTTCCCATCCTGCTCACGAGCGCATCGGGTGCACGGATCTCCGAGAGGCGCCGAAAACTGCACGGCCCCCGACAGCGCAGAGTCGCTCGTCACCTCACCGCACGAAGGACACCTGACGGATCCGCCCCTCGTTCATCGCGTAGATCGCCAGCACTTCGAACGGCTCGCTCGCGGGCGTGCGACGCACGCGCTCGTGGTCGATCACCGTCGAGCCCAGGCTTATGCGAGCGACGAGCGCGGCGTGGTTCTCGGGATACTGCGCGAACATCGCTGCATATCGCGCGCGGTACGCGTCGATCCCGCGGAGCGAGACGGCACCATTGAAGTCCTGCACCACGATGTCGTCCGCGAAGCACGCGCAGTGCGCGTCGAGCTGTTGCGCGTTGTACGCGGCGAGCTGGCGCGTCGCGAGCTCGACCGATGCGGCCTCGTCACCCTCGCGGGGCGCCATGTCGAGCCGAGCGATCCGGCCCTCGCGGACGGTGTAGATCGCGAGCACCTCCTGCGAGCCTCGGGCGGGGTCCTTCGCGCCGGTGCGCTCGCGGCGAACGACGACCGAGCCGAGCGCCATCGCGCCGAGCGCCTCGGTGTTGGCGAGCGGCCAGTCCTCGACGTTGGCGGCGTACATCGCCCTCGCGGCTTGCTTACCGGTCAGCCACGGCTCGCCGCCGAGGGGCGCGCACACAAAATCATCGGAGAGCGTGGCGACGAGCGCGTCGAGGTCCTTGGCCGCGTAGGCCGCGTAGTGAGCGTCGACGATGGCAGAGGGTGTTGGCACGGTTTGGGCCCTCGATAGACAGGCCCTGCCGCCCCTCCGTCAAGAGCGTTTCGTCGCAACCCGTGCGCGCCTCGCGCAGGGCGTGCACGTCGCGCCGCACGGTTCTCTCGCGGCTTGCTGAGCGAACGAGAGGCACGACGGGTGCAGACTGTTCACGCGATGAACCGCAGTGCCGAGGGCGCGCCGGTCCTGCGCGCCGAAGGACTCTGGAAGGTGTACGGCGAGGGCGACGCCGAAGTGCGCGCCCTGCGAGGCGTCGATCTCGCGTTGTACGCCGGAGAGTTCGTCGTGTTGCTCGGCGCGTCGGGCTCGGGAAAATCCACGCTGTTGAACATCCTCGGCGGCCTGGACACGCCGACGGCGGGCAGGCTGACCTACCTCGATCACGACCTGACGGACGCCTCGGACGATCAGCTCACGCGCTATCGCCGAGAGCACGTGGGGTTCGTGTTTCAGTTCTACAACCTCATTCCGAGCCTGACCGCGCGAGAGAACGTCGCGCTGGTGACGGAGCTGTCCGACGATCCGCTGGACCCGGACGACGCGCTTGCGCTCGTGGGGCTCGGGCCGAGGGCAGAGCATTTTCCCTCGGAGCTGTCGGGCGGCGAGCAGCAACGGGTGGCGATCGCGCGCGCCGTCGCCAAGCGCCCCGACATGCTCCTGTGCGACGAACCTACGGGCGCGCTCGACTGCGCCACCGGCAGGCTGGTCCTCACCGTGCTCGACCGCGTCAATCGCGAGCTCGGGACCACCACGGCGATCATCACGCACAACGCGCCGATCGCGACGATGGCCCATCGCGTCGTGACGATGGCAGACGGAGCGATCACCCAAGACCTGCGCAACGAGCGCCGCGCGTCGCCCGAGTCGCTGCGATGGTGAGCCCGCTCGACCGAAAGCTGCTCAGGGACCTCGCCTCGCTCAAGGGGCAGGTGCTCACGATCGCGATCGTCGTGGCGCTCGGCGTCGCGATCTACCTCTCTTTCGGAAGCGCGAAACTCTCTCTCGTGCAAGGGACCGAAGAGTTCTACCGATCCCAGCGCTTCGCGGACGCCTTCGCGACCCTCGAGCGAGCGCCAGAGTCTCTACGAACCGCGATCGAGCGCTTGCCGGGGGTCGCCGTCGTGGAGACGCGCGTGAACGCGCCTGTGCTCTGCCCGATGCCGGGCATGATCGAGCCCGCCGTCGGCAGCGCTCACTCGCTTCCTGACTTCACCGACGCCGCGCTCAACGCGCCGTTCGTCGTCGAGGGAAGACTGCCCGAGCCAGGTCGCGACGACGAGGTGCTCGTCAACGACGCCTTCGCGCAGAGTCACCGCCTGCACGCGGGGGATCGTCTCGAGGCGATCGTCAACGGAACGCGCCGAACGCTCCGCATCGTCGGCCTCGGCACCTCCCCCGAATACCTCATCGCGATGTCTACCGAGCTCAGCTCGATGGGCAACGAGCGCTTCGTCGTGCTCTGGATGCGGCGCGCCGCGCTCGCGCCGGTGGCCAGGATGCAGGGCGGCTTCAACGATGTCTCTCTGCGTCTGCAGCGAGATGCGCCCCCCGAGCCGACGATCGCAGCGCTCGACCGCCTGCTCGCGCCCTTCGGCGGCCGCGGCGCGCGGGCGCGCAGCCAGCACATGTCACACAGGATGCTGCAGCAAGAGATGCAGCAGCTCGACGGCACCTCGACGGTGCTGCCGGCGATGTTTCTCGGCGTCGCTGCGTTTCTCGTCAACGTGGTGCTCGGGCGGCTCGTGCGGCTGCAGCGCGGGCAGCTCGCGATGCTCAAGGCCGTCGGATACAGCGACCGACGCATCGCGCTTCACTACGTGCAGATGGTGATCGTGATCGTGACGATCGGCGTGGTCGGCGGCGCGCTCATGGGTCGCGAGATGGCGCGGTGGTTCATCGGGCTGTATCGCGAGTTTTTTCGCATTCCCAACTTGGGAGTTCGGCTCGATGGTTCGCTGCTCGCGCAGGGAGCGGCGCTCTCGTTTGGCTCGGGCGTGATCGGCGCGATCGCCGCGGTGCGAGGGGTCTCGAAGCTCGCGCCCGCGCAGGCGATGCAGCCCGAGCCTCCCGCGAAGTACGGCGACAGCGCGCTCGACCGCGCGGTGAGCATCGGGCTGCTCAGCCCGTCGGCCCGCATGGTGGCGCGCGAGCTCGTCCGCAGGCCGCTGCGACTGCTCTTGTCGTCGCTCGGAATCGCGATGGCCGTGGCCATCCTCGTCGCGGGCCGCTCGATGTTCGACGCGCTGCCGACGCTCGAGCGCGTGATCTTTCACGAGATGATGCGCGAGCAGCTCGCCGTGAGGCTCACTCGCCCCGTCTCGCCCACGGATCTGTCGGTGCTGAGGACCATTCCCGGCGTGCTCGGCATGGAGGTGCAACGATCCGTTCCCGTTCGACTCCGCGCAGGATCGAGGACGCGAGAGACCTCGCTCGTCGGTCACCCCGCGGGCGCGCAGCTTCGTCGCGTGCTCGACGAGCGCGGCCGCGAGGTTCGCATGGTGCGCGGCGCGGTGCTGCTGACCCGCATGCTCGGGCAGATGCTCGACGTCCGCGTAGGAGACTCGATTCGCGTCGAGGTGCTCGAGGGCGACCGCGCCGTACGCACTCTCACGGTGGGCGGCTTCTCGGACGAGTCCTTTGGCCTCCAGGGCCATCTTTTGCTCGATGACCTGTGGTCACTTCTCGGACAGTCCCCCTCGGTCGACATGGCGTTGCTGGTGACAGACCCCTCGCGCAACGAGGCCATCATTCGTCGCATCGTGGCGATGCCGGGCGTCGCAGGAGTGGCCAGCGCGAGCGCGGCGCTGGCCCGTTTTCGTCAGCAGAGCGGGCGATCGATGGGCGCTTCGGGGCTGCTTCTCGTGCTCGCTGCCGCGGCGATCGCAGCAGGCGTCGTCTACAACAACGCGCGGGTCGCGCTGGCCACGAGAGAGCGGGACCTCGCGACCTTGCGCGTGTTGGGCATGGGGCGCGGCGACGTCTCGCGCATCCTGCTCGGCGAAATGACGGTGCAAGTGCTGCTCGGCCTCGCGCCCGGCTACGCGATCGGAACGTGGATGGCCAAAGCCGCCATGGCCATGACCGACCCAGAAATGTACCGGCTCCCGCTCACCCTCGAGCCGTTCACCTACGTCTACGCGACGGTCGTCACGCTGGTGGCTGCGCTGCTCAGCGCGCTCATCGTGCGCCGCCGCGTCGACTCGCTCGACCTCGTAGGCGTGCTCAAGACACGCGAGTGAGAGATCTACCGTGACCGTCGAACACAGCAACGATGCCGCCCCGAAACCGCCACCCGCGCCCGACGACGGCGCGCTTCAACGCGCGCGTCGGCACAAGCAGCGGCGCAAGACGATCACGACCTGGCTGCGCCGGTCGATGTGGATTCTGCTGGCCCTCGGCGCGACAGCGGTCGCGGTGCGCGCCGCGAGGCCGAAGCCGACGCCTGTCCAGCTCGGATCCGTGACGCGCGGCGCGCTGCGGGTCACGGTCGACGAAGAGGGGCGCGCTCGCGTCGCCGATCGCTACCTCGTGACGGCGCCGCGCGCGGGCTACCTCTCGCGCATCGCGGTGCGTCCCGGAGACCGCGTCGCGCGCGGTGCGACGCTCGCTCGTCTCGAGCCGATGCCCGAGCCGCTGATGGGCGCGCGAGACCGCGCGGCGATCGAGGCGCGGGCCCGCGCTGCAGAGGACGGCGCCAGGCAATCGCGCGCCAACGTCGACCGCGTGCGAACGGCGCTCGAGTACTCGAGGCGTCGGGCGACGCGGACCCGCGACCTCGCGAGCCGAGGAGCGATGTCGCAGGTCGAGCTCGAGCAGAGCGAGGGTGAGCAGCGCTCGCTCGAGGCCGAGCTGGCGACGGCGCAAGCTGCGGTGCGCGTCGCGGGGCACGAGGCCGAGGTCGCGCGCGCGGCGCTCGGGGGCCAGACCCGCGGTGCGGAGGCGAGCGAAGTGCTCGCGCCCGTGACAGGCGTGGTGTTGAGAGTGCAGCAACAGAGCGAGGGTCCGGTGACGCCGGGGCTTCCGCTGATCGAGATCGGGGACCCGAGCGCGTTCGAGATCGTCGTAGCGGTGCTCACCGCGGACGCAGTGCGCGTGCGCGAGCGCGCGGCGGTGACGATCGAGGGTTGGGGCGGCGCGCAGGCGCTGAGCGGTCGAGTTCGTCGCGTCGAGCCCTCGGCGTTTACGCGGGTCTCGGCGCTCGGCGTCGAAGAGCAGAGGGTCAACGTGCTCGTGGATATCACCGATCCTCGCGAGCGGTGGAGCGCGCTCAACGACGGCTATCGCGTCGCCGCGCGGATCTCGCTGTGGGAAGGGCAGAACGTGCTTCGCGTCGCTTCGAGCGCGCTGTTTCGACGGGGCGAGCGTTGGTCGTCGTTCGTGGTGCGAGGCGGCGTCGCGCGGGTGACAGACGTGGAGGTGGGCGAGCGAGCCGGCGCCGAGGTGCAGGCGCTTCGAGGACTCGCCGAGGGCGACCGCGTGATCCTGCACCCCAGCGACAAGATCACGGACAGAACGCAAGTGAGCGCGGAGGAGTAGAGAAGGTCACACTCGCGCGACCACGCCGCGCGCGCGGACCATGAAGCGCGCGGTGCAGGCGACGCCGACGACGACGAGGCCCAGCGTCAGGCCGTACCACAGGCCCGCCACGCCCATGCCTCGTTGAAACGCGAGGTAGAGCGCCACGGGGAGGCCGATGAACCAGTGCGCGAACACGTTGACGACGAACGTGAAGTTCACGTCGGCGATCCCGCGCAGCGCGCCTGCGCCGACGCCCTGCGCGCCGTCGAAGAGCTGAAACAACGCCGCGATGCCCAAGAGCGGAACCGCCGCGCGAAGCACCATCGGGTCCGTGGTGAACAGCCCGATCAGCGTCACGGGAAAGACCGCGAACATCACGGCGCCGACGGACATGATCACCGTTCCGAGCGCGATCCCGAGGAGGCCCGGCCTGCGCGGCGAGCGGGACTCTCCCACCGCGAGGCCGACGCGCGTGGCGGTCGCAGCGGACACGCCGAGGGCGCCCATGAAGGTGAAGCTCGCGAGCGAGAGCGCGATCTGGTGGGCGCTCGCCTGCACGGCGCCGAACCGCGCCGAGAGCACTCCGACCAGCGAAAATACGCCGATTTCGGCGAGCATGTGCAGGCCCACGGGGATCGACAGCTTGAGCACCTTGCCCACGGCCACGCGCTCTTGTTCGCCCGGCGCGCGATCGGGCCGCAGCGAGAGCGCGGCGCGCAGCGCGAAGACCGTGAGCACCGCGGTGGCGATCGTGGTGCTGATGCCCGCACCCAGCGCACCCATATTCAAGTACCGCACGAAGAAGAGGCACACCGGGACGTTGACGAGGTTGGCCGCGATCGCTCCGACGATGATGGGCCGCGTGACGCCCTGCGCCTGCAGGTAGCCGCGCGCGCAGAGAAACACGCCAAACAGCGGCCCCGAGAGCACGTGCCCGAGCAAGAAATCGAAGCACGCGCGGGAGACGGACGGGTCTGTGCCTGCGCGGTTGGCGACGTTCCACGCGAGAAAGATCAGCGCGATGACGAACGGGGTGAGCAGGGCGTTGGCCTTGAGAGATGCTGTGAACGCGCTCCACGCGCGGCGGGGCTCGCCCGCGCCGATCGCCTGCGACGCGAGGGGATCGAGCGCGCCTGCGACGCCGAGAAAGAGCGACACGAACGCAAACGAGAGCGCCCTGCCCATCCCCGAGCCCGCGAGCGCCACGGCGTCGGTGCGCCCCACAATGGCAGTGTCCGTCAGGTGCAAGAGGATCTGCGCGAACTGCGCGAGCGCGATCGGGATCGCGAGCTTGGAGAGCGCGCGGAGCTCTTCGCGCGTCGTGGGCTCGGGCCGCGCTCTCGCTGCGGGATCGCGGTAGGGAGCGCCGGCCGCCAGGTCGTCGCTCGAAGAGACGGGGTCAACGGTCATCGAACAACCGCGGAGAGTGGGTCTGTCTGTCGCGCGCGTCGAGTCCCCCGCGACGATCCGCGCGAACCGTGGAAATCACAGGCGATCGATGGCCCGAGGGCGGATCCTCGAGGGTCGATCGCGCCGGCTTCTGTCCCTCGACCGCGCGATTGTGTACACGTTGCGCGCGATGAGCTCCGAAGCACCGAGGACACTGACCGAGCAGACGGCGCCGCTCGTGGGCGTAATCATGGGGAGCAAGAGCGACTGGGAGTGGATGCAGCACGCGTGCACCACGCTCGTGGCGCTTGGCGTCCCGCACGAGGCGCGGGTGGTCAGCGCGCACCGCACTCCGGACGCGATGTTTCGCTACGCGGAAGAGGCCGAGGCGCGCGGGATCGAAGTGATCATCGCGGGAGCCGGCGGCGCCGCGCACTTGCCCGGGATGGTAGCGGCCAAATGCGTGCTCCCCGTGCTCGGCGTCCCGGTGCCCGCGACGCTTTTGCAGGGCGTCGACGCGCTGCTCTCGATCGCGCAAATGCCCGGAGGAATCCCGGTCGGAACGCTCGCCGTCGGCAAGCCCGGCGCGGTCAACGCCGCGGTGCTCGCGGCGCAGATCGTCGGCAACCGCCACAGCGCCGTTCGCGAGCGAGTTCGCGCCTGGCGCGCGGCGCGCACCGAAGAGGCCCTGGCGATGAAGGTAGGAGTCGAGTCGTGACGACATCGCGAAAGCACGGGCGCATCTCGCCCGGAGAGACCATCGGCATCCTCGGCGGAGGGCAGCTCGGCCGCATGACCGCCACCGCCGCGCGCGCGCTCGGCTACAACGTCCACGCGCTCGACCCCGATCCGACGTGCCCCATCCGTCCCGTCGTCGATCGTTTCTTGGACGCGCGCTTCGACGAGCCCGACGCCGCCGCGTACCTCGCGCGACGGTGCGCGGTGGTCACGCTGGAGATCGAGCAGATCTCGCTCGCCAGCCTCGAGGCCGCAGCGCAGCACGCGCCCGTTCGACCAGGGGTCGAGCTCATGCGCACCGTGCAGAACCGCGCGAGGCAGAAGGCGTGGCTCACGGCGCGAGGATTTCCCGTGGGCGAGTGGCGCGAGGCGACGAGCGAAGAAGAGTTTGTCCGCGTCGCGCCCGCGTTGGGCGTGGGCGCCTTCGCCAAGGTGTGCGAGGGCGGCTACGACGGTCGCGGGCAAGCGCGGCTCACCAGCGCAGACACCGAGGGCGCCCGCGCCGCGTGGCGAGAGCTCGGCGGCCATCACTGCGTCGTCGAGCGAGCGCTCGAGCTCGAGGCAGAGCTCAGCGTGCTGGTCGCTCGATCGCCGAGCGGCGAAGTGCGCGTGTTTCCTCTCGCGCTCAACGAACACGTGCATCAAGTGCTCGACGTGAGCGTCACGCCCGCGCCCGTCGACCCCGCGATCGCCGCGCGAGCGATGGAGCTGGGCCGAGAGATCGCGGTCTCTCTCGCGCTGGAGGGGATCCTCGCGATCGAGCTGTTCTTGCTCGGCGACGGGAGCCTCAAGGTCAACGAGCTCTCGCCGCGCCCGCACAACACGTTTCACGCGACCGAGCTCGCGTCGCCGACGAGCCAGTTCGCGCAGCTCGTCCGCGCGGTGTGCGACCTGCCGCTCGGCGTCACCGAGCCGATTCGTCCCGCGGCGATCGCGAATCTCCTGGGCGATCTGTGGTTGGGGCCAAAGCCGCCGCGAATCGAAGCAGCCCTCGAGGTTCCGGGCGTAAACCTTCACCTGTACGGAAAGCGCGTCGCTCGACCCGGCCGCAAGATGGGACACCTGATCGCGACCGGCGACGATCCGCAGGACGCCATGCGCCGCGTCCGCGAAGCGCGCGCGCGCATCGTGCAGTGACCGCTTCGTGGTGAGATGCGCGCATCGCGCCGAGGGGGAAGCGGCGCTCTCGGCGATCAGCCTCGATCGCGCGCGTCACGGAGCACCCGCTCGAGCGCATGCTTCGCCGAAGCTGCGTCCGCGGGTCGCTCGTCCGGGTTCGAGCGCAACATCCGCAGCACGAAGTCCTCGAACGCCTTCGGCCACGGCTCTGCGCCTTCGGGCGCGGGCATCTCCGTCGGTCCGAGGCTCGCGAGCTTCGCCATTCCCATCCGCATCCCCGCGCCCGCGAAGGGACGCTTGCCCGTGACCAGCTCGTAGAGAAGCGTCCCGGCGGCGTACAGGTCTGCGCGAGCGTCGATCGGGTCGCCAGCGATCTGCTCGGGCGCCATGTACGGCAGCGAGCCGAGGATCTGGCCGGCCACCGTGATCTGGCTGAGCTGGTCGTCCGCCACGCGCGCGATCCCGAAGTCCACGAGCTTCACGGACAGACGTTCGCCGCGTTCGATCAGCACGTTGTCGGGTTTGACATCGCGGTGCAAAACGCCCGCTTCGTGCGCGGCAGAGAGCCCGTCGAGCAACGCGATGGAGAGCTGTGCAGCGTCGCGCCACGGGATCCAGCCTCCCCGCGCCCGCGCGTACTCAGCGGCGTCGACGCCATCGACGAACTCCATCACGACCACCGCCGCGCCGTCCCCGAGGACGCCATAGTCCACGACGCCCACGACGTTTGGGTGATTGATCCGTCGAAGCAGCGTCGCCTCTCGCTCGAACCGCGCGCGTTGCACGGTGTTGTGAGCGTGCTGCACCTTGATGGCCACGAGAGCGCCTGTCTTCTGCGTACGGCCCTGGTACACAACGCCCGCGGCGCCGTATCCGAGCATCGCCTCGACGACGTAGCGCCCCAAGACGAGCGCGCCTTCTCTCGCGATCGAGTCGAACGTCGGACGGTCTTCACTGCGGTCCGTCATCGTCGCGAGCGGCTCCTCGAGCGAGCCGCCGCCCGCGCATTCATCGAGCAACCACACGCACGCTTTCTCGGTGGGTCTCGCATCTGGTCTCGCTGCCCCTCGTGGCTATCTGCCAGAACAACCAATCACCGCACGCCGACACAATCAAGGGACACCTCCGACATCGTCGTCGGTGAACGACCCAGCGCGCTCGATCGGCGGTGTCGGATCGTCTCGATTTGTACCGCGCCGATCGGCTCCGAAGTTCTACGATGCCGCTCGACCGCGCGCGGTGTCGCGCGGGGTCGCAACCATGTCGTTTCTTCGGTGGCAACGGAGGGCGAGAGAGATCGCCGCGCACATCGGCGCGGATCCTCGCGGGCTCGACGCCAACCGCGCGCGGCTCTCGCTCGCGGTCGAGGCGCTCGTCGCAAGGACGCACGGCGCCGCGGCGCTGGAGCGCTTTTTCGCCGCGAAGCCCATCGAGGATTCGCTCGCGGATCTCGCGGCGTGGCTGCGCCAGACGCTGCGAGACCCCGCGCTCGAAGGCGAGCTCGACGCGCTCGCTCAACGGCACGACAGCGCGGATCCTGCGCCCTTTGTACTCGAACACATCACCCATGCCCTCGATCCCCGCGCGCGCGTCGGATCGAATTTGTACAGCACCCCAGAGCCGGTCGCGCGATGGATGGCGCGCGCCGCGCTCGAAGCGATGACACGCCATTTCAGGGCCTCTTCGTCGGGCGCGGTCGGACTCGACCCCGCCTGCGGCAGCGGCGCGCTGCTCGTCGCGCTCGCGCGCGAGTCGGGCCGAACGATGGAGGCGCTCTACGGAATCGAGCGAGACCCTGTCGCGCACGCGGCGGGCGCGCTTCACGCGCGGCTCTCGCTGCACGACACAGCCGTCAGCATCCTTCGCGACGACACGCTGTCACGCTCGTGGAGAGAGCATCGACGGAGCATCGCGCCGCATCGAGCAGGGGATGGCGAGCGCCCGCTCGTGGTGGTGGCCAACCCTCCTTTCGCCTCCACCGAGCCGATCAACGACTGGCTCGCGACGCTCGTGCGCGGACGAGACCCTCGATCGCCGTCGAGCTATCGACGACGCGAAGGGGACCCTCCGCTTCGCAACACCAAGTGGCTCGACACCGCGCAGCTGCGATTTCTTCGGTGGATTCACGACGCGTGCGACGCCGCGCCCGAGGCCGTGGCGGTCGTCGCGCTCGGCCACGCGTGGGTCGATCACCCGACGTTCGCCCCGGTACGAAGAGCGTTGTGCGAGGGATTCGACGAGGTCTCGGTCGTCGATCTGCACGGCGCCGCGAGGCACGGGCTCGAGACGCCGGACGGAGGGCGCGACCAGAACCTCTTCGAGATCCAACAGGGATTGTGTCTGTTGATCCTCGGTCGGGGATCGATCGATCGTCGCCTTGCTTCGGCGCGGGTGCGCCGCGCAGACCTGTGGGGGACGCGGGCCGAGAAGCTCGCCGCGCTGGCGGGCGAGTCCCTCGAATGGCAACCGGTCGAGCCTTCGGCGCCGACGTGGAGCTTCTCACCGGACGAGCGCCCGCTCGCCCGCGCGGGCGAGCGCGACGAAGCCGTGGACTATCACGCCGCGCCATCGCTGAGCGACGTGTTCGAGTCCGACGGCTCGGCGATCATCTCGGGTCGCGACGCCGCGGTGCTCGCCTACCAAGAGGCGGAGATTCTTCGCCGAATCGACGCGCTCGCGGATTCGACAACCGCGCGCGGGGTGCTTCGCTCGCTGCTCGGAGCGCGCGCGTTCGACAAGCTCGAGGGGCCGGCGATCGACGCGATCGTCGAGCGCGCCCGGGACCGCTCGCTCGTCGTGCGGCGTTGGCACTATCGACCGTGGGACGTTCGCTTCGCGATCGACGATCGTTCGCTCGTCGACCGCCCTCGGACCGGGTCGGTCATCGACGCGCTACGGACCGAGAAGACGCTCGCGATCGTCACCCGACGACAGAGCCCTCCTGAGCGCCCGTGGAACTACTTGCTCGTCGTCCGCGAGCCCCCGTGCGACGGAGTCCTGCGCGCCGATCCGCACGGGACCGAGGTCGTCTTCACGAGAGAGAGGCTCGAGCGCGGATCTCTGACCCATAATTTCAAGAGCGCGTGGCTCGACGAGTTCGCTCGGAGGCAGGGCGCGAAGGCGGGATCCGCGCTCGTCGAAGAGGCGTTCGCGTTCGTCATCGGCGTGCTCATGAACGAGCGGTATCGACGGCGGTTCGGGGCCTTTTTGTGCAAGGGAGTTCCGCGGGTGTGTTGGCCGAGCGACGGCGACGCGCTGGCCGAGCGGATCCGAGAGGGGGCGTATTGGATCCGCGCGCACACAGGCGCGATCGACGAGGCGAGCGACGTGCGCTTGCGGGGCGCGAGCGAAGCCGCGCGGATCGAGTACGCCACGCTCGACGCGAGCCAAGAGCGCGTCATGCTCGGCCAAGGGCTCTTCATCGAGGGGGTGACCTTCGCGGACATGCGCAGCTACGTGGGCGCCAGGAGGCCCGCGCTGCGCTGGCTCGAAGACCGCGTGGGGAGCCTCGCGACGCCGGCGCTCGAGAGCGAGTACCGGCGCGTGATCGCCCGCGTGCGCGCGAGGTACGCGGGGTAAATCTACACTCGATCGAGCCGCTCCCTCGCGAAGATCCCCGCGTCTCCCTCTTGCAGAACGCGGCGCATCACCGCCCTCGCCGCGGCGAACGCGAACCCCATCCCGTGCCCCGTGAAGCCCACCGCGTACGCCACGCGGGGACGGTCGGACAGGGCGCCGACGAGCGGAATTCCGTCGGGCGAAAACCCCATCGCGCCGCTCCATCGATGGGTGACGCGGGCCTCTGCCCATTGCGGCCACCGCTCGCGCAGCCAGCGCTCGACGCCTGCTTGCACGCCGATGGACCACTCGTCGCCGAGGCCGACTTCTTCGTCAGCGTACGCCCGCCGCCATCCCCCCGCGACGACGCGCCCATCGGGCAACGGACGCGCGTACTGATACCCGTCGTCCGTGTACAAGAGCGCGCGCAACGACTGATCGACGCCCTCGAGACAGAGAGCCTGCCCTCGCACCGGCTGCACGAGCGCGCCGAGCGACGGCTCGACGGTGCGCGTGTACGCGTTGGTGCAGAGCACGGCGTAGCTGGCGGTCACGGTCGAGCGCGAGGTGTGCACGGTGACAAGCGACTTGTGCTGCTCGATCGAGCGCACCTCGTGCCCGAACAAGAGGTGAACGCCCGCCGCGCGAAGCCGTGAAGCGATGCCCGTTACGAGCTTTACCGGGTGGATTCCATGGTCTTTGGCGACGAAGATCCCTCCGTCGTACGCGCGCGAGCCGAGCTTCGCGAAGAGCGCGTCGCCCTCGAGCCAGCACACATCGAAGCCGTCGTGCACGAGCATCGCGCACGATCGCTCGAGGATCGATCGCTCGGCCTCGTCCCACGCGGCGACGACCGATCCGCACGGGACCAGGTCGCACTCGACGCCCTCGCCGCCGACGACGTCATCGACGATCTCTTCGAGGTTCGCCTGCGAAACCGTCCACAGCTCGCGCGCGGTCTTGCGGCCGAAGCGCTCGACCAGCGCTTCGTACGGGTCCGCGAGGCCGGTCATCGCGAAGCCCGCGTTGCGGCCGGTCGCGCCGGCAGCCAGGTCGCGAGCTTCGATCACCGCGCACGACAGGCCGCGCTTTTCGCACTGTCGCGCGACGGCGATCCCGGCGACGCCGGCGCCGATCACCGCGACGTCGACCGCGATCGTGTCAGCGCCCTTCGAATGATCTCTCCATACCGATACAGACATAGCTGCGACGCTCCGGGGTGATTCAACACCGTGACCGCCATCGCTGGCGAGCGTCGAACGGTTGACCTCGCCCCGCTCGGTGCGCGACACTCTTGGTTGGCGTTGGCCTGACGCCTCACCTCGGCTCGGCCGCGCTCCCCGCAGCGGCTCACCATCGAGGCAAAGGGGTTCGCACCCCGGGCTGCTCGTTCGAGTTCATCGGTGATCGTGTGCTTCGTTGGCGGGGACAACGGACGCGTGCGATCGATCGACGAAACGACGAGCACCCATGACCAGAGAGAAGACAACCAAGGCCAAGATCCGCGCGCGCATGGCGAAGACCGGCGAGCGCTACACGACCGCGCGCCGGCACGCGCTCGGCGAGGCCGCGAGCCCCGAGCGCGACCATCCAGAGCCCGTCGCCCCGGCGGTAGTCGAGCCCACGAAATCAACATCCGCCCTGGATCCCCGCGGCGCGGCGTCCGACGCGCGCGTCCTCGAGCGGACGGGTCGAGACCTGCGCCAGTGGTTTGCGGTGCTGGACGCCTTCGATGCAACGAAGAAAGGGCACACGGCGGCGGCCCGTCATTTGCGCGACGATCACGAGGTCGACGCCTGGTACTCGCAGGGGATCACCGTCGCCTACGAGCGCGCGCGTGGGCTGCGCACGATGCACGAGCGCGCCGGCGGGACGTTCGAGTTCAACGTCAGCAAGGTGCTCTACGCGACGCCAGCTTCGATCGCAGAAGCCATCGAGGGAGGCTCGTCGGGCGCTGCGTGGAAAAAGGGTCTCGATCCGGCGGTCGCCGCGGCGATTCGAAGCGTCGGCGCGATGACCAAGAAGAGCACCGGCGCGCGACGACTGCGCGCGCTGTGCGGCGCAGAGGGCGAGGTCGAGCTCGTGATCAACCCGCAAACGAAGGAGAAATCCCAGCTCGTGGTCACGCACCGAAAGCTCTCGAGTCGCGAGCTCGTCGAGCGCCATCGCGCCGCCTGGAGGGCCGCGGTCGCGACGCTCGCCGAACTGCTCGCCCGCTGAGCTCGCGCCCCTCCGCCCTCGTGCGCGCGCCGCCCGGCGGTCAGCTCAGCGCGGACGGCCGCTGTACTCGGTGAAGACCACGATGTTGCCCTCGCTGTCGGTGGACACCGCCTGGCGATATCCTGGGTAATCGTCGACGCCCGAGTGATCGTTGATCGCGGGAATCACCGGAAACTTCACGCCCTTCGAGCGCAAGAACGTCATCGTCTCGTCCACCGAGCGGACCCAGAAGCTCGCGTAGCCGTTGCAGCGTCCGGCGACTGGAACACCGTCGTCCTCCGGCGACGCTGTGTACGCCCCGTACACGACCAGGTTGCTCCACCATCCGCGCCACTCGTCGTCGGTGTACGGCTCTCCGAGCGCGAGCGTCTCGCTGTAGAACTTGTCGGCCTTGCGCAGGTCCTCGACCGGGTGCCCGGTGTAGTCGAGCTCGACCACCAGGCCCTCGCTGCGCGTGGCGTCCACGATGAACGTGTAGTCCACCACGCCCTCCTCGGAGAACACGTGGGTGACGAACGCGCTCGAGCGAAACGGGTGAGGACCGGTTCCCGTGAGCGTCCGGAGATAGCTCACGATCGTGCTGTCTCCGAGCTTTCGCTCGCGCATGTGCTGCGCCTGCATCTGCACGCAGAGCCCCTGCGACGATCGATCATAGCGCGGCCAGTACGTCTCGCGCAGCGCCTCCTCGAGGTCCTCGCCGCCCGCCTCGAGGCCGCGCGCGTTGGTGATCGTTCCGTCGAACCACTGCGAGTCCTCGCCGTGCATCGCCACGATCGAACGCGCGTCCTGGCGCACCCACGCTTCGGCGAGCTTGCGCGCGGCCGTCACGTAGGCGCTGCCTCCTTCGAGCCCGCGCACCGTCGGAGCCGCGGCGCCCGTGACGAGCGCGTCGCTTCGCTGCGCGAGGACAAAGACGTTGCCGCCAGAGTCCTGCGCGAGCACCGCGCGGTCGCCGCTGAGCGAGAGCTCTCTTCCTCCGCCGAGCAGCGCAACGCGCTCGCGCTGAAGCCGCTGTCGCGCCTGCGCGAGGTCGCTCACATAGATCACCGCGTAGCCGTTGGGCAGCGAGTCGCGCACCGCGGCGTGGCCCTCGAGCCCGCTCGCGTCGAGCAAGAAGCGCGCGCCACGGAGGCCGAAGATCGCCTGCGTCGCGGTGACGGCGTCGGGCTCGCCCAGGATCGTGCGGTAGAAGCCGACCGCTCGCTGCAGGTCCCGAACCGGATACACATAGTCGAACACGAACGTCGGCGCCTCGCCGTAGTCGTCCTCGTCGAGGTCGTAGTCCGTCGCCCATCCGTCGATCTGGTGCGCGAGCTTCCACGCAGAGCCGGCCTTGACCCACGCTTGCAGCACAAGGCCCTGGTCTTCGTACTCCCACCGGGCGCCGCCCTCGATCTCGACCCAATACATCACCACCGCGGAGCTCGCGCGACGCTCGTCGTCGACGGAGATCTCCATGGACCGAAGGGTCATCTCCTCAGCGATGCGCTGATCGGGTCGCTCGAAGGCCTCCCACTCGGCCGCGAGGCCAGCGACGACCTCCGCCGAGCCCTGTTGCAGCCGTCGCGTGCGCTGGGTCATGCGCGTGACGTCGGGCGCGAGCATCGACGAGATCCCTTGTGCGTCGAGGCCGAGATAGCGCTCCCAATACGTCTTGGTTGCAGCGATCAAGCCGTCGATGTCCGCGTCGCTCGCTTCGATCTCGTCGTCGAGCTCCTCGTCACGATCGAAGAGCACCCGCCCCCGATGCGCGTTCGACTTGCTGCGTTGCGATGCGTCCTTCCCGCTGCGTTTTGCCACTGATATCCACCAGCTCCCTTCTCACTGAAAGTGATGACACGACTTCGGCGCTCGTCGTGAGCACAACGTCTACGCCTCGTCGAAAGAAGAGCCCGCGGATCGCTTCGCTGAAATCTCTGTGAAATGGCTCGTCAGTCAGAGGACCGACAGGGCGGCGTTCATCGACGGCGCGCCCTCGCGCGGTGAGCGCGGAGCCTGCGCAGCGAGTCGCGCTATACCAACGCCACGTGAGAGAGATCACTGCGTCACCACGGTGGAAGAGCTCGCGGCTCGCGCTGCGCTGCGTCGCGCTCGCTTCGAAGTCGAGCGTCCGATGCTGACGGCGCTGCGCCGCGCGAGCCTCGTGCTCGGCACTGGATTCGTGCTGTTCTTCTTCTCGGAGACGGTGTTCTGGGCGCTGTGGCGACCGGGCGAAGCGATGTCAGGTCGCATCCTCGCGTGGCTGCTCTACAGCCTGATCGGCTACCTGACGATGGCGCTGATCGGATACTGCCGAGTCAATGATTCGTGGGCGCTCGTGCTGGCGGGGGCGTTCTTCGGTTGGATCGACGAAGGCGTGTTCGCGATGACGGTCTTCGGCGACCCGTCGATGCCGTTTCCGTTCACGATCGCGTGGACCGCGCTGGCCTGGCACGGACCGATCTCGCTGGTCCTCGGCTGGTACTGGCTCGGCCTCGCGCTGCGCAAAAATGGCCCCGGCGCGACGCTCGCGCTGTCGCTGGGCGCGGGGCTCTTCTGGGGCGCGTGGGGCTTTGGCTGGCTCGCAGAAACTCCCCCGGTTCGCGCGACGCCCACGATGTTCTTGCTGCACTCCGTGGTTGCGACGGGCTGTCTCGCGCTCGGGCACCTCGCCATCGCCGCCGGTCGACTCGAGAGCTTTCGACCGTCGCGCGCGGGAGTGGCCCTCGCGAGCGCTGTGGTGATGGGCTTCTTCGTCCTGGTCACCGCGCAGAGAATCGCGATCGCTCCGCTGGTGATGCTGCCGCTGATGGGCGTCCTCGCGCTGGCGCTCGCGCGCTATCGCAAAGGTCGCGACGAGCGCTCTGTGTTCGCGTCCTTCGCCGCGCCGATCCAGCGGAAGAACCTATGCGCGCTGCCCGTGCTGCCCCTCACCGCGAGCGCGGTGTACGCCGTCAGCATTCGCACCTTGCCGCCGATACGCGCGGTCAACGGGGCTCTCGCCGTCGTGACCAGCGTGGGAGGGCTCGCGCTGTTTCTCGTCGCGCTCGTGCGAACGTTCCGTCGCCGCACGGACGCTGCGACCGCGGGGGTGTGATCGCGGATCGTGCGCAGCCCGCAGCACATCCGTGCCGAACGCTCACCGTCTGGGCGGCGGCGCTCCGTACACGGGGCGATCGCGCTCTTCGTTCGCCACGACCGGGGCGCTGTCTGCTGCTTCGACGCCCGCGTCGGACGCGGGCGGCCCGATGGGCTGCTCGTCGCCCTGCGGCGGCCCGATGTGCGGCGGTTGTCCATAGGGTTGAGACTGCGTCGCGCCGCTCTGGCACGACGCGAGCGCGAGCGAACCGGCGACGACGAACGCAGCGCGCGAGAGCAGCGGCGCGGCGAGCTCTGTCGAACGCGCGGGTTCGGTCATCGCTTCGAGCGCAGAAGAACAAAAGGGGCAACGCGCTTCGGTGACGCGAGCGTGACGCGCGCACGAAGGACACAGACGCAGTGACGTCCCCGACATCCAGCGAGACTATCGCACGACCGCGCCCCGCGGAGATCGACCGCGGAGCTCGACGCGTCAACACCACCCGCACAGATGCCCGCGGCCGAGCACCCCCGGCGAGCCGTGCATACACAGGACGAGCGGGTAGACGAAGAGGTCGATCGACGAGGCGCCGTTGGCGATCGAGCCCATCGTCCTGCTCCAACGATCGGGCCCCTCGGAGTACCAGGAGCCGTTCTCGGTGGAGATCATGAGCGGCGTCTTCAACGAGTACGCCGGCTCGACGTCGATCTCGAGCGACGGCGCGGCGCGGCGAAACAACGAGCCCAACGTCTCGGAGCCCTCGACAGAGAGCGCGATCGAGGGCCCTGTGCGGCCGGCCGATCGATAAACCACCACTGAAATCCCTGCGCCGACGGGCATCGCTCGAGTGTATCGCCAACCGCGGGCGCGCGTCGCGCGAGAGCGACGCGCGGGCGCTGCACCGACTGCCGCTTCCTCATCGTTACCCAAGTTCTGAGAGGGAGAATCCAAGGAGAACGCGCTGGGCGCAGAGCTGCTACGCAGCCCCCACCCGCGCTGCCGCGCGCCCCGAGTGGGCAGAACGACGGCAGGCGCAGTGCTGAAGCCCCCACCCGCGCTGCCGCGCGCCCCGAGTGGGCAGAACGACGGCAGGCGCAGTGCTGAAGCCCCCACCC
>LNFM01004560.1_pt1 | contig 25375 bp, 24 predicted proteins | sample 596031 | NCBI WGS metagenome assembly LNFM01 (sample SAMN04254537, study PRJNA301005) | activated carbon metagenome | isolation source: dual media filters at the Ann Arbor, Michigan drinking water treatment plant | place: USA: Ann Arbor | reverse complement strand
TTAACGACTTCATGCTTTTCATCCCATCCACCTGCGATGGAGGCTTCTAAAGCATCCTCTAGGCGAATCAATATGGAATTGAGGCTTTTCACCCACGGAGCAGGTTTGAAAAAAAATAAATCATGGGATTCGGGGCGAATCAAAAAGGATCTGAGCTCCGTTGAGTGATCTAATACAGCTTGGGAAATTAAAGGATCGGGATGATAGTTCGAGTTTTGTAATTCATGATCCAAAAGCCCTGCGTAGTGCGAAAGGGGCCTAAATAATCGATGGATAATTCTTTGTGCTTCAAGGCGACGCTCAAGTCGTGCACTCAGTCTTAGACTCACAAAAAGCAAAAAAACTAAGATTAAAATTCGTCCGATAAAAATTAGCATTACACACTCGTTCTTAAAATTTATTTTCTTGGTTTCTTTTTCTTCTTTAATTCGATCTTCATTTCCACGTCGTCCATTTGATCACGAATCTGATTTCGACTGGGAGCCTGATCAATCACATTTTTAGGCTGCACCCGTGGTGCTGGTGGCGGGGCAAAGTACTCTTGCTCATCACCTTGCTCAAAAGTATCTTCTTGAAAATCGATGGTATCGGGCTCGACAGAAATTCCTGTGCCTTTTGCTCTGCGAACAATTCCAGAGTCATTTTTTTTAATGATTCGTCTACGGCTTGTGGGATTTAAAGATCCCCAGTCCGTAACGATGTTAAGACCTGCAAATAGACCTTTAGAATAATTCTCACCCGCTAAATCCAGTCCAATTCTGGATTGGATTTTCCATGATTTCGTCATTTGCCAAAACAATAATCCTTCAAGAGCGAAGTTTGAGGGATTCACACCGTAAAATCTGGCAGCTCCACCATTTACTTTCGCAATCAATGCCTGTCTTGCTATTTTTTGTGTGAGTGAAGTGTCACTGTCGTCACTGATACTTTGAAATCCATGAAGTCTGGCACCATAAAAAACGGAACCCCGTTGCTGTCCCATGGCCACTGACCACGGTAGTAACGTAGATCGACCCTCGCCTCTACTTTCGTATCCTAAATAACTAAATAAATCGGTCGCACCAAATTCTGTTTGTAGATGAAGCTTTGCCGTCATTGACGAGGCCCCTTCGTTCACCATGACATCGTCAGTGGTGCTACTGATGTTTGAAAAGGGCATGGTGTATTCAAATTCAGGAATAAGATCAAAATTTGTCATTGATATTAAATAATCTGTGGATATTCGCATTTCATGAAATTGAGTGTTGGATCTGGTTCCGCCCGTCACAATTGCAGAGCTTTCACTTTGAGCTTGAGAAAACTTGAGCTCTCCCTCCACTGCCCATTGTTGACCCACTAGGTAGCGTAGACCGAAAGGGATATCGGCTAGTAGATAGCTGCCACTATTAGGTAAACCTGCGGCTTCTCCATTTTCGTCGAAGTTTTCACTGGCCGAATAAAGCTCGGCACCAACGAAGCCTACAAGCCCTTTGGAATCGTAGCGTTTTGGACCATAAATCTTGGCTTGTAATGGAATTTGGAATATGAACAAAGACAGTAAAATTAAAAATCTCATAGCGTTTATCATAACAAGAGGATCGCAAATTGAAATCTGAAAATGCAAAAATCCCATCTTCAGCTCGTTCGTCACAGATCGTGCTTTTTTTGACTGTATTTCTGTATCTACTGGGTTTTGGTATTATGATCCCCCTGATACCTCATTTAGGTCGAGACATGGGTGCCACCTCGACTCAAGCCGGGTTTTTAATGGCGACCTATTCATTGATGCAATTTTTGTTTGCTCCCTTTTGGGGGAAACTCAGTGATCAAATGGGTCGAAGAAAAATTATTCTACTTTGCTTAGCAATGGAAGTCGTCGCCTATATTGGTTTTGCTTGGGCCAGGTCCATAGAAATGCTTTTTGTCATGCGAGCTTTGACTGGATTTTTCGGAGCCAGCCTTTCCACTGCTAATGCCGCCATGGCCGATGTAACAGCTAAAAACGAAAGATCAAAAGGCATGGCGCTGATTGGGGCAGCCTTTGGTCTAGGCTTTGTGTTTGGTCCCGCCATCGGTGGAGGACTGTCTTTGTTATCAGAAAATTTTTCCACAGAGCCTTTTTTTAGAACCACATTTGTCAGCCTTTGTGTATCAGGACTTTTCCTTATGACGTTTGTGTTTGCTTACTTTCGCTTTCCAGAAACTTTGTCTGCAGAAAATCGAAATACTCATAGCAAGGGTAAAATGACTGTGCTTTTTGAAAAATTAAAGGACGCTAAGCTAAGACCTCTGATCATTACTTTTTTTCTGCTTACTTTTTCCATGGCCAGCATGGAGGCCACACTGGTTTACTTCATGGCAGATCGCTTTACATGGACTTTACGTGAAACCAGTTTTGGTTTTGCTTTTATTGGAATCATTTTAGTTATCACGCAAGGTTTTTTGGTTAGAAAGCTTCTACCAAAATTAGGCGAGAAAAAAATCCTGCTTTACTTTGTCCCTGTTTTTATAATCGGAATGGCTATCATTGCACCTGCGCAAAATATTACTTTAATGGCCATTTCGATGACTCTCATTTCTTTAGGAATTGGCCATGCAAACCCCTCTTTGACGGGTGCGATAAGTCTTCTTTCATCTGACCAAGAACAGGGATCCTCATTAGGAGTCACCCAATCACTCTCGTCTTTGGGGCGAATTCTAGGTCCTGCCATCGGAGGAATTCTTTATAGTTTTCACCCTGGAAGCCCTTTTTGGATGGCTACGGGTTTGGGTTTAATGGCTTGGCTGATGATCTGGACAAACAGAAAATTATTACCTGAAAAAGCGAAGGAAACTTAAATGTCTTTAAATTTAAATGAGATCGGCGAGTTTCAATTCGAAAATTTAATCAAAAGCCGCATTCCCTTTGTGCTGATTAATTTGACCACTAGTTTACCGACTTTATTTGCACAAAGTTTTTATCAAAAACATGTGGAATCCATTGAAATCCGCACTCAAGAATCAGAAGTTTTGAATCAGTTAAAAGAAAGAAATCACCCCCTGCATGAAGCTATTCTTATCATTTGTGAGGACGGTCAAAGGTCAAAAAGCTTAGTGGCTTTGTTGGAATCCAATGGATACTTGAATGTATTTTTTATGGCTGGTGGAATGGGCTCACTAGCTGCAAATGCAATGCGTTGATCCGAGAGTTCCCGCAGCTGTCGTGCTAACTTAATTTCCATGAGCAATACTTTATCAGACCGCTACAATCCGCAAGAAGTTGAAACTCGAACCTACGCTTGGTGGGAATCTTCCGGCTACTTTAAAGCCCACGATTTATCAACTAAGCCTCCATTCAGCATTATTTTACCGCCACCTAACGTCACTGGATTTTTACACCTCGGGCATGCACTTGATCACACCATTCAAGATCTACTGATTCGTTGGAAGCGCATGAGTGGATTCAATGCGATGTGGTTGCCAGGTACCGATCACGCAGGCATCGCCACCCAGTCAGTGGTGGAAAAAGAATTGAAAAAAAATGAGGGAGTGACTCGTCACCAATTAGGACGAAATGCTTTTGTAGAAAAAGTTTGGGACTGGAAGCATCAGTACGGTGACCGTATTTATTCGCAAATGAAAAAGTTAGGAGATTCCTGTGATTGGGAAAGATCCACTTTCACTTTAGACGAAGGTGTCTCTCAAGCGGTTCGAAAAGTTTTTGCTAATCTTCATAAAAAAGGTTGGATCTACCGCGGACAAAGACTTGTGAATTGGTCCACACCACTGGAATCAGCCATTTCTGATCTCGAGGTCGAGCATCAACAAATCAAAGGGACTTTATTTCATATTGATTACCCTTTAGAAAATGGCTCTGGAAATTTAACAGTTGCTACGACCCGACCTGAAACTTTACTGGGTGACACGGCCGTGTGTGTGAATCCTGAGGATGAACGCTACAAACATCTTATCGGGCAAAATGTAATTTTACCTTTATTAAACAAAAAAATAAAAATTATTGCAGACACCTATGTGGATATTCAATTCGGCTCAGGAGTTGTTAAAATAACTCCTGCTCATGATTTTAACGATTATAAAATTGGTAAAACTCATCATCTCGAGTTCATCAATATCTTAGAAAAAAATGGAACCTTGAATGAAAATGCAGGTCCTTACAAAGGGCTCAAAGTTCAAGAGGCCAGAAAAAGAGTCATTGAAGACTTAAAAAATTTAAACCTGTTAGTTAAAGAAGAACCTCACATGCAGTCTGTGGGACATTGCTCTAGAACAGGTGCTGTCGTCGAGCCCTTCTTAAGCGAACAATGGTTTATGAAAATGGACAAACTCGCCATCCCTGCAAGACGAGTTGTAGAATCAGGAACTTTACGATTCGAACCTGAATCATGGACAAAAGTTTATTTGCACTGGATGAATATTATTGAAGACTGGTGTATTTCCAGGCAGCTTTGGTGGGGACATCAAATTCCTGCTTGGCACTGTCAAAAGTGTGCTCATATTACTGTTACAGAATCGGGAGTTCCCCAGAACTGCAGTCAGTGTGGATCCACTGATTTGAAACAAGATGAAGATGTTTTAGATACATGGTTCAGTTCTGCTTTATGGCCCTTTTCCACAATGGGTTGGCCTAAGGACACAGAAACTCAAAAAACATTTTATCCTACATCTTACTTAGTTACAGGCCATGATATTATTTTCTTCTGGGTCGCACGGATGATTTTAATGGGCCTTGAATTCAAAGGCGATATTCCTTTTAGAACTGTTTATATCCACGGCCTGGTTCGGGATTCTCAAGGTCGCAAGATGAGCAAATCCCTTGGCAACTCTGTGGATCCCGTGGAAATGATCGACAAATACGGAGCTGATGCTCTTCGCTTTTCATTTTTAGCCCATTTAAATAACGGAAAAGATTTTAAATTTTCTGAGCAAAGACTGGAAGGCTACCGAAACTTTATGAACAAGGTTTGGAATGCCACTCGATTTTCTTTATCTCATCTTCATGATTTCAAGGTTCCTGCCAATGGAACTCAGGCACTTCCAAAAAAATCGGATCTGTCTGTTTATGATAAGTGGATTTTATCGGCCTTAAAAGATGTGGAAAAGAAAGTGGAAGAATCCCTAGAGGCTGAACGCTTCAGTGACGCGGCTCAAGCCATTTATCACTTCGTATGGTATCAATTTTGTGACTGGTATATTGAATTCACGAAGCCTTTGTTCCAAGGGCCACCGTCACCTGAGCGTGAAGCCACACAATTGGTGCTGGCTCAGGTTTTAAATAGAATCGTAAGATTGATGCACCCTTTTTCACCATTCATTTCAGAAGAGATTTATCAAAAGCTTCCCATCAGAAATGAAGCTTGCATCATCGATCAGTACCCGACTGTGGCAAAAGATTATGAACTTCTCGAGTGCGGATCTGAAGAAGCAGCAAAGGAAGTGGAAATAGTTAAGGAAGTCATCACAGCCATCAGAAATATCCGTGGAGAAAATCGAATTTCCCCTGCTATTCAGTTACCAGTGAAACTGATTATTCAAGATGATAAGTCTCAGAAGATTCTAAGTGAAAACAAGTCCACTCTGATTTCATTAGCTAGACTGAGTGATGTTTCCATTGAAACAGAGGGTCACTTTGCCAAGTGTGCTGTGACACCTGTTCAGTTTAAAGACCTTCAGGTCAAGGTTGTCATTCCATTAGAAGGCTTAGTGGATTTCAATGAAGAAATTAAACGCATACAAAAAACCATTGAAAAGCTGAATAAAGATATCTTTGGTCTGAATTCCAGATTAACAAATGAAAAGTTTGTTAAAAATGCAGACGAAGATGTCGTGGCTTTAGACAGAGAATTATTGGAAAAGTCGAAAGTTCAATTGACTCAGTTGCAAGAAGCGCTTGTTCGCTTTCAGTGATGATTATCAACCGGTTAATATTTTATAACCGGTTGATATTTTGCTCGATCCAAAAGTGAAATTGATCCACTTTTAAAAAGACTGATGCTAAAATACAGTTAATTCGACCAATACCAAAAACACGGTTACTAACCCCTGCTACATAAAGTTGATTATTAATACTAACATAAGCAGGCCCACCTGAATCACCCTGGCAAATGCCTTTACCAATGCTGGTGCTGCGAAACTCTGTATCGGAATACTTGGCATCCGATACACTTAATTCCACCTGCCTTAATGTACCAGTTCCATTATTGGGATCATTGCCGTAGCGGTCATTTCGTCCAAAACCAGCCACCAATAAGGGAGTCCCATTTTGTAGAATACGCGGATCCTTTAGAATTTCCACCGGTGCAAATCCAGGTGGCAAATCACCGTCAAACTTAATCAAGGCGATATCATAAGCATCCTTATCCAATTCAGCGCTATATTTCTCGTGAGTGATAGCAGACACACCTACTCGGTAGGCATTGTTCTGATTCAAGTTCAATAGATCAGTACCAAAATAAAGTATAAAATTTACTTTTCCTTTTGAGGCTAGAACACAATGAGCCGCCGTTAAAACAACATTTTTACGAATCAAAGTCCCAGTACAAACTCCAAGAGCCTGACCAGTCCTATCGTCCACCATGATGATTCCTACGACTGACTTAAAACGAGAATCACCGCTACGGACTTCAGATCCTCCGATGATATTTTGGCCTGGATCATCTGTAAAGTTACTGGGTTTGTTTGAATCAGAACCGCCACAAGCCACCATTAGAGACGATAAAATTAATAAACTTAGTTTTTTCATAGCCAGAGCCTTTATCACTTTTCTTCGAACTGATAAAGCACATATCGTCAGTCGGTAATAAGTTTGCTACACTGTAAAAATGACTCAAATTCAAACGGAAAAGCAAAGCTCAGAAACTTCTGATTTTTTGCTCGAATTTTACTTAAAGGGTTTAGATGATTTAGAAACCCACTGCGATGATATCATCGCTAAAACCTCGTGCTTTGAAACAAGATTAAAAGCTATGATTCATCATCGAATTGAAATACTGGGTCAACACCGTGAACACGCCATTCATTTTACTTCTCTTGCCATTGATCCTAGAAGCTCGGCTTCAACCATCAACAACTCGGATTCTATTATAAAAAGACGTACTTTAAAAATTTTGAATAAGTTGATTGAAGGAAGTAATTTTTGTAGCCACCAAGAATTGGCCCCATTTGTTCCCACACTTATCTGGTATTATATGGGTTTTATTATCTATTTTTGGATTCATGATACTTCTAATCAACAAACGAAAACGACCCATCTCATTAATTCTTTAACACCTTTGGTTCTGAAACCAATTTTCATGAGCCGTTTTTCGTTTGCTGCAGCAGCCGTAAGACCTGTCATACAGCTGCTGCAATCGTTTATTAAAATTAATTGATTTTAATTCCATCACTTGTTTTTTGATTGCCCAGAAGCCTATCAAAAAAACCAGTTTTTCCCGATTGTATTTCAATCGCACGTGGCTTTTCAGACTCATGCTTGGGCAGCAGTACTTCCAGTACTCCATCTTCAAAATGAGCTTCAATTCTTGTCAGGTCAACAGTTTCGGGAAGAGCGAAGGATCTGTTATAGTACCGCGAATGCCGCTCAGTTTTGGTTTCTCCTGTGATGTGAATCTGATTACTAAGTGTTTCCACTTTTAAATCCGATTTTTTAATCCCTGGAATATCAACTGATAACATAAAATGCTGTTCATACTCCTGCAGATTAGGTCTTACTGATTCGAAAACATCATCCATATCACGAATTATTTGAAATGGATTTCTTTGACTGTAAAATACTAAGTTTCTCATTTTAAACAACCTCCTGTTTGTGATCTAAATGTGAATCGATTTCTAACCTTGTCAAGCCTCGCTTGAAACGATTATTTTTCCATTTTTCAATTCTTCTTCGTGCTTGTATCAATAAATTGTGACCCAGTTCTTTCATGTTCGTAGCAGATGAAGAAATAAAAAACCGTATCCCCTTGGAATGCACATGCAAACTGGCTTTGACTTTATTTTTCTCATTAGCAAATTGAGCTTTCACAGTGGATCCATAGGGAGCTTCTTCATAAATTTCAGAAACAATCACTTTTAAGTAATCCTTCGTTTCTTCATTTGGATGAACCCCACGATACTGGATACGTACGTCTTCTTTGACCACGAGTGCCTCCTTGTTCGATTTTGTTGATAGGACGATAAATAATTTCAGCTAATAAATTTATAAGCTTGGAGGGTGATCAGATTGACCAAACAATAGAGGATGGCCAATTCTAAAAAACAAAAAGTTTTTCATAAAAGTCTCCTTTCTAAGTTGTTGTTAATTTTAATATGAGTCGTGAAATCACGATGTCAAGTCAGTCAAAAATAGATATTATTGAATACACTGACAGCTGATGGACTCGACATTCATCTGGGTGCATTTAAAACTTTTGCTACCCCGATTCACTTCTAGACTGAGTAAATAATTGTTAACTTGATGAGCTACAATTTCTTCACCATTTTGAAAGTAAACACGTTCAAATTTTTCTCGTGTTAAAACTTGCTGTCCCGCTTCCAAGGACGCAATTAATGCTTCTGATGGTTCGGTGGCTTGTTCATCAGGAATGCTAATGGGCTTTGTGATTCCCGACTCATCGATGGAGGTATATTTTAATTTTCGTTGGACTTGGATTTCATTATCAAAATCCATCTCGACACGAATTCTTCTTTTGTCACCATCCGTGTGCAGAAGTTCGATTTGCATCCAATCTTCTGTGGTAATTACAGATTCCCCCCATTCCCCACGGATGGAATCAATGACTGTTTGTAATGTGGGCTCTAGCTCTTGGCCGGGCACACTATTTTGAGTTTCCAAACACTCGCCTAAAGATTTTAAATTTTCAGCAAACTTTTTTTGAATTTCTAAAGAAGGTAAATGGGGTTCCTGCTGGGCCACTGGTAACTCAGGAGACTCATCGATGATAGGAAAAGAATTGGGTTTTTCTGATGGTAAGGGAAACTCGTCTTCCACACTTACTTCAGTGAGGTCATTTGTTTCTTGCTCGCTTGAGACGGGGCTTAACCAATAAAGAATTAAGCCCACAACCAAAACAAGACTAAAAATAACAAGAGAGGATTTTTTCACTCTCTTTGTTCTACTTGATAAGACCTATCTCTCGCAATCTTTGCATTAAAAAATCTCCAGCTTTGATGGCTGGGTATTTTTTTCCAGATCCTACACAAGACGGTAAACAATCCAAATCCACGTCAGATTGGGGATGCATGAAAAAAGGCATGCTATATCGAGATTTACTTTTGCCTTCAGAAGTGTTCACCACCTGATGAGTTGTTGAAGGTAGTACACCGTTTGTTAATCGGGCCAGCATATCACCAACATCTACGATCAATGTTCCAGGTTCGCCGTTGACATCCAACCAAGTTCCATCCCGGTCCTTCAGTTGAAGACCCGCTGCACTGGCCGCTGGTAATAGTGTTATAAAGTTGATGTCTTCATGGGGGGCAGCTCGAAGGCAGCGAGGATCTACACCTTCAGCGATCGGTGGATAATGAAGAAGTCTAAGAATGGAATTTCCTTCTTGAACCCGTGTTTTAAAATAATCTTTCTCAAGACCTAATGGGCCTGTTAAGGCTTCAAGCATATTTTGTCCTGCACGGTCGAGACTTTCGAAAAGTTCACTGAACACAGTTTTGAATTCAGGATATTCAGAAGGCCAAATATTTTTTGGATAATGAGCAGACATGGAATGATCATCAGAAACCTCACGACCCACGTGCCAGAATTCTTTTAAATCCATAACGGGTGAATCCTTCGCGTGCTCTTGACCAAATGGTGTGTAACCACGTTGGCCACCACCAGCTGAAGAGATGTAGGATTTTTTAACGGACTCAGGTAGTGCATAAAACTTTTGTAACAAATCGTAGGCCCGAGCTTGTAGATCGATGGACACACCATGATCTTTTAAAATGATGAAACCGTAATCTTTAAGGCCGATCCAAAGTTGATCGATAAAGTTTTGTTTTTGTTCAATGGTACCAGCTGTATAATGAGACAGGCTTAATGTTGGAACCTGACGTGGTATTTGTGTTGATCGTTCTGTAGCTAATTCCATGTTTCCCCTCCGAAAATAGATAAGTTAGGTTGTACTTACATTCGGCCAAAAGAGTCCATCATCATTCTTGAAACTCATCATTCTTGAAATGAATATCAAAAATTTCTACAATTTGCGGGCTGGGATAGCGAAACTGCAGATCGCCTTCAAAAAGACGCATTGCATGATTTTGCCTGTAGGGGGACTCTTCACCCTCAAAACCCTTGTAAACCTCGGGACGTGGATCAAAACACAGTGTTTCACGGATAAGGGCTTCGATATTAGGTCTTTGCAACTTCCACTTCGCCAGTTTTTCATGACAGGTAATTTGCACTGCAAAGACTTTTGTTGGCGGACTTTGTGCCCACCCACTTTTTGCCTCAGGTATGCTTTCTGCGTATTGAAGGTAGGGCTTTAAATCCACAACAGGTGTGCCCTCAATTAAATCAATTCCCGAAACCCAAACGCCTTCATTGGTGATGGAGTCAATTTTAACTAAGGAAAGTCCCAGGGGATTCGCCCGATGGGGACTGCGAGTAGAAAACACGCCCACTTTTTCCTGCCCTAACCTTGGCGGATGAACTTTTGCGTGGAACCTGGAACCAACTGAGTTTTTATGAAACAAAAAGATCACCCAGAGGTGGGAAAACTCTTCAAGTCCTTGCAAAGAATCTTGAGGTTGGAACTCGGGTTTTAAACGAATGAAAGCTTGAGAGCTTGGGACCAGACCGGGTTGCCTGGGAGTTGCAAATTTATCGATGTAGCAGGATTCGACAAAGCCTATGACGTTTAAGTTCATAGGCTTTCTGGTACTTCAAAGCACAATCACTGGCAAGGGCTTGCCGGTTTACGAAAGCCCTTGGGAAAAGTTTCCTGATTTGGCCATCAATCCTGCTTTATTTTTGATGATGATTTCTTTGCCGTTGAGCTCGATCAAACCCTCATTCTTAAACTCTGTGAGATGTCTAGAAAGAGATTCATTGATCGTACTTGCCATTTGCGCCAACTCGTTTCGAGTGAGCTTCAAATTCAAAGAAATTCCATTTTCAGTTGGTAAACCAAATTTTTCAGACATTAATACAAGCTGGTAAGCGATACGCTCTTCGACGCTTGCAAGATAATGAAGCTGGCTTGTGTTTTCAAAGCTAGTGATATCACCGACAGCTTGCTGGAGTACCATTTTTACAATGGGATTTGCTGCACGAAGAGCCATCAACAGACGATCTTTCGAATACAGCCATACCGTTGTTGATTTCACTGCTTTTGCTGAACCTTTAGTGATTCCACCGCGTACAAGGGCTTTGTAGCCGAAGTACTCGCCGGCACCCACAAGTTTCGTTACATACTCTGATGATGTGGTCCGTCCACGAGATTGTTTACGACTCATCATGATTTTTACACAGCCCGATTGCATATAATAAAGACCGCGAGGCTCTTCGCCTTCTTTAAAAATAACATCACCATCTTTGAAGTGAATAATTTCGTAAGGAAGTTCACCTTGTTGAGTAACATTTTGTCCAAGTCCGAAGTTATTGATTCCGCCGTTGAGAAGAGTTGCGTTGTCCATTTTGATACTCCTTTAAGACTGTCGTAAATCATTGTTTAATGTTTACTAAACTATAAACATAATTTCTGTGCTTTTCATCATAATAATTGCGATTAAACATCGTGTTAATTAGCAATTTACATTTACTCCCCGCCATGGTTACCTTGGGAAATGAAAAACATCATACTTATCAATGTCTTAATAGGTTTCTTAGGCTCAATTGTTCTAGCTTGGGGAGGTCGCGGTCATGACTCAATTTGCGAAACAGCAAGCTTTTTGGTCCAGGAACCAGGGCTCAAGAGCTTTTTAAAAAGCCGTCCCCACATCATGGGGCACCTATGTAATATCCCAGACACTCAATGGAGATCCATTGATTCCAAGCTTCGAGCCTCTGGGGACCCGACTCATTACATTGATCCCGAAGTCATAGGCCTGATTCCTAAAACCATGCCTCTGGATTTAAAAAAATTAAATGCCGATTTTAACGGAAAACAAAATCAATTTGATCCCAGCAAAAAAATATTCAATCTCACTCGCGAAATGGGAAGTTCCTGGTGGCGAGTGGATCAATTTATGAATGAAGTAGCAAAACTTAAAATGAGTTTTACTTCTGCCACTCCCCCTCAGAACAAATCAGAAGAACAAGATATAAAACTTGGCTTCAACCAATCCACTTACCAGTTTATGGTTTTAATCGGAATCATGGGTCACTTTGTGGGTGATGCCTCCATGCCCTATCACAACACCACGGATTATGATGGTTGGAAAAGTGGTCACGGCGGCATTCATTCTTATTATGAAGATCTGGTGGTCGCAGAATTAAGTGGAGATTTACAAAAGCAAATTTTAGAGGCCAGCAAAAAGTATAAGAAAGCAGAATTTATAAATAAAAAATTTTCCACTTTAGAAAAAATGCGATCTTTTAGTCAAACGGCCTTTGATGAAATCAAACTGATTGAAAAATTGGATCCTGTTATTAAAAAATCCGAAATGAAAACTGAAAAAGGGATGAGTTTAAAAACCGCAGCAGAAAGAAAAGCTCCCGCTGAAGCGGCAAAGAAAATGCAAAAAATGATGGTTGATCAGATGGCCAGGTCAGCTGTGCTTCTGGCTCATTTGTGGGATCAGGCTTACTTGTCTGCAGGCCAACCTGATTTATCAAAATACAAATCCTATCAGTATCCAAACACTGTGGATTTTATTGCTCCCGATTACGAATAAAATTTAAGAATAATGGGGAAGCTTCAAAGTGAAGCAGGTTTTTTCATAATTGCGATTTAAATAAAGATCCCCGTCGTGGGATCTTGCAAGACCTAAGGAAATACTTAATCCAAGGCCTGTTCCTTTACCAATTTTTTTTGTGGTGAAAAAAGGTTGCATAATTTTAGCTTCAATTTCTGGAGAAATTCCAGGGCCTGAATCAATGATAGTAAAATAGATCATATTTTCATCGGGGTCTTTGAACAAAGACAGCTCAATTTCACCTGTTGGACCTGATTCCAAACAGGCATCCGCCGCGTTGTTAATGAGGTTAACAAAAATTTGCATTATTTCATAACGCCGACAACTGCACAAAAGTTCATAAACAGGGGCTTCATAAATCAAACGAATGCCTTGCGATTTTAACTTTTCATGGAAGTGATCCAAGGATTCAGCCAAAATGTTAACAATATCCTGTGGTGTTTTCGCTTCTTTATTTTCAGATCTTGAAAAATTAAGAAGACCACTGACAATCAAAGAAATTCTTTTCGCAGCCGACATGGATCTTATTAGATAATGATCCATCCGGCTGGGATCTTTTTCTGAATCGTTATTTTCGTGCACAGACTTTTCAATCATGTTTAAGTTGGAAATCAGAATCATCAAAGGATTGTTGATTTCATGGGCCACACCAGCTGACATCTCTCCTAGGGCCGACATTTTTGAATTTTGCACAAGCCCCTTTGTCAGCTGAATCACTTGATCTCGGTATTGAAAATGAGTTCTAACCGCCACACCTAAAACAAACAAAGTGACAAAATTAACGGCATGAAAGTGCAGTAATTCGATTCCTGAAAGAGGGCTGTAAAAACTAGTAATAAGAGGTGCAAAAAAACTGATTAAAAACAATGCAACAGTGTCAGGCCATGAAAGAGTCGTTACACCTAAAATGGCAATAAGTACGAAATAAGACCAGCGATGAAACAAAGACCAATCATTTAAAATAAGTAGCATCAGATAAAGTGCAAAGAACAAAACAATGACAAGATTTAAAAACCAACGAGTCCAATTAAAATTGATCTGTGGAATAAAGGAAACAATTAAACCAATAACAGATACAACTACTATTAGAAATCGTCCTGTCAACCAATCGTGATGACCCGGAGAGACCTCTTTCATAAAAAAATAAAAAGTAAAACTAGATAGTGCACCAGCAATCAAAAGCAACCGAGCTTTGAATAAATTTTGCCGATCAATAAGATCCTGGAACGCGTTAATCATTTCAGACTATTATTCAGCAATTGTATAAATTCACAACTACATTTATTGTCCCTTCTTATTAAACAGGAGGACTTTTTGAAATTCATTCTTACAACTGCACTGACCCTTTTTGCTTGGTCACAAGCATTTGCACAAACTGAAAACTTGAACGCTTGGAAAAACGAATCTGAAGCTTCTGTGATTCAAATTTCTGGTAACTCAGAATCAGAAAGCTACTCGGCGAAACAAAAAACATCCTACACTTGGGATAAAAATATCTTCACAGCTTCAGGCAAATACATTCAAACAGAAGCAGGCGGACTTGAATCTGCTAGAAATTGGGAAGCCTTGGCTGCTTACGAAAGAACCATTACCGAAATGCTAGCTGGTACAGCCTCTCATGGTGCTAAAAGTGATAAATTCGGTGGCTACGTTCAACGTGACAGTACAGATTTGGGATTAAAATATTACATCGTAAAAAACGACGTTAGAACTTACTTCTTCGGCGCGGCCTACGGTGCGGCTCGAAATATTAAAGATGAAACAGGTCAGGAAAAGTACACAACCAACGGAAAAGCAAACTTTGAATTAACTGAGCAGTTGAACGAATCTGTGAAATTAGGTTTCAAAGTGAATTACACATCCAACTTAGAAGACGGGGATTTTTACTTTGTTGAATACGAACCCTCGATCAGTGTTTCTATGACGAAGGTTCTATCTTTGAAGGTCTCTCAAAATACCAAGTACCAGAACAAGCCAGCACCTGGTTTGAAAAAAGAAGACCGTGCACTCACAACTGCTATCGTAGCTAGTTTCTAATTGGTGCAGGTCTTGTTTCTTGCTACAAACAGTTAGAACAACTGACCTTCAATAGATAAATAAACGAGTAATGAATTATCACCTGGATTTGTTGTGACTCCCATAGGGTAAGCAAGTCCAGGTACAAACTGCCAATCACCCACATCATAGGCGTAACGAATACTAGGGCTGATCACAGTGCTTGATCCCCAAACAGCTTGCTTCGCACCGGTCGTTTCTTGCTCTTCACTACCAGCAAACTCCAACATGAAATTCAGATTATTCGAAAATAAATAAACATTACTGACAGCCCAAAAATATTTGCTGTTATCAGCTTTTGCACCCGCCGTGTTTTTCGCATCAGGGGCAATTCCAGCACCTAGGTTCCAGTGCTGCACCCACTTATCGGTAATATTCACCGATGTGATCAATGAGGCCTCATAGCCAGTTGTTGAGTTGCCAAAGCCCTTTTTGTAATCACCAGTGCCCGTTTGCAAACTGATACGGCCTGTGGTGACCAAAGTGTCATTGCGAAAGAATTCTTGTCGGTAGTTAAACTTAATATCACCCACACCCTGCTCATCTTTGGCAGCATCGATGTTGGAATAAGGGATTTCATACGAAAATTGATGTTTTTCGCTTCCCAGGGGGATTTCGTTAATAAATGTATAACTCCAATCATCACCATCATCAGGCTTCTGATAAACATTAATAAACTGCACGACTCCAGGCTCTTGATTGTAAGCCTCCTCGACAAGAAATGAGTTATCAGCAATTTGCGCTTGAGAAGTTAAAGCAGCAGTCAGTAACGAAAGTAATAGCATGGTGTGATCTCCCTTTTGATGCCTGGTCCTAGGATATAGGAAAACGGGGGGGCATCAATAGGGTTTAAGATCAAGGACCAGGCCTCTATTACATTAATTTTTATTTAGATGGGGATTTGAAAAACAAAAACCCCCAAGCTTTCGCATTGGGGGTTTTTAGTAGATTCGTTATTTAAGACTTCGAATTAGAAGTTATAAGTAACAGAAGCTTGACCGAAGATGTCTCCACCACTGTCAGTACCAAAGTTTCCATCAGTTCCAGTAGAAACTACTGTATCGATAGTTGCTTTACCCCATTTGAAGCCAGCACCTAATGCAGTAACAGTTCCATCAGCAACAGATGTAGAGCTTGAACCTTTAGACTTAGTTGAGCTTAATAGTGACAATGGTTGCTTCACAGACGCACGTAAAGTCATCCAAGAAGTCGCATCTGCTTCAACACCAATGATAAGTGGAACATTCGTAGATTCAACTTTTGTGTTTGCTTCGTCATCTTCAGTCGTAGTCATAACAACTTCAGCACCGTAAAAGAAATCAACGCCATCTTTTTTGTGTGAATTGATAACACCAACATTTAAGATGTTCTTAGTAGCATCAACGATTTTACCACCACCAGTAGTTTTAACTTCGCCAGTGCGCATATCGTATCCACCGTAAAAATACATAGTGTCCATTAAATAACCACCAGAAGCTTTTAAACTACCAGTTGAGTTTACTTCCAAAGTAGAACCAGCAGAAATACCTAATTGAGATGCAGCAGTGTTAGTTGTAGAAATTGCCGTTGTCTTAGTCTCTCCCATCAAACCAACTCTTAATTGAGCATCCCATACTCCGTTGTTAGCACCGAGCAAAAGACCCGCGATATTCTGTTCAACTTGACCAGAGTAAGCTGTGAAGTTTTGCGCAGTTTTGTAATCATTTCCTAGGTAAAATAAACCGGCACCCCAGCTGATATCGCCAGCTTTTGATGCATAAGTTAATTGAAGCGGATTTGACTGTGCATGGCCAGCTGTCAATGCTGTAGCAAGTGCCGATCTATCAGCATTCAGATTTGTGTTGTTGCTTACAGCAGTAGTAATGTCAGAAACGAATTCTTGATAAGTTGTTGAACTTTTTCCTAGGTAAAGTGACCAAGCTGAATCTCCCATTTTGCGGATAAAACCAGCTTCTGCTTCTGTAGTAGCACCTGAATTACCACCGAACTCAACTGTAGCTGCTTCATAGTTTAAAGCTTGATCTGGTTCTTGTATGAATACCTCTTGAATGTCTACGATATGCTCAGAGTTTCCAAGAGCGTTCAAACGCGCCTTAGAAGCTTGTGCAGATACTGCTGCAAAAACTACAGCTGCGATCAACAAATGCTTTTTCATGTATAGTCCCTTTCGTTAATGGATATTAAATATCCGTAATCTTCGGCCCTACCCCGACACCATGCCGAGCTCGAGCCATAATTATTTTTTATCTCTTACACAGACAATGGTAATAATGCGGATGTACCAGTTCAAGTCATTTCGAACAGCTAAACGTTCGGAATTGTTCGGTGTGGACGATTCTTATGTTTCATTTTTTTAAATTTTTGAGCATTGCTGATTTTTTACTCTGTTGTTTTTTTTCGACTCTTTGTGATTACTTTTTAAGCATAATCAAATCCTTGTTTTGTTTTTCGGAATCAAAGAAATGTTGTTCAAAACAAGAACTGGCGCAGGTTTGCAAGGTTTTATTAAATTTGAATTTAGAGTTTTTACTACTAGTTTAATTTTGAGGTTTATGTGGGCAAGTTGATGTGGTTTTTAAATTTTTTTAACAACATTGATGTGCTTAATTTTTCACAGGAGGTTGGTCTAGATTTTCGTGACGCACGCGCTATGTCATGGTTTTTGATCGAGATGAAATGAAAATGCTGGACCTTTGTCGCAGGAATTTTTTGTTAAGTATCAGTCTTTAACTGACTTTGTAGCGTACATTTGGGTCTAGCTTTTGGTAAAGCTTCATCAATCGATCGGTGGAAAATCCATCTAGGCGATTTCGAAGAATTTTGCTTACTTTGGGCTCATCAATTCCAAGAAATTCAGCTAACTGCACTTGGGTTAGGTTTTTTTCAAGAAAAAATCCAACTATTTTCTGCTGAATTTCATGGCGAAAATGCTCGAGCGGACCTGAGTTCTTATCAAAAGTTAAGGCTCCCTCTACATTTGCTAGTTTCTTTAGAACCCGATTGATCTCTTTTCTTGATGGAAATCCCATTTTTATCTCCTGTAAGATTTCTTATTCTGTAACTGCCTAACCAAATCCAAAATCAAATCATCGTTAATCGTGTCCCCGTGCTTTGTCTCATGGTGAGCATCAATCAACACTCGGCTGCAAAACACACCATTCACAATCAGCTGCATTTTATATTCACGAAGACCCATCTTAATTCCACCCAATCTTGCCAGATCTGGCAACTTTTAATAGAGCTCGAAGAAGCTCATTTGCCGCTCGTCCTCGAGGGCATTGATCCAGCGAAGGCGGCGGTAGGGGTCATGGATAATTTCAAAGGGATCGACAAAAGGATTGCGAAGGCTGGGTTGGGTTCGGTTCAAAATTAATCCAAGACTAGAGAATGCATAGTCTTCGGCACGATTACACATTCTAGCTTCCACAGGATTTCGGTAAATGTATTTGTAGGCCATTTTAAAATGTTCGAAATGTTCTAAGGGTTCACAGGGAAGTGGTCTTTGAAAAAGTGAACGTTTGATTTCCAGCTGTTTTTTCCACTGCTCTTCAAGATCTAAAACCAATGAGTGTTCGTTGTAGGAATCGGTACTAAAAAGCAGGTGGATGTGATTGGACATCAAAACCCCCGCGTGCCAAGTCAACCCCGGATCTTCCCGTCGCTTTTGCACAAGATCCAGAGTTGTTAAAAAATCAATCCAGTGCCGACTGAGGTTATAATCGTACCATTTTGGGTGGACAATTTTTGTAGTGAAATGAAAGTATCTTTGTCTTTTAAATTTTTGCTGTTTCATGTTAATCGCGTGACAGCAAGGGCGGAACCAGCTCAGAATCTAATCAATGAATAAGAAAAAGTATTTACAGGGCACAATCAAGCGACATCCGGACGGATTTGGTTTTTTTATCCCCGATCAAAAAGATCATCCTGACGTCTACATTCCTAAGCACAGCATGAAAAGCGTCATGAGCCTGGATAAAGTTATGGTGGAAGTAGAGCCCGAGCGTGGTACCGATCGCTTTCGCGGCGAAGTGCTTCGCGTAACAGCCAGATCAACAAAAAAAGTTTTAGGGATTTTATCGGCCTTCAATGAAAAAAATGGTGTCGTCCGGGATGAATCCAACGGCTGGGGTGAAGACCTCAAAATTATGTGGGCCGATGCCAAAGATGCAAAGCCCGGTCAGATGGTGGAAGTGGAAATCACTTCTTACCCGGATGAAAAAGGCTTTTGGGGCCGTGTTGTTGAAGTGATCAAAAATCATCTCGATCCTATTAGTGATATCAAGCGTGTGATCGTGACTCAGCAACTGCCCCATGAGTGGCCTGAAAGTGTGGTTCGTGAAGCCGCTCAATTTCAGCATGTTCTAAGTGATGCGGAATTAGAAACTGAGCTTAAACGTCGCCGTGATCTAAGGATGAAAAATTTAATCACCATCGATGGTAAAACGGCTAAAGATTTTGATGATGCTGTTTTAGTTGAAAAAAATGAGACTGGTTTTCTGTGTACAGTTGCGATTGCAGATGTGTCCCATTATGTACGCGTTGGTTCAGAAATTGATAAAGAAGCTTATAATCGTGGAACTTCCGTTTATTTTCCTAATTATGTAATCCCCATGCTACCAGAAGTTTTATCCAACGGCTTGTGTTCTTTAAATCCCCATATCCCAAGACTTTGCTTGGTCGCTGAAATTCAATTTGATTTTAATGGTGAAAAAAAATCCCATCAATTCTTTGAAGCCGTTATGGAATCCAAAGCTCGAGTGACTTACGGAGAAGCCCAAGAGGTGATTGATGGAATTCAAAGCACTTTTCCAGAGCCTGTGAAAGAAACCATACTACGCTGTGCAGATCTGGCAAAAATACTAATGGCCAAAAGATTTCGTGAAGGTTCTTTGGATTTAGAAATTCCTGAAACTGAACTTGAAATTGATTCCACAGGAAATCCAGTGGATGTGGTTCGCAGTGAAAGATTATTTTCTCACCGCTTGATTGAAGAGCTTATGCTTTCAGCCAACGTGGCTGTAGCAGAATTTTTCATGAAAAAAGAGATACCTGCCATTTATAGAATTCACGAAGCCCCGTTTGAAGATGCTTTAGCGATTTTACAGCAGTACATGACGAACTTCGGTGGTCGCACAGAGCTTAAAGGTGGCATGCTACAAAAAAAGCTGACCAAAGCTTTGGAGGAATTCCACGGCAAACCCTCATCAAATTTAATTAATTTATTAACTCTAAGATCCATGAAGCAAGCTCAGTACTCGCCTCACAACAAAGGCCATTTTGGTTTGGGTTTTGAAAATTACACTCATTTTACTTCTCCCATTCGCAGATACCCAGATTTGATAGTGCACCGATTATTAAAAAATCTAGTAGTAAAAAACAGTTCCTACCGACTGATGAGCTTAGAAGATTTAGAATCTGCAGGAACTATGCTCAGTGCCTGTGAACAAAGATCGGCTAAGTCTGAAAGGCAAATCAAAGCCATTAAAAAAGCCCGGTTTATGGAAAAATTTATTGGTGAAGAATTTGATGGAATGATTTCTGGAGTTACCAAGTTTGGCGTGTTTGTCTTACTACGTCAGTACGATGTGGATGGGTTGATCCGAATTGGTGATTTAGCTAAAGAGCCCTTGGAATATGATGAAGACAATTTGCGTCTTGTGGCCCGCAGAAGTGGTCTTAGCTACACCATTGGTGATACATTAAAAATTAAAGTGACGGAAACCAATGCAGAGCTGGGGCAAATTAACTTTGAATTGGCTCAAGAGCAAAAAGACAAAAATTTGGTTCTAGAAAATCAGCCCAAAAGCAAAGCCCAAATGGCTGAAGACCGCGAGCGAATGATCGCCCGAGGAGAGCGTGAAGGGCAAAAAAAGAGCTTTAAGAAAAATAAATCAAAGTTTATGTCAGGTAAAAAATCTTCGAAAGGAAAAGGGAAAAAGGGATCCAATGGCTCTCAATCAAAAAAGAAATCCTCTTCGAAAAACCCTCCAAAACGCCGCTAGACTTCGAGTCATCGTCAGCGTTTTTGCAAAACACGGGTTTCATAATATTGCCCAGCGAATCAAGCTGGGTCGATTTCTTGTCGAGCGTCTATCAGGCTCGGACACCGATTTGTATTCAGCCCCTCAGCGTATGCGCATGGCTTTTGAGCAACTGGGTCCCACCTTTGTTAAATTAGGCCAAGTTCTAGCGACTCGTCCTGATCTTGTTCCACCCGAGTACGTGGAAGAATTTTCTCATTTGCATGATCGAGTGGCTCCACTACCTTACGATATTATCCAAAAAATTCTTTTTGATCAGTACGGTGAAAATTTCAGTTCTCAATTTCAAGAAATTTTACCTGAGCCTTTAGGTTCAGCCAGTATCGCACAAGTTCACAGAGCACGCCTGACTTCAGGCGAAGATGTGGTCATCAAAATCCAGCGACCAGGAATTATAAAAATTATTGCTGATGACTTAAGTGTACTTTATTTTTTGGCCGAGCTATTAGAAAAGTACGTTCCCGAAACTAGACCTTTCAGTCCGGTTACTATCGTGGATGAATTTTTTAAAACTTTAGAGCTGGAAACAGATTTCATTGTTGAAGCTAACAACATCAGAAGATTTCAACAAAATTTCAAAAAAGATTCTGATATTATAATTCCAAAAGTCTATTTGGATTTAAGCACTGAAAAAATTCTTGTGATGGAGGCTCTTAAAGGTCAGCCTTTAAGCCATGCCAATGCCCTGCTGCAAGAGGGCTTGGACACTGAAAAGATTATTAAAAAAGCTTTGCAAGTTTATTTAAAAATGGTCTTCATTGATGGACTGTTTCATGGCGATTTACATGCGGGAAATTTGTTTATTTATTCAGAAAATAAAATTGGTTTGATTGATTTTGGTGTTGTTGGACGATTGAATCAAAAAACTCAGACCGCCGTGGCCAGTATGCTGATCGCACTTGGTAAAGAAGATTACGAACGCTTGGCTTATGAATACGTTGATATGGCTCCATTCACAGACCGTGTGAATGTGGATTTATTTGCAAAAGACTTAACAGAATTGATTGCCCCTTACTTTGGACTGACTTTAAAAAACGTGAACATGGGTCGGCTTCTGATGAGCTCCGCTTCGGTAGCCGCTAAGCACGGACTTATAGTACCCACAGAGCTCATGATGTTTTTTAAATCTTTAGTGGCCATTGAGGGTGTGGGAAGAAAGATCCGACCCGAGTATGACTTCCTATCCACTGCCATCGAATTTTCCAGTGAAATTGTACGTGAACAATTCCAGCCTATAAAACTAGCCGATCACTTATCGCAAGTCACAAGGGAAACAAAAGCATTGATCAATCAACTGCCAAGGCAGTCTTCAATGCTGCTTAAAAAGCTGAATAGCCCAGGGCACGCTTTTCAATGGAACTTGCAGAACATGAACGAGCTTCTGCGGTCATTGGAAAATTCATTTAGCTTACTGACATTGGGAATTGTGATTGCAGCCCTTTTAATCAGTGCCTCAATTATTGCTCAGCCACTGGCTCAGTCCTCTTTGCACCAGCTTCCCGTTTTAAGTTTGATTTTATTTACATTTGCAGGACTTTTGGGTTGCTTAGGTTTTTACCATTATATTAGAAAACCATAAGGGAGATTAAAAACTTATGCATGCCATTCACTATGAACTGAGCGTATTAGCAAAAGCGATTCACCATAAAAATCTTTCTGCTGCCGCTTTACACGTGGGCCTAAGCCAACCTCAATTATCTCGAATTATTGCCAAGCTTGAGGATGAGCTAAAAGTGATTTTACTTGATCGATCAGCTAAAAGAAAATCAGGATGGACCCCGCTGGCCTTACAAATTTCTGAAATTTTTGAAAGAACGCAAATTCGATTAGAGGGTGAGCTGAATACAGTTTCCAACAATCAGATGATGGCAGAGCTACGGATTGGCACTCTTGAAGGCCTTGCTAGTTTTGCCACAAAGATAACTCAACTGTGCTTTGATAAAATTAAAATCAAAAAAATAAATCTAGATGTTTACGATCTATCAGAACTTGAATCTCATTTTCTGTCTGGTGATTTGGACATCATATTTTCTTCAAAATCTCCAGGAAGACAAAAATACAAACATTTATTAGAGATTGGTTATCAAAGACTCGAGCTCACCCAATCCCAATCAGGACTTGGTGTTTACAGTACTTTTGAGTTTAATAGGCTTAATGAAAAAGAAAAGCACAATTTTCAGAAGGTATTAGTCTCCAATTCGCTTATGATTCGTAAGGACTGGCTAGAACGAATTGGCGGTACGGGCTACTTGCCTTCTGAAGCAAAAAAGGGGAAATTAAAGGATCAGGAACCTGTATTGTTAATTGGCAGCGAATTATTAAGCCCGCAAGTTTGGACTGAAATACAAAAATTGATGGATCATATATGAAAACGCAATGTGGACCCGAGCTTATGGCTCTTGCTAAAGAAATAGGAAACTTCATTCAGTACTGGGGATTTAAAAAAATTCACGGCCAGATCTGGACATTGGTTTTTCTATCCAAACAACCTTTGAACTCGACGATCATCACAAAAAAATTAAATGTATCAAAAGCCTTAGTCAGCCTCGCCATCAAAGATCTTCTTTTTTATAAAGTGATTGAAGTGGTCGAGAAAAAAAACAAAGAGATCTACTTTAGATCTAATCCAGACATCTACAGCGTGATTCAACATGTTTTAAAAACTCGTGAAACAGTTATGCTAGAAAAAATAATGAAAACACACGAGGATTTCAAATCAACTAACCCCTGTGCGGCTGAGTTTAAAATTGATTCTGATAAAATTGAAGAACTGGGATTTATGATTATGGCTGCACAAGGGACTTTACAAAATTTAATCAGTAACGATTTAGAAAAAACTTAAATTTAAAAAAGAGGTCTCATGACTGCCACCATCCAGAAAATTATGTCAAAAAAACTAATCACTGTGAAATCTGGAACCTTACTGGTGGATGCCCAATTGTTGATGAAAGAAAAAAGAATTCGTCACCTGCCAGTCGTGGACTCTACAACTCATGAAATTATTGGTATGCTTTCTGACCGTTTTCAAATTTTATCAAATCTTGTTTCTGGCCTTGAAGTAGATGCTGTCATGACAAGCCCCATTGTCGCTGTTTCTCATAATACACCATTAAGAAAGACCTTATTTCAATTTTTAGAAAATAAAATCTCTGCTGTTTTGATTACTGATGAAAAAAATGAGGCCGTGGGTATTATTACAACTGACGACGTTATTTGGCACCTGGCCCATTTAATTAAAGACAAGGATTCTGAAGAATTTCATTTTCTGACAGCAGAAAGTAAAATTACTATCGGAGAACTTGCTAATCAAATGGCCCATTCTGGTATTTAATTAATTTACTAATTGCAAAGTCTGAATGTAATCCTGTGGGATTTTCACTTTAAAGTTGGATCTTTTTTCATAAATCCGGTTCTTTAAAATAAAACTTCGATACAAACAGGCCCGCTTTTCCAGTGGTTCATTAAACATTTTTCGGCTGTAGGGAACTGTCTTAATTCCTAAAACGGATTCAGCCACCAAACCATCGCACTCATCATTGAAAAACTTTAAAGACCGCGTGGATCCCAAAAAGTAAAAGCATAGTTTTGTTTTTAAGGCTTTGGCTTGTTTACCACCCTCGCCGCCCACTCGCCCCTCGAGACGATCAAATTCTGCAAAAATTCTAACCATGGCATTGGAAAATAATCCGATGAAGGGATCTATGGTTTTCACCATGATCAATTGAGCATTAGACGCGGACTCTTGCATTTCTTGAAGTGAAGACGCTTGGTAGTACTTTCTAAGTTCTTGGATCACGTCGTTAGCTGCCAGTAGTGGAAGTCTTGTTTCATCATCCACCTGATCAGGGTCTCTAACTAATCTTTCGAGATCTGTTCGGACCAGTCTTTCAATACGGTCGCCGATGAAAGAGGTTCCAAATTTAAGATCAGCCACTTCAAAGATCACTTCTTTGGCTAACTGTGTGGTGGTTTCCTTTTTAGCAACCATCTGAATTTGCTTGAGAACCTCTTCTGCCACATTGATGACTTGATCGCGCAAATCAAGTTCTGGAGCTAAGTCTTCGCGGCCTTGTTTTTCTTTTAAGAAAACTAATAGATTTTCCAAGGCACTTTGCGCTGTTACAGGGTTCGAAATCGCATAATTCTTTTTCATAGCCTCATCAAAGATCAAGGTCAGATCTTGACCTAGTGCTAATCTTTTTTCGATATCGAACTCTTCCCGCTTTTGATTGTAAAGAATTGCGAATTGGTTGCGAATGGTATCTAGGTTAATCAGCTCACCACCTGAAATTCCATTATCCCTTAATGTATCTAAGGTGATCGAAGAAAAGGAAAGACCTTGAATTTTGCTTTGCAAAGATTGTTGCTGAGATTTTGATAAACCAATCAGCATATATGGAATGTAGTAAACATCCCCTGCACACAAAGGATTTTCATCAGAAGGAGCACCC
>LNFM01004559.1_pt1 | contig 25378 bp, 20 predicted proteins | sample 596031 | NCBI WGS metagenome assembly LNFM01 (sample SAMN04254537, study PRJNA301005) | activated carbon metagenome | isolation source: dual media filters at the Ann Arbor, Michigan drinking water treatment plant | place: USA: Ann Arbor | reverse complement strand
AGTTCGACGAGATCGAGCGCATCGGCAGCTCCGATTCGCACGCCTGGTTCAAGGTCGTGCTCACCGAGGGCCGCAACCGCGAGGTGCGCCGCCTGTGGGAATCACAGGGCTACAACGTCAGCCGCCTCAAGCGCGTCAAGTACGGCAGCGTGCACCTGCCGCGCCTGCTCAAGCGCGGCCACTGCGAGGAGATGCCGTCCGAGCAGGTCGAGAAGCTGCGCGCGCAGTTCCAGCTCGAGCAGAATCCGCCGGTGCTGACCCTGCAGCCGGTGATCGGCCAGCGCAAGTCGCGCCCGACCGAGATCCGCGTCGGCAAGGACCGCAAGCAGGCCTCGTACGTCAACGGTGCGGTGGACGACGAGGCGCGCGAGCTGCGCCGCTTCGACACCTTCCGCGAAGACAAGCCCGGCGGTCGCGGCCGCGGTCGCCCGGCCGGCGGCGCCGGCAAGCCGTTCGGCGGCAAGGGCAAGCGCGGCGCGGGGGGCGGCAAGCCCTTCGCCGGCCCGATGGGTCCCGACGCGCCGCGTGGCGCGCGCCCGCCCAAGCCGTTCGGCGCCAAGCCCTTCGGCGGCAAGCCGGGCGGTGCGCCCGGCGGCCAGCGCGGTCCGCGCGACGACAGCTTCGGCAACCGCGCGCCCGGCGCGCCCGGCGGCGGCTTCAACAAGAAGCCGCGCGGCCCGCGCGGCGACGCGCAGCCGACGCACGCCAACGCGCATGACAACAACCCGGCGGCGTTCCGCAGCTGGTACGTGCCCGAAGGCGTGGAAACGGGCTCGAAGGTCGCGCCGCCGCGCGGCCAGCGCCCGGGCGGCAAGCCCAGCGGTCCGCGCCCGCAGGGCGGTTCGCCCTACGGCCAGGCGCGCGGCCCCGGCGGTCCCGGTGGCGCGCGCGGTCCACGTGGCCCGAAGCCGGCCGACGCGCCCTACGGTCATTCGCGTGGCCCGGCCGGTCCGCGCGGCAACGCCCCCGCCGGCGCCAGCCCCTACGGCGGCCCGAAAAAGGGCCCGCGCGGCCCGGTCGACGGCAACCGCGGCCCGCGCCCGGGCGGCAACGGCGGTCCCCCGCCCTTCCGCAAGAAGCGCCCCGAAGGCCTGCCCTCGGACGATTGATCCGCGCTTGTGAGCGCGGTCCTGGCCGCGCGCTAGAAGATCTCGAAGCGATCGGCGTCGAGGTGGGCGGGGAAGCGTTCGCGGTGGGCGGCCAGGGCTTCGCCGGAGAACGTGGTGGTGCCGACGTGCACGCCCTCGCCGAATTCGAGCTGCGGTTGGCCCAGGAAGTCCAGGGCCACGCTGTCGCCCGCGTAGGCGATGCCATTGCCGTCGGTGCCGGCGCGGTTGACCGCGGCCACGCAGCTGAGGTTTTCGATGGCGCGCGCGCGCAGCAGCGTCTGCCAGGCATGGCGACGCGGGGCGGGCCAGTTGGCGACGAACAGCAGCAGGTCGTAGTCGAAGCGACCCGGCGCCTCCACGCCGAAACGATTGCGCACGAACACCGGGAAGCGCAGGTCGTAGCAGACCAGCGGGCAGACCCGCCAGCCCTTGAGCTCCACCGTGAGGCGATCGCGGCCGGCGGCGTAGCGCTCGTGTTCGCGGGCCATCCGGAACAGGTGGCGCTTGTCGTAGAAGGACAGCCCGCCCTCGGGCGTGGCCCAAAGCAGGCGGTTGAACACGCCCTCGCCCACCCGCAGCTGCACGCTGCCGGTGACGACGGCATCCAGGCGCGCCGCCTGCTCGCGGATCCAGCGCACGGTCGGGCCGTCCATGTCTTCCGCACTGGCCAGGGCCTCGTTGCTGAAGCCCGAGGTGAAGGTTTCCGGCAGCACCACCAGGTCGGTCTGGCCGGCCAGCGGGGCGATGAGCCCGCCGTAGCGGTCGCGGTTCGCCGCCGGGTCGTGCCAGGCGGTGTCGCCCTGCACCAGCGAGACGCGCAGGTCCTGCATGTTCAGATCCTTGCCAGCCGCTCGATGGCGGCGTCCAGGGTGGACTCGACCTTCGCGAAGCACAGCCGCGCCAGGCGCTGGCCCGCGGGCGGCGTTTCGTAGAACGGCGACAGCGGAATGGCGGCCACGCCCTTCTCGATCGTCAGCCAGCGGCAGAACTCCGCATCCGGCAGGTCGCTGACCGCCGAGTAGTCCACCAGCTGGAAGTAGCCACCTGGCACCGGCAGCGGCTTCAGGCGCGTACCCAGCAATTGGTCGCGGAAGCGGTCGCGCTTGGCCTGGTAGAAGGCGCCGAGCTCGTCGTAGTGCGCCGGCTCCTGCGCGATCATCGCGGCGAACGCCCACTGCGCCGGGGCGAAGCTGCAGAAGGTGTTGTACTGGTGCACCTTGCGGAACTCGGCGCTCAGCTTCGGCGGCGCGATCGCGTAGCCGATCTTCCAGCCGGTGCAGTGGTAGGTCTTGCCGAAGCTGGAGACGACCACGGAACGCTCGGCCAGTTCGGGGTAGCGCAGCACCGATTCGTGACGGCGGCCGTCGAAGATGATGTGCTCGTAGACTTCGTCCGACAGCAGGATGATGTCGGTGCCGCGCAGCAGCCCCGCCAGGGCCGCCATGTCATCGGCGGTGAACATCGCGCCGGACGGGTTGTGCGGCGTGTTCACCATGAGCATGCGGGTGCGCGGCGTGATCGCCTCGCGCACGCGCTGCCAGTCCACGCTGAAGTCCACCGGATCGAGCGGCACGTGCACGGGGATGGCACCGGCCAGGTCGATCGCCGGCTCGTAGCAGTCGTAGCAAGGGTCGAGCACGACCACTTCCTCGCCCGGGCTGACCAGGGCAAGGATGGCGTTGAAGATCGCTTCGCTGGCGCCGCTGGTCACCGTGATCTCGGCGTCGGGGTCCACGGTACGGCCGTAGCAGCGCGCGGTCTTGGCGGCGATGGCCTGGCGCAGGGCCGGGATGCCGGTCATGGGCGCGTACTGGTTCTTGCCTTCGGCCATCGCCCGCGCCAACGCGTCCACCAGCCGCTGCGGCACCGGGAAGTCCGGGAAGCCCTGGCCCAGGTTGACCGCCTGGTGCTCCAGCGCCAGCTGGGACATCACGGTGAAGATGGTGGTGCCGACCTTCGGCAGCTTGTTCGGTACGTGCATGGGCGGGAACGTCGTTTCGGCGGGAGCCAGCATTATGCCGCGCGGCAACCTGTAGGAGGGACTTCAGTCCCGAAGCCTTTCGGCGAGAAGCTTCGGGACTGAAGTCCCTCCTGCAGGGCAAAAAACAGGGGCCCCGGAGGGCCCCTGCTTCACGCGGATTGGCGAGGGATTACTGGCAGTTCTTGCGCTGCGACAGCTGCGCGACCGGGAGGTTCTGCACCCAGTTGCCCGACAGCGCGCCGGTCAGGTTGGCGTTCACCGACATGTTGGTCACGTTGTTGGTGGCCAGTGTACGGGTGCCGGTGCCGGCGGCGGTGGGGGTCAGGCCGACCGCGGTGCCCAGCGGCGGGAAGCCGGAGAACCACGACAGGCTGAAGTTGCCGACCGCGCCGTCGAAGTTCTTCTGGCCGTACAGCCAGCGCGGGAAGCCCTGGCCGTCGTACACGTACGGGATGAAGACTTCCTGCGGACTGCCGCCGCCGGTGACCTGGTAGCTGTAGCCGAAGCCCGCCAGCGTCGGGGAGTACCAGTGGCCGGTCACGTCCAGGTTCTGGGCGTTGAACTGCGGGCAGCTGCCGCCGCCGACGCGGCCCATCGGCTCCCAGCCGCTGCGGCCGTCGAGATTGAAGCTCATGGTCATCGACTCGGGGCCGGTCGGGGTGACGATCACGTCGCCCACGTCCACCGCGTGCGTGCTGTCGCCGTCCCAGACAACGCGGAACAGCTCCGCCTTCCAGATGCCGTCCGCGCCGGGCGTGGCGCCCTGCGAGTAGTACCAGGTCGGGGTGTTGTCCTCGAGGTAGCTGTACCAGACGGTGACCCACTGGTCCGGGTTGCCGACGGGACCGGCGAAGTCGACGAACAGGCCGTGGCCGCTGCGCGCGGGGTTGGCGTACTGGCCAGACAGGAAGGCCGGCTTGGTGCCCTGCGCGGCGATGCGCGCGGTGACAGTGGCATTCACGGTGCCGGCGGCGGCGTTGGTGGGCACCACGTAGTAGCGGCCCGGCAGCAGGTTGCCGCCCGAGAGGGTCAGCGACTCGTTGCCCGAGCCGGTGGCGGCCCGGAAGGCCGCCTGCCCGTTCCAGGCCGGCGCCGACGCGATGGTCGGGCCGGTCGGCGAGGCCACGCGCGCCACGTACAGGTCCACGTTGCCGCTGGCGTTGGTAGTGGTGAACTCCACGCTGGTGGCGTGCGGCGGCACGTCGAAGTACAGCTTGTCGTGGCTGGCACCCGCCGGCAGCGTGACCGCGCGGCCGACGTTGTTGGCCAGCGCGAACGGCTCGAACGTGCTGCCGCTGCGGGTGATGCGGATCGGCACCTCGATCGGGGTGGCGCTCGGGCTGGGCTGGATGAACAGCACGCCCTCGCGCGACTGGCCGTTGATCAGGCCGGGTTCGTCATAGGCCACGCGGATGCGGAAGGACTCGTTGGCGGCGGTACGGCCAGGGCCACTGGCGACCATGGACGAGGTGCTCGACACCGAGATCGGCAGCAGCACGGAATCGACGCGGACGTCGGTGCCCGGGCCGGAGTAGTTCTGGACCACGATCCAGTACTGGGTGGCGGAGGCCTGCGAGGTGAAGTTCAGCACGCAGGACTCGCTGGACCCGCTGGAGAGCGAGGTGCAGAGCTCCTCGGCCTCGCGGCCCTGGCCGTTGAGGTCGGTGTCGCGGCCCACGAACAGGTCGATGTCCGGATTGGGCGCCGAGGTGGTGACCGTGAGGCGGTACTGGATCGGATCGCTGCCGCCCGGGGTGGCCGGCACCGAGACCAGGCGCACGTAGGTGTTCGAGCCCGCGTCGTAGGGGTCGGCGTTGGTCGGGTCGGCAGTGATGTTCTGCGTGGTGCTGACCGGCGCGACCAGGCTGGAGGTGCTGAAGCGGGCCTCGGGCATCGGCACCATGCCGCTAAGGTTGATGTCGAAGTAATCGCGCTCGCGGGTGACGTTGCGGCTGATCGACGACAGGGCCGCCTCGGCCGCCTGGCTCGAGAAGGGCGACACGTAGATCGACACCGGCAGGCGCAGGTTCGGGCGACCGTCGCCCGAGTTGTTCACCAGGGTGACGCTGCCGTAGACCCACTGGCCCACCAGGGCCGGGCTGTCGACGTTGACGGTGAAGTTGACCAGCTGGCCGCCGGCGCTGCTGTTGAACGAGGCAACGCTCGGCGTGATGGTCGCGCCCGGGGCGTCGGTGAAGCTGGCCTGCACGCTGTAGTTGCCGGCGGCGGCGCCCGGCATCAGCTTGAAGGTGCGCGGCAACACGCAGGTGCGGAAGCAGGCACCGTGGGCGATGCTCGGCAGGTTCATGTTCTCGGCGCCGCCCGTGTACGGGTTGGCGCGCGGGGTATTGAAGCCGCCGGCCGGCACATCGAGGTAGATGCCGGCGCGCGCGGCCAGGGCCACGTCGACCATGCCGGCGCCCTGGTCGTGCGGGGTGGTCGGCAGTGAGAACTCGGTGACCGACGGACGGGCGGTGAGCATCAGCGCCGAGATGACTTCGTCGGGCGTGTGGCTGGGATGGATCGAGCGCAGCAGCGCCGCGGCGCCCGCCACGTGCGGGGACGACATCGAGGTGCCGCTCAGGGTGGCGACCGAGGTGTTGCCGGCCGTACCGGCGGCACGGATGCTGACGCCCGGGCCGGTGATGTCGGGCTTGATGACGCCCACGGGGATGACCGGGCCACGGCCGCTGAAGCTGGCCAGGCGATCGCCGGCGCCGGAGCGGTCGTGGGTGGCGGCGGCGACGCCCATCACCCAGGGCGAGTTCGCCGGGTTGCCGTGCGTGCCCGGATCCGGGCCGTCGTTGCCGGCCGAGGCCGCCACCACGATGCCGGCCTCGCGCGCGGACAGGAAGGCTTCCGAATCATCGGCGCCGGCGTTGCCAACCGTGGCCCAGGGATCGAAGGGGCCGCTGCCGATCGAGTAGTTGATGACGTCGACGCCGTCGGCGATGGCCCGGTCGATCGAGGACAGGATGGCCGAGCCGCTGCAGGTATCGTCCGGGCAGGCCTTGTAGGCGATGAGGTTGGCGCGCGGCGCGACGCCGCTGTAGGTGACGCCGCCGGACGAGAACGGCGCGCCGACCGCGGTGGATGCCGTGTGGGTGCCGTGGCCGTCGCTGTCGGTGGGATCGTTGGTGCCGCCGCTGCCGGTGGTGAAGTCCCAGAGGCCGATCAGCTTGCTGTTGCAGGCCGAGGGATTGGCGGCGCAGTGGCCCACGAAGCCCGGCCGCGGATTGATGATGCCCGCGCCCGAGAAGGACACGTGGGTGCGGTTGATGCCGCTGTCGATGACGCCGACGATCACGCCCTCGCCGCGGTTGGCGGTGCCGGTGGCGGCGCCCGACCAGACCTGGTCGGCCTTGATCCAGAGCGGGCCGCGGTCGGTCATCAGATAGCGCTCGAACTCCGGACGCACGGTGCGCACGCCGGGCAGGCGGGCGATGCGCTTGGCTTCGTCGGCGGTGAGCTCGACGCTCATGCCGTTGAGGCCATGGCGGAAGACGTGGGTCGGCTCGAGCGGGCGCATCAGCGCGATGGAGGCTTCGTTCAGGCGGATGCGGCGCAGGTCGTCAAGGTAATCGACGTATTCGACGGCCGCGACGCTGTTGGCGTCGTACTTGCGCTCGCCGGTGGCCAGCGGGCTGGTCGCGGCCAGCGCCGGGCGGCCGGCCTCGGCCTTGCCGAAGCCGCGGAAGCGGGCGGCCGGGGCCTCGTCGAAGACCACGATGTAGGTCTGCAGTGCATCGGCACGCAGCGCGTTCGGATTCTTGGGCGAAGCGGCATCGGGCGAACCGGCCGGCAGGCCGAGGCCCAGGGCGATCGCGAGCATCAAGGGAGTAGCGCGCATGTAGTTTTCTGTCCTGCAGATGAATGAGCCCCCCGATTCTCCCCCACGCACATTGCAATCACAATCATCCGGTGGCAGGAATCGCCGCCCGGCGGTCAACTATGTGAAGGAGCGCTGCTCAAGGCGCCGTTTGGTTACCGGCGCTGCCCTGACCTGCATCATGGACAGCGCCAGCCCCGGACTCGTAGCATGCCCGCGCAATGACCGACTCCCCGCCCGCCCCGCCCCCGCTGCTGCAGGCCCGCGGGCTGTGCTTCTCGCGCAACGACGAGCCAGTGTTCGGTCCCCTCGACTTCACGCTTTGCCCGGGCGAAGCGCTGCTGGTGCTGGGTGGCAACGGCGCGGGCAAGACCACCCTGCTGCGGGTCCTTGCCGGCCTGCTGCCGGCTTCGGGCGGCAACGTCGAGCTGCAGGGGCGGCCGGTGGACCGCGACCACCTGGCCCGCGGCAGCGCGTATCTCGGACACCTGCACGGGCACAAGGCTGACCTGGGCGCGCTGGAAAACCTGGCCTACAGCCACGCCCTGCAGGGCGGCGACCCCGGCGCGGACCTGGCGGCGGCCCTGGCCGCGGTCGGCCTGGCCGGCTACGAAGACAGCCCCGCCCGCCGCCTGTCCGCCGGCCAGAACAAACGCCTGGCCCTGGCCCGCCTGCGCCTGCAGCCGGCCCCGCTGTGGCTGCTGGACGAGCCCTACGCCAACCTCGACCTGGACGGCATTGCGCTGGTGAACCGCCTGGTCCAGGAACACCTGGCCCGCGGCGGCGCCACCCTGCTCACCACCCACGGTGCCTACGCCGCGCCGCCGGTGCCGGTGCGCACGCTGGCACTGGGCCCGGCCCGGGTGCCGGCGTGAACGGCCCGTCCCTGCTGGCGGCCGGCCGCGCCCAGGCGGCGCGCGACCTTCGCCTGGTGTGGCGCCGGCGCGGCGATGCCGCCCAGCCGCTGCTGTTCGCGCTGATGGTGGTCGCGCTGTTCCCGTTGGCGCTGGGTGCGGACCCGCAGCAGCTCGCACGCATCGCCCCCGGCGTGCTGTGGGTCGCGGTGCTGCTGTCCGGCCTGCTCACGCTCGATGCGCTCTACCGCAGCGACGTCGAGGACGGCAGCCTCGAACAGATGCTGCTGGCGCCGGTGCCGCTGGCCTGGCTGATCGCCGTGCGCGTGGGCGTGCACTGGCTGACCACCGCCCTGCCCCTGGTGCTGGCGACGCCGCTGCTGGCGCAATTGCTGTACCTGCCGGGGGAACTCCTGCCGGTGCTGATGGTCTCGCTGCTGCTGGGCACGCCGCTGCTGAGCCTGGTGGGCGCCGTGGTCGCCGCGCTGACGGTCGGTATACGGCGCTCTGGTATGCTTTTGGCCCTGCTGGCGCTGCCCCTGTTCCTCCCCGTGCTGGTGTTCGGGGCGGGCAGCGTGATGGCCGCCGCGCAGGGCCTGTCCTCGTGGGTCGGCGCACTGCTCCTGATGGGCGCGGGCCTGGCCCTCGCCCTGGTGCTGGCCCCCCTCGCCGCCGCCGCGGCGGTCCGTATCGCCCTGAGCTGAAGAAGTCGCAAACCGCCGTGAATCCCGTCCTGCTCTGGTTCCACCAACTCGGCTCGCCGCCGGTCTTCGACCGCTTCGCCGCACGCTGGGTGCCGCCGTCCTTCCTGGTGGCGCTGGCCATGATGGCCGTGGGCCTTTACGGCGCGCTGTTCGTGGTGCCGGCCGACTACCAGCAGGGCGACAGCTTCCGCATCCTCTACATCCACGTGCCGGCCGCGTGGATGAGCCTGTTCGTCTACGCGCTGATGGCCCTCTACGCCGTCATCGCGCTGGTCTGGCACATCAAGCTTTGCGAGGTGCTGGCGATGGCCTGCGCACCGATCGGCGCGCTGTTCACCTTCGTCACACTGGCCACCGGGTCGATCTGGGGCAAGCCGATGTGGGGCACCTGGTGGGACTGGGACCCGCGCCTGACCTCCGAGCTGGTGCTGCTGTTCCTGTACCTGGGCGTGATCGGCCTGAACACCGCCATCGAGGACCGCCGCGCCGCCGCGCGCGCCGCCGGCTTCCTGGCCATCGTCGGCGTGGTGCTGCTGCCGGTGATCCGCTATTCGGTGGAATGGTGGAACTCGCTGCACCAGGGCGCCACCATCAAGCTCTTCGGCGAATCCACCATGGATTCGTCCATGACCTGGCCGCTGTGGGTGATGGTGCTGGCCACCAAGTTCTGGTTCATCGGCTCGCTGCTTCAGCGCGCCCGCGCCGACAATCTCGCGCGCGAGGCCGGCAAGGACTGGGCCCGCGCGGCCTCGGGGGTGCCGCGATGAGCTACCTGGAATACGTCGTCGGTGCCTACGCCGTGTTCGCCGCCTTCCTGGCGTGGGACTTCGCGGTGCCGCGGATGAAGCTGGCCCGCACCCGCCGCGACATCGTCCAGCGCGCCAAGCGCGAGGCCGCCCGCCAGTCCGGAACCCCCGCATGAACCCGATCCGCAAGCGCCGCCTGCTGCTCATCCTCGCCCTGCTGGCCGCCTCCGGCGTGGCCGCGACCCTGGTCACGCTGGCCCTGCGCGAGAACATCACTTACCTCTACACGCCCAGCCAGGTGTACGCGGGCGAGGCGGCCGACCAGGCCGTGTTCCGGCTAGGCGGCATGGTCGCCAAGGACACGCTCAAGCGCGAGGAAGGCACGTTGAAGGTGCAGTTCGGCGTCACCGACGGCGACGCGATCATGACCGCGCACTACGAAGGCATCCTCCCCGACCTGTTCCGCGAGAACCAGGCCGTGGTCGCCACCGGCCGCCGAGAGGGCGACGTGTTCATCGCCACCCAGGTGCTGGCCAAGCACGACGAGCAGTACATGCCCAAGGAAGTCGCCGACGCCATGGGCAAGGCGCACGAGAAGCACAAGGTCGAGACGCCGCCCGCCGGCGAAGCCAAGACCGGGGGGTACTGAGTGCTGCCCGAACTCGGATTGATCAGCCTGCTGCTGGCGATGGTGCTGGCACTGGCGCTGTCGGTGCTGCCGCTGGCCGGCGCGCACCGTAGCCACGCGGCCTGGATGGCCACGGCGCGGCCGCTGGCCTATGGACTGCTGGTGCTGGTGTCGGTGTCGTACGGACTGCTGACCTGGGCCTTCCTGCAGCACGATTTTTCGGTCGCCTACGTCGCCCAGAACTCGAATACGCTGCTGCCGCGCGCCTACCAGGTGACCGCGGTCTGGAGCGCGCACGAAGGTTCGCTGCTGCTCTGGATCTGGTTCCTGGTGCTGTGGACCGCCCTGGTCGCGCGCTTCTCGAAGGCGCTGCCGGCGCCGGTGGTGGCGCGGGTGCTGGCGGTGATGGGCATGGTGTCGGTGGGCTTCCTGGCCTTCACCGTGTTCACTTCGAACCCCTTCGTGCGCCTGTTGCCGGGTGCCGCCGAGGGGCGCGACATGAACCCGCTGCTGCAGGACCCGGGCATGATCTTCCACCCGCCCCTGCTGTACATGGGTTATGTCGGCTTCGCGGTGGCGTTCGCGTTCGCGGTGGCGGCGCTGATCGACGGCAAGGTGGATGCGCAGTGGGTGCGCTGGTCGCGGCCGTGGACCAACGTGGCCTGGGCCTTCCTGACGCTGGGCATCGCGCTGGGCAGCTTCTGGGCTTACTACGAGCTGGGCTGGGGCGGCTGGTGGTTCTGGGACCCGGTCGAGAACGCCAGCTTCATGCCCTGGCTGGTGGGCGCGGCGCTGATCCACTCGCAGGCGGTGACCGAGAAGCGCGGGAGCTTCCGCGGCTGGACGATGCTGCTGGCGATCGCGGCGTTCTCGCTGTCGCTGCTGGGCACCTTCCTGGTGCGATCGGGCGTGCTGACCTCGGTGCATGCCTTCGCGTCCGACCCCGAGCGCGGCATGTTCATCCTGATATTCCTCGCGATCGTGATCGGCGGCTCGCTGCTGCTGTATGCGATCCGCGCGCCCAAGGTGGAATCCGGCCAGCCCTTCGCGGCCGGCTCGCGCGAGACCTTCCTGCTGGCCAACAACCTGCTGCTCACCGCCTCGGCGGCGATGATCCTGCTGGGTACGCTGTACCCGCTGCTGGCCGATGCGCTCGACCTCGGCAAGATTTCCGTGGGCCCGCCCTACTTCGGCCTGCTGTTCATCCTGCTGATGGCGCCGCTGGTGGCGCTGGTGCCGTTCGGGCCGCTGGTGCGCTGGCAGCGCGAGGACATGTCGCAGCCGGTGCGTTGGCTGGCGCCGTGGGCGGTGCTGGCGGTGATCGTGGGCGTCGTCGCGTTCTTCGCCTGGCCCGAGGGCACGGCCAAGACGGCGTTCGGCCTGCTGGGCGCGGCCTGGATCCTGGGTGGCACCGCGCGCTTCGTCTGGCAGCGCGCGCGCTCGAAGGGCAGCCGCTTCACCGCCGAGATGGTCGGCATGGTGCTGGCGCACGCGGGCATCGGCATCTTCGTGGCCGGCGTGTTCATCACCGAATCGACCAGCATCGAGCGCGACGTGGCGGCGAAACCGGGCCAAGTTTTCGCGCTGCGCGGCTACGACTTCGCCTTCGAGGGCGTCGGCAAGGCGCCGGGCCCCAACTTCATCGCCGACCGCGGCACCGTGCGCGTGAGCCGCGACGGCGAGGAGATCGCCGTGATGCATCCCGAGAAGCGCGCCTACAAGGCCGGCGGCCAGGTGATGACCGAAGCCGCGCTGCACGGCAGCCTGCACCGTGACCTCTACGTGGCGCTGGGCGAGCCGCTGGATGCGAACGGCACCTGGGCGCTGCGGCTGTACGTGAAGCCCTGGATCCGCCTGATCTGGCTCGGCTCGCTGTTCATGGCGCTGGGCGGCTTCATCGTCGCCTTCGACCAGCGCTTCCGGCGCAAGGTGGCGGCATGATCAAACGACTGCTGCCCTTCATCGCGTTCGTCGGACTGGCCGTGCTGCTGGGCGTGGGCGTGATCATGAACTCGGGCAAGGACACCAGCGCGATCCCGTCGCCGTTGGTCGGCAAGCCGGCGCCTGACTTTGCGCTGCCGGTGCTGGGCGAACCCGACCGCATCGTGCGCAACGCCGACCTGCTGGGCGCGCCCTACCTGCTCAACGTCTGGGGCAGCTGGTGCCCGGCCTGCCGCGACGAGCACCCGGTGATCACGCGCCTGGCCGAAAGCGGGGTCATCAAGGTGGTCGGCTACGACTACAAGGACACCACCGAGGACGCGCAGCGCTGGCTGCAGCAGTTCGGCAACCCCTACGACCTGGTGATCACCGACGAGGAAGGCCGCGCGGCGCTCGACTGGGGCATCTACGGCGCGCCCGAGACCTTCTTGGTGGACGCGCAGGGCGTGATTCGCTGGAAGCACGTCGGGCCGGTCACGGACGAGGTCGTCGATGCGCAGCTGCTGCCCTTGATCGAGGACCTCCGATGAAGCGCCTGCTCGTCCTGATGCTGATGCTGGCTTCGCTGGCGGCCAACGCCGCGGCGCCAATCGAATTCCGCGACGCCGCCGAGGAAGCCCGCTTCCGCGCCCTCAGCGCCGAGCTGCGCTGCGTGATGTGCCAGAACCAGTCGCTGGCCGACTCCAACGCCCAGATCGCCGAGGACCTGCGCCGGCAGGTGCTCGACCTGATGCGCGAGGGCAAGAGCGACGACGAGATCAAGGACTACCTGGTCGCGCGCTACAGCGACTTCGTGCTCTACAACCCGCCGGTGAAGCCGAGCACCTGGCTGCTGTGGTTCGGCCCGGCGCTGATCCTGCTTGGCGGCGCCGCCGTGCTGGTGGTCGTGGTGCGCCGCCGCGCCGCCGCCGCGCCCGCGGTGCCGCCGCCCAACGATTCCCAGGAGTGGTGATGACGTCCTTCCTGATCGGCGCCGCCCTGCTGGTGCTGCTGGCGCTGGCCTTCGTGCTGCCGCCGCTGTGGCGCTCGGCGCGCGGCAGTGCGCTGGTACTGCTGCTGGCAGTGCCCGCGCTCACCGTGGGCCTCTATGTCGCGGTGGGCGAGCCCGACGCGCTGGACCCGGCCAACGTCGAGGCCCCGACCACGCTCGAGGACGCGATCGCCCAGCTTGAACGCCGGCTGGCCGACGAACCCGGCAGCGTCGAGGGCTGGGTGCTGCTCGGCCGCAGCCGCATGGCGCAGCAGCGCTGGGCCGACGCCCGCGATGCCTTCGCCAGGGCCTACGCGCTGCTGCCCAACGAGCCGGACCTGATGGTCGAGTACGCCGACGCGCAGATGCGCGCCGCGCCCGATGGCCGCTTCCCCGACAGCGCCACGCGCCTGCTGGAGCAGGTGGTGGCCGCGGTGCCCACGCACCAGCGCGGCCTGTTCTTCCTCGGTGCCCAGCGCCTGCAGGCGGGGCAGCCGGCCGAGGCCGCCGAGGTATGGGAGCGCCTGCTGCCGCTGCTGGACCCGCAGACCGCGCAGGCGCTGAAGCCGCAGCTCGACCAGGCGCGCGAACTGGCGGGCCTCGCACCGCGCGAGGACGCGCCCGTCGCTGCCGGCCCGTCGATCACCGTCTCCGTTTCGCTGGCGCCGGCGCTGGCCCAACAGGTCGGCGAAGGCAGCGTGCTGTACGTGTTCGCGCGCACGGCCGACGGCGCCGGCCTGCCGGTCGCGGTCAAACGCCTGCCCGCGGGCGGCTTCCCGCTGACGGTCACGCTATCGGATACCGACGGCCTGATGCCGGCGCAGAAGCTGTCGATGCAGTCCGAAGTCCGCGTGCTGGCACGCATCTCGCAATCGGGCGACGCGGCCGCCGCGCCGGGTGACCTCGAGGCCACCGCGGTGACGCTGGCCGTCGCCGATGGCGCCCGCGCCGACCTGGTGATCGACCGGGTGCTGCCGTGACCGAGGCGATCCCGCCGGGCACGCGCTTCGTCGCCCTGCCCTCGCCCTTCGCCTTCAAGCGCGGCGGCGAGCTGCACGGCGCACGCATGGCCTACGAGACCTGGGGCGAACTGAACGCCGCGCGCGACAACGCGGTGCTGGTCTTCACCGGCCTGTCGCCGAACGCGCATGCCGCGTCGAACCAAGCCAACCCCGAGCCGGGCTGGTGGGAAGCCATGCTGGGTCCCGGCAAGCCGATCGACACCGACCGCTGGTTCGTGGTGTGCGTGAATGCGCTGGGCAGCTGCAAGGGCTCGACCGGCGCCGCGTCGGTGAACTCGGCCACCGGCCAGCCCTACCGCCTCGACTTTCCCGACCTGTCGATCGAGGACGGCGCCCGCGCGGCGCACCACGTGGTGCAGTCGCTGGGCATCGAACGCCTGGCCTGCGTGATCGGCAACTCGATGGGCGGCATGAGCGCGCTGGCTTTCCTGCTGCTGCACCCGGGCGCGGCGCGCACGCATATCAATGTCTCCGGCAGCGCCCAGGCGCTGCCGTTCTCGATCGCCATCCGCTCGCTGCAGCGCGAGGCGATCCGGCTCGATCCGAACTGGAACCAGGGCCTGTACGACGAACACGCGTACCCGGAGAACGGGATGCGCATCGCCCGCAAGCTCGGCGTGGTGACCTACCGCTCGGCGATGGAGTGGGACGGCCGCTTCGGCCGCGTGCGCCTGGACAGCGAGTGCCGGGAGGACGATCCCTTCGGCCAGGAGTTCGAGGTCGAACGCTACCTCGAAGGCCACGCCCGCCGCTTCGTACGCAGCTTCGACCCGAACTGCTACCTGTACCTGGGCCGCGCGATGGACTGGTTCGACGTGGCCGAATACGGCAACGGCGACGTGCTGCGCGGGCTGGCGACGATCAAGCTCGAGCGGGCGCTGGCGATCGGCGTGCACACCGACATCCTGTTCCCCCTGCAGCAGCAGGAGCAGGTCGCCGACGGCCTGCGCGCAGGCGGCGCCGATGCGGAGTTCCTGCCGCTGCCCTCGCCCCAGGGCCACGACGCCTTCCTCGTCGACATCGATCGCTTCGGCCCCGCCATCGCCGGGTTCCTCGCGAAGATCTAGCGTTACTTGTTTGAACGCGGATCAAAGCGGAAAAAACACGATCAGAGCGGATGAGGGAGGTTGGATTGGATTGAGGCCGGTGCCTAACCAGGTCGCTGGCTCCAGTTTCAGTTAATCCGCTTTTATCCTGCGTTTTCCGCTTTGATCCGCGTTCAAAAAAAGAAGGCCCGCTTGCGCGGGCCTCGTCGAAAACAAATGAACCTGGTTCATTTGCAGTGGTACCGGTGATAGGACTCGAACCTACACGACATCGCTGCCAAGGGATTTTGAGTCCCCCGCGTCTACCATTCCGCCACACCGGCACGCTGGCCCGGCGAGTATAGCTCAGGCGGCTTCGTCGAGGCCGAGCTGGCGGTCGGCCTTGGTGTACCAGCCCTCGCCCTCGGGGTGGAAGTGCGCGCAGCAGGTCAGGGCCTGCTTGTAGATGTGCAGCGACACCGCGATGTCGGTGGCGCTGGGGTTGCGGATGGTGTGGTACTCGTGCGGCGGGATCAGGCTGCCGGCCGAGCCGGCGCCGGCCAGCGTGGTGCCCACGGGCTCGAACTGGAAGCGGTCGCCGTCGCGGCCGCGCAGGTCGTACTGGGTGATTTCCAGCTGGCCCTCGACGATGCCCTCGACGCACCACACGCCGGAATGGTCGTGGATGGCGGTGCCCTGGCCCGGGCCCCAGGTCATCGCCACCACGCTGAAGCCGGTGAGCTCGCAGCGGTAGAGCTCGCGGCGGGCGTAGTGGTCGGCCACCGGCTCGAGCACGCAGGCCGGCAGGGTCATGGCGCGGGTGCGGATCAGGTCGGAGAGGCCGTTGCGGATGCAGTCGGTGGTCTGGCGCTGGCAGTCGCCGGTGACCGCCGCGTTGATCATCGCGATGAGCTTGTCGCTGCCGGGGAATTCGAGGGCCAACATGGCATCACCAGGGGTTGCGGGTTGCCGGCAGTTTACCACCGCGCCTTCACGCGCTCTTGAGCGCGGTCAAACAGCCCGTCCGTGGGCCCGCGGTGGCGCCCTCAGCTGGCCGGCGGCCGCGGCCAGGGCCACCAGCCGCGCCCGGTCAGGGCATAACGGTCAGCCGCCTGCTCGAACCGGCTGCGGTGGCTGATGCCGCCGCAGGCGAAGTACAGCGGCAGGAACAGCGGCCCCAGCACCAGGTACTGCAGCACGTGGGCGCGCTCGTGGTCGCCCAGCCGCACCTGCTGGTCGCGGCCGCCGCGGGCGCGGCAGGCGTAGGTCACGGCCGGCTCGTCCAGGCTGCCGCCGGTGTGCAGGATCACGTTGCCCAGCGTCAGCGCCCCGCCCGGTCCCCAGGGGTAGCGGTGGAACACCAGCGCCGCGTCCGAGAACCGCATGCGGGCACCGAACGGCATCGCGGCCAGGCCCGCCAGCAGGCCCGCCGCCGTCATCGGGCTGGCCCAACCCAGCCCCAGGGTGGCGCCGAGGATCCGCGCGAGGCGAACCAGGACCGGCATGGCCTTATTGACCGCCCCAGATCAGCCGGGCCAGCGCCTCGGCGTGGTCGGGCGACAGCTGGGTCGAGGTATGCGTGAGCGTGTTGATGGCCCAGCAGGCCTCGGCGTCGGGGGCCCGCACCGGGTCGCGCATCACGTTGGCCAGGCGCTGGCCGGTGGGGCCGTGGTAGCGCGACCCCAGCTCTTCGAGCGCGCGCTCGCGGGCCGGCCCGTCCACCGGCCGCTCGGGCAGGTCGTTGACTTCGGCCTTCAGCGAACTGAGGTAGAAGTTCCAGAAATTGCGGTGGTGGCGCGGCGGCAGGCGCTCGAGCGCATCGCTGATGTCGGCCGAAAGCACCGGGTCGAAGTCGTCCTTGGGCCGGATCAGCTTGGCGCAGTTCTCCTCGCGCAGGCGCGGGATCACCGCGGCCATGGCGCGGGTCACCGAGATCAGCTGGGCCGAGTCGAGCGAACGCGCGCCCCGCTGCAGCGCGCCGGTGACCTCCGCGTACAGGCCCTTGCTGGTGAAGCGGCCGGCGAACCGGTCGCGCAGCTTCGGGTCGGCGTTGAACTGGTCCACGAACTCCTGCTGCTGGGCATGCAGGGCCGAGCCGGGCGGGTACGGATTCACCAGCTCGCTGCTGCCGACGCGGAGGATCGGCTCGCCGGTCAGCATCGACTTGCCCCACATCGCGGCGCCAATGACCAACACCAGGAACACCAACAGCTTCTTCATGCCTAGCCTGCCCGCCCATGACGGTGAAATAGGCCGAGGATGCTACCACCCCGGGCTTGTCCGTGAAGGCCGGCGTCTGCGAATCTGGCGACCTGCACGAGGGGACGACCATGGACCAGCACGACGACGGGCATCCGGCCGCCGAGGACGAGCCGACCCGGCTTTCGCGGCGCACGACGCCGACCTGGGAGATCGAGATGCTGCTCTCGGGCGCCACCGTGTTCGCGCTGATGCAGCTGGCCGGTGCGCTGCCGGCCTGGGGGGTGTACCTGCTGCCGCGCCTCGCCGATCCCTGGCTGGAGCTTGGGCGGCTGATGCTGCTTTACGGCCACAGCGCCGTGGTACTGCTGTGCCTTGCCTTCCTGCTGCACCTGCTGATGCGCGGCTACTGGGTGGCGCTGGTGGGCATGCACTCTGTTTTCCCGGGCGGCCTGAAGTTGGAGAAGTTGCGGGCCGGCCCGATCGCGAAGTCGCTGCTGGCCCGGAACTGGCAGGACATGGACGCCGCCATCGAACGCGCCGACAACCGCGCCACCGTGGTGTTCGGGCTTGGCATTGGCCTGACCCTGGTGCTTCTGCTGGTGACGGTGTCGGCGCTGCTGCTGTTCCTGGTCTCGCTGGGCGTGGCGATGGCACTGGGCAATGCCACGCTGGCGAGCCCGATCCTGATGGCACTGCTGGCGATCTGGCTGGGGCCGCAGCTGCTCGCGGGCTACCTGGACCGGCGGTTCGGCCACCGCCTCTCGCCCACCGGATGGCCGTACCGCATCCTGCACCGGACGCTCCACCTGTATTCGCGCACCGGCACCAGCCGCGAGTCCAGCCCGCTGGTCACGATCTACTCCAGCAACGTCGGCGAGAAGCGCAGCAACTGGGTCGTGCTGGCGGTCATGCTGCTGGCGACGGTGCTGAGCCTGGCGAGCGCCGCCTTCGTGAGGGAGGACCTCGGTCCCGGCAACTACGCCGGCTTTCCCGAAGGCAGTGGCGCATTGCCGCGGGCCGTGCACCACGCGCACTACGCGACGCGGCACGAGGCCGGCGAAACCCCGGACCTCCCGTTCGTGCCGGACCTGGTGGCGCGCGGTCGCTACCTGCCGCTGGTGGTGCCGTACGTGCCAACGCTGCACCAGCACCTGCTGGCCGGCTGCCCGGGTGCCGGACCGGGTCGCGACGCGGCGGCGCGGACCGCTCGCCACCAGGCCGCGCTGGACTGCCTGGCCGCGGGCTTGGTGGTGCGCCTGGACGGCGAGCCGCTGGCGCTGCCGCCCGAGGCCTACTCGGACGCCGACCGCGACCTGCGCGGGCTGCTGTACATGATTCCGATCGATGCCCTGCCTGTTGGCCGGCATGAACTCCACGTCACCCTTCGCCCGGACGAACCACCGGAGGATGGCGAGCCGCAGGCCTGGCGTATCCCGTTCTGGCGCTGATCAGGCTTCGCGCGCGGGATCGGCGAGGGCCAGCGCGCCCAGCAGCACGCCGGCCTGGGTGCGGTTGCGCACGCCGAGCTTCTCGAAGATGGCGCTCATGTGCGCCTTCACGGTGCGCTCCTGGATGCCCAGTTCGTCGGCGATCTGCTTGTTGAGCCGGCCTTCGGCCACGCGCGCCAGCACCTTGAACTGCTGCGGGCTGAGCGTCGCGAGACGGGCGGCGGTCTCGCGGTCGCCGGGTTCCGCGGGGGCGCCTTTCACCGCCTCGCGCAGCGCGGGCGGCAGCCATTCTTCGCAGGCCAGCACCGCGCGCAGGCCGGCCTGGAGCTCCGACAGGTCGGCGCGCTTGGTGAGGTAGCCGGCGGCGCCGTAGGCCAGGGCGCGGCGGATGGTGACCGGGTCGTCGTGCGCCGAGATCATCGCCACCGCCACGCCCGGATGCTCGGCGCGCAGCGAAGCCAGCCCCACCAGGCCGTGGCTGCCCGGCATGTGCAGGTCGAGCAGCACGAGGTCGGTGTCGGGATGCGCGGCGAGCGCGGCCTGCACGCCCGGCAGGTCCTCGGCCTCGATGATCGTCGCGTCGGGCAGCACGCCGCGCACCGCCTGCGTGAGCGCAAGGCGGTAAAGCGGATGGTCGTCGGCGATCAGCAGGCGCGTCATGCCTGGATTCTAGCCCGGCGCGGGGATACCGCGCCGCTGGTGAGATCCGGAGCCGGAGACACCGCGGAAGCGAAGTCGGCGCGAGCCCGGAAGGTGACTAGATTGAGAGTCCTATCCGCCCGGTGGCAGGTGTGAGACCTCCGCGAAGCGCCGCGCTCCATTCTTTTCCGATGGTCTGGTTGAAACTGCGCCCGCCCTCGACGATCCGGGAAAAGGGGGCAGAGTTATTATTCGTTTGAAACGAATAATTGCGTTGACCCCTTTTCTTGATCCGTCATTTTTCGAGCAAGAAGGCTCCGATCAGAAAAGCACGGACCATGGCGTTTCGCCCGGCACCCACACCCGCCGCCGGGCGGCGAGCTGCTTCGCACTGGCCGTCTTCCACGCTGGCCCCGAAACCCCATCAAGTGTCCGAAGGGACACGCGGGCGCTGACGCGCTCTCCACAAGCGAATCGCCCCGTTTCACACACCTGATCAGCGAGAAAAATGCCCCGCCTTGGTCCTGATCGGCACGCGCAAGCACCGGAGCGCGCCGTCGCCTGCCCTTCGATCAGCCCACCTGACGAGCCGTACCGGGCGTGCCGCGAAGGCGAGGGTCACTTCCTCCGACATAAAAAGCTTCACGGAGGAGGAAGTGACCCTCGTCTTCGCGGCATGCCCGGCGCCGGACCTCACTACTGCGCGGTCCAGCCGCCGTCGATGGGGATGGCGGCACCGGTGAGGTTGTGCGACTGGCGCCGGCACAGCCACAGCACCGTGTCGGCGATCTCGGCCGGCAGCGACATGCGGCCGCTGGGCTGCTTCTCGCGCAGCAGCTCGCGCACGCCGGCGTCGCGGTCGCCGCCGACGGCCTCGGCGCGCGCGGCGATCTGCGGCTCGATCAGCGGCGTCTCGACCCAGCCGGGGCAGACGCAGTTCACCGTCACGCCGCCGCTGTCGCGCGAGCCCGCGGCGGCATACTCGAGCCCGGCCACCTTGCTCATTCCGACCAGCCCGAACTTGCTGGCGACATAGGGCGACTTGTTCACCGACGCCACCAGGCCGTGCACCGAGGCGATGTTCACCACCCGGCCGTAGCCGCGCGCGGCCATGCCCGGCAGCGCCAGCCGCATGGTGTGGAAGGCGGCGCTGAGATTGATGGCGATCAGCTTGTCCCAGGTGGCCGCCGGCATCTCGGCGATCGGGGCGGTGTGCTGCACGCCGGCGCAGTTCACGACGATGTCGACCGGGCCCCACTCGGCCAATGCCGCCATCATCGTTTCGATGGCGCCGGCGTCGGCCAGGTCGGCGTCGAAGTGGCGCGCATCCGGCGCCCCGGCCAGCCGCACCGCGTCCACCGCGGCCGCAACCTGCGCCGTGCTGCCCAGCCCGTTCACCGCGACCCGGGCGCCGGCGGCACCGAGGCCCTGGGCGATGGCCAGGCCGATGCCCGAGGTGGAGCCGGTGACGAGGGCGACGCGGCCATCGAGGAAGCGATCGGTCATGGCGTGTTTCCTGCGGCAAAAGCGATGCCCCACCCTAGCAGCGCCGCCCGGCCGGCGCGTCGTACCAAGGTACGATGCCCGGCCCGGTCGCCATTGCTAAGGTCGGTGCATGAACGCCAAGACCACCCTGCCCTCCCGCCCCCTTCCCGCGCGCACGCCGCCGGCCTGGGACCGCCGCCGCCGCGCGACGCTGGCTTCGCTGCTGGCCCTGTCGCTGGCGGGCTGCGCCGGCCAGGCCGCACGAACGCCCGCACTCGACGTCGAGGCCGGCATATCGCTGAAGACCCACCGCGATGGCGACGACCTGCTGACCGCCGGTCTCGGCGAAGCGGGCCTGCGCAGCGCGACGCCGCCGGCCTTCGCCGACCCCGCACGGCCCACCGTGGACGAACTCCGCCGTCGCGCGATCTGGACCAACTGGCGCGGCATCGCCGACCTGTCGCCGGGCGGCGGCTACGGCGAGGTCTACGGCGCGCTGGCGCCGGTGCCCGGCCGCGAGTACCACGCGCTGGTCCGCCTGCCGGAGCGTCGGCAGCCGCACCGGGTGATGGTGCAGGTGCCCGATGCCTTCGATGCGCAAGCACGCTGCGTGGTGGTCGCTGCTTCGTCCGGCTCGCGCGGCATCTACGGCGCGATCGCCCTGGCCGGCGCCTGGGGCCTGCCGCGCGGCTGCGCGGTGGCCTACACCGACAAGGGTGCGGGCACGGGCTACGTGGACACCCGCGATGGCCGCGGCTTCGGCCTCGACGGCCGCCTGGCCGAAGGCGACGCGCCGGTCGAGTTCCGCGTTCCGGCGGCGAGCGCGGCGGCCGGCTCGGGCGCCGCGAATGCGCCCGGTGCCGCGGTGGCCCCGGGAAGCACCACAGGATTCGCACCGCCGATCGCGGTGAAGCACGCCCACTCCGGCGACAACCCCGAGGCCGATTGGGGCCGCCACGTGGCGCAGGCCGCCGAGTTCTCGCTGCAGGTGCTCTCGCTCGCGCACCCGGACGCCGGCCCGTGGACCTTCGAGAACACCCGCGTGATCGCCGTCGGCGTCTCCAACGGCGGCGGCGCGGTGCTGCGCGCGGGCGAGCTGGACGGGCCGCATTTCGACGCGGTGGTGGCGGTGTCGCCGAACATCCTGCCGCGCGACGGAGGGCGCCCGCTGTACGACTATTCCAGCGACGCGGCGATCTGGATGCCGTGCGCGCTCAACGCCAGTGCCTACGACGGCGTGATGCTGGCGCGGCCCGGCGGCGCGCCTTCGCCCGCGGGCGTCGCACGCTGCGCCTCGCTGCGCGCCGCAGGCTTTTTCGCTGACGACGAGCCGCGTGCGCAGGCCGAAGCCGCCCGCCGGCACCTGCTCGAGGGCGGCTGGACCGACGCGGCCATCGCCGCTGGCGTGCTGAGCAGCAACTTCGACCTCTGGCGCGCGGTGAACGCGACCTATGCCTCCGCCTACGCACGCACCGGGCCGGACAAGATGCCCTGCGGGTTCTCGTTCTCGGCGCTGGACCCCGCGGGCCAGCCGCGCCCGCCCACCGCCGCCGAACGCGCGGCGTGGTGGAGCGACGGCAGCGGCATCCCGCCCGGCAGCGGGATCGCCCTGCGCGATCCACGGGCCGAGGGTGCCGACCCGACGCTGGAGGGCAACCTGTGCCTGCGCCTGCTCTGGGATGACGCCGAGGGCCCGGTGCGCGACGGCATCGAACAAACCCGCGCCGCCCTGCCCCGCGCGGGCCTGCCGGTGATCGTGGTGCACGGCGCCGACGACGGCCTGGTGCCGGAGGCCTTCAGCGGCGCGGCCTACGCGCGCTGGGCCGCGCACGACGGCACCACGATCCGTTACTGGCGCGTGCGCAACGCCCAGCACTTCGATGCCTTCCTCGGCCTGCCGGTGCTGGCGATGCGCTACGTGCCGATGATGCCCTACGGCTATCGCGCGCTGGACGCGGCGTGGGCGCACGTCGCGGAAGGCAAGGCACTGCCGGCCGACGCCGACATCGCCACCACGCCGCGCGCATTCGTGGATGGCGCCGTGCAGTCGCTGCGCGCCGAAAACCTCGGCGAACTGCCGTAACCCCCTGTAGGAGGGACTTCAGTCCCGAAGCTTTTCGGTGAAGAGCTTCGGGACTGAAGTCCCTCCTACAGGGGGCCTCGGGTCAGCGGGCCAGCAGGCGGGCCATCACGGACTTCAGCGCGAGCGGCTTGAGCGGCTTGTGCAGCAGCACGCAGCCGGCGGCGGCCACGGCCTCGCGCACGTCGGTGCCGTGGTCGGCGGTGATCACCACGCAGGGGCGCGGCGGCATCACCGCAGCCAGGCGCTCACGCAGCATCAGGCCGGTCTGGTGGTCACCCAGGTGGAAGTCGAGCAGCACCAGGTCGGGCGTGGCGCCCGCCACCAGCCGCAGCGCCTCGTCGGCATCGCGGGCGGCCAGCACCTCGCATTGCCAGCCCTGCAGCAGCGCCTGCATGCCGCGCAGCACGTCGGCATCGTTGTCCACCACCAGCACGCGGCTGCGCGGCGGTTCGGGCGTGGGCGGCTCGGGCGCGCTGGCCGGGGCCGGTGCCGGCGCGGTGCGCGGCACTTCAATCGAAAACACCGTGCCCTTGCCGGGCCAGGACCGCAGCTTCAGCGGCAGGCCGAGCAGCCGCGCCACACGCTCGGCGATTGCCAGGCCCAGGCCCAGCCCCTGGCCGCCGCGGTCCAGGCGGCGGAACTCCTCGAAGATCACCGCCTGGTCGGCCTCGGCGATGCCCGGCCCGGTGTCCCAGACTTCGATGGCGATGCGGTCGCCGCGCCGGCGGCAGCCGATCAGGATGCGGCCGCGCGCGGTGTAACGCACCGCGTTGCCCAGGAAATTCTGCAGCACGCGCCGCAGCAGCTGCGGATCGGTGTGCACCCAGGCGCGGCAGGCCACGGTGTCGAGCGGCAGCGACTTCTCGGCCGCCAGTACGCGGAATTCCGCCGCCAGCGGCAGCACCAGCTCGTCGAGCCGGAAGGCCTGCGGCTTCGGCGCCATGCCGCCGGCGTCGAGCCGGGAGATGTCGAGCAACCCGCCCAGCAGCGACTCGGCCGAGCCCAGCGCACCGTCGATGTTGGCCAGCGCGGCCTGGTGCCCCGGCTCGGACAGCTGCGGCGACAGCGCGTGCACGAACAGGTGGGCCGCGTTCAGCGGCTGCGCCAGGTCATGGCTGACCGCCGCCAGGAAACGGGTCTTGGCGCGGTTGGCGCGCTCGGCCTCGGCCTTGGCGCCCGCCAGTTCGGCGGTGCGCTCCGCCACGCGCTGCTCGAGCGTCTCGGCCACCGACTTGAGCTCGGCCTCGCTGCGCCGGAAGGCAGTGACGTCGGTGAACGTCGCCACGAAACCACCGCCGGGCATCGGCGTGCCGCGGATCTCGACCACGGTGTCGCCCAGGCGCCGCTCGGTGACGTAGGGCGTGCCCGCGCGCATGTGCTCCAGCCGGCGCTGCACCGCGTCGCCCGCTTCGCCGACCTGCACCCGGCCGCGCGCGACGTTGTGCGCCACCAGCTCGGCCACCGGCACGCCCACCTGCAGCAGCTCGGGCGGATAGTCGAACAGCTCGGCGTAAGGCTTGTTCCACGCCACCAGCCGCAGTTCGGCGTCCACCACGCTGATGCCCTGGCTCATGTTCTCCAGCGCCGCCTCGAGCACGCGCTGGTTGAAGCGCAGCGCCTGCGAAGCCTCGCCGACGATCGTGGCCACGGTGTCGAGGTCGCGGCCCTGCTCGCGGCGCGCGGCATCGAGCAGCAGCCTTGCCGACGCCGCGCCCAGGACCGCCGCCAGCTCGCGTTCGACGCGCTGCTGCACCTCGGCCGCCACCCCGCCATCGCTGCTGGCGCCCGCCAGCGCCGCTTCGACCCGCGGCAACGGCAGGAAGCGCACGGCGACCGCGCGCAGCCCGTCGCGCGTCAGCGTCACGCCCTGCCCCCGGTCCGGCCGCACGTCCAGCCGCGAGGCCAGCGCCCAGGTGACCAGCGCACCCGCGACCAGGCTCAGCACGGTCGCGCGCGCGATCCGGCTCCATTCGCCCAGCCCGAACATCGCATCCGGCGCCAGCCACGCCAGCCCGAACGGTCCGTCCAGCAGCCAGCCACCGCGATGCGCCGCCGCTTCGGCCAGCGCTGGCACCAGCAGCACCCAGACCCACATCGCCACCGCGGCCAGCAGGCCCACCAGCACCGCGCGCGGCGGCGTCTGCGGCCGCCACACCGCGAAGCCGACCGCTGGCGCCAGCGTCGCCAGGCCCGAGAACGACAGCGCGCCGATGTCGGCCAGCGCGTCGCTGCCGGCGATCGCGCGGCTGTAAAGCCACGCCAGCAGCACCACCACCAGGATGCCCACGCGCCGCTGCATCAGCACCGCGCCGCGCAGGTCGGCGCCGCGGCCGCGGCCCAGGCCCCAGGCGCCGCGCACCAGCAGCGGCGCCAGCCAGTGGTTGCTGATCATCACGCTCAGCGCCAGCGTCGACAGGATCACCATGCCGGTGGCGGCGCTCAGGCCGCCGAGGAAGGCCAGCAGCGCCAGCGGCTCCTGGCCCTGCGCCAGCGGCAGCGCCAGCACGTACAGGTCGGACGGCACGCCCATCGGTGCCAGCAGCGCATCGCCGGCGCGCGCCAGCGGCAGGATCGGCAGCGCGATCAGCAGCATGTACAGCGGGAACAGCCAGCGCGCCGTGCGCAGCTGGCCTTCGTCGCGGCACTCGACCACGCCGACGTGGAACTGGTGCGGCAGCGTGAACATCGCCAGCGCGCCCAGCAGCACCAGCG